>Ga0302325_10027108_pt1 | contig 11888 bp, 11 predicted proteins | sample Palsa_T0_2_FD_201948 | JGI IMG/M metagenome (GOLD analysis project Ga0302325, IMG submission 201948) | Peat permafrost microbial communities from Stordalen Mire near Abisko, Sweden - Palsa_T0_2 | ecosystem: Environmental > Terrestrial > Soil > Palsa > Peat permafrost | place: Sweden: Abisko... | reverse complement strand
CCGTCGGCGCCCGCCGCCGTCCGGGTCGTGGTGCCGGCGCCCCCGGCCAGTGTCGCGGCCGCCGCGCGCTGCCCGTCCAGCAGCCCGCTGAGCAGCCCGACGCCCGGCGCGAGGGCAGCGGCGGCGGTGGCGGCCCGCAGGAATGCCCGGCGGTGCAGGTGCCGGGGGTTCGGCGCGGAGCTGATGCCATCGGTGCCGCTGTGCAAGGTAAGGACTCCTCAACCTAGTCACCATTGACGATCTTTCCGATCGACTTAGGGAGAATATCCCTGCGCTTCATTGGTGATCAAGGTTCCGAGTCAGAACGAATCGGAAGGTGCGATGGCGATGGCGATGGCGATGGCGAGGGCGGGTCGGCCGGTGATCAGTGCGCCTGCGCGGGCATGGCGGCGGGCAGTTGGTCGTAGGGGCGGAGGTTGTCGGGGTCGATGGCGCGCATGATGCGCCGGCTGATCTCGCGCAGCTGCCGGGACTGGGTCTTGGTCAGCGGGTCGAAGACCAGACGGCGGACCTCCTGGACGTGGCCGGGCGCGGCCTCGGTCACCTTCGCCAGACCCTCGTCGGTCAGGATCGCCAGGGTGTAGCGGCCGTCGGCCGGATCGGGGGTGCGGCGCACCCAGCCGGGCTGCTCCATGCGGGCGACGACCTGGGACAGGCGCGGCAGCGAGCCCTCGGCGAGCGACGCGAGCGCGCTCATCCGCAGGGTGCGGTCAGGCGCCTCCGACAGCAGGGCCAGCACCTGGTACTCGAAGTGGCTGATCCCGGCGTCGCGGCGCAGCTGCGCATCGAGCGCGGCCGGCAGCCGGTTCAGCGCGCTGGCCAGGGCGAGCCAGGCCTGCCTCTCCTCGGCGTCGAGCCAGCGGGGATCCTGCGGGGCGTCCATGACGACAGCTTAACTTAAAAATTGAAGTGATCCAGCGCTCTAATGACTTGCATCATGAAGTGATTTGGAGATACCTTCAGTTAAAGCTTTAAGTCACTAGAACCCGTCGGAAGGAAGAAAATCATGACCACCACCGTCGGTCTGAGCGTCGCCGCCCTGACCATCGACTGCGCCGATCCCGCTGCCCTGGCGGACTTCTGGGGGAAGGCCCTGGGCCGCTCTGTCAGCCCGGGCGCGGTCGCCGGGGACACATCGGTCGACGCGACCGACCCTGAGAGCGGCCCCCGGATGCTTCTCCACAACGTCGCCGAGCCGAAGGGGATGCATCTTGTCCTGATCACCGACCGCTACGACGAGGAGATCGGGCGGCTGACCGGCCTGGGCGCCAGGCCGCTTCATGAGACCAAGCTCCCGGCGGTCCCCTTGGGCGCGGACTTGTATGTGGTCCGGCAGGCCACGTTCGCCGACCCGGAGGGCAACGAGTTCGACCTGGTGATGTGGCAGCAGCAGCCCGAGTAGGTGCCGACTGCCCAGCAAGTGAAGACAACGAAGGGATCTGAACATGTTCACCGACCCCCAACAATTCCACGGTAATCCGCAGCAGCAGATGGACGCAGTCGTCATCCAGGCCAGCGGGTCGCCAGCGCAGTCGCTGGCCCACCGCCCCGAGCCGGTCCCGGAGCCGGGCCCGGGGGAGGTGCTGGTCGAGGTGCACGCGGCAGCGGTGAACCCGCTCGACGTCGTCAACGCCGCGGGCCTGCTCGGCACGCCGCTGCCGATGATCCCCGGCGGCGACTACGCCGGCATCGTCGTCTCCGACGGCGACCACGCCGGCCAGGAGGTGTGGGGCAGCGGGCCGGACCTGGGAATGGCGCTGGGAATGAAGCGACCGGGCACGCACGCCCGCTTCGTCGCCCTTCCCGAGACGTGGCTGTCACGTAAGCCCGATCGCCTGACGATGACCCAGGCCGCCGCTGTCGGCCGGTCCTATTTCGTAGCCTGGCAGACGGTCATCAATGCCATGGGGCTCATGCCCGGCGAGACGATCCTCATCACCGGCGGGGCAGGCATGGTCGGGCAGGCCGCCACCGCGATCGCCCGCTGGCGCGGCGCGGAGCCGATCGTCGCCGGACGGCGCAGGCCCGACGACGCTGACCACTTCATCGACACTAGCTCGAGCGACCTGCGCGAGGCGGTGCTCGAACTAACCGGTGGGCGCGGCGCTGACCTGGCCCTGGACACCGTTGGCGGTGCGCTGTTCGAGCCCGCTCTTCGCAGCCTGCGGTTCGACGGCCGGATGATCGGGATTTTCAGCGCCCCTGACGCGCGGGTCGACTTCCCCGTGGCCGAGATCTACAACCGGCAGCTGCACGTCACCGGACTCGCCAGCGTGTTCATGGACGGGGCCGACGTGGCGCGGATCTTCGACCAGCTCCGTCCGCTGTTCGACCGCGGATTCCTTGCACCCCCGGCCGTCCAGACGTGGCCGCTCGAGAAGGGCGCCGAGGCCTACCAGGTGGTGCTGGACGGGTCGGCCGGAATCAAGCAGGTTCTGCTGCCGGCCGGCGGCGGGGCGCAGGGAGGGTCACGATGAGCGCCCACCCGCACCCAGCGCGGGCGTCACCCGGTAGGGGTGATGTGGCCGCGACGGGCAGAACGAAGTGTTAAGCGCGGGCGGCGGGGAGTCGGCCGTTCCGCCAGGGGAGGCACCACTCCGGCTGGCACCTGGACGGTTGCAGATAAGGGGACCAGGGCGCAGGCATGACCATCTCCGTGGCGTTTGCCCTGGCCGCCGCCTTGTCCAGCGCGGTCAACCTGATGACGCAGCATTCCGCGAGCGTCGGCGCGCCGGAGGGGGAGAAGGGCTGGCGCCTGGTCGCCTACCTGTTCCGGCAGCCGCCCTGGCTGCTCGGGTGGGTCGCGGCCGCAGGGGCGTTCGCGTTCCAGGCCGTCGCGCTCCACTACGGCCAGCTGTCGGTGGTTCAGCCGATCCTCGTTACCGAGCTGGTCTTTGTCCTGGTGCTGCGCCGGGTGTGGGTCCGCCAGGACGTGGCGCGGGCCGCGTGGGCGGCGGCACTGGTCGTCTGCGGGGCGCTGGCGGCATTCCTCGCGGCGGCTGAGCCGACCGGCGGCCACTCCAGTCCCGAGACGGCGGAGTGGCTGTCCGCGTTGCCGGTGTTCGGCGGGGCCATAGCCCTGCTGGCCGCGCTCGGCAGGCGGGGTTCAGCGACACGCCGAACGGCCCTGCTCGCGGCGGCGGCCGGGTTGGCGTGGGCCCTGACGGCAACGTTCCTCAAGACGGCGACCGAGACGCTCGCCATGTACGGCGTCAGCGGCATGCTCATCCGCTGGCCGGTGTACGCCCTGGTCGCCGCCGTCATAACCGGCATGCTGCTCTATCAGTCGGCTCTGCACGTCGGGCCGTTGAGCGTGTCCCAGCCGCTGCTGGCCATCGTCAACCCGATCGCCAGCATCATCTTGAGCGTCTGGCTGTTCGACGAGCGCTTCACCGACAACCCGGCCAGGATCGCCGTCGCCGCGCTGGCGATGGCGATCCTGGCCAACGGGGTTATCGCGCTGTCGCGAACGGCGCCAAAAGATCTCGATCCCTCACCCGACGCCTAGCGCCGGAATCGGCAGCTACGCCGGGATGCTTCCCACGATGATCTTCTGGGCGTGGGCGGTGTCGAGGTACTCGCGCCCGGCGTGGATCTTGCCGTCACGCACTTCGAGCAGGTCGTGGTAGTGGTTACGGTATTCCCGGCCGGTGGCCGACACGCCGTCGGCGTTCATCTCGACCGCCACCCGGTCGCCCTGGGCCGTGACCCCGGTGATGGTCAGCCGGACCCCGTTGGGCATCCCCTTCCCGATCGTGGCGAGCATCTCGGCCAGCTCGGCCTTGTTCTTGGTGCCGGCGATCGCGAACTGCTCGGGCTCGCCGGCCAGCCACCACACGACGTCGTCGGCTATCAGGTCCAGGGCGGCGTCGATCTCGCCGGGGTTGTGAATCTCCTCAGCCGCTCACCGCGCAGAGCCGGCCGGACCGGTCGAGAGGTCGAGGCTCAGGGCGGTCAGCTGCGCCCGGCTGCTGATGCCGAGCTTCGGGAAGACGTGGTACAGATGGCTGGCCACCGTCCGGTGCGACAGGAACAGGCGCTCGCCGATCTGCCGGTTCGACAGGCCCTCGGCCGCCATCCGGGCGACCTGGAGCTCCTGAGCCGACAGCGAGCTCCAGGTGGCCTGCGCCTGCGGATGGCTCGGCTCCCCGGCCGCCCGCAGTTCCTCGGCCGCCCGCTCCGCCCACAGCGCCGCGCCCAGCCGGTCAAAGCCGTCCCGGGCGGCCCGCAGCATTTCGCGCGAATCCTGGGCCCGTTTCTCACGTCGCAGGCGTGACCCGAGCACCAGCTGCATGCAGCTCCGCTCGAACGGCCAGCGGCCGACCTCCTGGTCAAGCGCGGCCCGAACGCGCTCCTCGACGAGGTCGTCCGGCGCCAGCAGCGCGTCCGCGTAGAGCATGTTCATGCACGCCACCGAGCCGGTCGGCGCGGCCGGAAGCCGTGCCATCAGCTGCCCGACCAGCTCACGGGTGGCCTCGACCCGGTCGCAGTGCAGGGCGGCGTAGGCCAGGTGCGACAGCGACCACAGGGCCTGGACCGGGTGGAAGGCCGGATCGGCCTCCCGGTGCAGGCGGCTCAGGTAGTCCCAGGCGCCGGAGAAGTCGCCCTCGGCCGCCGCGGCGGTGGCCCGGGCCAGCAAGGAGACCGCCAAGATGACGGTCATGTGGCTGGGGCCGCCGATCCGCTCGGCCCGGTCCGCGTCGGCTGCGGCCTCCGCTATCTCCCCGCGCAGCGCCGCCACCATGGCCTGGGCGGCGAGGCCGCTCGCTTCCCACTCCGGCTGGCCGGACTCGGCGGCGAGGCGGGAGCCCTCCTCGGCCAGCGGCATCGCGGTTGACCACCGACCCTGCCGCAGCCGGGCCCACGCCTGCAGGTCGAGCGCCCGGGTTCGGCCGCGATGGCCTCATCGTGGCCGGTGGCCGCCCGGGCCCGGTGCAGGATCCCGCGGTCGGTGGCCGGGCCGACGGCCTGCGCCAGCGCCAGATGCCCGGCCTGCCGCGCGCTCGGCGACGTCACGTTGTACAGCGCCGATCGCATGAGCCCATGGCGGAAACGCAACTGGCCGTCCGTCAGCTGGACGAGGCCAGCGGCGATGGCCGGCTCGAGCACCTCCAGGCGCTCCGGCGACTCCGCCGGCTCCGGCGCGCCGAGCGCGTCGAGCAGCTCCCTCAGCGATCCCGAATCGTGCAACGCCAGCAGGGTGAGGGCGCGCCTGTTGTCTGGCGGCAGCAGCTCGAAGCGCGCCGCGAAGGCGGCCTGGAGCCGCTGGGGGAGTGGCAGCCATCCGGCACGGCCGGCCGGCCGCAAGGTCAGGCCGGGTGTCTTCGGCAGCTGCACCAGGGCGAGCGGATTGCCCTCGGCGACCCCGAGCATCGCCGCCTGCGCCGGGCCGTGGAGCTTCGGTGCGGCGGAGGCGAGCAGCCGGCGTGCGTCGTCGGGGCCGAGCGGGTCAAGCTCGAGCACCCAGGCGGCGGCGCCGGCCAGGGGATCAGGGCCGTCGTCCCTGGCCGTGGCCAGCAGCCCGATCGGGTCATGCTCCAGCCGCCGGGCGATGAAGCGGAGCACGCCGATGGTCTCCGGATCCAGCCATTGCAGGTCCTCGGCCACGACCAGCAGCGGCCGCTCGGCGGCGGCGTCGACGAGCAGGTCCAGGGCCGCCATGGCGACGGCGAACGGCTCCGGCGGCGGTCCGGCGACGATGCCGAAGGCAACCCGGAGCGCTGCCTGCCGGGGCTCAGGGATCAGATGGGCGAGCGGCAGCAACGGCTCGAGCAGCTGGTAGAGGCCGGCCATCGCCAGGCCCGTCTCCGACGAGGCCCCGACGGCCCGCAGGATCCGGGTGGAGGCGGCCGCCCGCTGCACCGCGTCATCGACCAGCGCCGACTTGCCGATCCCGGCCGGCCCGCGCACCAGGATCGCCGCACCGCCCTCCCGGTTGTCCAGCCGAGCAGCGATAAAGGCCTGTTCAGCCTCCCGGCCGACCAGCCCGCTGCCGCCGTTGGCCAGCGGGGTCAGGTTGCCTGCGCCCATGGCCCCCGTTCCCCGAGATCGACAGCCGGTAGTCAAATGCTCACTAAATACTAACTAGCGCTTCCCGGAGCGACGACGGGCGCACAGGCCGTTGCGGAGCGTGCGGGCAGGCGCGCTCAGTCCTGCCCGCCGGCGGCAAACGCAGTCATCTGATCCATGCGGGGAGTATGCCGACGGGTGGGCCTGGGCGGGAGGCCGTGATTGTGTGTCGTTAGAGGCCGCGCTTCCCGGTCGCGGGCGTCAGCGTGTGCCGGAGGGGGCAGCCCGCGACCCGAACGACCCACAATGACGTCTTTATCGGCTCGGCTTGGTGCACGTGGTGACGGTGAGGCCAATGTGCCGCTCGCCGCGGGAATGATTCCGCGCTTGCCGGGCTGGCCATTATGGCGAAGTCCCCTGACCGATGGCGCGAAGGCACGCGTCCGTTCGGGCTGATGTTTTTGATTTCTCCGAACGGACGCGTGGCTTCGCGATAAAGGATCAGCGCACGGGCCGCTGCGTCGATGGCGGTACGGGGTGAGAGAATCGTAGCCATTCTCCGTGAGGAGGCTCGGCATGCGGTATCTGGACGTCGACACGCCCACCAGAATTTCCAAGATAGGCCTGGGCACCTGGCAGTTCGGGTCGAAGGAGTGGGGCTACGGGGACGGCTACGCCGGGTCGGTAGCCCGCGACATCGTCCGCCGGGCGGTCGAGTTGGGCGTCACGCTGTTCGACACGGCCGAGGTGTACGGGCTCGGGCGCAGCGAGCGCATCCTGGGCGAGGCACTCGGCGCGCGGCGGGATTCTGTTTTCCTGGCGACGAAGATCCTGCCGGTCCTGCCGATCGCGCCGGTCGTGGAGCAGCGGGCCGTGGCCAGCGCCAACCGGCTGGGCACGCGGCTGCTCGACCTATATCAGGTGCACGGGCCGAACCCGTTGGTCTCCGACGCCGCGACGATGCGGGGCATGAGCGCGCTGCAGCGGGTCGGGCTGGTCGGCGAGGTCGGCGTCAGCAACTACTCGCTGGCGCGCTGGCGGGCCGCCGAGGAGGCTCTGGGCACGCGGGTGCTGAGCAACCAGGTCCGCTACAGCCTCGCCGACCGCGCGCCAGAGAAAGACCTGCTGCCGTTCGCCGCCGCGGCCGACCGGGTCGTAATCGCCTATAGTCCGCTGGCGCAGGGGCTGCTGTCGGGCCGCTACGACCGGTCCAACCGGCCCGCCAACCGGGTCCGCGCCTCGAACCCGCTGTTCCTGCCGGAGAACCTCGACCGCGCCAACGAGCTGATCGTCGTGCTGCGCGAGGTGGCGGACGCGCACCAGGCCACCGCCGCTCAGGTCGCGCTGGCCTGGGTGATCCGGCACCCGGCGGTCACCGCCATCCCCGGCGCGTCCACCGTCGAGCAGCTCGAGGGCAACGTCGCGGCCGCCGATATCGATTTGTCCGACGATGAGTACGCCGCGTTGAGCGCCGCCTCCGACCGATTTCGGCCTGTCACCGGGCGGGCGGCGATTCCCGCCGTCGTCCGGGCCCGCCTGCGCCGATAAACGGCCCGTTCTGCCAGCTAGTGGGCTGGGAAGACCTGGGAAAGGGTGCGTGGCGGCCCTATTTTCTGTTTGTCCGGAAATGTCCAATATCTTGAGATCTGCCCCCTCCGATTCGTAATTTCGCTCACATTGACGGACTATTTGTCTTGTAGTAAACAAGGTCCAACACTGAGTAATTGCGACGGTACGGCCCGCAAGGGGCGGGCTCTAGGCCGTCGCGCGCAAGTCTCCGCAGCGGCCGTCTTCGGACGGCCGGCGGAGGCGCCGGGGGTTCATGTGAAGTTTGTGCGGGAGGCTTGCTCGGGCTGGCCGCTGTGGGATCTTCCGCGTTGGCTGCAGGTCCTGGTGACGGGGGTCATCGCCTTGTACCTGGGGGCCGTGGCCGTCGCCGTCGCCACCGTCCACGTGGAGGCGAAGCAGCTGTGGCTGTTCGGGCTCCTGCTGGCGTGCGGCGCGGTCTCGGTCGAGCTGACCCGGCGGGCCGGGCAGACCGGCGGTGTCGTGCGGGACGTGTACGCCATCTGGGATCTGCCGGTCGCCCTGCTGCTGCCCCCGGTGTACGTGCTGCTTGTTCCGATTCCCCGGATGCTCTTGACCCAGGCCCGTATCCGCCAGACGCCACTGGTCCGGCGGGCCTACTCCGCGGCGGCGCTGGGGCTTGCCTACGCCGCCGCGTCCGTCGTCTTCCACCACTCGGTGTCGCAACTTGGCACGAGCGCCGGGACCGGGGTGTGGATAGTGCTCGTCGTCGGGTGCGGCGTGCTTCGGCTCGCCCTGAACGACGGACTGGTGCTGACCGCGGTCAAGGGGGCGGCCCCGCAGACGCGGCTGCGCTCGGAAATCACCGGGAGCGAGGCGATATTCGGCAGCACCGCCGAGCTCGCGCTTGGCACGCTGGTAACGTTCGTGGCCGCCCACGTCGCCCTTGCCGCCGTGCTTGCGCTTCCGCTGGTGATCAGCCTGCAGCGCAGCCTGCGGCACTCCCAGTTGGTGGCCGAGGCCAGCGTCGACGACAAGACGGGGCTGCTGAACGACAGGACATGGCGGCGGCGCGCGGCTGAGGAAGCGGAACGGGCCGTGCGGGACGGGGTCCCGATGGCGGTCGCGATCCTTGACATCGATCACTTCAAGGCCGTCAACGACACCTACGGGCACCCGGCCGGCGACCAGGTCTTGTCGGCCCTGGCCGCGGTGGTCACGGCCCAGTTGCGCGGCAACGACCTGGTCGGCCGGACCGGCGGCGAGGAGTTCGCGTTCATCCTCCCCGGGACGACGCCGCAGGCGGCCGTCAAGGTGGCCGAGCGGCTGCGCAAGACGATTTCGCTGACCCCGTTCCGCATCGACGGGGCGTCCGGTGAGGCCCTCGTCTGCGTCTCCGTGTCCATCGGGATGGTCGTGACCGCCCGGCCGGACCGAAATCTCGGCCGGTATTACGGCAGCGCTGACCGGGCCCTGTACGCCGCCAAGCAGAGCGGGCGGGATGCGGTGTGGGTCGTACCGGCCGATCGGTCTGACCCGGAGCCGCAGCCCAGCCCCGCGCTGCGGGTCATGACCGGCCCCTGACTGATCCCCGCAGGCCATCTCGCCGGCCGCGGAGTGCCGTTCTTCGCGGTCCGGCGATGCGACGTTGGTCACACTGAGTGCCGGTTAGTCACCACGACCAACGCCCGCAGTCGAGCTCGGATCCGGTTCGGCTGCTTGGCTGTCGGGCTACGGCCGTGAAAAACGAGGCCCGAGAGAGCTATTTGGTAACCATAAGTGCTCACTCGATAACGTTAAGCCTCATTGTTACAATCTGATTTGATATAACTTCGAACTGTGATATCTGCGCGCGTCGTTCTTGTTAACGGACGCGTATTTGGATTTGGCTGCGGTCTGTGACTGTCGGGCACATAATGATGAACGTCGATGTTATCGATAGCCGGCACGGCAATCGATGACGTGCGGATTCAAGTGCCTGTCACAGATGGGAGGCTGCTGCTATGCGGAACACTTCTTGGGGATGATGATCGCTTTAGCGATCAGTTGAACACAATTAGTAGTGAGGCCGCCGCCCCGACAGCGCCGGCCACGGCGACGGCCAGCCAGGGGTTAGCCTGCGAAGCGACAACCCCCGCCAGAATCATGGCCGCACCCTGGCCGAGTTGCATCCCAGCGATCGCCAGCCCGAATGCCTGGCCACGGCGTTCGTCGGGGACGGCAGCCACAAAGGCGGCGTTAGCGCCGACCTGATATGAGTCGCAGAGGCCCGAGGCGAGCAGGATCACGAGGATTCCCGCCAGCCCGGGCTGCAGCGCGGCGGCCGTCAAGATGGCGCACGCGCCGAAGGCCAGGGGCAGGGTCATCCGCTGCCGCATCTGCGGCCCGATGAGCATGGTCACGGCCGTTACCCCGAGGGCCGCTCCCAAGGCGGGCGCCGCCATGACCACGCTGGCGGCGACCGGGCCGCCGCCGGCGGCGCGGGCCAGCGGGACCGCGATCGCCTCGGGAACGTTGTAGGCCGCCGACAGCAGCCCGAGGAGCAGCGGGACGCGGACCGCCCGCTGGCCGAGCAGGAGCCGGGCAGTTGCCAGCAGGCTCTCACCACTCTTGGCAACCGCGGCGACAGCGGCCGGGGCCGGGCGGTGGCGCACACCGAGGGCGACGATCGCGGCCGAGGCCAGGAACGTGCCCGCGTCGATGCAGATCGCCGTCCGGGCGCCGAAGAACCCGACCACCGCGCCGCCGACGACGAAGCCCGCGACCTGAGCGGCCTGATAGGTCGTCATGGTGATGGCCGTGCCCAGCGGAAAGGCGTCCCCGAGTACGTCGGGGACGATGGCGGCGCGGGCAGACGAGAACGGCGCCCCCAGCGCGGTCACCGCGCACAGCAGCCCGATCAGGGCTGCCGTGGGCATACCGGGCACCGCCATCAGCGCCGCCAGCGGAACGCGGCCCAGGTCGCAGACGATCATCACGCGGCGTCGCGGCCACCGGTCGGCCAGGCCGGACAGCAGCAGCCCGCCCAGGAACGTCGGGGCGATGCTCGCCGCGTAGGCGGCCGCCGCCAGCAGGGCGGAGCCGGTGTGCGCATATACCAGCACGGTCAGCGCCACCCGGGCCAGCTGATCCCCGCCGACCGACAGAACCTGCGCCGCCCACAGCGCCCGGAACTCGGCCACCGCGAAGACGTCACGGTACCGCGCGGTCTCGCCGCGGTGGCTAGCCTCCCTGCCGTCCGGGACGCCGGGGGATTGCCTTACCCGCACGAGCCTTTGTTCTCCTTCGCGCCAGCACCCAGCCTGAAGGCCGATGACGCTGGATCACGACGGCCCGCCTCAGGATACTTCCCATAGAGGCCACTACCTGCCGAAATCGCCCACTTGGGGGATGATCCGGGCAGCCGGGCGCCGAGAGACGCCCGTGCGAGCGGTGCGCGAGAACCGCGTCACAGTGTCTGCTCAGGCAGAGGCGACGACATGTGACATCCCGGCGGTTTCCCTGCAAAAACGGTCGCTTTCGCGACACCATGGGCCGGACAGGAGGTAGGCATGCGACATCTCGTTGGAATCGGCCTGGCCGTGATGATATCCGCTGCGATCTTCTTCGGAGGCGGCTGGGCCTTCAGCCGGCTCTTCACGCGCAACCTCGGGTCCGAGTGGTCCCTGCCCGCAGGCGGCGGTAGCTTCACGAGCAACTCGGTCGTGACGAGCGGGCTGGCCGCTATGGCCGCCGTAGCGCTGCTCATCGGGCTGGCGCTCGTGATCCGATGGGTTTCCCCGCTGGCCACGGGACTGCCCGGCCTGGTCCTGCTCGCCTGGACCGCGCTGTACGTATTCAGCCCGGAGCGGGCGGCGCACTACATCCCGCTGAAGGGGCACGCCTTCGGCCTCGGTTTCGCGGGGCTTGGGACCACCGGCATCCTCGGCGCGGCCGGGGTCGTTCTCGTGATGCCGCTGTTCTTCCCGTCGCGCTGGCGCCGCCCAGTCAGCGATGAGGCCGGCGGCGACGACGACCCGATCGAGGCGACCACGGTGATCTCTCCCCCAAGAACCGGACTGGTCGCCGGAATGGGCAGCAGCGCCTGGGAGTCCCTGACGTCCGAGAACCCCAAGCTCGGCGACTCTGGCTGGTAAGCGCCCGACCGGGGCCGGTCACGAGGACGACGCTGCCATGGCCGACGCTGAGCGCGTTCGGCTGCCGACGCAGCACGCCGCGCCCCAGGGCTGCCGACTAGGTGATCACCGGTGAGTCGCTGCGCGAGAGGAAGTCGTTGATGCGGAGGCGCATTGACCGATCCATCGTGTAGCCGGGGAGCTCGGCATCCGGGACCCAGCGGACCTCGCTTGACT
>Ga0302325_10027107_pt1 | contig 11888 bp, 10 predicted proteins | sample Palsa_T0_2_FD_201948 | JGI IMG/M metagenome (GOLD analysis project Ga0302325, IMG submission 201948) | Peat permafrost microbial communities from Stordalen Mire near Abisko, Sweden - Palsa_T0_2 | ecosystem: Environmental > Terrestrial > Soil > Palsa > Peat permafrost | place: Sweden: Abisko... | reverse complement strand
GATGTAGCGGAAACTTTTCGCCAGGCGGTTTCGCAGCGTGTGCTGTTCCGCCATGGGGAATGCTCCTACGATCCGCTCCACTGTCTTCGAGGCATCGATTGTATGCAGAGTAGAGAGCACCAGGTGGCCGGTCTCCGCCGCTTCCATTGCGATCTCAATGGTTTCGCGGTCGCGCATCTCTCCCACCAGAATCACCTTTGGAGCCTGCCGCAAAGCCGCCCGCAAAGCCAAAGCAAAACTCGGCGTATCGCTGTGCAATTCGCGTTGATGCACCAGACAGTTTTTATGCGGGTGCAGGAACTCGATCGGGTCCTCCACCGTGAGCACATGATACGACTGATCGCGATTGATCTTGTCGATAATGGCCGCCAGCGTGGACGACTTTCCCGAACCCGTCGGCCCGGTCACCAGCACGACTCCATTCTTCAGCCCAACAATTTTTTCCATTTCGGCAGGCAGGCTGAGCGCAGCAAAGTCCGGGACGTTGCTGGGAATTACCCGCATCACAATGGCGCAGCTCCCGCGTTGCATGAAAATGTTCACCCGAAAGCGGTGGGCTCCGGGCAAGCTGTAAGAAACGTCACATGAGCCTTGCGTCTTCAGGTTCCCGATGGCGTGCTGATTGTCGCCAATGAAATCGGACGCAATGCGCCGCGTATCTTCGTTGGTAAGCGGCCGCGCCGCTCCCGCGGGAGACAACTTTCCGTTGATCTCCACCAGCGGCGGCTTTCCCGGAGAGAAAAATAGGTCGCTGACCTTCTCCGAAGTCCTCAGCATCGCCGCGAGCAAATCGTTAGTTAAGATTCGCGCTGGGGCAGTGGCTGCGGCTGCCGCACTTGTGCCCGCACCCGCAGATGGCTTTGGCAACGGAGAAGCCACCGACGTAGGCACGTTCGGAATACGATTCGTAGGAGTAGACATAATGGGCCGTCTGTGTTCCCGCTATCTCTGTTTCCGCTATCCAGGATTCTCTCTATTTCCGGTTCGCTGGTTCGTGGAGGTTTCGGGCAGAATAGGCGTTCTTGCTGAAGTGCTGACTCACAGTTGCATAGTACAACGGCTTCGCATCATGCCAGCGCGGCACTCGATGCGCTTCCATTACCAAGGTCACTTTCGTCGGGAAAAAGGAGGCGAAACGCCCTGTTCACAGCCGATTTTCTGGCGGAGAATTCCGGAGCTGGAGCGCTTGCCCGGTAGGTCAGTTTGATCTTGAAGGAAAAATCTAGCTGGGAGATCCCTCGGCCCGCTGGTGAAAGCGCGGGCCTTCGGGATGACGCCCGTCGAGAGGTCCATGGTGTGGAAATCAGACTGACCCGCTCCCTGTGGGACCTATTCCCTTCCGGAGCGCTCCCGTCCTGTGATACCCTGCCCCCCGAAACGAGGTGCGACCTTGCGCCCCTGCATCCCAGTCGTCAAGTTTGCGTTTCTAGGCGTCCTCCTTTTTTGCGCAGCAACTCTGTCGGCGCAGCAGCCAACCCAATTGCCCATGTCGAAGGAAGGCGACTACGTTTCTCACGAGTTCCATTTCAAATCGGGTGAAACGCTGCCCGAGTTGCGAATACACTACGCGACCTTTGGGACGCCAGTGCGGGACGCGAACGGCAGGGTTACGAACGCCGTGCTGCTTTTGCACGGAACCAGTGGTTCCGGAACACAGTTCCTCGTGCCGCAGTTTGCGGGCGTGCTATTTGGTCCGGGACAACTCCTCGATGTCGCGCGCTATTACATTATTTTGCCGGACAACATCGGCCACGGAAAATCCAGCAAGCCCAGCGACGGCATGCGCGCTCATTTTCCGCAGTATGACTATGACGACATGGTTCGGTCGCAGCACGAGTTGCTGGAGGCAGGGCTGGGCGTCAACCACCTGCGCCTGATCCTGGGCACTTCCATGGGCTGCATGCATTCCTGGGTTTGGGGCGAAACCTATCCCGACTTTATGGACGCACTCATGCCCTTGGCCTGCCAACCGGTGCAGATTGCGGGACGGAATAGAATCTGGCGGAAGATGGTGATGGACGGTATTCGCGACAATCCCGATTGGAAGAATGGAGAGTACAGGGTCCCGCCGCGGAGCGCGCTGGAAATCGCGGCAGCGATGTTCTACATTGCCTCGGGCGCGCCTCTGAGGATGCAGAAAACCCTTCCCACCCGCGACGCGACCGACGCGGGAGATGAGGACTTCACGAAGCGCTTCATTGCGGACCACGATGCTAACGATCTGCTTTATGCAGTGAACGCCTCGCGGAACTATGATCCCTCACCGCAGCTCGAAAAAATCGCTGTGCCCGTGATGTTCGTGAATTCAGCCGACGATTTCATCAATCCTCCGGAACTCGGAATTGCAGAACGTGAAATCAAACGAGTGAAGAAAGGTCGTTTCGTGCTCATTCCGATCTCCGAGCAAAGCCAGGGTCACGGCACTCACACATGGGCGGCTGTGTGGCAACAGTATCTGAAGGAACTGCTCGAAGCCTCGCAACCCTGAGGCTATGCTAGTCGCCCTCGGTTCGGCGTCCCCGCGACCTCCTACTCCACTTTCTCTGCCACCCACCGCGAGACCGCCGTCACCAACTTCCGCGGAGCAAACCGCACCGATTCCGCCACCAGCCAATTCTGCATCCCAGAAATAACCACCGTTTGCCCGACCATCAGCCCACGATAGCCGTCGCGCGCAACCGCTTCCCCATTCATCGGCCGCAGTTTCTTGAACAGCCGCGAGTTCTCGGTTCCGGCACGCTTGGCAAAACCAGTATCCGTAGCTCCAGGACAAAAACAGCTCACCACCACGCCCGATCCAGCCACTTCATTGGCCAGCGCTTCCGAGAATGAAAGCACATACGCCTTGGTCGCATAATAGACGGCCATCAGCGGCCCCGGCTGAAAAGCCGCGGTCGATGCCACGTTCATGATCTTGCCCCTGCGCCGCGCCAGCATAGGGGGAAGCAACAGCCTGCTCAGATGAGTGAGTGCCGTAATGTTGAGCTGAAGCTGTCCCAGGATTTCTTCCTCCGGCATCGAGGCGAACTGGCCGAAGGCGCCGAATCCGGCGTTGTTCACGAGAATATCAACCGCAACTCCCTCGCGCTGTAATTGATCGAACAGAAACTGAGGAGCTGGCGCTGCGGCCAGATCAAGCGCAACCGTCTTCACCGTAACCCCGAACCGTTCTTCGAGGTCAGCAGCTATTTGATTCAGCTTGCCCAAGCTGCGAGCAACCAGCACAAGGTTGTAGTGGTCGCGCGCAAACAGCTTGGCGAGTTCATGCCCGATGCCACCGGAGGCGCCGGTGATAAGAGTGGTTTCCGCTTTCAAATTCGTCACGGTGCAGCCGGAGAATAGCCCGGCGGTACCTGAAATAAAGATTCATCCAGAGGCTCTTCGGATACCTCGAGCAGCTCAGTCTTGTTAACGAACACTTTTTCGCCGTCTCTTTCCGTGGTGGTCTCTTCGATGGCGAAGCCCCGAGACGCTGTACCGATCTGCTTGAACACTACGCGATCACGGCGACCCGGCCATGCCGTACTCCAACCCATTCTCCGCCGGCTGGTATCCTGACAGTACAGTCCCGGCAGATCGAGGTACCACCCGTCAATTTCAGTCGTACTTCTGTGACTGACGGCTTCCGGTCCCGGCTCAGCCGTGATTGTGGTTTTGACATGGCGGGCTTGGTAGCTGCCGACCGGCCGCCATTCGGCGGTATCGACGGAGTCAGTGGTGGCGCTGACCTCGCCTCCGCTGGCGGGATTTCTGAAGACACCCCCGCCGTCTCATGCATTTTGCATCGGCGGGAATGGAATGTTGACGTCCTCCCCGCCGCAAGCGGCGAGGATTCCTACGGAGCCCCGTTGGTTTTAACGAGGTCTCTTCGGTGGGTTCCTCCCACAACCGCCTTACTTCAGCGGAGGACAACGAAGAGGCTTTACTTTTGGCCCTGCCCGGCCATAGGTCTTTTGGACCTAAGGATTCTAGAACGAATGAAAAGGAAAAAACAAGAGGGGCCTTATATTCGGGTGCGCGACATAGGAGTGAGGAGTGGTGAAGTTCTTTTTTTGTGACCTCCGTCTTACAGTATATGATACTGGAAGGCGGCGTGCTTATATCGTTACCTGGAGCTCCTCATGCCCGATTCGCTGCCCGATCTGCTCGACACCCGTGACCACCTCCTTCAGGAACTCTCTCAGCTCGGCGATTTTCAGCCCGGTTCGATTTCCTCCGTGACCCGACGCTGCGGCAAGTCGAACTGCCATTGCGCTCAACCTCACGATCCCGGACATGGCCCCCATCGTCAACTCACGCAGAAGATCGCGGGCAAGACGGTGACTCTGTCCCTATCTTCTCCCAGCGCCCTACGGAAGGCCGAAAAGGAAGTCGCCGAGTTTCGTCGCTTTCAAGCACTGGCGCAGGAATTGATCGCGGTCAACCAAAAGATCTGCCGTTTGCGCCCGCTGGCTGCCGAGGAAGGATTCCCGGTTAAAAAAAAACGGCGGAAACACTCCACCAGGAAGTCACCCACGGTAAGGACTCGTGTTGGATTGTCACACTCGTGTCATGACCGAGAGTAGAAGGTGGCATTTTGGTAGCAATCATTCATGCCTAAAAATGTGGGATGTTGCTCAACTGGTAACTGCCGGGTAGCCGTTAATACATCCGCAACTTGCGAAAGGTACTTGCTCGGGCACCTGCGAGGGGGCGATTACCTCACCTACCGCTCAAACTACCAAGGCGGTAGGTCATGTATGTTCAAGTCCAGCTGCTCACCCGGCTTGAGCCATACATCATTACCTGGTCCGAGCCGCTTCTCCAGTTCGGCGTGAGAGAAGTAAGCGACCGCATTCTCGTCAAACGTCTGAAAGACTTTGTAGTGCCCGGGCGGCAGATTGCCCAGACTAACGGACACCTCCCGCCCGCGCTCGATCAGTGTTCTTTCTGCGGAGAACTGCCCGGTCGGTGTAGCTCCGGAGAACTGTGGCACTAACAGTTCGTAATACGCGTCTGTGATACCTACTGGATCGGCCAGGACGGCGCCGGCAGGTGGCTTTGACCAGGGCTTCCCGAAGTGGATCCTGCCGCAGTCATTTCGAATGGTAATGTCGAGGGGTGAACTAGTCTGATTCGCGCCGATTTCCAAAGGATGCTGCATCAGGTTCACACCGTTCATTGTTATGGCCGACACGTACCCTGATTCGAGAAGTCGCGTCTGGACCCAGTAACGGCCTGGTCTCAGCGTCGTGATTTCATATAGGTCTGCACTCTTCTGGGTCTCGCCCCACGCGCCAACCTCTCCGCCAAAGCTGTTCACAGGCTCAAGCCCTACCTGCAATGTCGGAGGCGACTTCGCGCCCTTCCCGAACACAGAGACCCCTCCCGGGTTTTGGACTTTGCACACTTCTTTTACGGACCCATCGGGAGTCGGCGGCGTTGTTTCGCGGTGCGCCCTTATCTGGAGTTTAGGTCTCGCACTGTCCCGCAATGCCGGCAGCGTCACAGTCACCGGCTTGCCTGCGACCGTGACCTCCGCATACCCACCCAGATCCTCAGGTTGCTTTGCGCCTCCCGTCTCAAACGGATCGGTCAAAGAATAGGCTCCTCTTTGTTCGAAGATGTAGGACCCGTCCGGAAGGTTGATCGTCCAATTCGGGCCATCCCGGGAGGGAAACAGAAAACGCGTGCAGCGAGCCTGCGGAATCTGCAAAAGTCGCCCATTCCTATCCGAAATATAGTCGATGCCTGAGTTCAATTTCGGATCGCGTGGAATTGTCACCGGATGAAAGACCTGATGCTGCAGTTCAAGGTCGGCGACCGCATGTTGGCCCTCGGTAAGTACGATGGGCGTAGCCTTCTGGAAATCCAACACGCCTGGCTCTGCCTCTGGAGCAAAGCCTCCAGCCGGCAAAAAGGGGACGTTACAAGTGGTCGAGTCGAGCCTGACCGGATCGTTGTCGAGGAGCCATTGGCTGACGACGAAGTAGGTGCCCGCCGGTAGGCCCGCAAATTGGTATCTCCCGCTGCCGTCTGTCCGTTGATTGTCGAAGTAGATCCAGTGCGGCCTTCCCCGCATGTACTCCACTCGGTACAGGGTGATGAACATGGTTGGCAGCTCGGTTTCCGAGCTGGCGGTCACCTTTCCGCTCACCTCGGCTTCCGGCACGAGCGCAAACCGCAGCTCCCCCATCGCCGGCATCACGGCTACGCTAATACCGGAGATGAAAGAGCCGTTCGAGCCTGGGGCCAGGTATCCGGGTTTGGACACGTAGAACTCTTTCCGTTCGGCAAACCCCATGGCGGTGAATTGGAAGCGGCCATTTGCGTCGGTCACCTGCTGGTCTTCGGGCCCGGGCACTTTGTCCTGAGGAGTCGCGGGCTGAGGTCTTGGTGGCACCAGACTGTACTGTGGGGTGAGGCTTCGAATGTGCCAATCCTTCGGCCTTACCGTGGTGACCAGCGCTCCTGATATCGGCTTTCCCGTCGTCAGGTCCACCACGACACCGGTTACCTCCAGGCTCGTGGGGAAGCGCGAAGACGCAGGGTTTTGCTGAGCGTTCACACGCATAGTATGGCTAAAGGCTGCCAGAGCCAACAGCAGCCAAAGGCCTACCCAAGCGGAATACGCCGCACAGCTCCGCCCTCTGGTTCCGATGGGGTTATATATGTTCATCTCGTCATTGTGCCGAAAGTGTTCGGTGCCAAACAATCCCTCCAAGGCGGGATTCGGTTCCGGTCGGATGGTCGGCCACCCGGCAGTCGGCCACCCGGCAATTACTCAGGAGTAAACAGCAGCATCTAGCTGGATACAGATTGCCCCCGGTGACAGCAATGTTGACACTGGTGGCGAATTCATTCCGCGTGCACTTGGAGCCAGCGGACTGGGAGTTCCTGGTCAGAACACGGAGAATGCCGTCCTCAAACAGGGACTTTGCAAGCATTTAAAGCCGAATTATGAATTCGCCGCCAGTGTCAATGTTGGGTTCAGGCCCAGTAGGAGAGCACCGACGCCCACCTGTCCTTGTTTCACAAAATGAGTGTGACAATCCAACGCGAATCCTTACCGTGGGTGGAAGTCAGCCGAGAACTAGAGCATTTGCTGCAGCGGATCTTCTCCCAATGCCAAAACAGCGGTGGCTTGGATTTAGAAGCGGTGGAGATGGCGGTTCGTTCCAGCGTGCACCAGGTCGGAGCGGCAGTGCTGAACCAGTGGCTCGAGTTCGCTCCTCCCGGCCCGGACCACCGCCAACTGCCTTGTGCCTGTGGCCACACCGCCCGCTATGTGGAGTTGCGTATCAAACCCGTGCTCACGGCGGTGGGAAAGGCCAAGTGTCTGCGCCCTTACTACCTGTGTGAGCACTGCCATCGGGGTCAGTTTCCAATCGATATCGAACTCGACATCGAAACACCGAACTCTCGCCTGGCGTGCGCCGCATGTTGGCGGCGGTCGGCCATGAACTGCCCTTCGAGCAGGGCCGGGAGCAGATGGAGTTGCTGGCAGGGTTGTCGCTCACCACCAAAGCCGTGGAACGTACGGCCGAGGCCGTCGGAGAAGACATCGAAGTTCGTCAGCAAGACGAGCTCCGGCGAGCCCTGCAGCTGCCCTTGCCGATTCCATTGGGGCCGCGCATTCCCATTCTCTAGGTGGAGATGGACGGCACGGGCATTCCTGTGGTGCACAAAGAAACCGAAGGCCGCGTGGGTAAACAGCAGGGCCAACCAGCGCACACACGCCGAAGCCAAGCTGGGCTGCGTATTCTCGCAGACCACAGTCGATGAAGAAGGTTATTCCGTACGGGATGAGGCTTCCACCAGCTATGTAGGTGCGATTGAGAGTTGTGAGGAATTCGGTCGCCGTCTCTATAGCGAAGCCTGGCAGCGGAGTTGGGCGCGAGCGGAGAAGAAAGTGGTATTGGGGGATGGTGCCGAGTGGATCTGGAATCAGGCGAGTCTACATTTTCCCGACGCCATCCAAATCGTTGATCTCTATCACGCCCGCGAACACTTGTGGAGATTAGGTGCCAAGCTCTATCCCAACGATTCCCCCGCCCAGAAACGCTGGGTGATGGTGAGGAAAGAAAAGCTGGACGAAGGGAAGATCGAACGTTTAGTCGCTTCCCTACGCTCGCAGGCAGCTTCTCATCCCGAACTGGCGGAGGACATCCGCATCGAAGCCAATTACTTTGAAGACAACAAGGAACGCATGCGCTATCCCCAGTTTCGGAAGCAAGGACTATTCGTGGGCTCGGGAGTCATCGAGGCTGGTTGCAAGACCGTGCTGGGGAGACTCAAACGGTCAGGTATGTTTTGGACCGTGCGCGGAGCCAATGCCATTATCACACTCCGGTGCTGTCAGCTTAGTGGAAAATTCGAGGACTACTGGGAGGCCCGAAGGGCATAGCCTCACTTTAAAGTCGCGCACCCCTTATATTCCCGGCCTTGAAGGCCGAGGCTTTACGGCCCAAAACGGTAAGTTTTCGAGCTTTTATTCAAAAAGATTCTCACTCCCTGATCGCACTGGTAGATGTTGGTGGGTACCACCGAGGAGTCAGGATATTGCATCTCGGAGCGCATGCGCTCGCCTTTGAAATACCAGGTCGTCACCAGGCTGTGACGACTGTCCATGGTCACATGAGTTTTTATGGTGAGGTCGCGGAAGTCGGGAACGACGTCAGCGGGCTTGGCAGGAGCCGCGGCCAGGGCGAGGAACAGGACCAGCAGACAACCAGTCAGCATCGATCCTCCTAATTAGAGACTGGGTCGAGTGATCACCATGGATTCCAAAAAAGGCGCGGGCGAAGCGCCCACGCCCACGAACAATTCAAGAGACTATGCGCCTGCCAGCGCAGGCTCTACTTCATAGATCGAGTACCAGGAAGTCGCGGCCTTCAGCTTACTGTTGACATTATTGATGTTCTTCACCCCTTCAGTCTCCAGCCAAGAACGGAACGCCGACGCCCCCTGCTTCGCATAGATCGGAATCCCATCCTTCCAAGTCGCGCGTCCGCACAGCACTCCGTTGAACTTCACCCCGGATTCCCCCGCCAACTCCAGCGTCTCGCTGAATTCCGCGTTGCTGACTCCGGCCGACAGATAAATGAAGGGCTTGGTCGCCACGTTCGCCGCCGTGTGGAACAGGTCAATCGCTTCCTTTTTCGTATAAGCCTTCTGCCCGCCGAAACACTTCACGCCTTCGACGAACTTCATGTTCACCGGCACTTCCACCTTCAGCACATCCACGCCATAACGGTCTTTGCCGAACTCGCGCATGCTCTCGGTGACGATCTGGGGTTTCTTCTTCGCATACTCCAATCCCTTCTCATCCGCGCCTTCTTCGTACCCCACAAACTCCAGAAAGAATGGGATGTCATTCGCCCGGCATTCGTCGCCAATACGCTCCACCCAGGCGTGCTTCTTGTCGTTCACGTCCTTGGGATCGAACGGCGTGTAGTAAAGCAGAATCTTCACGCAGTCGGCCCCGGCTTCTTTCAAGCGCCGCGCCGACCAGTGATCTAAAAGGTCTCCCAATCGTCCGGGACCAGTCTTGTCATAACCAGTCTTCTCATAAGCTAGTAGAAGACCGGCGTTCTTGGCCCGGCGTTTGGACGCCGGCAGCCCCCACTCAGGGTCCAGCAGGATGGCGCTGGCATGCGGCGTCAAAACTTCGGTGACCAGCGACTTAAACTCCTCCATCATGGCGCCGCTGACTTCGCCACCTTTTTCTTTGCCCAGGGATTTCTGCAGCGACCCGCGCTGATCCATCGCGGCAGCGGCAATCACACCGCGTTCGTTCGAGACTTTTCTAAGACCCGCAAGTTTGCCAGGGGTAAGCTTCATAGATTCCTCCAAGAGTGCACGAAGATGAGTGCCTTAAAACATCCAATTGTAAACCACGAAGGCCACACGCGGCAGACTGGACAATCGGGACAACAGGCGCCGGACCAGATTTACACCGGTCCAGTGCCCTTCCCGGTTGCGCGGGAACACTTTATGAAACTCGTTTTATTTCACCGCTACGCCCGAGGGATAATCAAGGGTGGTAACCGCCGGTAACGCGTCCAAGAATCCAGTCGAGAGAGTGATGGCATATTGCGACAGGGTTCCGGGATAACCGAGGTTGGCCACGAATATCCAGCTGTCGTCGCTGCGAATCGCAATCGAGTTCGGAAAAACACCCGTGGCCGCGGGCGTTCCGGCGAACACTGTCAAACCGCCATTGGTTGCGTTGATCCGGTACCCGAAAATGTTGTTCGACCCCTCGTTCACCACGTACAAGAAATCGCCGTAGGCATCGACCGCCATGGGCCCGGGACTGTCGCCGGCGGGATAGGGCGAAGCCGTGACTGGATTCAGGCTAAAGTCCGCGATTGGGCACGGGGGCTGCGAAAGGAGATTAATACTACTGCAGATCGTGTAGGCGCTGACATTGTTGCTCGTCGCGTTCGCCACGTAAGCAAACCGGTTGCAGGGATCGACCGCCACTCCGTCGGGTGCCACGTCCGTTGGAATCCCCGGCGCAGAGGTCGAGTAGGGCATCAGCGTCAGCGTGCCTGCCGAGGGATCCACGGAGTAGTTCAAGAGCACGTAATTGCTCTTATCCGTGACGTAAAGATTCTCCGTCGTAGGGGGCGCGAACCCGGAACAATACGAATACTGCACGGGGTAAACCGTTGGTGTCACGGCCAGCGCCGACGCGCTGGCGGCGCTGCCGCCCGATTCGACCGGCAAGGCGAAGGGAGAACCGGCGACTTCGGTCAAGGTGCCGCTGCTCACCGTAAACACCGAGACCGCTCCCGGCACCGCAACCTCGCCCGTCACAGGTACCCCGTTGCATGTGTATGTAGCCTGCGCACTCGTCGCCGAGTCCGCCACGAACAGCAATTTTCCCGGAGAATCAAGCGCCAACGCGGTGGGATTGACAGGTGCATTGACGGTGACTGGTATATTCTGAGTGACCGTCATGCCATTCTGCATGAAGACGCAGAGAGCTGTCCCCATCGTGCTTGGATTCAGACTTTGCGTCGTTCCTGGCGCCAATTTGCCGTTAGAGCCAATGGCAAATGACGTGATCCCAGTGGCACTGGGAACCAGTTCCGCGTTCTGGTAGACGAGTACATACGCGTAAGCGCCCGCCGGATCAATAATAACGGAGCCTGGCAGTCCCACCGTCGGGGGACCATTCACGTTGTTGATCTGCGACATCGAACCGTTGCTCAGATCGAGGCTGAAAGTCTCCATCACCGCCGTGGCCTCCGGTGAGCCCTGGGTGGGCACGACCACCAAACCATTCGAGGAAGACGAGTACTTGCTGCTGCACGCCATCAGGAAGCCGATCGCAACCAGAACCAGAATCGCCACAATCCAAGTGAACCTTGTCCGCATTCTTCGCTTGATCTCCTATGAACGCAGTTATGGGTGCTTATGCATCCCCCGGCCGCCGCCCACCAGGCATGAACACCATTTGAAGGCGTGAATTGCCATCCATTTATGTATCAGGAATGCGCGGGAAGAGCAAACGCTTAGCTGGCTTATTGGAACCGCGGAGAGGGTTGCGAGTTGCCCGGGAGTGCCCGGGAGCAGAACATAGTTCGGAGTTCCGAGTACTAGAAAAAAGACACCAGGCGAAATCGTGGGTTTGGAGCTCGCTCGGCAGTAGGTACTCGCGACTTAGCTACTGACTGCGGGAACTGATTCAAGAGCTTCTTCTGCATCGGGGCGTGCTGGCACAAGGGGCAGGTGGATCTCAACCAGAAGTCCGCCTTCGGCCCGGTTCACCGCCGCGACGCGTCCGCCATGGAAGCGCACCGCGCGCTCCGTAATGGCCAGACCCAGACCAACCCCGCCAGTCTGCCGGCCGCGAGCATCGTCCAGGCGGTAAAACGGCTGGAACAGCTTTTCCAGCG
>Ga0302325_10027106_pt1 | contig 11888 bp, 8 predicted proteins | sample Palsa_T0_2_FD_201948 | JGI IMG/M metagenome (GOLD analysis project Ga0302325, IMG submission 201948) | Peat permafrost microbial communities from Stordalen Mire near Abisko, Sweden - Palsa_T0_2 | ecosystem: Environmental > Terrestrial > Soil > Palsa > Peat permafrost | place: Sweden: Abisko... | reverse complement strand
ATCGCCGCGACTGACAGCAGCGTGTACAGCGTTCCGGCGAGCCAGAACGGGAGCAGGCTGAGCGGCACCACGGCCAGGTTGGCGGGCGCGGGGTAGACGGGAATCGAGAACGGGTTGTCCGCGCTTTCCCCCACCGCCCGCCCCCCGGCTCGCATGATCGCGGCCTGGTGGGCGAGGAACCCCGGTTGGTAGGGGCTCAGGCCGTGGATGATGTCGCGCCCCGCGTTGTACAAGCCCCCCCGGAAATCAAACAACACGCTGCTGCCGGGCAGGCGGGCCAACGCCAGAATCAAGAACGGAACACAGCTGAGCAGCGCGGCGATCAGCAACATGCGCCAGCCCAACGTCAGCAGGCCGCGCGGGCCGAGCCGCGGGCGCCCGTGCCCGGTTGCACCCCCCATCTCGTGGCCGCGATGGCTCATTGGATCAGCGGTCGCGCCAGGCGCTCGGATCACTGGATCAAGGCGACGGAACCGGTTGTCCCCAAGATCGACCCGGACGTCGAAGGGCCGTCGCCGATCAGTCCCCCGCCGGTGTAGACCACATCATTACCCTCCAGAAAGCTGGTCGTGTCACCCCCCCCGTTGAACGTGATGGTTCCGTTGGGCGCGAACAGGTCGCCGAAGAAGAAGCTTCCGCCCCCTCCGCCGTTGATCGCAGTGGCGCTCGTTCCGAGGGCGTAGATGAGCGGATAGTTGGGCGTGGTCGGTGTGGGAACCGTCGAACTACACGCGGCCACCTTGTAGCCGGTGGAGGAGTAGCCGCACGCTGCGAGGTAGTCACCGCCGCCATTCAGCGCCACGCTTCCGGCGACGTATGTGGCGGCCAGTGGGCTCGCCGACGATCCGACTCCCCCCGCCCCGACCGCGATCGCGCCGTTCCACGTGCTCGGGGTGCCCGCGGTACCGGTACCGACGCCGCAGTAGATGTTGCCTGAGACGACCGTATTCAGGCTCCAACTCGTCGATGTACTGGACTGAGTGCAGAAGCTCGGTGTGCCGCCCGGGCCGGTGCAGGCCGCACCGGTGCAGGCCGGAAAGTCAGTCGAGTAGTCGATCGGCCACGTCGTGATGAGTGCACTCTCTGACGTTGGTCCCGAAACGTGGGTGTCGCTTCCGGTAGGCCACGTGCACCCGGACGCCGACGGCCCGTACGTCGAGGGGCCAAAGCTGGAACCACCCCCGCCCGGCGAGACGGAACCGTTGGCCAGGATGCCTCCGGTGATCGTGTTACCGCCGCCCGAGAACTGGATGCCATAGTGGCCGCTGGTGCAGCTGCTGTCCTTCGCGAAGATGGCGTAGCAGGTCGACCCCGGAGTGGCGCAGAGGCTCGACGACCCCGTCGCCTTCGCGGTAGCGCTGGCGCTCACGTTCGTGGAATTGACACCCAGGAAGTGGCCGAAGAAGCTCTGGACGGTGAGGTTGAGGACGACCTTGACCCCACCCGAGGACGGAAAGCTCACCGTCGGCGTCGCGGTGGACATATTCTTCGTCACGTAGCTGTCTGCGTTGGTGGTGGCGGCGCTCTGGCTGGTCGCCAGAACCGCAGCCCCGGCGAGCGCCGCTGCATCGGCCGCGCTTTGCGCTTGGGTGTGCTGCTGGTCGAAGTAGCCAATGTCGATGGCGATCGCGGCCATGCCCATGAAGACAGTCATCAGGAGCGCCACGAGCACGAGTACGACACCGCGCTCGTCGTCGCGTCGGCGCGTGAGCGCGCTCACCAGCGGCTTGTGTGTCGGTGCCACGGGTTTCCTCACCGGCCCTCGCTCGCGCTGCGGAGGATCACGACGCGCACGCCGTCGTTGTAGAGGACGCGGCTGCCGGGTTCGTGGGTGAACGCGTACACGGCGTTGGGGTCGTCCTGCTGGTCGAGCACCACCACGCGGTATCCGTCCGCGCCCTGTTTCCAGTTGGGGCCGCTGACGGCGAACACCGCTTCGATCCGGTCGATCTGCGTGGCGGTCAGCAGCTCGAAGCGAACGTCGTTGGCGATCCGCCCGCTCAGGGCGGGGTCGCGCCACAGCAGCCAGTCACCGAAGCGGTCGTCGGTGAGCACGCGCAGTGATGGATCTGCCTGGGTGACCCGCTGCACGGCGTCAAGCACGCCGGTGCGCTGGAAGTGCAGCTCGATGCCGGATGCGGGCCGCAGGAGGGTGGTGCTGGTGGTGATGATGACCGCCAGCAGCGCTCCGCTCGCGAGCAGCGCATTGATCCGACCACGACCGCGGTCTGCCGGCTGCTCGGCGGCGTGCCCCTGGGCGGCGAGCGAGAGGGGCAGGATCATCACCGCGAGCAAGCCGAAGAACAGAACATTGCGAATCACCGAGATGCTTGCCGCAGCCAGTGCCAGCAGCGCCAGGCGTTCCCACGTCGTGGTTCGTGACGGCCAGCGTCCGAAGGACCACAGGGCAACCCCAGCCAGGATGAAGAAGAACACGGCTGTAGCCGGCGCCGTGGTGATCGGCTGCCACTCGGTCACGGCGTGCCTGAGCGTGCTGCTGAAAATCGTCGATCGGTAGTAGCCGAGTATGCCCACGCCATACGGCGTGATGAGGATCGAGATCACGCCGCCCAGGATCAATGCGCCCGGGCGCCTCCATTGGTGCAGGGAATGGGCGAGCAGATGCCTGCGCTCCCACGCCACCGTCAGTCCGCGCAACCCCACCAGCCCGGCTCCCAGCGTCACGGTGCCGTGAAGGTTCGCCCACAGGACGAGAATGGGAAAACACCAGTACACGCGCCGGGAAGGCGCGCGGCTATCGCTGGCCAGCAGGTAGGCCAAGACCACGAACAGCGGCATCGCGAAGTCCTGCGTCCTCACCTCATGCCGGGGAGCGATCAGCACCAGGCAGATCGGGAGCACCAACAGCACCGAACGCGGCGGGGCGCCGAGGCGCCGGGCGGCAATGGTGGCGCCGGCCAGGCCGCAGGAAAACAGTGCCACGCTCGCCAATCCATACAGGCCGAGGCCGCCGAGCCGAAAGATCCCGTAGCTGACGATTTGGGAGAGCCACTGCTGGTCAATCCAGGTGACGCCGTGGGCCACCACGGTGAGCGTCTCGTGATGCGGGATGCCGTTCTGCCAGACGTCGCGTCCGGCGACGAGCGCCAGCCAGCTGTCAACACCGAACCCGCCGGCGATATTGGCCAGCAGCGCCGCCGCCAGCGCCATGAGCACGATGGCGAGCAGCACATCGGTGCCACGCTGCGAGAACACGGCCGGCAGGCCCCGCCCGGTGGTCCGTGTGCGAGCAGCGTCGCGCGGAAGCGCCAACGAAGACATGGAAACTGGATCGTCGCCAGACGCTAAATCCGTGATACGACGATGCGGTAGGTCGACCTAGACGAAGGTCTAGGTTGGAGGGCCGCCGGGAGGGCGATACATCCGTGATGTGTCTAGGCAGACCGATTTTTCACGCATAGGCCCGAACCTGATTCTCGCCACCACCGTGGCGTTGATCGTCGCGTTCGCGGCGCTGCTAGTCCGCATCGGGGCTGACGCCCAGTGGCTGGCGGCGTTGGGGCATGTGATCGCCACCCGCCACGCGATCCCGACCGGGGTCCCGTTCGCGGCCGCACCGACGAGCCACTGGCCAAATGTGCTCGTTCTGGCCGAGCTCATCTTCAACGGCCTCGAGCGCGCGCTGGGGGATCGCGGGTTGATGCTCGCGCAACTGCTGGCTGTGGCCGTCGCGATGGTGGTGCTGGTGCGCGATGCCCGGGCGGGAGCCGCCGCGGCAGCCGGAACCTGCGCCGCGCTGCTGCTGGCTGCGGTGGGCGCGATGCCGAGCCTGGCGATCGTGCGCGTGCAGCTGTTCTCGCTGGTGCTGTTCCCCGTGCTCGTCGCCTTGCTGAGGGCGCAAACGCGGCAGCCCTCGCAAGCGATCTGGCTCGTCGTCCCGCTGCTCGCTTTGTGGTCGAACCTGCACGGAGCCGCGCTGCTGGGAGTTGGCGTCGTGGTCGCCTACCTGCTCCTGTGTCGGTTTCGCCGGGATTGGCTGCTCGCGGTGGGGGTGGCCGGCGCATCGGTCGTGGCGCTGTGCCTGACACCGGCGCTGGCCCGCACCGTGGCCTACTACCACGGTGTGGTCACCAACCTGGCTGCGCAGCGCGGTGAGGGCCAGTGGGGCCCGCTATCGCTCAGCGCTCCGCTCGATCTCGTCCTCATCGCCGCCGCCCTCCTGCTGGTGATCCGGGTGTGGCGCGGCCGGGCCGAGCTCTGGGAATGGTGCGTGATCGTCGCTCTGGCCGCACTCACGATCCACGCCAGCCGCAACGGCGTCTGGCTGCTGTTCTTCCTCGTCGCGCCGGCCGCGAGAGGGATCATTGAGAAACGCTCATGGCAAGCGCTGGTCCCGATCGTCGCCGTCGCGTCGGTCGGGGCGATCTGCTTCGCCGTGCTTCGTGGCCCAGCGTCCGCTGGGGCGACCCGCTCGCTCGTCGCGGGTGCGGTGGTGCTCGCCCATGGTTCCCCGGTGCTCGCGAACGGGGCCATCGACGAGCAGGTAGCGCTCGCCGGAGGCAGGATCGAGGTCGGCAATCCGATCGACGCCTTCTCTCGGCCCGAGCAGGCTATGTATCTCGATTGGCTGGCCGGGGATGCGTCCGGACGCCGTGCGCTGGCCCCGGCGGTCCGAGTCGTGCTCGTGTCCCGAGGCTCGCCGACCCAGACTCTGATGGCGCACACGCCGGGGTTCGCGCCCGCCGGCGGGGACCGGACAACGGCGATCTACGAGCGGGCGCCCGGAAGCCTGCTGGCCGACGTGCCGTGAGGCTTCAGGCGACCTCTGAGCCTCGGCCGCGAACGAGCACGGTCGGCCTCCTCGGTCGGGCCGTTCGAGACCTGGCCGACCGCGTCACCGCACCCAGCCTGCCGCTGAAGGCGTTTGCCTGCTCTCGCCTGCTCGTCCTCGCCGCCGGCGTCGCGGGCGTGCTCACCGTCCGGGCTCAGGCGGGAGGACAAGGAGTATCGGGAAGGATCGCCTCGGTCGAGCCGATCGGTAACACGACGGCCGGTGCCGTCTTTCATCAATTCGACGCGTCGTACTACCTGGCCATTGCCAGCCACGGCTACATCGCCGCAGCGCCGAACAATCTGGCCTTCTTTCCCCTCTACCCGTCGCTGATCCGCGCGCTGGGCTTTCTCATCGGGTCCGACGTGATCGCCGGTCTGGTGATCTCGACGGCGTCGTTTGCGCTGGCGCTGATGCTGCTGCACCGCTTGACCGAACTGGAACTCGGCTCCCGGGCGGCCGACGCCACCGTGCTACTGGTGGCGTTTGCCCCGCTGTCCTTCTTCTTTACCGCGATCTACACAGAGTCTGTGTTTCTGCTGCTGTCCGTGGCTGCCGTGCTGGCGGCCCGCCGCGAGCGCTGGGCGCTGGCCGGAATCCTGGCCGGTCTGGCGGCGCTGACGCGGCCGACGGGCGTCCTGCTCGTCGTGCCGCTCGTGATTATGCGGCTCAAGGGCCGGCGGCGGCTCGGTCGCCAGTTGGCCTGGGCGCTCAGCCCGGTCGCTGTGCTGGGCGCATATCTGGCGATTCTGGCCGCGAACGGATTCTCGTGGCTCGCACCATTCAGGGTCGAGGCATTCTGGCAGCGCGCCGACGTCGGGCCGATTACCGGGATCGCCTCGGCGGTCGTCACTGCCGTCAACTCCGCCGCCGCGATTGTCCTCCGCGGTCAGCCCGTCTTTGACCCGACCCTCAAGGGGCTATTTACGCCGAATGCCGAGTGCGTGCTGCTCCTGCTCGTGCTGGTGATCGCCGTGGTGTTCCTCGTCGCCTGTTTTCGGCGGCTCCCGTTGCAGTACGGCGCGTATGGCGCGGCGGTGCTCCTGATGTGCGTATCAAGCCCCGCGGTGGGTCAACCGCTGGTCTCCTTCGACCGCTACGTGCTCACGATCTTCCCGCTCTGGATGGCCGCCGGCGCGTGGATCGCCCAGCGGCGGCTCGAGCGTGTTGCGGTGGCCGCCGGCTCGATCCTGCTGGTCTTTTACACGGTGTATTTCGCGCGCGGTTCGTTCATCGCCTGACTGGCGGCGCACCCGTCACGCTTGAGAGAGCCTGGAGCCGCTCGGCCACCCGGCCATGCCGGCGGCCGGTGTCCGGCGTCCGGGCGGCGCGGGCCACGACCTCCCGCGTCCCGACGATCACCGTGGCGATCCTCGCCCGGGTGACGGCGGTGTAGAGCATCTCGCGGCGCAGGAAGAACGCGCCGGCGGCCGGATGAGCGACGATCACCGCGACCGGCAGCTCGATTCCCTGGCCGCGGTGCACCGAGCAGGCGTAGGCGAGCCTGAGGCGATCGGCCTCTTCTGGTGGGAGTCGGAAGATCGAGTCCTCTCCGCTCAGGATCAGGGCCGCGTCATCAGGTTCGTCCTCGTCGCCGCCCGTCCGAGCGCCGGAGACCTCGTCGAGCAGTCGCAGCAGCGTCCCGTTCATCAGGCCGAGGTCGTGGAGGTTGCGTCCGGTCATCATCAGCTTGTCCCCGATCCGCAGTCTGCCCCCGCGGACGGGTTGGCCGTCGGGGTTGAGCGCTTCGCGCAGGGCCGAATTCAGGGCGTCGATTCCGACCTCGCCGCGGTACACGGGCGCGAAAACCTGGATGTCGCGGATCGGGTCGACCCCGTAGTGAGCCGGGAGACGATCGCTGACGAGCGAGACGATCTCATCCCGCGCGGCGCTGGCATCGCGCCGTTCGATCAGGAACAGGTCGCGACGCATGTCCGCCGAGGGCGAGAATTCGGGCACCTCCCCGCGGCGGATTGCGTGTGCGCCCTGGACGATCATGCTGCCCGCCGCTTGGCGGAAGATGTGGGTGAGGCGGGTCGTGGGCACGGTATCGGAGGCGATCAGCTCGGCAAACGGCTTGCCCGCCCCGACCGGCGCGAGTTGATCGGCATCACCCACCAACACCACGTGTGTTCTGTCGGCCACCGCGCGCAACAGCGTGACCAGCAGCTCGAGGTTGGCCATCGAGGTTTCGTCCACGATCAGGAGGTCGCAAGCGAGCGGATCCTGCTCGTCGTGGGTGGGTCCCTCGCCGGGAATCCAGCCGAGCGCCGAATGCACGGTCCGTGCCCTCAGTCCGCTCGCTTCGCTCATCCGGATCGCGGCCCGTCCGGTGGGGGCCACCAGCAGCACCCGAGCACCCTGGCCGACGGCCAACGACGCGATCGTCCTGATCGAGGCGGTCTTGCCGGTGCCGGGACCGCCGGTGATCAGCGACAGACGGTGCCGGAAGGCGCCCATCAGCGCGGCCACCTGCTCGGTGGTCAGCTCCGAGCCTCCTCCCGCCGTGGCGGCGTCCGCGCCCGGCTCCCGCAGGCGCGGGCGCGGCGGCCCGGCGATGAGGTCGCGAACCCGCTCGGCGAGTTCGGCCTCCAGCGCGGCCGTCGGGGCTCGATAGACCCATGGCCCGTCACGGACCAGGTCACCAGCCCCGACGAGGTGGTCGATCGACGTCTCGGACACCTCAGAGCCGAGTAGCTCGCCTGTCGTCGCCAGCAGCGACTCGAGCGGCATACAGGTGCTGCCGTTGCGCTCGGTCTCCGAGAGCACGTGCAGGATCGCCGCCCGGGACCGATCCTGATCGGCCACGGTGACTCCGGAGTGCAGCGCGATGCGATCGGCGATCAGGAACCCGACCCCGAACACGCTCGTGAGTTCGTACGGTCTCTGACTGACGACGGTGTGCGCGGTGGGGCCGTAGTGGTCGTGAATCCGATTGGCCAGATACGCCAAGCCGTGTGGTGCCAGCAACAGGTGGAGTTGCCGGGTCACCCGCAGCGCCTGCCACGATGTCGCCGCCTCCTCGGCCCGCCGGTGTCGCAATCCCACCGCGGCGAAGGCGCTCGGCGGATCACGGTCGATCGAGTCGAACACGCCCTCCACGCCGAAATGTGTGACGAGGTCGGCCGCGCGCTTGGCCCCCACATGTTTGACCCGGCGCAGGTACGCGACCAGGATCTGCGGATCGTCGGGCGCGAGCGGCCTGGCTTGCGTGACCTTCACCTGCGGGCCGTAGCGGCTGTCCTGCACCCACGTCCCCACCACGTGAGCGCGCTCGCGCTCCTCCAGGTGGACCAATGGGCCCACCAGCACGACCGGGGTGCCGTCCTTCGCCGCCGCATCGAGCACGGCCCACCCCGTGGTGTCGCTGGCGTACCGCACCTGGCGAACCGTGACTTCCGCCTCGAACTGCGGATCCATAACCCATGACGGTAGACGCCCTGGTCCGGGCACGTGAACTTTGGCGCTCTGCGTCGACCCCTCGGACGCCTAACGCCAACGTTCACCCTTACGCGCCGGGAAGCGAGCGTTCCTCCGCTCGCCGCACCGCCGCCGCGATCCCTTCGCTGCCAACCAGGTTTCCGAACGCCGCGACGAGCGGGCGCACGGCCGCCACGCCCACCCTTCCCTGGGCCCCGAATGGCTGCACGCGGATCTCGGCGTTCAGCGCGGCCTGACGGTCTCCCTGCGACTCGATCCAGTTCGCGAACACGACTCGCGCGGTGCCGGGCGTGGACCACTGACGGAAGTCTGAGGGCGCCGCGAGCTGAGGGTAGTCCCGCCGCAGCGTCCAGATCCGTCCGACCAGACCGCAGACCAGCGCGCGCTCGCCTTCCTCGAGCACGGTGAACGGCGGATGGCGAAACAGATCGTCGAACGAGACGTTCGCCGCCACCCCCGGGATGCGCAACCGTATGAGCCGCCCGAGTAACCCGGTGTCCGACACCTTGACGCTGCCGGCTGCGCTCCACAGAGCGTCCGCGTCGGCTCGGCTCTCGCGCCGATGGGCGACGCGGAGGACGGGCGCGGGGAGCCAATCGTCGAGGTCAGGCGTCACTGCTCGCCTCCTCTCAGCCCGAGACGGTCGCTGACCTCGGTCACTCTTTGCATCTTCGTGTTGTAGCGCGCACATGGGGTTTCTCCGCCGGCGCCGGCGGGCCGACGCGATCTGCAGGGTATGACCGTCGTTGCACCTCGATCCTTCCGGCTCGGCGTCATGATCCCGTCGTGGCCTCACCTCGCACCATCGTGCCCCCGCGCCACCCCCTCGTGCCCCTCCACATCCGTTATGCGCTCGCGCCCGTCGTACCGAGCGCCGCCCGGGGCCTGGGGCTCCCGCGCACACTGCCCCCGAGTGGCGGCGTCGCGCTGACGTTCGACGACGGCCCGCATCCCGAAGGCACACCCGCGGTGCTCGAACTGCTCGCACGCGCGAGCGTGCACGCGACGTTCTTTCTCGTCGGTGAGCAGGTTCAACGCCGGCCCGGCCTGGCGGCTGATATCGCCGCGGCGGGCCACGAGGTCGCCTTGCACGGTCACCGGCACCAGTTGCAGCTGAGATTGAGCGCTGCGGCCGTGGAATCGGATCTGGCGCGCGGCGCCGCCGCGATCGAGGACGCAATCGGGGTCGCGCTTGTCTGGCATCGGCCGCCGTACGGGATCTATAGCCCCGCCGGGTACCGCGCAGCGCGCGCGGCCGGCCTGAGAACGCTGTTATGGTCGCGTTGGGGCAAGGACTGGCGCAGGTTCACCACGCCCGATCGGATCGCCGCGCGCGCGACCGACGGGGTGCAGGCCGGCGACGTGATCCTCCTGCACGATGCGGACTTCTATAGCGCGCGCGACTCACACAAGCGCACCGTTGCGGCGCTGTCCTTGATCCTGGATGAGCTAAAGCGGAACAAACTCGGTACCGTCCTAGGTGTCTGACAGGCTTGCCGGTGCGCACAATCACTGACAGGATGGCAATCTGAGCGCGGGATTCAGCTCCGCCGGCTGGCGATCTGAACGCGCTCGCTCCGCGCTCATCGGCGCTCCACTCCATGACCACCGCTTCCGCCTCACACCAGAGCGTTCCGGACTTTGCCCGGTTCGCGATCGGGTTCGACAACCGCGATCGTGCGCGCCTCCACGCGCTGATTGACGAGGTCCTCGATTCCAACCGCTGGTCGGAGGCCGAGATGGTGGCGCGGTTTGAGGCGGCCTGGGCGGCGTGGAACGGCATCCCGGCGGTCGCGCTCGGAAGCTGGGCTGGGGGAGCGCTCGCGGCACTGCACTTCGCCGGCGTCCAGGGCGAGACCGTCCTATGCCCGTCGAACACCTTCATGGCCACACCACTGGCCGCGATTCGCTCCGGGGCGCGAGTGGCGTTCGTCGATTGCAACCGCCAGGACCTGTGCATGTCGTTCGCCGACTTCGAGGTCAAGGCCGAGCGCCACCGCCCCCGCGCCGCGTTCCTGGTCCACATCGGCGGCCACATCGCCTTCGATGCCCAGCAGATCGCCGACTACTGTGCGGCCAATGGGATCTTCCTGATCGAGGATTGCGCCCACGCTCACGGCGCGAGTTGGCACGGGCGCACAGCCGGCAGCTACGGCGACGTCGGCGTCTATTCGCTCTACGCGACCAAGACGATCTCGACCGGCGAGGGCGGCGTGCTCGTCTCTCGGCGTCCCGAGGTGGTCGCGCACGCACGCGACTTTCGCAACTACGGCAAGCCGAGCTACGAGGTAGCCGGGCTCAACTTCCGGATGAGCGAGTTCACGGCCGCCCTCGGACTTGTGCAGATCGAGCGGCTGCCGGAGATCGTCACGTGGAAGAACCAGGTCGCCCGAGCGCAGCTTGACCCGGCCTATCCGAGCCGCCTGGAACTGCCGGAGGGAATGACCTCCGGCCTCTACAAGTACATCGTCTTTGATTGGCTGGAGCGTTCGACCGGGCGCGTCTACGACGAACCCTGTCATCGGATCATGGGCCACGAGGTTGAGTTGCCCAACACCGACTGGGTGGCGCGTAACCATTCCTGCGTGCCGCTGTACTACCGACCGGACACAGACGCATGAGAGTTCTCGTCACAGGCGGATCGGGGTTCATCGGCTCTCATGTAGTCGATCAGTTGCGCGCGCGCGGACACGAGCCCGTGATCTACGACCTGCGCCCGTCCCCGTGGCATACCGATCCAGACCGCCCGGTCGACACGGTGCTCGGGTCGATTACCGATCGCGAGGCGCTTGAGCGTGCGCTCCACAGCTGTGACGCGGTGGCGCATCTCGCCGCCGTGGCCGACGTCAACGACGTCCACGCCGAGCCCGAGGACGCCGAGCGAGTCAACGCCCGGGGTACGGTGACGGTGCTGGAGGCGGCGCGCCGAGCCGGCGTCAAGCGAATCGTCTATGCGAGCACGATCTGGGTCTACTCCGACTGCGCAGGCGACGAGGTCGACGAGGACACCCTGCTGCCGCCCCCCAGTCACCTGTACACGAGCACCAAGCTCGCGGGCGAGTTGTACTGCAAGGCCTACCAGGAGCTCTACGGGATCGACTACACGATCCTGCGCTTCGGCATTCCCTATGGGCCTCGTGCGCGCGAGGCCGCCGTGATCCCGGCGTTTGTGAACAAGGCGTTCAAGGGGGAGCCGCTCACGCTCGCTGGCGACGGTAGCCAGTCGCGCCGGTTCGTCTACGTCGAGGACCTCGCCGACGGCGTCGCGCTCGGGGTCAGCGATGTCGCGGCCAATCGTGTCTACAACCTGGCCAGCGACGAGACGGTCACGATCAAGCAGATCGCTGAGACCGTCAAGCAGCTGGTCGGCGATGTCGAGATCGTCTACACCCCGGCCCGGCCGGGCGACTTCGGCGGCAAGATCGTTTCCAGCGCTCGCGCCCAGCAGGAGTTGGGGTGGAGCGCCGCGACGCCGTTCTCGGAGGGGGTTGGCCGCTACATCGCCTGGCGGCGTGAGCAGGCCGCTGCCGCTTCCGAGCAGGAGGCGGCGACGATGATCCCGGCCGGCGAGCCCGATGCCGAATCAAAGCCGCGCCAGGTCCTGATCATCTCCGCGGACATCGGCGAGGGCCACGATCTGCCCGCGCGCGCCGTC
>Ga0302325_10027105_pt1 | contig 11888 bp, 8 predicted proteins | sample Palsa_T0_2_FD_201948 | JGI IMG/M metagenome (GOLD analysis project Ga0302325, IMG submission 201948) | Peat permafrost microbial communities from Stordalen Mire near Abisko, Sweden - Palsa_T0_2 | ecosystem: Environmental > Terrestrial > Soil > Palsa > Peat permafrost | place: Sweden: Abisko... | reverse complement strand
AGGATGAGAGGCGCGAGGACTTTACGGCGGTTGAGATTGCGCGCAACGCGGTGAACCAGCGGATGGAGCAGGTTCGCGTGGCGCGAGTGCGGCACGAGATGACGCAGGGGTATGTGCTGACCGCGTATTTTTACGAGCAGATGACGCATTTTGAGAAAGATCCGGCAAGTTTGCGGGACACGATCGGCGAACTGGTGTACGGCATGGACGTGGATCATGAGACGCATCGGGCGCGGGAGGTGACGTTTGACGCGCAGGCCGACGACGATGTGCTGCGGCGGACGGCTCCGCGGAGGCTGACGGGGCTGGATCTGGCGGAGGCGAAGCTGGAGGCTGGAGATCTTCCGACGGCGGCGGCGATGGCGCGGGAAGCGCTCACCGTGGCGCCGGGCGGCCAGGCCGTGGATACGGGGCGGGCGAACTTCATCCTGGCGCGCGTGGATATTATGACGCGGAAGCCGGAGCAGGCTATGGAAGAGTTTGAGAAGGCTGCGGCGACGGCGAAGGAGACGCGAATTCTGGCGTGGTCGCATATTTATCTGGGACGCATGAACGACCTGCTGTGCCAGCGGGACGACGCGGTGAGCCAATACAAGGAAGCGCTGGCGGTGCGGGACGGCGAGCAGGATACGCGGATTGCGGCCGAGCGCGGGGTGCAGAAGGCTTATGCGCCGGTGCAGGGGCACTCTTGCCCGCAAAATGATGCAGGTGATGGAGCGGATGCCGATCCGGCTGGTCCGGCGGCTACTCCGGCTGCAAAGCCAGCGAGCGGGGATTCGCCATTTACGCCGGGAAAGCCGGGCACGCCGGTGTTGCCGACACCGGCGCCTGTTCCGGCTCCTGCGGCTGCGCCGCAGCGGTAGGATGGGTTTTCAACCCTGGCATCCATTGCCGGATTCTTACTTCCACGAGATTGGATTCGTAGTGGGAAACGCCGTTCTGGTCATCGAGCGATCGCCGATCGGGTGCGGCGTTACGGGTCGCGGTATTCGCGGCGCTTCAGTTCCCGGATTGCCTGTTCGTGGCCTTGCAGAGCGGCCTGACGAATCCAGTGGCGGGACTGGGTGTAGTCGTGGTCTACGCCCTGGCCGGTGGCGTAGAGGTGGCCGAGCTGGAACTGAGCCTCGGCGTTGCCATTGTCAGCCGCTCTGCGATACCACTCCGCAGCCTGCGTATAGCTGAGTGGTACTCCCTGGCCAAAATAATAGAGGTCAGCCAGCTTCTGCTGGGCTTCGGGGAAGTTCTGCGTGGCGGCCAGGCGATACCAGTAGGCGGCCTCGGTGTCGCTTTGCTGCACGCCTTCCCCTTTGCGGTACATGAGCCCGAGATTGTATTGCGCCCATGCGAGCTGAGTGTGCGCGGCGCGCTGGCACCAGGCAAAAGCCTCCGGGAAGTTGTTGGCTGCGTAATAGCGGAAGCTGAGGTTAGCCTGCGCGTAGGCATGACCCTGCTCAGCGGCTTTGCGCTCCCAGTAAGAGGCTTCGCTATCGTTCGGCGGGAGACCCTGGCCCGTGTCATACATCGTGCTCAGGAGGTACTGGGCCTCGGCGTGGCCTTGCTCGGCAGCGAGCCGGAAGCTGGCTGCGGCTTCGGTGAAGTTGCGATTGTTGAAGTCGGCGACGCCTCGCAAGTAGTCGGGATTCGAGGCCGCGTTGGCGGCGTCGCGGCGGCCACGGGCGACGATGCCGGTGCGCGTGGCATGGAGCGACAGCGCGGCGCCAGTAGGGATGTGCTGCAGACCGGCTTTGGCTTTATCTTCCATGGGCTTTAATCTGGCGATCCACGAACTCGAAGCGATACCGCGCATCGGCGACCTGTTCGCGAAGGCCGGCGGCCAGTTCGGTGAGCAGGTCGCGGTGCTCGCGGGCGGCGGCTTCGGTGTCGAGATGCAATTGGGCAATCTCGCTGGAGAGCAGCGTGTGCCGCTCGGCTTCCAGTTTGTCCATGTCGCGCTCGGCGTGCCGGATCTGGCGCGTGATACGCAGAAGCTCGGCGGCCGCTCCTTCGCCTGGGATGGAAGCGTTGATCTCGCGGTGATCGTCAAGGAGACGCTGCAGGGTTTCTGTGTCTCCGCGGTTATAGGCTTGATTGGCGCGGGCCATCAGCAAGGTAAAGTGCTTCTGCTCGGCCGCGTCGCGCGCAAAGTCGGGGTGAACGCGCTTGGCGACCTCGCGAAAGAGAGTCTTGAGGCTGGGCGGTGGATCGAACTCTTCGACCTGGCGGGCCTCGCCGAATGCGGCATCATGGGTCTCCTGCGCGCGCTTGCGGGCATTTTCGGCCCGGCTGCGTGCGGAGTCGGAGTCGTAGAGATCGACTTCGCGCTCGGCGATGCGGGCTTCTAGATCGTCGAGCTCGGCGTAGAGAACGCCGACCTGACGGAGATAACGTCCTTCAAATGTCTTGAGCTGGGCGCGGAGTTGGGCAAGCTCAGATTCGCGTTCCGCAAGTCTGGCTCGAACGGCGGCAAGTTGCTCCCGTTTGTCGAGGAGGTCGAGATCGTCCGGAGTTCGCTGGAGGATGATTTCGGCTGGCATGCGGCGTCCCTCTCCAGTTTATCGGAGCGAAGCACTGCATGTCGCAGACGGTGCTGAACGCAAGCCGCAACGGTAGTTGGCGCCGGGGATGAATCCGTGGCTTGTCCTATCGGCTTTGCATTTTGACGCATCTGGCTACGGGTTCTACTTGGCCGGGAAGACGATTGGAGGCTTGATGCCCTCCAGCTCGGGGTTGGGTCCAGTCATCTGATTGGTGTTTTGCGAAACGTCGACCAACCAGGCTGCGCCGTGCTTTTCCACGATCATGGTGAAGATGCCTCGGCGCGGCTCGTGGGTGGTTGAGTTTTCCTCGCCATCCCCTGTGATGACCCAGGTCCAGTGCAGGACGGCCAGATCGGGACGCAGGAAGCTGACGGCCGTATCCAGAACTTTGAGCGAGGATTGTTTGAATACCCCGGCGAGCAGACGGGTGTGATAGAGCTCGAAGTCCTTCCGGCCATGGAGCCAGTCGCCGCCGACATTCACAAAGTCCACATTTTCCGCCATGATTTTTGCCAGTTCATGGCCGTCATGCTTGGCCCAGGCGGCTACGAACGCTTGCGAAATGCCACGGACGGCGGCTTCGTCCGACTTGGACTGGGCGTGGGCGGAGATCTGGGCGGATGTAAACGAAACCAGGATTGCGATCAGGCAGAACAGGGATTTCTTCATTCGTCCTCCGAGACTCGATTCCGGTACATCGGGGAATTGTACGCTGGAGAAGGAATCGGAGCGATGGCCGAAGCGCCGTTCCACGGCAGGGCAATCGCATTTGAAAGAGCTTACATTTGGTTTTGGAACACAAGCTGCTTGCGAGTCACGGAGAAGGTCGAAAAAGAGATCACAGGCGGCTGGAAATGTGGCAGGGGCTAAAGCCCGACCTCTTCTTGGGAGCGTTTTGCGGCACGACTGAAGTCATGCCCTTTTACAAAACTCGCTTTGATGGGGTCTTTGCGGCAACCTGAGACGTTTGCTTGCCATGAAAGTTCAAATGCAATTGCCCTGCCCGTGCCGGGGATGTCCGTTCCGCAAGCGGCCGGCGTTCCGGTGTTCTGCGTATTGATGCTTGTGGGGGCAATTTCGCAGACGATGGTGAGGCATCCCAGGCCATCCACCTGCGATATGCGCGAGACGCCGTTCTCGTCTGTGAATTGGGTGGCCCGCCCGCTGTAGCTATAGGTGCGCGTCTCGCCGTTGGCGCGCGCAATCTTTGTTACTCGTCCGAGAACGTCGTAGCTGTAAGTATCGCCGTTCACTGTGCCGGTAACCGTGCTGCCGAGGTCTGCTCCCAGGTGCTTCCCCGAAAGGATGCGCTCGCCCCAACGAGTCGGTAAAAACAAAGTTAGACGACGTCTGCCTGGTCACAGTGCAGGGAGGTCCAGGTGTAACTGATACGGAAGGCGTGAATGTCACACGGCCTATAAGGGCTTGAGTGTTGATATTTTACCCCCAGAAATTGGTAGGTCCAGCCCAGGACGTGGTCCCGTTGGTTGTCACGGGCTGCCAGATGGAGCTGTCGTAGACAAGGTCGTATAGAAAGGGAGCTCCGCGGCCCGCTTTATGCAAAACCGGGACTATTAAGGAAAGCTCTGAACAAGTCGCCAACATTCCCTCAGCGGCTAAAGCCACGCCCTTTCAAAGCGCCGACTTAATCGGAGGTTCCCTAAGATGCACATTCAGGTTGCCGACATTGATGGCAAATGCAACAGCAGATTCCCCAAGGGAATGACAGAAAGAAAAGCAACGGCAAGGGCAACAGCGGATTCCCTTCTGGAATAACAGAAAGAAAAGCAAAAGCAAAAGCAAGAGCAAGAACAAATGCAAATACAAATGCAACCGCGGGTCCTTCGGCTTCGCTCAGGATGACAGTGCGTTTTGTTTGGCGAATCTCAGGGGCATGGCGTCATTGTGCCTTGTTGAGGGCGAACTGGACTACGCGGAGCATGTCGGCTTCGGGGGCGGGTTTGCCGGTCCAGAGTTCGAACTGGCGCGCGCCCTGGTGGACGAACATCTCTACGCCCTGGATGGTTGCGATGCCGCGGGCGTGGGCTTCCTGAAGAAGCGGCGTTTGGAGCGGGTTGTAGACCAGGTCGAAGACCAGGCGCGCTTTCCATTCTTCCGGTTCGAGCGGAAGCGGGTGGTGATTGCCGGTCATGCCGCAGGGCGTGGCGTTGATGAGCACGTCGAACTGCGTACCGCGGATTTGCGCGCGGGAGATGCTGGTGGCTCCTGCTGAGGCGGCCAGTTCACGCGCCGTATTCTCCTTGCGGCTCCAGATGAAGACTTTGGCGCCTCTTTCGGCGAGGCCGTAGACGGCGGCGCGGGCTGCTCCGCCGGCGCCGAGGACGAGGACGCTGGCGCCTTTGAGCGACATGCGCTTTTCCAGCGGCCGGACGACGCCGGCAACGTCGGTGTTGAAGCCGTAGAGCTTGCCGTCTGCGCCGGTGCGGATGGTGTTGCAGGCGCCGAGCTTGGCGGTAAGCGGGTCGACGTTGGCGAGGAACGGCAGCACCTTCTGCTTGAGCGGCATGGTGATGCTGATGCCGCTCAAGGGGAGCTGGCGGGCGAGGGTGAGCAGGTCTTCGACCGAATCGGTCTTGAGTGGCACGTAAACCGCGTTGAGGCGCTCGCGGCGGAAGGCGCTGTTCTGCATCAGAGGAGACATGGAGTGGGAGACTGGATTGCCCGCAACGCCGTAGATGCGTGTGGCCTGGTCGAGATCCTCGATCCGGTAGAGGTCTTTGAGGGTGCGGACGACGATCTGGCCGGGCGCGGTCGCTGTTCCTTCGCTTGCGGAGGCAAACGTAAAGGCCGAGCCGGTGCGCAGGCTCAGAATGCGGCTGACGATGCCCGGTTCGCCCATGGCGATGCCCACCAGTTGGGCGTCACCGGAGCGCTGCTTCATCCACTGCAGCAGTTCGAGGCTGTCGGTGAGTGAGCGGGCGGTGCTGACGATCTTGACGAAATCGGGCTGGAATCGCTGGATTCGGGCGTAGACCGCTTCGAGATCGACGTGCTTTTCGTGGTCGTGGAAGCTGATGAGCAGGGCGGCGTCGGCTTCATGCAGCGTCCGGAGTTCGAAGGCGTTGCATTGTTCGGCGGACTCGATTTCGAGGTCCACGATGGCGAAACCGGCCTCGGTGGCCGCGGCCAGGACGTTGAGCTCGTCCATGAGCGTGCCGGCAAATCCGCCACCGAACTTTTTTCGCCGGCAGGTGGCGATGGCCACGACTTCCCGGTGCGCGGCGAGAAACTTGGCGATCGGGTCGATGGCGCGGTCGGGTCGTTCGCTGGGGCCGAGGCAGTCGAGTCGGAACTCGAGGAATTGCGACTCGGGCAGGGCAGCTTCTGCGCGTTCCAGAAGCTCAGCGATGGTGCCGCCGCAGATGGCGACGCAGATCCGTCCCACGCGGGATCGGAGGTAGGTGGCGGACGGGATGGAGGCTAAATGCGTCATGCGGCAATTGCGGCATCTTAAAACGGCTGGCAAGCTAAAGCAAGTGAAGATCTTGCAGAGTGGTACTGCAAGTGATTCTCAGGGGACAACTTCGCCCGTTTTTCCGCATGGAAAGCCGGGCCGGACGAAGAAGGCTGTAGACGCTCTACAGGTGAAGGAGGTAGATTGTCTACATTTGTCGCCGGGTTGTGGCCGGAGGCTGTATTTTTGGGCGGAATTTGCCGGAATTCGAGGGAGCATGAGCTGGTTTGGCTTTTTTGACCGCCGCAAAGGGGAGCTTGCCGAGGAGCTTCGCGCGCATCTGGAGATGGATATCCGCGACCGAATCGTACGCGGTGAGGCTGAAGCCGCGGCGCGCGCGGCTGCTAAGCGGGAGCTGGGGAATGCGGGGCTGATTCTGGATGTGACGCACGGATTCTGGCGTTGGGGCCGGCTGGAGAGCTGGCTGAGGGACGGCAAGTATGCGCTGCGCAGCCTGAGAAGGTCGCCGGGCTTTGCTGTCGCGGTGGTAGGAACGCTGGCAGTGGGCATTGGCGCGGCGCTGGCTATGTTCACGGTCGTGGACCGGGTGCTGCTGCGCACGCTGCCGTTCGAGCACGCTGACCGGCTGGTGGAGCTTTGGGAAGTGGGAGCCCGAGGGACCCATGTTTACAGTACTCCCAGCCCGTATTTCGATATCGAGCAATGGCGGCAACGAGGTCGCGCCTTTAGCGGCATCGGCTTTTATCTTGGCAACAACCGGATTTCGTTTTTGGAGGGACTGTCGGGCTCTGCGGGACAGACGGCAACGATGCATGTCTTGTCGACGCCGGTGAGCGCCAATTTCTTTTCGGTTCTGGGCGTGGCTCCGGCGTTTGGCAGAGGCTTTGCACAGCAGGATGCCGGCGGCTCGGCAAAGCCGGAGGAGGCGCATTCGCTGATCCTAAGCGATGCTGCCTGGCGCGCAACTTTTGGGGAAGATCGCGGCATTATCGGCAAGACTGTGCAACTGAGCGGCGAAAGATTCACGGTGATCGGAGTAATGCCGAGAGGTTTCTCGTTTCCTCTTGCGAAGGATGCGAATACAGAGTTGCTTCCGACGGTTTGGCCGTCGATCGTCCTCGGCCGCGGTGACGCTTTGCACGGCCACAATGAGCCTCCCGTGTATGGGGTCATCGGGCGGCTGCGGCCGGGCGTGGCGGTGGATGGGGCCAGGGCCGAACTGAAAGTGATTCAGGCTCAGTCGGCCACGGCTCGCACCGACCCGGGTGATCGCGAGCAGGCACAGTCGATTGAGGTGAAAGGTTACAGGAGTTCGTTGGTGGAGAGCGATGCGCGCAAGGCGCTGCTGGCGCTGTTTGGCGCTTCAGGATTGTTGTGGCTGATTGCCTGCGTCAACGTCACCAGCCTTATGCTGGCCCGGGCCACGGCGCGGCAGCGGGAGATTGCCGTGCGTGGCGCGCTGGGTGCCAGCCGCTGGCAGATCGTGCGTCAGCTCCTGATCGAGGGGATGCTGCTGAGCGGCTCGGCTGCCGTAGCGGGTATGGCGCTGGCTTGGGGTATGCTGCGGATGTTCAGCCGCGCGCTGCACAGCCAGTTTGGCTTGAGCGATAGCCTGGCTCCGAATCTGGGGCTCGTCGGCGGCCTGGTGGGACTCACCCTGCTGAGCGCGTTGGTCAGCTCGGTCTGGCCGGCTATTGCAGCCTCTCGCGCTTCGATCGAAACGGCGCTGCGGCAGGGCGGTCCGCAGCAGGGGATGGGCCGCGCGCAGCATCGCAGCCGGGCGGCGCTGGTGGTGACGCAGATTGCTCTGTCGCTGGCTTTGCTCACAGGGTGCGGCTTGTTACTGCGCACCATCTACGCGCTCAAGCAGGTGCCGCTGGGCTTTCATACCGACCACATTCTGGTCGGAAATATGACGATTCCTGCTTACAAATTTGCCGGGCGAAACATGAATACGGAGCTTTATCAACCGCTCCTGGATCGCGTAAAGGCCCTCCCAGGCGTCCAGAGCGCGACTTTGCTGACCGAGGTGCCGCTGGGAAAAACCTTCCAGATGATCTTCAGCTTTTCCGCCGACGGCAACAGCGCCGACGCCATCCGGCAGCGAGCCCTGGAGGCGCAGTTTCGCGTGGTTGGGCCAGAGGCGCAGCGGGTCTTTGGCTTTAGCATGTTGCGCGGGCGCTTCTTCGCGGAGCAAGACACGCCAACTTCGCAGGCGGTGGTGATAGTCAACCGCGCCTTTGTGAAGGCGTATTACGGAGACGATCGCGATCCGGGCAAGATTCTCGGGCAGCAGTTGGTCAGTATCGGCGAAAAACGTCAGACTGTGGTTGTTGGCGTGCTTGAAGACGAGCGGCAGGTTGCCGTCTCCGAGCCATCCAAGCCGGAACTGGAAGTCTGCATGCGCCAGCTTACCCCGGAGAGCATGTTTTACAGGATCGCGGAAGGCCGGGTGATGGATCTTGCGGTGCGTACGGAGCGCGATCCGGAGCAGATGACGCCGGACCTGCGCAAGATCATGAAAGCGGCCAGTCCAGATCTCGCGGAGAGCGATTTCCATACGATGGATCAGGTGGTTGAAGGCTCCTTTGGCAGCCAGATGTTGGCGGCGCGGCTGCTGGAGATATTTGCCGGCTCGGCGCTGCTGCTCTCCGTGGCCGGGATTTATGCGTTGCTGGCGTATCTGGTGGTCCAGCGTACGCGTGAGATGGGCCTGCGCATCGCGCTGGGGGCGCAACGGTCGCAGGTGATGCGGCTGATTCTGCGCCAGGCGGCTTGGATGCTGACGAGTGGCCTCGCAATCGGTGCGGCTCTGGCATATTTTGGCAGCCGAGCGTTACGCAGCTTTCTCTACGGCGTCCAGTCCGGTGACCTGTGGACGCTGGCGTCTGTGACGCTTCTGCTGTTGGCTTGCGGGCTTGCGGCTGCATGGCTTCCGGCGCGGCGGGCTTCGCGCGTCGATCCGATGCAGGCGCTTCGCGCTGAGTGACGACACGGGATTGAGATCAAATCGGCGTTCCAAGCTGCTATCAGCTCCGAGACGCGGGAATCGCTTCAAAATCTCACAGAATTGCTATTTTGCTTCGGCCATCGACTAATTCGATGCCTGGGCGATCAGCTTCTTGAGTTTGGATTCGATCTCTCCGTCGCCGACCTGCTGGTCCTGGACGAAGCCGTCGGCATCAATGGTGAAGGTGGTGGGAATCGCCTTTACGTTGAACTGCGACGCGATAGGTCCATCGAAGCCGCCGTCGCGATACTGCGTCCAGGTCATGCCGTTGGCGGCGACGAAGTTTTTCCAGGAAGGCTCGTCGGCGTCCAGGCTGATGCTCATCACCACCAGCGGCTGGTCTTTGAATTTTTCGACAATTTCTTTCAAATGCGGTAGCGCCTGCTTACAGGGGCCGCACCAAGTGGCCCAGAAGTCAATCAGTACGACTTTGCCCTGGAGGGCCTGCATTGAGACGGTCTTGCCGTCGAGGCCGACCAGGGTGAAGTTGGGAGAAATGCGTTTGCGCGCCAACTCCGGCTGGTCGGCAAACAGCCGAGCCCGCCTCCATTGGAGGTCGTTGCCGGCCGCGGGCTGGGCCAGCTTCATGTATTCCTGAAAACGGCTCTGCGCCTTGTCGTATTGGTGCAGATGGGCCAGCGCAAGGCCATCACCGTAGACGCAATCCGCATTCCGTGGCGCAAGAGCCAGCGCCGATTCGTACTCCTTTTCGGCTTGTTGAAACGGCTCTTCGTAGATGCGATATCCGCCTTCGGCAAGACAAACCTCACCTGTCAAGCGGTGAACTTCGACTTTGTCTTCAGGAGTGGTGACATGGTCGAGCAGCAATGCGGTCTCTTCGCGCGCCACCTTCCAGGCTTCCATCTGGCGAGCGGCCTTGTATGCTTGCAATTCGCAGGAGACGCAACGGCCGCCGTCCTGCTGGTCGGCTTTGCGGAAATCTTCGAGTGCTGAGTCGGGTTTGTGCGCCTCCAACTCCTTGGCTGCCTTCGCATAGAGCTTTGCGGCCTTGGCGTCGGCAGGGCCGGAGTTAATGCCCGACAGTTGCGGCTCAGCCAGAAGCAGCTTCCATCCCATTGCAAGACACAAGAACGCGCACAAAGTCCGAGCCAGACAACGCATAACTTCCTCCGGACCATGACTATATCACCCGTCATTACTTGCATCGTAAGTTTCCGTCACCTCCATCCGCTACTGGACCGGGGATGTAAACCGGGAGATTGGAAATATGCCAATTTTCCCCGGATTCCAATGCACCGGCAAGCGGAACTTGCTCGAACTGGCCAAAACCCAACCCTGATGTGGCAACCTGGAGCTTTGCAGGTTTGCCCGCCAATAAGCGTTACATCGACTGCTGGCGCTGACGGCAGCCAGACGCAGGCGCGGCGCGCGGAATGACGGCTTTTCAGGCGAAGTTCTCACCGCGCGAGAATTCAGCTTGCGGGCTGAGGCACAAATGTGGGATGAATAGCGAAGGCGGAGGCCGCTGTGGCGTCGGACGAAAACCGGTTGGAACTATGCAGGAATCGGCCGACGGTGCGAACCGTTGCACTTTCGATCTGGTTATTGGCGTTGGGGCTTACCTCGATTGCTCAAGCGCCCCAGCAAGCGTCTCCCGACGCTACCAAGCTACGCAAGCCCGGAGACATCTACCGCGAAGCGATGCATCCGCTGGACGTCGTGCGGAATTCTCTCGATAACTGGTCGGACTCGGAACTTGGCGCGCTGGCTGCCGGAATGCATCAGGCAAGAGAGGCATGTTCCCAAGCCAGCCGGAGGACTACTCCGGCGACGATCTTTACGATCTGGCCAGGGTCTGCGCGCTGGGACAGGACTGGAACTCGACATTTACCGTGGCGCAACGATATGTTGCGGGCGAAGATGCTTCACACCGCGCCAGAGCCTACGCCATGGAAGTCAACGCGCTCATCCAAACAGGCGACCTTTCCCACGCCGTGGCGACCACCAGAGAAATGCTGTCGAAGCTCCCCTACGATGCAGCTGTTTCCGAATCGACCGTTTACATCACCACATATCTTGAACAGGCACTCGACCCCGACGCCCTTGTGCTGGCGCTCCAACACCATGCGGCAATCGTGGATGCGTTGAGCAAAGGCGTTCCCTTGCCGGAAGCGAACGGAGCCGACACGGTCAGCGTGGGCTCGCTGTATGAGTCGGGCATGGAACTGGCCTTTCTTGAGCGTTATGCCAACGCAGAAGTACCTGCGGCCAAGACGGTGCAGCAGTTGAGATCGGCGCTCCCGAAGGCAGAGTTACTGGGTGTCGAAGATCAGCGGCTCATCCAGGCAGTCGATACGAGATACGGCCTGCTTGGCGCACAGCAGCCCGCGCCGGAAATTCTAAAGTCGTTGCTTTCTCCAACAGCCAAACCGGTCTTGAAACACACTGACGGCCAAGCCACGGTCCTTCTGCTCTTTCCGGAGTGGTGTACGCAGTGCCGCAAGATGGTGAAGCCGATGGCGGCGCTCGCCGTGGCCAGTCCGGCGCAGCCAAAGCCGGCACAGGCAAATCCAGCCCAGGCGAAAGCCGCGCTGAAATTCGCCGCCTACGCGTTGATGTTTCAGAACAGCCTCGAGGACGCCAACTCCCCGCTCAAAGGCGAGACGCAGAAGGACGTTCAAGGGACCTCGACCTTCCTCGTTTCTCCAGCCACGGCCGCAGCCTTCGGTGCGACGGAATTTCCCACGGGAATCGTGGAAGATAAGCGGGGGAATATCGTCTATGTCGGCTTACTTCCGTCGAATGCCTTTGCCCCAACAGGATTGATTGAGGAGATTATCGAGCGCAAAAATGCGGGACGGTCGATATTGGCGGTCATCGATTCCAGCGCCGGGAATTGAAACGAATCTAGAACTCATCTCCTATATGCCTCTGCGGCTTCGCG
>Ga0302325_10027104_pt1 | contig 11889 bp, 5 predicted proteins | sample Palsa_T0_2_FD_201948 | JGI IMG/M metagenome (GOLD analysis project Ga0302325, IMG submission 201948) | Peat permafrost microbial communities from Stordalen Mire near Abisko, Sweden - Palsa_T0_2 | ecosystem: Environmental > Terrestrial > Soil > Palsa > Peat permafrost | place: Sweden: Abisko... | reverse complement strand
CTCGACGCTTACCGGCGTGGGTTTTTCGAACCGCGGACGTAGGATGCCCCACCGTCGCCTCGGCAGCGGCACGAACGGCGTCGACGATCGGCACAAGCGAGTCTTCCATCAACTGGGACGCCGCGAACCGGGGCTTGGTGACCACTTCGAGCGCGCCCTCGTCGAGAGCCCGTAAGGCCGCGTCCGTCCCGCTTTCCCTCAAGTCGGCGCAAACGATGAACGCAATTGGACTCTTTGCCATCGTGCGGCGAATAAATGAAACGCCGTCTACGCGCGTCGTAGGGAGGTCAAGTAAGACGACGTCTGGGCGGGCCAGCTCGATCTGCCGGCCCGCCGCGCGCGAATCGACCGCCCAGGCTGCGATGAGCTCGCGGGTCCCAAGAATGGTCGTTAACTGCTTGCGCATGACGGGTTCATCGCTGACGACGAGCACGTGTACGACTCGGCCTTCAATCCTCGCGGTCATGGTTTCCCGGTCATAATTGCGAGCGTGTGCAACCTCCGCGCCAGGCCAGCATCGGAGCTTTCATCGCATGCCGTGCTCGACCCTCGTGATCGGGGCGTACGCTTTGTCGACAGATCCGTGCGGCTACGTTCAATTCCCGGACACCCCGCTTGCCAAACGTCGATGCGGGCATGTTCTATGAGGTAACGGGGATGGAGCTCTCCGAATTCGCAGTACTCGTCGTCGACGACGACCCGATGGTCGCATCGGCCCTGAAGTTTTTCGTCGAGGGTCGTGGCTATCGCTTCGCGAGCGCCGCCGGTGTTGCGTCTGCCGTCGCTGCCCTCGCGGCCAAGCCCTTCGACGCGGTGCTTCTCGATCTCTACTTACCCGATGGCGACGGCCTCGAAGTCATGGACCGAGCGCTCGAGCTCGACCCTCCCCCCGCCGTGATCGTGATGACCGCGCGCGCCGAGATCCACGGTGCCGTGGCCGCCATTCGACGTGGCGCCTCTGACTACCTCGCGAAGCCGCTCGACCTCGAAGATCTTGGCGTCCGGCTCGATCAGGCACTCGAGCACGCCTCGATGCGTCGAAAGCTCGCGCTCTTCGAAGAACTGCAGAAGCGGCAATCCTCGGCCATCGCCCGCAGCGCCGCGATGAAGGAAGTGCTTGCGCTCGCGGCTCGGGTTGCAGCCACGCCATCTTCTTCGGCGCTACTCGTCGGGGAGAGCGGCGTCGGCAAGGAAATCGTCGCCAACTGCATTCACGAAGAGAGCGAGCGTCGCCGTCGCGCCTTCGTCCGGGTCAACCTTGCGGCGATTCCGGAAAGTATGGTCGAAGCAGAGCTCTTCGGGAGCGTGCGTGGTGCATTCACGGACGCGAAGCGGGATCGTGCCGGCCTTTTTGCGACGGCCGAAGGCGGCACCCTTCTGCTCGACGAGGTGTGCGAGTTCAAACCCGAGCTGCAGCCCAAGCTCCTCCGTGCCCTGGAGGAACGCAGGTTTTTCCCAGTGGGCTCGGACCGCGAACGGCGGATGAACGTGCGCGTCCTTGCCGCCACGAACCGCGATCCGATGGCGATGATTGCGCGGGGCGTGTTGCGCGAGGACCTCTATTACCGTCTTGCGACGATCGTCATCCGCATTCCTCCTCTGCGCGAGCGTCGCGACGACGTTCTGCCCCTCGCGGCCCACTTTCTAGATCGTTTCCGCGTCGAGCTCGGGCGACCCGCCGTCGCTCTCTCTTCGGTCGCCGAGGCGGCCCTCCTCGCATACGAGTGGCCCGGCAACGTTCGTGAGCTTCGCAACGTCATCGAGCGCGCCGTGATTGTTGCAGAGTCGGACACGATTGGCCGCGGCGATCTGGGCTTACCTTCGAGCGAGCGAGCCGTCGACGCTGGCGAGCCGCCGCAGCCCGCGCAAGCCGAATCCCTCCTGCTCGACGACGTCGAGCAGCGGCACATTCGACGCGTTCTCGGTCTAGCGGGTGGCTCGAAGACGCGGGCAGCAGCGATGCTGGGCGTATCGCGGTCGACCCTTTGGGAGAAAACGAAGCGGTACGAAATCGAGTGATCGGAACCCGAACGCGGGTGCTCGGATTTCGAGCGCACGCCGAAGCGTCGGCGACTCTAAGGCCTGGATCCTGAATGGCACGCCGCGTGCTTTTACGCACAGAATGGCGGAATCAGAGGTGGGTCGTGGTCTTCGCGAAGCTAGCGAGCAATTTCTAGTCGGAGACGCGCCCGTGCTCATCGACGAGCTCACGGCGGCGTTGCTCGTCGTTTCTGCACGGGCCGCACGCGTGCGCCAGCACGTCGGCGTCAAGGAGCCCGTGCTCGCGGAAATGCGCTCTCTCGATGAAGCGTTCGCCCGCGCCGTGGGTCTCGCACGAAAGCTCCGCGGCCATTCGCGCGCATCGCGACTCGAGCTCTTACGTCGCTGCGGCGACCGTGGTGCGCGAATTGGGACGCCAGCTGACGACGTCGCTACCCGACCGGGAACTGTGCTCCGTGCGGCTATCGCCGGATCCCGCCATCGTGACCATGCCAGCGGCGGAGCTTCGCCGCGTTCTTGTGGCGCTACTACGAATCGCGGGCGAAAGCGTCGGCAATGGCGGCCAACTTTTGCTCGAAGTCGATGCTGAGCGGGCCACCGAAAGTCGTGACTCGGTCGTGCGTATCGTCATCGGTCACCACGGCCTGAAGCAAGCCATAGCGGCCAAGGCCGCCGACGAGGTGAGGGAAATAGTAAATGCACGGGGGGGCTCGGTAGACACGCGGATGACCGCAGGAGGCGCAGCCGCCGTGGTCGTCTCGCTGCCGGGCGTATGCTGATCCCAGTTCCATTCGCTCCAGACCGGCCTAAGCTTTCCCCCGCGAGCGTGGAAGAGGATCAAAGCCGGATCGGCGAGCTCGAACAAAGGCTCCAGGCGAGCGAGCAGGCCGTTCGCGAGCTCGCCGATTCGGCAAAGCTCTACAAGGCTCTATTCGGCGGCGTGGCTACGGCGGTGACCATTCGCTCGCTCGATGACCAATCGTTCATCGATTGCAATCTGGCGGCGTTGCGCCTCTATCGCGCGGACAGCGTCGAGCAACTTCGTGACTCGAAGCCCGGCGACTTGTCGCCCGCAACGCAAGCCGACGGCACACTCACGAGCATTGCGCTTCGCAGTCACGTCGCCGCAGCCATCGAGAGGGGGTTTCAACGCAGCGAGTGGCTCGCGCGGCGTCTCGATGGGTCGTGCTTCTCGGCGGAGATCCGCACGGCGATCCTCGAGCTCGAAGGTGGCCGCAAAGTGATGCAGACCCTCGTCGAGGACATCACCGCGCGCAAGCAAGCTGAGGCCGCGCATTCCCGACGTGCCGCGCGCGACGATCTTGTCGCGCGCATCTTGCGTCGATTCCTCGATGGCAATGCAAAAGAAGCCGCGCGCTTCGCCATCGAGTCGCTCTCGGCGTTCTTTGGCGCGTCGACCGAAGCGGTTTCCGGCTGGCTGACGTCGCGTGGTGCCCTGGAGCCCGAGGACGCCGCGCTCGCGCGCCTAGTCGGCGAGATCGTCGAAATGGCGCGCGACCGCCAAGCCGCCCAAGAGGAGCTCCTGTCGAGCGAGGAGCGCTACCGCATGCTGGTCGAGCGCTCACGAAACGCGATCCTCACGTTCGACACGGAGGGTACCGTGACCTTTGCGAACCCTGCCGCATGCGAGCTCGCGGGGTATGCCGCCGATGAAATGTGCGGCCTCAAGGTCTCCGACCTGGTTATCCCCGAAGAGCAGACTCAGATTTCCGAAGCCGTCGAGTTGGCCCGCCGAGGGGTGGTCATGGTCGCGCCGCGGGCATGGACAGTCCGGCGAAAAGACGGAATCGTGCGCCAAGTCGAGTCACTTCGAACGGCCGTTCGGGACAAAGACGGAGCGATCGTCGGCGCTCAGATCGTGGTGAGCGACATCACCGAGCGGCATCGGACCGAGCAGATTCGCCAAGCCGCTCAACTCGAGCTGGCTCGGGCTAGCGAAGAAGCTCTTGCAGCCAATCGGGCGAAGAGCGCGTTCGTAGCGAACATGAGCCATGAGCTCCGCACACCCCTGAATGGCGTCATCGGCATGGTCGACCTTCTCGCGCAGACCGCGCTCGACGTTCGACAGAAGCGATACGTCGAGGTGGCACGCGCATCGGCCAGTTTGCTTTTGTCGGTCATCAACGACGTTCTGGACTTTTCGAAGATCGAGGCGGGCCGGCTCGATCTCGAGCGCATAGAGTTCTCGTTTGCGGAAGTAATCGAAGAGGTCACAACGACGCTCGAGCTGGCCGCCGAGGAGAAGGGTCTCGAGCTTTCGTGCCAGACCGATGCGTCGTTGACCGCACCGCTCGTCGGCGACCCTGCAAGACTGCGCCAGGTGCTCGTCAACCTCATCACGAACGCCATCAAGTTCACCACTCATGGAGAAGTTGCCGTGAGCGCCGACCTCGACAGCAACCCTCACGACGCTCCGTGCGTTCGGGTGCAAGTTCGCGATACCGGCGTCGGCATCGCTCACGAAGCGCAAGGCCGCCTGTTCAAGCCCTTCTCGCAGCTCGATTCGTCCACCACGCGCGCGCACCACGGCACCGGTCTCGGCTTGGCCATTTGCCGCGAGCTCGTGGGTCGCATGGGGGGCGAGATTGGCGTCGAAAGCCAACCCGACGAAGGGTCGGTGTTTTGGTTCACGGTGCGTCTCGAGCGACCGAGCGACGGTCAAACGCCAAGTGGAAACATAAAGGCCGACCACCGGTTGGCGGGTGTCCGCGTGATCGCCGTCGATGACAACGCAACCAATCGAGAAATATTGCGGGTCCACCTTTCGAACGCAGGCATGGAATGCGACGTGGCAAGCTCGGCCGAGGAAGCCCTGCGAATGCTAATCGCCGCGGTCGAGCTCGGGGCGCCGTATGCGCTCGCCCTTCTCGACCAACACATGCCAGGGGTGGACGGAAGCGAGCTCGCCCGCCGGATTCGCGCCGATCGGCGGCTTGCCGCCCTCAGACTGGTCATGTTGGGCTCGATGGGCCGTCCGCTCGGCACGCGCGAGCTCGACGCATTGGGGATCCAATCATGGGCTACAAAACCCATTTGGCGTACCCAGCTATTGCGCGCGCTCGTTGCAGCTCTCGGCGACCTGGCGCCAGTTAATGTGGTCGCCGGAGATTCGGCTCGCGCGCCGAAGCGCCGTCGCTTGCTCCTCGTCGAGGACGTGCCAGTCAACGCCGAGGTTGCTCTCGAGATCCTGCGCAACGCGGGGTACGACGTGGAGCTCGCCACCACGGGTATTCAGGCCGTCGAATCCGTCAAGACTGAGGACTACGACCTTGTTCTCATGGACTGCCAGCTGCCCGGCATCGATGGATATGAAGCCACGCGTCAGATCCGTGTCCTGGAGGCATCGGGTGCGTGCAGGAAAATGCGCCTGCCGATCGTGGCCCTCACTGCGAGCGCGGCGCTCGAAGACCTCGAGCGGGCTAGCCGTGCCGGAATGGACGAGCACATCTCCAAGCCAGTCGATGCGCGACGATTGCTCGACGTGGTGGCCGGTCAGATCGAAAGCCGGTCCAGCGCAAACGTCCACGAAGGTAAAAGGCGGCCGGCCCGCTCCGTAGTGGACCTCGATCGAGCCTTGGGGCGACTGCAGGGCAATCGCGACCTCCTGGCTCTCCTCATCCTCCAGTTTCGGCGGGAGGCCGTCATCGCGCTCGATCGTTTGCGTCAGGGCGTGAACCAGCGAGACAAGGCGGCCGTGGCATACGCGGCACATCGGCTTCGCGGGCAAGCGCTGAGCCTCGACGCCGAAGTCTTGGGGTCGGAGCTCGGGGCCTTGGAGGCCGCGGCGATTCGCGTCGATTGGGTCGAGGTCGAGGGCGCGCTCGTCGCAGTCGACCGAGAGCTCGAGCGCGTCCTCGACGGGCTCACGTACGGGTGAGGATGGAATGAAGGTCGTTCTTCCGGGCGGAACGGGTCAGATCGGAACGATGCTTGCGCGCCATTTCGCGTCCTCCGGGGCCGAAGTGGTGGTGATCGCTCGAGGCCCGGGCCCCATCCCCGCAGGGCGCCTCGTATCCTGGGACGGCAAGACCTTGGGTCCTTGGGCAACCGAGGTCGACGGGTCCGACGTGGTCATCAACTTGGCCGGTCGGAGCGTCAACTGCCGGTACACGGCCTCGAACCTTCGGGAGATCCTCGCTTCGCGTGTTGACTCGACGCGCGTCGTTGGAGAAGCAATCGTCGCTGCGGCTCGTCCCCCGCGCGTGTGGCTCCAGGCGAGCGCGGCCACCCTCTTCGCACACGGGTACGATGTGCCGCACGGGGAATCGAGTGGCCAGATTGGCGGTAGCGAGCCGAACGTCCCTTCGTATTGGGGGGAGATGGTGAACGTCGCGCGACAATGGGAAGAGACTCTTGCGCGCGCCGATACCAGGGCGACACGCAAGGTCGCGCTCCGCACGAGCATCGTCATGAGCCCCGACCGCGGGGGGGCCTTCGACGTGCTCCTCGGCCTGGTTCGTAGAGGGCTAGGGGGGCGCGCAGGAAACGGCCGACAATACGTCTCGTGGATCATCGACAACGACTTCGTGCGCGTCATCGACTGGCTCATCGAGCACGCGGACGTCGAAGGAGCCGTCAACGTCACGGCACCGACTCCGCTTCCCAATCGCGAGCTGATGCGGACCCTTCGCGAAGCGTGGGGCGCCCCGATGGGACTGCCGGCGACGCAATGGATGGTCGCTGTCGGGGCGTGGGTACTGAGAACCGACCCGGAGCTCGTTCTCAAGAGTCGACGGGTCGTGCCGGAGCGACTTCTAGTCGCGGGCTTTCGATTCGACTTTCCAGAGTGGCCCGAGGCCGCGAAAGAGCTCGTTCGACGATGGCGAGAGACGCGTTAAGGCTGCGTACACCCTCTCCTGACCGCAACCGACTATTGCGCTCGCCCCTAACCCCGCGCGGCTCGCTTGGTAGCGCGCACAGTGGGCGCCGTACGCTGTAGGACCTCAGCCAAGTAGCGCGCCGTGTGTGAGCGTTCGACCTGGGCGACCTGCTCTGGGGGCCCAGCCACGACGATCTCGCCGCCCCCTTCGCCTCCCTCCGGCCCGAGGTCGATCACCCAGTCGGCGCACGCCACGACATCGAGGTTGTGCTCGATTACCACGATCGTGTTCCCCTGGTCGCGCAGGTCGAGCAGCGCCGCGAGCAACACCTCGATATCCGCGAAATGCAAACCCGTCGTCGGCTCGTCGAGCACATAGAGCGTGCGGCCGGTGGCTTTGCGCGCGAGCTCACGCGCCAGCTTCACGCGTTGCGCCTCTCCGCCGGACAAAGTCGTCGCGGGCTGGCCCAGGGTCAAGTAACCCAAGCCTACTCTGCGGAGCGCTTCGAGCTTGTCCGCGATGCGGGGCACGGCGCCGAAAAGGTCCGAAGCCTGCTCGACCGTCACGTCGAGCGCATCCGCGATCGACAGGCCTCGATACTTCACTTCGAGGGTTTCGCGGTTGTATCGGCGACCTGCGCAAGCATCGCACGTCACGAACACGTCGGGCAGAAAGTGCATCTCGATACGAAGCACGCCGTCGCCTTGGCAGGCCTCGCAACGACCGCCTTTGACGTTGAAGGAGAAGCGCCCTGCCTTGTAGCCACGCGCCCGCGCATCCGGTAAGGCGGCGTAAAGCTCGCGAAGCAAGGCAAAGATGCCGGTGTAAGTCGCAGGATTCGAGCGCGGAGTGCGCCCGATGGGCGCCTGATCGATCGACACCACTTTGTCCACGTTGTCGAGCCCCTCCACACGGTCGCATTCGCCGACCGGCGCCGTCGCGTTGTAGAGCTTCGAGCGGGCCGCTGGAAGGAGAGTGTCGACGATGAGGCTGGATTTGCCGCTCCCGCTGACTCCGGTGACGCATGAAAACAGGCCTAGGGGAATCTCGACCGTGACATCGCGCAAGTTGTGTGCGCGCGCGCCGACGACCCGCACGCAGGCTCGCGTACGGGGTCTGCGCTTTGCCGGAACGGGAAGTTGGCGTGCTCCGGTGAGCCACGGACCCGTGATCGAGCTCGGAGAGGCCATCAGCTCGCTCGGGGTTCCCTGCGCGACTACTTGCCCGCCATTCGCTCCCGCGCCCGGCCCCATGTCGACCACGTGGTCGGCGGCGAGAATCGATTCGCGATCGTGCTCGACGACGATGACGGTGTTGCCGAGGTCTCGCAGTCTCGCCTGGGCGTCGATGAGGCGCGCGTTGTCTCGCGCGTGCAGGCCAACGCTCGGCTCGTCGAGCACGTAGAGCACGCCCACGAGGGCTGCGCCGATCTGCGTCGCGAGACGAATGCGCTGACCCTCCCCTGAAGATAGGGTCTGCGCGCTCCGATCGAGGGCGAGGTAGTCGAGCCCGACGTCGATCAAGAAACCAAGACGCGCGGCAACTGCGCGTAACAGTGGCTCGGCAATGGCCCGCTCGCGTGGCCCGAAGGCGTAGGGGCTGCCTTCGGACGAATCGACGCCGAGGGCCTGCACGAAGCTTCGGACATGGCGGAGCGGCATGGCTCCGACTTGGGCCACGTCTTTGCCTCCGAGCTTGACGGCCAGGGCCTCGGGACGCAGCCGCTTGCCCTTGCAAGCGTCGCATGTGCGCGTAACGAGAAACCGTCCCAGCTCGTCGTCCGCGATCATGCCCTCGGCGCCGTCCGGGTCTTCGCCCTCCGTCGAGTCGGATCGCGCGTCGGCGAGCGCGGCGAGGCGCTGCTCCAAACGAGGAATGAGCCCCTCGTATCGCTTGCGCTTCGCGGTGTCGCGCCGGCGCGCATTGCCTTCGCCCGCGCCGCTCGTGCCGTAGAGGATCGCCTTTCGCTGTTCCTCCGGCAACTTGGCCCAAGGCACATCGGCGTTGACGCCTAGGGTTTCGACGGCTCGAGCCACCTCCGAGGCGATCGCGACACTCGCCCGTCGGCCCCAGGCGAGCACCACGCCCTCTCGAAGCGTCTGCCGTTCGTCGCCGATGCATCGGCTCGGATCGACCACGTCACGCGCGCCAAGCCCATCACACGCCCCACACGCACCGTGCGGCCCGTTGAACGAAAACATGCGCGGCTCAATTGGCGGCAGCGATATCCCGCAATCGATGCAGGCGAATCGCTCGCTCATCCAGAAGGGCTCGTCGTCGCCAGCCTGGAGAAGGAGCCGCCCCTCGCCGAGCTTGAGGGCCAGCTCCACGCTGTCGGTCAAGCGAGCTTTGAGCCCATCTTTGAGGATGAGCCGATCCACGACCACGTCGAGGTCATGGGCCCTCGTGCGGTCGAGCTCGATCTCGTCGCCAAGGTCGACCAAAGACCCATCGATTCGTGCACGCACGAAGCCATCTCGACGAAGGCGCTCGATTTCGAGCTTGAGCTCCCCCTTACGGGCACGCGCGATGGGCGAGAGAAGGCTCAGTCGCGTCCCCTCCGCCATGGCGAGCACTCGATCGACGATCTGTTGGACGGTCTGGGCTTCGATGCGCTTCCCGCAGTTCGGGCAGTGCGGTACGCCCACTCGAGCGTAGAGAAGGCGCATGTAGTCGGCGATTTCGGTGACCGTGCCTACGGTCGACCTCGGAGACTTTGAGAGTGGGCGTTGTTCGATTGCGATCGCAGGGCTCAGCCCTTCAATTCGTTCGACGTCCGGCTTCGCGAGCTGCTCGAGAAACTGCCGCGCGTAGGCGCTCAGGGACTCAACGTACCGGCGCTGCCCCTCGGCATAGATGGTGTCGAACGCTAGCGACGACTTGCCGGACCCGCTCGGGCCGGTGAACACAATAACCTTACCGCGAGGCAGACTGACGCTTACGTTTTTTAGGTTGTGCTGCCGCGCTCCGACGACGACGAGACGGTCCAAGGCAATCCCGACCAACGGTAGCATGGAAGGGCGCTCGTTCGTGCGCAGGGCCAAACAGCGCTTGTGATACCGTAGGGGTCTCGATGCTCAAGGTAGCGTGCGAGTCGTGTCAGGCGCCGTACCAGGTTGACGAGCGGCGGGTGCCACCGTCGGGTCTCAAGATGCGCTGCCCAAAATGCGGGCACTCGTTTCTGGTCAACTTGCCGGGCGCGACGCCTGTTGCCGTCGCGCCGCCGCCGGCTCCTCCTCAGCCGCCCCAAGCCGCCTCCCCACCGCGGCCGCCCACTATTCCGAGGGCTCCCGCCGCACCTCCTCGTCCTGCCGTCGCGCGGACGACGGCCGTAGGCGTCGGTATGGCCGAGCCGACTCACTCAGGCGCGGGCGCGATGAAGAAGACCATCGTCGGCCTCGCTCCGCCTTCGCGCGGCGCCCCGCCCAGCCGAACGAGCTCGCTCGACCCTTCTCTGATCGAGCCCGACGTGACCTCCGATTTCCCAGCGGCCCTTGGCTATCTAGACGACGCCGACTTGCCCGTCGTTCCGGCCGATCTTCCGGCCGCCAAGGCCGCACCGCCTCCGGGTAAGGGTCCTCCTCCTCCTCCTCGACCGCCTCAACCAGCCAAAGCCCCGAGCGAGGGCTCTCAAGATATCGAAAGCGATCTTCCAGTACCCGCGGTCGGGCTACCTGCCGTCCGGCCCCGAGGACCCGCGTCGACCTTCGACGTCGATTTGCCCGCGCCTATAGCCGACCTTCCGGTGGCAGCCGCCTACCTGCCGTCGGTCTTGGGGGGGGGACCTTGGTCGGCGCCGGCCTGGTCGGCAGAAGTGGGGCTTCCCGTGGTGGCATCGGGGTTGCCGATCGTCTCCGCGTCTCTGCCTGCCATCGCGTCCGGGCTTCCTGTTCCGGCGCAGGTCCTTCCATCCCCGGCGTTCGGTCGAAATTTCGGCGAGCTCGATCTGCCCATGGTGACCGAGTCGCTGCCAACCGTGACCGAATCGCTGCCGAGGGTCGCCGAATCGCTGCCGAGGGTCGCCGAGTCGCTGCCGACGGCAATGCCGCTTGACCATCACTTGCCGACCGTCCAGGCCTTCGACGCTCCGCTCGGCGCCTTTGGCGAGATCGATCTCCCGCGGGAGGGGGAGCCAGCGTCTGCGCCCCAGCCCGCCCGGGGTAATGGCTCGAATTCGGCCGACTTTGGTGATCTGGACGAGGTCGCGCCGGCTGGGCGATCGGACTCTGCCGACTTCGGGGATTTGGAGCTGGACGAAGAGCGCGCCACGGAAAGCCGCGCGCGCGCGAGTCGACCGCCATCTCAGGGTCGGCCGTCGGCGGCTCGCGGCGGTAGCGGGAGCACGAGTTACGGCGAGGTCGAGCTCAACGAGGCCACCGACGCCGCCGAGCCCTACGAAGCCGTCGAGGCGGAGGAGGAACCGGGACCGTTTACCAACCCGTCGCTTCGGCCGGAAAACTCCGCGCCGCCAGCCGCAGAAATGGCGATGCCGTTCGCGCGGGCTCCTGTGGCCCGCGAGCGCCCGACGGCAGAGCGGAAGAAGCTTTCGAAGGGCAAAGTCATTGTGGTGGGTTTGGCCGTCGCTGCGCTCCTCGGGGGTTCTGCCCTCCAGGTGACTCCGTACGGCGCATTCGGATATTTGGTCGCGACCGACTTCGTTCGCGCAGACGACTACTCGCGGGCCGCGGCCTCGGCGATGCACGAGGCTCAGGCAGCTTTCGGGGCGGACACGTACGACGGCGTGAAGATGGCGATCGACGGGGCGTTCGCGGCTCACGCACGCATGCCGCGAGCGCGAGCACTCACGGCCTATGCCGCCCTGATCGACTTCGAAGGTACGCTTCGATTCGGCTCGGATCCTTCGCGTGCGTCGCGTGCGACACAGCTTTTGGGCGAGCTTCTTCCGGACCCTACTACAAAGTACCTGGACCTTTTGCAGGGGGCTCAGGCCGCTGAGGGGGGAGCATTCGACAAGGCGGGTCCCGCGCTCGAAGCGGCGGAGAAGCGCTACGCCGCCGATCCGATTCGCGCCGACATCGTGTTCATG
>Ga0302325_10027103_pt1 | contig 11889 bp, 12 predicted proteins | sample Palsa_T0_2_FD_201948 | JGI IMG/M metagenome (GOLD analysis project Ga0302325, IMG submission 201948) | Peat permafrost microbial communities from Stordalen Mire near Abisko, Sweden - Palsa_T0_2 | ecosystem: Environmental > Terrestrial > Soil > Palsa > Peat permafrost | place: Sweden: Abisko... | reverse complement strand
ACTCGCCATCCGGCGGGACCGTTACGGTTCGCGCCCGGCTGGCAGGCTCCATGATCGACGTCGACGTAGAGGACGACGGAATCGGCATCGCCCCCGGCGACCACGAGCGCATCTTCGAACGGTTCTTCCAAGGGGAGACCGGAGACCGCCGCCGCTTCGGCGGCGTCGGCATCGGCCTATACATCGTCCGCCGCCTGGCCATCGCGCAGCAAGCCACGGTCGTCGCCCAGTCCCGCCCCGAGGGCGGCACAGTCATGCGACTGACCCTCCGCTGCGCGGACAGCTAGCGGCGCTCCCACACGTCACGCCAGGATCAGCGACTGCTGTACGGGGCGCGTCGCCTTTCCTGGAAATCGATAGTGCTGATGGTTTGACCGGCTACCACCGGTCAAACATTCAGCATTAGTTCGATCTTGATGTGGGGAGATAACAGCCGGGCTTGCTCGCGGTGGCGGGGCTCGCCGCCGGTGGCGGCCAGGTACTCGTCGATGACGCCAGGCACGTCGTCGCTGTCCCGCAGGATCTGGCCGGCCTCCATCCAGATCACCCGGTTGCAGCTCTGCTCGATCTCGCCGAGATTGTGCGCGACAAGGAAAACGGTTCCTGCCTCGTCGCGCAGTTCCTGGATCCGGTTGTGGCTTTTTGTGCGGAATGCCGCATCTCCGGTCGCCAAGGCCTCGTCGATCATGAGGATCTCGTGGCTCTTGGCGGACGCGATCGCGAACCTGAGCCGCTGCGCCATGCCGCTTGAGTACGCGCGCATGGGCAGGTCGATGAACTTACCGACGCCAGAGAAGTCGACGATCTGCTCGTATCTGGACTTGACCTCGGCAGGCGGCATACCCATCGCGAGGCAACCGAGCACCACGTTCCGCTCGCCGGTGAGATCGTCGAGCAGCGCGGCGTTGACGCCGAGCAGCGCCGCCTGGCCCGAGGTGTAGACCGCGCCCTGCTCCGCGGGGAGCAGTCCCGCGATCGCGCGCAGCAGCGTGGACTTGCCCGACCCGTTCCTGCCAATGATGCCGACCACATCGCCGTGGTTGGCCACGAACGAGATGCCGCGGATGGCGTGTACCTCGCGGATCGAGACCCGGCGCTGCCGTCGCACCAGGCGCATCAGCGAGGTGGCGGCGGTGCCCTTGTTGCCGCCCGCTCCGTACACGCGGTAGACCACGTGCAGGTTGTCGACCACGACGGTCGGGTCGGTCATGGTGTCACCCACTATGTATCGCGCCGGACAAGTGAATCTGCCACTAGCTGACGGTACCGCCTAAGCGGCGCGCTCCGTGCCTGCCATGAGAATAGTTGGGACATTGTGTCAGATCACACGTCTGAAATCTGATGTTCACGGTTTCACCGCGTTCGCACGGGGCATTTTCGCTCATGCCAGGTTCGTATGGTTCCACGGGCGGGGCGGGTGTGCATGGAGGTGGGTACGTCGAGCGTCGTTCTGCTCCCGCATACGGCCTCTAGCGTTGGCGTAGCACGCCGACGCCTAGTAGGCGATCTGGGGGAAGCAGGCGTCGGTGACGCCACGGCATGTGATGCCGGCCTTGTTATTAGCGAACTTATCAGTAACGCTCTGCGACATGCTACACCGCTGCCTGGTGGGACCGTCAGAGTCGCCTGGCGGCTGCATAACGATCGGGTAGAGATAGCGGTGAGCGACGGTGGCGGGCAAACCGTCCCCGAGGTCAACGAGCCGGGCAGTTCCGCGATCGGCGGTCGTGGCCTGAGCATTGTCGAGCGACTATCGCTCCGCTGGGGGGTTTATTCCGCCTCGGACGGTGCAGGCGAGGTAACGGTCTGGGCGGAGCTCTCGCTGGCCTCGGACGGTGAGCACCTGGACTCCGGGCACCCCGACACAAGGACGGCGAGCCGGACGTCGAATGGAACGGCCAACGGTGCCCACGGACACCACGACGACGAGCCCGGGCTGGTAATCGCATCGTCGCGGGATGCGTGACCGCGTCCCGAAGTGGTGATAATCCCCGCGGGGATGCCGCGCGGCGAAGTCGGCTCATAGCGGCGAAACCACGGCAATCGGACGTGAATGAATGCGTGTCCGGGGGGATTCGTGTCCGAATTTTATGGAGTGGACAGCTTTCATGGGGTCGACAGTGAGGTGGGCAGGCTTCGTACGGTCCTTGTCCACCGTCCGGGGGTGGAACTGCGTCGAGTCACGCCGCAGCACACGTGCGGAATGCTGTTCGCCGGCCTGCCGTGGGCCGAGCGTGCGCAGGCCGAGCATGACGCGTTCGCCGGGGTGCTTCGCGCACACGGAGTCGAGGTGCTTTACCTGACCGAGCTGCTGCAGGACGCGCTTGAGTACGCTCCCGCCAGGAGGCAGGCGATCGAGACGGCCACCAGCGACCCCAGGCTCGGGGAGGAGCTGCGCGGCCTGCTCAGGGCTTACCTGGCGGAGCTGCGACCGGAGGAACTCGGCCAGGTGCTCATACTCGGGCTTGCCCGTGATGAGTTCCGTGGTGGCCGTGGCGCGGTCTTCGGCCTGCTCGGCACCTGGGACTACGTCATAGACCCGCTACCGAACCTGGTCTTCGCGCGCGACACCTGCGTGTGGATCGGAGACAGCGTCGCGGTAACCAGCCCGCCCGGGCGGCGCCGTGAGGCGGAGCTCGCCGCCATCGTGTTCGGCTTTCACCCGATGTTCGTCGGCACGAAGCGGCTCTACGAGCCGGGCAACGAGCTGCTCGCGGGCGGCGACGTGCTGCTGCTAGCGCCGGGAGTGCTGGCCATCGGCATCGGCTCCCAGACCTCGTCGGCCGGCATGGAACGGCTGACACGACGGGTGTTCGACACCGGGTTCGCGCACACGGTGCTCGTGGTGCTCACCGATCCTGGTGCCGTCGATTGCCTGGACACGCTGTGCACGCTGGTCGGCCCCCGTACCGTGGTGATGCGCCCGGCTGTCGCGTACTCGCTGGTGGCGCGGACGATCACCCAGCGCGCCGACGGGCTGCGGCTGTCCCATCCGCGGCCGTTCCTTGAGGCGGCCGCGCAGGCGATGGGGCTTGAACGGCTCCGCGTCATCGAGACAGGGTTGCCGGCTGCCGGCATCGACCCGGCCTGGCCCGGTGCCGGGAGCCCGGTCGCGCCTGGTGGCCCGGCGGGTCAATGGGACGACGCGGGGAACCTGCTCGCCCTCGCCCCGGGCAAGGTGGTCTCGTACGAGCGAAACACGCTGACCAACGCGCGCCTCGAGGCGGCAGGCATTGAGGTGATCCCGGTCCCTGGCGGCGAGCTGGCCGGCTGCCGGGGCGGCCCGAGGGCCATCTGCTGCCCGATCGGCAGGGAACCGGCGGCAATGCCGGAGCCGGGAGTCGAGCGGGTGCCCAACGAGGACGTACACGCGGCCTGAGCAGGCTGGGAGGTTGCTGGACGAATGTTAAGGCATCGCTGACTGTTACGTGGCGATACGCCGATGTACGAGTGTTAACAGCATGTGAATAAAGCCACACTCGGAGCTGCTGCGGCTAGCATTCCGCCCGCAAGGGGCGGTATGGTTCGAGCCGTGGAGCTGAATGTCTCAAGTCGATCTCAGGGCGATCACGAGCTCGTCATCGCTACCGGGGAAATCGACCTATATACCGCTCCGCGGCTACAAAGCGAACTCGCCGCGGTCATCGACAGTGCCGGGCCGGCGTCTCGTGTCATCGTCGACATGTCCGGGGTGGAGTTCTGCGACTCGACCGGTATGAACGTGCTGCTCTCCTGCCTGCGCCAGGCACGAGAGCGCGGTGGTGAGCTTGAGCTCGCCGCGCCCCGTCCCGCGGTTAAGAAGATCCTTCGGGTGACCGGACTAGACGCGGTATTCACCGTCGCGGATTTCCCCGGGAACAACTAGCCAGTTATCTCCCGGGGGACAGACTTCCCGCATGGGGGGCTGACCTTCCGCATGGGGGGCTCCCGCCCCCCATCCCCCCTGGCCCCCGTACCCCCGGTGCGCTGGCCCGCTAGCCCGATGAAGGGTAAAGAGTATCGGGCCAGCGAACCAGCGCGGCAACCGCGGGGAACATACCGGCGACTACTATCGGCCCATGCCATCTGTAGCCGTTGTTATCCCGGCGTATAACGAGGCCGATCGCATCGCCTCAACCGTCACGGCCGCCAAGGCACTGCCCGGCGTCGACGTGGTAGTGGTCGTCGACGATGGCTCAACGGACGGTACCTGGCTGGCCGCGCAAGAGGCGGGCGCTCGGGCGCTTCGGTACCGAAGGAACCGGGGCAAGGGCATGGCAATGGCGGTCGGTGCCGTGGAGGTCGACCAACTCGATAAGCGCCAGCCGGCGGACGGTCCTCGCCACCTGCTCTTCCTCGATGCGGATCTCGGCGCTACCGCGGGGTGTGCAGAACCGCTCATCGCGCCGGTCGTGGCGGGCGAGGCGGACGTGACGATCGCGGCCTTCGCCACCAGGGTCAAGCTCGGCGGGCACGGTTTCGTGGTGCGCCTGTCAGGTGCGGGCATCAGGCGGGCGACCGGGTGGACGCCCACTCAGCCGCTGAACGGTCAGCGCTGCCTGTCACGCGCGGCCTTCGAGGCGGCTCGCCCGCTTGCCAGGGGGTTCGGCGTGGAGACCGGCATGACGATCGACCTGAAGCGCAAGGGGATGCGCATCCTCGAGGTCGAGGTGGAGATGGCGCACCGGGCGACGGGCACGGATCTACCCGCGCAGCTTCACCGCGCACGGCAGTTCGCGGACGTCGCGCTCGCACTCGCGACGCGGCTGCGCTGACCGCCCGTTCCCGATCGAGGAGCATGGGCGGATCGGGCAGAGCAACGGTCCGTTCCATATGGTGGCTCTTAAGATTTTTCTCCGGAACGGGCCCGCGGCTTCGCGCCGCGCGGCCACTGCCGCACGACCGTAAGTGATGGGTATAGTGCTGATCGTGATAATGATCGCACTTTCTGTGACAGGAGTGGTGGCAGGGGTTATCGGCATCGTGGTCGGGGTGGTCGCGAGCAGGCGGGCCGCCCGCGTCGTCGGAGAATGCCGCGATCTGGTGCATGGCGCCGTCGGGTCGTACGGCACCGTCGACCCGAGGTCGCTGCGGAACGTCGCGGTCGTCAGGTACGACGCGCTGAACGAGATGTCCGGGCAGTTGTCCTTCTCCCTCGCGCTGCTTAACGCTCACGGCGACGGGGTAGTGCTCAGCTCCATCAATGGGCGTGCCGAGACGCGCACCTACGCCAAACCGGTCGTGGCGGGCAAGGGCGAGCAGGAGTTGTCGCCCGAGGAGGCGCAGGCGGTGCACTCGGCGCAACTGGGCACGGAGCTGTCCGCGGTTGTTCCCGCGCCAGCCGGGCCGACCCGCCGCGAGTCCAAGCGCGCGGCGGCCACCGCATGAGGCCGCCCGCATGTCCGATATCTTGGCCTTTCCATCGGACATGCCCCGGGGGGTACGGGGGGTCGCCCCCCCGGGGAGATAACTGCGGCATGATGGGGACATGCGCTATGCCTATCTCGGCCCGGAAGGGACGTTTACCGAGGCAGCGGTGGCCAAGCTGTCCGCCTCCCGGTCCGTCGGCGACGTGCAGCCGGTGTCTTGTGCCTCGATTGGCGCGACGCTTGACGCCGTCCGCTCCGGGTCCACGGAGCGTGCGGTGGTACCGATCGAGTCCTCCGTGGAGGGCATTGTCACTGCCACCGTCGATGACCTGGCCCGCGTGGGTGACCTGCTTATCCGCGCGGAGACCAGGCTGCCGATCGAATTCGCCCTGCTCGCGCGGGAGGGCACAACGCTGGCGGACGTGAAGACCGTCGGCGGCCACCCGCAGGCCGAGGCGCAGTGCCGTCAGTGGCTCACGGCCAGAATTCCCGGGCGCGAATGGGTGCCGTTCCCCTCCAATGCCGAAGCCGCTCGCCGGGTCGCCGACGGTGAGCTTGACGCGGCGCTCGCGTCATCCGCCGCGGCGGACAGGTACTCGCTCACGGTTCTCGTCCCCGACGTCCACGACCGGTCTAACGCGGTCACCAGGTTCGTCGAGGTCAGCCGCCCTGGTTCGATGCCGGCGCCGTCGGGCTCCGACAGGACCTCGGTTGCCGCGTTCCTCGGCGAAGACCACCCGGGGGCGCTGATGGAAATCCTCACCGAGTTCGCCGTCCGCGGCATCAACCTGTCCACGATCCAGTCGAGGCCGACCGGCGACGGCCTTGGCAGCTATTTCTTCTTCATCGACTGCGAAGGCCATATCGATGACGCCCGGGTCGGCGAGGCGATGATGGGCGTGCGCCGGGTCTGCGCCGAGGTCCAGTTCCTAGGGAGCTACCCGCGAAGCGACCCGGGGCGGACCCAAGTCCGCCCCGGCACGTCCGATCCCGAATTCGCCGAAGCGGCGGCGTGGCTTGCCCGGCTACGCTACGGCCGCCCTTAGCGGTTAGACGGGATCGGGTGTGTAGTCCGTCGTGAAAAGGTCAGGCAGTCAAAGGTAGGGACCAGAGCCGCGTTGTGACTGCTGCTCCTGCTCGGCGGCTGGCATGAGGCCGGGCGGTAGCGCGCGGCGCATCTGCTCAAGCTGGGCGCGTGCGGCCATCTGCTGCGCGAAAAGCGTGGTCTGGATGCCGTGGAAGAGGCCCTCAAGCCAGCCGACAAGCTGAGCCTGCGCGACCCGGAGTTCCGCCTCGCTCGGCGTCTCGTCCTGGAAGGGCAGCGAAAGCCGATCAAGTTCCGCGACGAGCTCGGGTGCGAGTCCGTCCTCCAGCTCCTTGATGGAGTTCTGGTGTATCTCCTTCAGCCGCGCCCGGCTCTTCTCGTCAAGTGGCGCGGATTTAACTTCCTCAAGGAGCTGGCGGATCATGGAGCCAATCCGCATGACCTTAGCGGGCTGCTGCACCATCTCGGCGACCGACCGCTCGGCCTGGCTGTTCTCCGCGTCTTCCTGGTCGCCGCCGATGGCCATCCCGTCGGGTCCGACTACGACGACCTGCGGCCTGCCCTGGTTTTGTGGGCTGATTGCGTCGCTCATGGTTAACACGCTATCGGGTGCGCGCGGCCATTTTGCCCACCCGCTGACGATGACGGTTTTGCCATCGGGCGTTACACGTACAGCAGGATCTTGCCCAGGTGGGTCGATGCGGTCATGATCCGGTGCGCCTCGGCGGCCTGTGCCATCGGCAGTTCTCTGTCGATGACCGGGCGGATCACGCCTGCCTCGATGAGCGGCCAGACGTTCTCCCTGACCGCCGCGACGATCTGCGCCTTCTGGGCAGCCGGGCGGGCCCGCAGCGTGGTGGACATGATCGTGCCGCGCTTGGCCATGAGGGCACCGAAGTCGAGTTCTGCCTTGCGGCCCTGCTGCATCCCGATATTGGCGATCCGGCCGTCGGGGGCGAGGGCGGCGATGTTGCGGGCCAGGTAGGCGGCACCGACAATGTCCAGGATCACGTCCGCGCCGTGGCCGTCCGTGGCGTCCTTGAGCTTGGCCACGAAGTCCTCTTCGCGGTAGTTGATCGTGATATCCGCGCCGAGTTTCCTGCAGGTGTCGAGCTTTTCCGCGGAACCCGCGGTGACCGCCACGGTAGCGCCCGCGTGCTTGGCGAGCTGGATCGCCATCGTGCCGATGCCGCTGCCGCCACCATGGATGAGCAGTGTCTCGCCGCCAGCGAGACGAGCGCCCATGAAGACGTTCGAGTACACGGTGCAGGTCGTCTCGGGGAGCGCGGCGGCCTCGGTGAGCGTTGTGGCCACGGGGACAGACAGGAGCTGACCAGCCGGGACGGCGACCCGCTCGGCGTAGCCGCCGCCCGCGAGCAGCGCGCAGACCTGGTCTCCTGGCCGCCAGTCGGTAACCTCTGAGCCCACGGCGGCGATCGTGCCTGAGCACTCAAGTCCGAGGTACACAGGCGCGCCAGGCGGCGGTGGATAGTGCCCCTCCCGCTGCATCAGGTCGGCCCGGTTGACCCCGGCCGCGGTCACGTCGATCACGACTTCGCTCGGTCCTGGCTGCGGGTCCTCCACCGCTGCCCACTGGAGGACCTCGGGACCTCCTGGCTCGGCGATCACGATCGCGTGCATAGCTGCCTCCTGAGCGGGAACGTCATGATTAGGGTCTTTTTAACCGGTCATCGGGACGAGGTGAGCTCCGCGGAGCTGATGGTGTCGAACAGTATGGCAAGAGCAGATACTTGGCTACCGGGGGTGGCCCATGACACCGAACGAGCATGACGATCCTGAGGCGTCGGTCGAACGTGAGACGACGGCGTTTTACCCGTTTTCTTCCAGTCGACCCCAGACCGCGCGCGAGGTTACCGACCAGGTTTCTGACAAGCCGCCGGACTGGCTGCCCGATTGGCAGCCGTCCGACCAGAAGGCGGAGGAAGCGGCGGTAGCTGAGACGGCACCTGACGTGCCGGTGATGGAGCAACTGCCCGACACGAGCTCGTTTCCCGACCCTGGTTACCCGGTAATGCCCACGGCGACGCCCCCGCCTGTGCGCCTATCTCCGCAGCTGTTTGAGCCGGAGGCGCTGTCACCGCAGTCGACATCGCTCTCGCTGCCAGCATCGTCGCCGGAACTCCCGTTGCCGGAACTCCCGTTGCCGGAACTCCCGTCGCCGGAACCGCCGTCGCCGGAACCGCCGTCGCCGGAACCGCCGTCGCCGGAACCGCCGTCGCCGGAACCGCCGTCGCCGGAACCGCCGTCGCCGGAACCGCCGTTTTCAGAACCACCGTTTTCAGAACCACCGTTTTCAGAACCACCGTTTTCAGAACCACCGCCACCGAACTCCGGCAGCGGCAAGGTGGAGCTTCCGCCGGTCCGTGACCCGGCGGACGGGCCGGGTGCGCGGTCATGGTCCCATCCGCCGTCGTACCCATCGACTCAGCAATCGCAGGAGTACGAGGAGCCCTGGACGTACCAGTCGACTCAGCGGTCGGTGAGCCCTCGGCCTATGTGGACACCGGAACCGTACGTCGCTCCGCGCGCGCCCGAGGCGGCACCGCCGTTGCGGGGCCCGGCGGTGCCGTGGTCCGAGGTCCGCGCGGGCACCGATTATCGCGCCGCCAGCGAGCCCCTGGCCGCGCCGCCAGCTGTGCGTGAACCGGTGGCGGACCCCACCAGGGCGGCGTCGGATGTGCCGCCGCGGGAGACCGCGGACACCCTCACGTCCGACCTGCTGCTGCCGGGCAAGCGGGCGACGCCCGACGGCGGCTGGCGGCGGACGGTGTACCGGGCGAGCGGTGGCCTAATCCACATCGGCGAATCCGCGGAGAGTCTGCGACGGCGCGAGTTGGTCCACCGGGTCCGCACGCCGGTCGCCGGCGGCCATCAGCGGGTCGCCGTGCTGAGCCTCAAGGGCGGTGTAGGCAAGACCACGGTCACGGTCGGCCTCGGCGCGACGCTGGCGTCGCTGCGCGGCGACCGGGTGATCGCGGTGGACGGCAACCCGGACCGTGGCACGCTGTCGGATAAGGTCCGGCTGCAGACCTCGGCGACCATCAGGGACCTGCTGACCCAGCGGGCTCGGGTGCGAAGGTACGCCGAGGTTCGGACGTTCACTTCCCAGGCGCCTAGCCGCCTTGAGATCCTCGCGTCCGACCGAGATCCTGGCGTCTCCGTCGCGTTCAGTGCCGATGACTACCGTGCCGTGGTCGGCGTGCTCGAGCACTTCTACTCGATCTGCATCACCGACTGCGGTACCGGCCTGCTGCACTCGGCCATGGCCGGCATCCTCGAGCTGGCCGACCAGATCGTCTTGGTCAGCTCCCCGTCGGTAGACGGCGCGCGCAGTGCGAGCGCGACCCTCGACTGGCTTGAGGCCCATCACTACGGAGACCTGGTCCACGGCGGCGTCGTGGTGCTATCCGCCATCCGCCGCAAGAGCAAGTCCACGGTCGACCTCAACCGCCTTGAGCAGCACTTCGCCGCCCGCTGCCGTGCGGTGGTCCGGATCCCCTATGACCCGCATCTGGAGGAAGGCGCCGAGGTAGAACTCGAGATGCTCAACGAGGAGACCGCTGACGCCTACCTGACCCTGGCCGCGCTCGTCGCCGACGGCTTCGCCCGCCCCAGTAGATCGGTGTCAGGTGCCGCGGCTGGGTTCCCACTGGCGTAAAGTTAATCCGCACGGGAGGGCTCGCCTAGTGGCCGATGGCGGCGGTCTTGAAAACCGCTGTGTCGTTTGCGCGACACCGTGGGTTCGAATCCCACGCCCTCCGCTTGACCTGGTGTTTCCCCCCGGCCGTACCTCTCGGTACCGCGCCGGGGTAACCGGAACGGACGCAGAACGGACGCACGCGGCGGTGATCATGAGCCCGTCTCCCGCCGCTTGTGCTTCGGCAGCAGGTCGACCACCGTCTCGGCCGCGCCGATCTGCATCTTGACGCTGACGTGCTGGTAGAGATCCTCGGTGATCCGCGTCGTCGAGTGGCCTAGCTGCTCGCTGACGATCTTCGTGTCCACCTTGGCCTGCAGCGCCAGCGTCGCCGCCGTGTGCCGGGCACCGTGGAACTTGATCACGGGCAGCCCGGCCTCTGCGGCCATCTCCTTGAACCGGCGGCTGATCCAGTCCGGGTTGATCCGCTCGCCCGTCTGGTAGGTGAACATGCGGCCCGAGTCCTCCCACGCGGCCCCGGCGGCCAGGCGCTCGCGGCGGCGGCGGGAGCGGTGCGCCCTGCCCGCCTGGACGCTGTCCGCGTCGAGCCCGACGACGCGCTCGCCCGCCCTTGACTTCGGCTTGCCCCAGATGAGTTTGCCGCCGACAACCAGGAGCGCCACGTTCACGGTGATCGACGCGGCGTCGGGGTCGAAGGCGTCGTCAGCCATGCCCGCGAGCTCGCCGCGGCGGAACCCGCGCAGCAGCGCCAGTCGCCAGAGCCAGTAGAGCCGGTCGTCGGCATGGAAGTCGAGGAAGTGCCCGACCTGCTCGGGCGTCCATACCAGCACAGGGGCGCGCTCCTCGGGCGGCAGCTCGACACTGTGGATCGGGTTGAATGCGATCGTGTGCGTCTTCCTCAGGCAGTAGTTCAGGAACTCGCGGAGCGCGGCGAAGATGCGGTGCTGCGTGGCGATGCCGACGACCTTCGGCCGCTGGCGCTTTTCGCCGGGCAGCACCGGGGCGCGCTTCGCCTCGTGCGCGGCCTCGATCTCCTCGTTGAACATGTCCACGCGCTCGAAGACCATCGCGCAGTGCTCGCCTGTAATCCGGTCGACCGGGATGTCGGCCAGGACCGGGATAAGCCAGTGGTCGCCGATCTCACCGAGTCGCTTCGCCGACGAGGCGCGGAGCTTCTTCTTCCCGGCCAGCCACCCGCGCCAGGAGTCAGCGAACGCGTCGCTCGCACCGAGGTTCTCCCGGCGCAGGCCGAGACGCCGGCGCACGTCCTCGACGACAGGAAGCTCGCCACCGCGCGCGGTCTTCTCGAAGATCATGTCTCCGATCTTCTGCCGTGCCGTCTCGTCGTCGCCCGCGAGCTTGAGCAGGTCCCAGACCTTGTCGGCCGCGGCGTCCGCGTCCGCCGTGGTAGCGAAGCCGAAGCGCCGCAGCTCGCGCGCTCCGCTCCTGGCCGTGGTGGTCGGCACGCGCGTGTCATAGCCCCACGTGCCGTGGCGGCGGCCGGTGAGCTTCGGGCAGGTCCTCCCGAGGTCCTTACCGGTGTCCGGGTCCTTGCAGTAGCACCGTTTCGGGGTCGACCACTTACCGCTCACCCGTCACCTGTCCCCGTGCCCTGTGTGCCGTCGGCCTCGTGGAGAAGCTGCTCCAGTTCAGCTAGCAGCGCGCGCGTGACGAGGCCGCGATGGGCCTGCCTGCTGCGCGGTTCGAGCCGGTCCACATCCCCGACCCTTTCGTCGCGCTCCTGGTCGAAGTCTTGATGCCAGAGCGCCCGTGCCGCGAGCCTCACGACGGCGGTCTCGGTTCCGAGGCGGCGGGCA
>Ga0302325_10027102_pt1 | contig 11889 bp, 12 predicted proteins | sample Palsa_T0_2_FD_201948 | JGI IMG/M metagenome (GOLD analysis project Ga0302325, IMG submission 201948) | Peat permafrost microbial communities from Stordalen Mire near Abisko, Sweden - Palsa_T0_2 | ecosystem: Environmental > Terrestrial > Soil > Palsa > Peat permafrost | place: Sweden: Abisko... | reverse complement strand
CCCCGGCCGGCCGCCCCCCCCCCGCGCCCCCCCCCCCCCCCGGGCCCCGGCGGGGGGGCGCGCGCGCCCCCCCCCCCCCCCCACGACGAGCACACCCGTCCCGAGCGCCGAGAGCGGTCGACGCGCGCCTCGCGCGATCACGCGCACGCGCGCACGCGCGCCGGGAGCGAGCGTGAGCTCGGCGGGGAGAACGCGCAGCTGCGGCGAGCCGGGCTCGAGCCCGATGACGAGCGGTCGGCTCGACACGTTTCGCAGCGTGAGCGTCCGCAGCGCGTGCCAGCGCGGGCCGGACCAGACCCCGAAGCCGAGCGAGGTCGCCGATGCGGCCACCTCGCCCGTCGCGCTCGCGCCCAGGTCGAGCACCCCCGCTCCGCCCGCGGCCAGCCCGAAACCACTCGGGCGCGCCGAGCCCACGAGCAGGCTCGCGATCTCGCCGGCGCTCAGGCCGGGGCGGGCCTCGGCGAGCAGGGCGGCCGCGCCCGCGACGCTCGCGGCCGCGACGCTCGTGCCGGTCACCGTCGCGTAGGCTCCCCGGCCCGAGCCCGGGTTCGAGGTGGCGAGCTCGATCCCGGGGGCCGAGAGCTGGGGATCGACGAGCCCGTCGAAGGAAAGCCCCCGCGACGAGAACGGGGCGAGCGCGCCGAGGGTCGGGTTGGGCTCGCCCTCGACCCGCCCCAGGGCGACCTCGAGCGCGGCGCCGTGGGCGAGCAGCTTCGAGACGCCGTGCGCGAGGGGCGCCGGCAGCCAGAGCACCGGGACAGCAAGGCTCCCGAGCGAGCCGGCAGCGGGCGCGCTGCCCTCGAGCAGGACCGCGCGGGCGCCCGCCGCGACGGCAGCCGAGATCGCCGGGGCCGCGTTCCCGCCCGCATTGACGAGCGCCGCATCGCCCCGGACCGGCACGCCTGCCGCGCGGCTGGCGACGCGCAGCTCGAGCGAACGGCTCGAGGAGACCCCGTTCAGGAGCGGCATGAAACCGTCGTCGAGCACGTGGAGGCCCTCGCGGACGACGAGCCGCTCGGCGGCCGTGTCGGGGCGCGAGTCGACGGCGCCCACCGTCAGCGACGCCGGCGATCCCCCCGGCCCGGCGATCGATCCGTACCACGGGCCGGCCGCGCCGTCGTTGCCGGCAGGCGCGACGACGAGCACGCCGAGCGCGAGCGCGCCGCTCACCGCCTCGGCCTCCGGGCTGTCGGCGAAGCCGGCGTAGGGCTCCGCGAGGCCGACCAGCGCCACCCGCACCGGGCCGGGGACATCGCCCTCACCGCTCGGGTCGACGGCGCGATCGAGCCCCGCGATCAGCTGGTCGCTGCGACCGTAGAGCGCCTCGCCGCCGTGTCCGTCGGGCTGCCAGCCGGCGACCCGGATCGGGAGCACGCTCGCGCCGGGGGCGACGCCCGTCATGCCTGCGGGACCGCCCGAGCCCACCAGAAGGCCCGCGAGCTCGGTCGCGTGCTCATCGAGCCGGTGCGGGTTCAGCGGGTCGGCGCGTGCGCCGGAGCCGGCGCTTGCGCCGAGGATGTCGATTCCCGCGGCGACGCGGCCGCCGAGATAGGCCGTCGCCGCGTCGACGCCGGTATCGAGCAGCGCGATCGAGACGCCCGCGCCGTCGAATCCGGGCAGTTCAACCCCGGCACCGAGCGCCGGCGCGCCGGCGCCCAGGGCGCCGCTGGTGAGCGTCGCCGGGTAGGCGACGGCCACCGGGTAGACGCCCGCGATCTCGGGGCTGCGCTCGAGCAGCCGCACCGCCCGGGGGTCGAGCCGCGCCGAGAAGCCGTCGAGGACACGGGTGAAGCTGTAGTCGGGCCGCACCCCGAGCCCGTGGCCGGCGAGCTCGCTGAGCACCTGCTGCTGGGCGGCGTCGTCCTCGGCGCTCCAGCTTCGCTCCTCCTGCCCGGTGGGGAGGCGCCCGCCGACGAGCCGCCCGGCGACCGAGGGCGTGCGCAGGACGACGATCATCAGGTGCCCGAGCGACACGGGAGGTCGGATGTCCCCGACCAGCCCGCCCGCGCTGGGCGCCCTCGGCGGAGGTGCAACCCGACCCCGGCTCCACGCGCCACGAAGCGTGAGGGCGCAGGCGAGCGCGATCGCCGCCAGGGCGGCGAGCCGCAGCTCAGGCCGCGCTCGCAAACGCATCGAGCGCAAGGTACTCGCCGGGGCGGAGCCGCGTCGTGTAGCGCGCCGCCGAGGCGATCATCGCCGCGTTGTCGGTGCAGAGCGCGAGCGGCGCCGCGATCGCTCCGGCGAGCGCGGCGCGCAGCTCGGAGTTGGCCGCGACGCCGCCGACGATCGCGACGCGCTCGGCGCCCGAGGCCTCGACCCGCTCGACGAGCGCCCGCACGATCGCCCGCTGGTAGCTCGCGGCCAGGTCGGCCCGCCGACGCTCGAGCTCGCAGGGCGCGAGGCCGCGCACCGCGTAGAGGAGCGCCGTCTTCAGCCCTGAAAACGAGAAGTCGAGCCCGGGGACGCGAGCGACCGGAAAGCGGTAGGCGTCGGGATCGCCCTCGCGGGAGAGCCGGTCGATCTCGGCGCCGCCGGGGTAGGAGAGGCCGAGCAGGCGTGCGCCCTTGTCGAAGGCCTCCCCGGCCGCGTCGTCGCGTGTCGTGCCGAGCTGCGCCACCCCGGCCCAGGAGCGGTCCTTGACGTCGAGCAGGAGCGTGTGGCCGCCGCTCGCCAGCAGGCAGGTGAAGGGAGGGTCGAGGTCGAGCGGCCTCAGGTAGAGCGAGGCGACGTGGCCGTGCAGATGGTTGACGGCGGCGAGCGGCAGGCCGCGGGCGAAGGCGAGCGCCTTGGCGTAGGACAGCCCGACCAGCAACGCCCCGATCAGCCCCGGCCCGACCGTGACCGCGACGGTGTCGACCTGCGCGAGCGTGACGCCGGCGCTCGAGAGCGCCTCCCTGAGCACCGGCGTCATCAGCTCGAGGTGGCGCCGGGAGGCGATCTCGGGCACGACGCCGCCGTAGGCGGCGTGCAGGTCGGCCTGGGAGGCGACGACGTTCGCGAGGATCTCGCCGTCCTCGCCGATCAGCGCCGCGGCGGTCTCGTCGCACGAGCTCTCGAACCCGAGGATCACGCGTCGCGCCACATGATGAGCGCGTCCTCGCGGTTGTCGGTGTAGTAGCCGGGGCGGATGCCTCGGCTCGAGAATCCGAGCCTCTCGTAGAGGCTGATCGCCTCGAGGTTGGAGACGCGCACCTCGAGCGTGTAGCCGCGCCGCTCGTCGTCCTCGGTCAACTCGAACAGACGCCGCAGGAGCCGGCTCGCGACCCCGCGGCGGCGATGGTCGGGGTCGACGGCGACGTTCATGACGTGCCAGGCATCGACGTAGCGCGCGTTGACGACGTATCCGATCAGCTGGTCGCCCTCGAAGGCCCCCAGACAGATCGAGGCCCGCTTGGCGAGCTCGGAGGCGAACATCGATCGCGACCACGGGGTGGCGTAGGCGCGCTTCTCGATCGCGTCGATCGCATCGAGCTCGGCGAGGCCGAGGCGGCGGATGTCGATCCCGATCGCCGTCATCGCGTCGGCCTCGCGTCAGGTGGGCGCAGGTAGACGGCCTCGATGCGCTCGGCGTCCCCGTAGGCGCCGGCGTGCGCGACGAGCAGCGCTGCGGAGGCCCGGTGCGCGGGGTCGGCGTCGGGGGGGACCTCGGCCCCCGCGGCCTCGAACAGCGCGCGGTAGCGCAGCGCACCGTCGCCGACGAGCCGCGCTCCGGCCACGTCGAGCTCCTCGGGGCGCCCGACCGTCGGGCCCTCAGCGGAAGATTCACTGAAGACCTGCCCGCGCCGGGCGTCGATCACGGGCCTGCCGCCGCTGAAGGCGCGCAGCGTCGACACCCCGGCCGCGGGCAGGCCGAGCGCGAAGCAGAGCGCCCGCGCGGTCGCGAGCCCGATCCGGATCGAGGTGAAGCTCCCGGGGCCGGTGCCGACGACGAGCGCGTCGATCTCGCCGAGACCGATCGCGGCCTGATCGGTCAGCTCGATGGCGGTGCTCAGGAGCCGTCGGGAGTCCGAGGCGCGCTCCGCGATCAGCTCGCCGCCGCGCACGAGCGCGCAGCTCGCACGCGACGTCGCGGCGTCAAAGGCGAAGATCGTCGTCACGGTCGATCCTGATCTCACGTCGGAACTCGTCCACGTGCGCCATCGCCACCGCCGCGCGCAGCGGCGGCAGCCAGGGACCGGCGTGTTCGGGCCATTCCACGAAGGTAATCGTGCCATCGAAGTAGGGCTCGAGATCGCCCCAGTCCTCGAGCCCGGCCGCGCTCAGCCGGTAGAGGTCGAGGTGGGAGACGGGGACAGGCGCGTCGTAGCGGTGGCCGATCGCGAAGGTCGGGCTCGTCACCTGCGAGCTGACCCCGAGCGCCCGGCAGGCGCCGCGGATGAAGGTCGTCTTCCCGGCCCCGAGCTCACCCGCGACCGAGACGACGTCGCCGGCGCGCAGGCCGCCGCCGAGCCGCGCCCCGAGCGCCTCGGTCTCCGCAGCCGAACCGCTCGTGAAACCGTCCACCCCTCCACGATAGGCCGCCTCGCCCGGCTGCCGGTGCCGAGCGCCGCAGCGCGGGGGCTGCCGGCATGCGACCCGACCGGCGGGATTCCCTTCGCCGCCCGCTCGCTTCCTGACAGCCAGAACGTCGTGGCACTCAGAAGAGGCCGAGCTGGACCGCCGGCTCCGCGACCATCGGCTCGAGCGGCCGCAGCGGCGGGGGCGGAGCGACCGGCGCCGGCTCGCGGGCGAGGAGCTCGGGGAGGCGCCGGAAGTCGGCGCTCAGCACCTCGAGCATGCGCGGGGTGTAGAGCGCCGCGGCCGGGTGGTAGATGGGATAGAGGACGACCCGGCGGCCGCCGAGGACGACCTCCTGCTCGGCGCCATGGACGCGCGTGATCCCGTCGGGCCGCCCCGAGAGCAGCTTGGTCGCGAAGTTGCCCAGGGTGGCGACCACCCGCGGCCCGATCAGCTCGATCTGGCGGAAGAGGTGGCTCTCGCAGGCCTCGATCTCCTCGGGTCTCGGGTCGCGATTGCCCGGGGGGCGGCACTTGAGGACGTTGCAGACCCACACGTCCTCGCGGCGCAGCCCGATCCCCGCGAGCAGCTTGCCGAGCAGCGCCCCGGCGGCGCCGACGAAGGGAACCCCCTGCTTGTCCTCGTGGAATCCCGGCGCCTCGCCGACGAACATCAGGTCGGCGGCCGGCGATCCGGAGCCGAACACGACCTGCGTGCGGGTCTGCGCCAGAACGCAGCGCGTGCAGCCGGCGACCTCTGCGGCGAAGGCGTCGAGCGCCGCGCCGTTGTTCGGGCTCTCAGTGGCCGCCGCAGCCACAGCTCCCGCCACAGCAGCCCCCACCGGAGGGGGCGCCGAAGCTCGGCTGCTGACTGGCGCCGTGAGCCGCGAACACCGAGAACTGCCGCTTCGCCTTCGTCGACCCGCAGTCGGGACACGCCGGTTCGGCGTCGCCGCGGACGAGCTCCTCGAAGTGCGACTCACAGCTCATGCAGACGTATTCGTAGATCGGCATAGCTCCCAGCCTAGCAACCGGCGGCAACGCCCGATGGCCCTTCCACCGGGCTCACACCGAGATCGTGCGCCTCGCATCGGACAGACAGGCCCGCCCCGGGCGCGCGCCCCCGGGCCCGCCGTCGGGTAGGCTGTCGGCGCCCGGTATCCCTTTCGGCGGAACTGGAGCACAAAAACGAGATGGAGACGCTCCGAACGATCCACGAGCTGCGGTCCGCGCTCGGCCCCCGCCGGGAGGGCGCCGCGATCGGTCTCGTCCCGACGATGGGTGCCCTGCACGCCGGGCACGCCGCGCTCCTCGGCAGCGCCCGCCGCGAGTGCCAGGTCGTCGTCGCGAGCGTCTTTGTGAACCCGGCGCAGTTCGGCGATGCCGCGGACCTCGCCGCCTACCCGAGCGACCTCGCGGCCGACGAGCGGCTCGCGGCGGCGAGCGGCGCCGACATTCTCTTCGCCCCGGCCGCGGCGGAGCTCTACCCGCCGGGGTATGCGACCTGGATCGAGCCCGCCGGTGTCGCCGAGGGACTCGAGGGCGAGCATCGACCGGGCCACTTCCGCGGCGTCGCGACCGTCTGCGTCAAGCTGTTCGCGATCGTGGCACCGACGATCGCCTACTTCGGCCGCAAGGATGCCCAGCAGGTGGCGGTCGTCAAGCAGGTCGTACGCGACCTGAACATCGAGCTCGAGGTGCGCGTCGTCGACACGGTGCGCGAGCCCGACGGGCTCGCGCTCTCGTCGCGCAATCGCCGGCTCAGCCCCGCCGAGCGCCGGCGGGCGAGCGCGATCCCGCGCGCGCTCGCCACCGGCGACCCCGAACGCGCCCGCGCCGCGCTCTCCCGGGCGGGGATCGAGGCCGACTACGTCGCCGTCGCCGACCTCGACGGCCCGACGCTCGCGCTCGCGGCACGCATCGGCTCGACGCGCCTCATCGACAACGTGCGGCTCGAGCAGCGTCCCGCGTGAGCGTCCGGCCGCGTCTCCCGGCCGCCTCGGCCGGCGCCCGCGCGAAGCTCGGCCTGCCCGAGCTCGGCGAGATGAAGCGCCGCGGCGACAAGATCTCGATGGTCACCGCCTACGACGCGCCCTCGGCGCTGCTCGCCGAGGAGGCGGGCGTCGACCTCATCCTCGTCGGCGACACGGCGGCGATGGTCGTATTCGGGCACGACTCGACGCTGCCGGTGACGCTCGAGGAGATGATCCTCCTCACCCGCGCCGTCTCGCGCTCGGCCCGGCATCCACTCGTGGTCGGTGATCTGCCCTTCGGCAGCTATGAGGTCTCCGACGAGCAGGCCGTCACGAGCGCGATCCGCCTCGTCAAGGAGGGCGGGGCCGACGTCGTCAAGCTCGAGGGCGCCGGACGCATGGCCGCCCGCGTGCGGGCGATCGCCGAGTCGAACATCGGCGTCATCGGGCACATCGGGCTGACCCCGCAGTCGGCCACCCGCCTGGGCGGCTTCCGCACGCAGGGGCGCACCGCCGCCTCGGCGCTCGCGCTCTTCGACGAGGCGCTCTCCCTCGAGCAGGCGGGGGCCGTGGCGGTGGTGCTCGAGGCCGTCCCGGCCCCGGTGGCGGCCGCGATCAGCGAGCGGCTCGCCCTGCCGACGATCGGGATCGGCGCCGGGCCGGCCTGCGACGGGCAGGTGCTCGTCTGGCACGACCTGCTCGGGCTGTCGGGGGCAGCGACGCCGCGCTTCGTCAGGCGCTACGCCGAGCTCGGCGAGGAGATCGCGGCCGCACTCCGCGCCTACGTCGCCGACGTCCGCGGCGGCAACTTCCCCGAGCGCGAGCACACATACTCGATCCCCGACGAGGAACGCGAACGCTTCGAGGCGGCGCTCGCCGAGCGACGCCTCTTCGGCTGAACGCCCGCCGCCGCCCTCGCCGGAGCTCAGAACAGGAGCAGCGCCGCCCCGAGCGCGACCGGCGCCGCGGCGCCGGCGAGCGCGCGGCCCCAGCTCCAGCCGTGGACGGCCCGCACCCCGACCACGAGCAGCGCCGCCGCCCAGGCGGCGAAGAGGAGCGCGAGGGCGTTGAACACCCGTCCACCGGCACCGACGCCGCCCCCGGCGCGGAAGAGCCTCTCGCCGTAGAGCGCCAGCTCGACCGGCCAGAGCACGAGCGAGCAGGCGACCGGCACGGCCGCGAAGGCGAGCAGGTGGCGGCTTCGCCGGAAGGAGCCGTGCGAGCCGAGCGCCCGCAGCGCCGCGTGCAGCACCGCGCCGAGGAGCCAGTAGGCGAAGGCCCCCGAGATGGCGCCCGCGATGAACACCCAGACGCCGACGAGCAGGCCGTCGTAGTCGCTGTCGTCCAGCAGGTGCGCCGCGGTCGAGGTCGAGAGCGCGAAGGCGACGCCCGCCAGCAGCACGATCGCGAGCACCGGCTCGGAGCGGTCGGACATCTCCCCCGCCCGGTCGCGGCGCAGGGCGACGAAGACCGCGGCGGGCGACTGCAGGACGAGGACGCTGCGGAGCCACCACGCGCCCATCGGCTCAGTTGTTGCTGGTGACGGTCTTCCCGTTGTGGCAGAGGAAGAGGATCTGCCCGAGGCCCGTGTCCTGCTGGGCGATCGGGGGCTTGTTGTCCGGACAGATCGAGCTGTGACGCTCGATGTAGCCGGCGAGGATGCCGGCGCAGAAGAGGGCGAGGAGGGTCGCGGCGAGGGAGAGGTAGACGAGGCGTTTCTGTGCGGGCCGCATCCGGCGAAGCCTAAGCCGCCGCCACGGCATGCCGTTCGAGCAACGGCGCGAGGAAACGGCCGGTGTAGGAGTCGGCGACCGCGGCGACCTGCTCGGGCGTCCCCGTCGCCACGACCTCGCCGCCGGCGTCCCCGCCCTCGGGGCCGAGGTCGACGATCCAGTCGGCCTGCTTGATGACGTCGAGGTTGTGCTCGATGACGAGCACCGTGTTGCCGGCATCGACGAGCCGCTGGAGCACCTCGAGCAGCTTCTCGATGTCGGCGAAGTGGAGGCCGGTGGTGGGCTCGTCGAGGATGTAGAGGGTGCGCCCGGTCGCGACCTTGCAGAGCTCGGCGGCGAGCTTGACGCGCTGGGCCTCCCCTCCCGACAGCGTCGTCGCCGGCTGGCCGAGCGTCATGTAGTCGAGCCCGACGTCGTGCAGGGTCTGCAGCCGGCGGCGGATCTTCGGGATCTTCGCAAAGAAACGGAGCGCCTCCTCGACCGAGAGCTCGAGCACGTCGGCGATCGTCTTGCCCTTGAACCGCACCTCGAGCGTCTCGCGGTTGTAGCGCCGGCCCTTGCAGGTCTCGCAGGGGACGTAGACATCGGGCAGGAAGTGCATCTCGATCTTGATCTGGCCGTCTCCCTTGCAGGTCTCGCAGCGCCCGCCCTTGACGTTGAACGAGAAGCGGCCCGGGCGGTAGCCGCGCACCTTCGCATCCGGGGTGAGCGAGTAGAGCTCGCGGATGTGGGTGAACAGATCGGTGTAGGTGGCGGGGTTGGAGCGGGGCGTGCGGCCGATCGGCCGCTGGTCGATCTCGATCACCTTGTCGAACGCCTCGATCCCCTCGACCGTCTCGTGGGCGCCCGGCTTCGTTCGCGCCCGCAACAGGCGGTTGGCGAGCGCCTTGTAGACGATCTCGTTGACGAGGGTCGACTTCCCCGAGCCCGAGACGCCCGTGACCGCGATGAAACGGCCGATCGGGAACTCGACGTCGATGCCCTTGAGGTTGTGCTGGGAGGCGCCGCGCACCGTGAACGAGCCGCCGTCGGCGTCCCGGCGCGGGGGGATCGCGATCCCGCGTGCACCCGAGAGGAAGGCGCCGGTGATCGACGCCCGGTTGCGCTCGACCTTCGCGGCAGGACCCTCCGCGATCACGTGTCCGCCGTGGGCGCCCGCGCCCGGGCCCATGTCGACGAGCCAGTCCGAGCTCCGCATCATCTGCTCGTCGTGCTCGACGACGAGCACGGTGTTGCCGAGGTCGCGGAGCGCCTCGAGCGTCGCGATCAGGCGGTCGTTGTCGCGCTGGTGGAGCCCGATCGACGGCTCGTCGAGGATGTAGAGGACGCCGACGAGCTGCGAGCCGATCTGGGTCGCCAGCCGCAGGCGCTGGGCCTCGCCGCCCGAGAGGGTCGCCGAGGCGCGGTCGAGCGCGAGGTAGCCGACGCCGACGTTGTCGAGGAAGCTCAGCCGCTCGCGGATCTCCTTGATGATCCGCACCGCGATCAGCTGCTCGGTCGCGCTCAGCTCGAGCCCGTCGAGGAACCCGAGCGCCGCGGTGACCGAGAGCCGTGTGAACTCGTAGATGTTCCGCCCTCCGAGCGTGACCGCGAGCACCTCGGGCTTGAGCCGCGCACCGCCGCAGGCAGGGCAGGGTCGAAACGACATGTACTCCTCGATCCGCTCGCGCTGGCTCGAGCTGTCGGTCTCCCGGTAGCGGCGCTCGAGCGAGGCCACGATCCCCTCGAAGGCGATCGTGTAGGCGCGCCGGCGCCCCATTCTGTTGCGGTAGGTCACGTAGACCTTGTCACCGCCCGTCCCGCGCAGGAAGTAGCCCTGCTGCGTGTCGGAGAGCTCCCGCCACGGCGTGTCGGCGTCGATCTCGTAGCGATCGGCGATCGCCTGGATCACCGACTCGTAGAAGCTCGAGTTGCCGACCGCCCAGGGGACGAGCGCGCCCTCGTTGATCGAGCGGCCCGGGTCGGGGACGAGCAGGTCGGGGTCGATCTCCTGCTGGGCGCCGAGGCCGGTGCAGCGCGGGCAGGCCCCCTGAGGGGAGTTGAAGGAGAAGACGCGCGGCTCGAGCTCGGCGAGCGAGACACCGTGCTCGGGACAGGCGAAGCGCTCCGAGTAGGTGCGGCTCTCGCCGCTGTCGAGCAGGTCGATCGCGACCAGGCCCTCGGCGAGCGCCACGGCGGTCTCGACCGACTGGGCCAGGCGCGCACGCAGATCCTCCCGCATCACGAGCCTGTCGACGACGACCTCGATCGTGTGCTTGAGCTTCTTGTCCAGCGCCGGTGCCTCCTCGAGCAGCAGCACCTCTCCGTCGACCTTGACGCGTGTGAAGCCCTCGCTTCGCAGCTGCTCGAGCAGCTCGCGCTGCTCGCCCTTGCGCTCGCGAACGACCGGGGCGTTGACGGTGAAGCGCGTCCCCTCCGGCAGCGCGAGGATCTGCTCGACGATCGAGTCGATCGACTGGCCCGCGATCGGGCGGCCGCAGACCGGGCAGTGCGGGCGTCCCGCGCGCGCATAGAGCAGACGCAGGTAGTCGTAGATCTCGGTCACCGTCCCCACGGTCGAACGGGGGTTGCGCGAGGTCGTCCGCTGGTCGATCGAGATCGCCGGGCTGAGGCCCTCGATCGAGTCGACGTCGGGCTTCTCCATCATCTGCAGGAACTGCCGCGCGTAGGCCGACAGCGACTCGACGTAGCGGCGCTGCCCCTCGGCGTAGATCGTGTCGAAGGCGAGGCTCGACTTCCCGGAGCCCGAGAGCCCGGTGATGCAGATCAGCGCGTTCCGCGGGAGCCGAACGGTGACATCCTTGAGGTTGTGCTCCCGGGCGCCGTGGACAACGAGTTCGTCGGCTGGCATGCCTCGACCCATTCTAGCGGGCGAACGGACGTTCGCTCGCGTCCGCGCCGCGGGCTCGCGCGCGCGCCCCGTCGGGCGCTCGACTCAGGCCTTGCGCCAGCGGCCGAAGACGAGGCCGCCGAGGGTGAATCCGAGCCCGAAGGTGCCGGCCGTAAAGCCGCCGATCGCGATCCCCTTGCGCCACGGGGAGAGGCGCTGCCAGCGGCCGAGCGCCTCGATCTCCTCGGTCGTGAGCACCTCGCCGCGCCGCTTCTTGCGCAGCGCGCCGCCGGCTCGAACGCCGAGGTAGAGATCGTCGAAGATCTCGCTCGCCTGTTCGTTGCGCATGGTGCTCACTGTAGCCTCCTTCGACGATGTCGACACGCATCCTCCACGTCTCCGACCTCCATCTCGGGGCGCCGAGAGCGACGCGGGAGGCGACGTTCGGGCCGGCGCTCGCGGCCCTGGTCGAGCGGCTCGACCCGGCGCTCGTGATCGCGACCGGCGACCTCACCCACCGCGGGCGGGCGGAGCAGCACGTCGCCGCGGCCGAGTTCCTCCGCGGCCTCGGCCGCCCGCTCCTCGTCGTCCCCGGAAACCACGACGTCCCCTACTCGCTTCCCGGTCGGCTGACGCATCCGTGGCGGGAGTTCGAGCGCTGCTGGACGACGACGGAGCCCGTGCACTCCTCGCCCGAGCTCCAGGCGGTCGGACTCAACTCCGCGCGGCCGCTCCTCCACCAGGGAGGCCGCATCGGACGCGCGCAGCTCGAGCGTGCGGCGGACCGCCTCGCCGAGGGAGCGCCCGGCGCGCTCAGGATCGCCGCCTTCCACCATCAGCTCCTCGGCGCGCCGTGG
>Ga0302325_10027101_pt1 | contig 11889 bp, 10 predicted proteins | sample Palsa_T0_2_FD_201948 | JGI IMG/M metagenome (GOLD analysis project Ga0302325, IMG submission 201948) | Peat permafrost microbial communities from Stordalen Mire near Abisko, Sweden - Palsa_T0_2 | ecosystem: Environmental > Terrestrial > Soil > Palsa > Peat permafrost | place: Sweden: Abisko... | reverse complement strand
AGGACCAGCGCGGCGCGTTCATCGAGCTGACGTGGGGCGGCGCCGAGCCGATCACCGTCAAGGGCGAGCCGCGCGCGTTCCTGCTCGACGGCGACACGGTGACGATCACCGCCACCGCCCCGGGCACGGCCGGCGGCCGCATCGCCCTCGGCGCGGTGACCGGCCTCATCCGGCCGGCCCGCGCCTGATGGGGTCGATCACGTACGCGAGCGCCCGGGGGCGGTGGGTGCTGCTCGCGACCGTCCTCGGGTCGGCGATGGCCTCGATCGACGCGACCGTGGTGGGCATCGCGCTGCCCGCCATCGGCCGCGACTTCCACGCCGGCCTGTCCGCCCTGCAGTGGGTGGTCACCGCCTACACCCTGACGCTGGCCGGACTGCTGCTGCTCTCGGGCGCCCTCGGTGACCGCTACGGCCGCCGGCGGGTTTTCATGATCGGCGTCGTCTGGTTCGCGATCGCGTCGGGCCTGTGCGGCATCGCCCCGGACGCCGCGGTTCTGATCGGCGCGCGGGCGCTGCAGGGCGTCGGCGCGGCCCTGCTCACGCCGGGCAGCCTCGCCATCCTGCAGGCCTCCTTCCGCCCGGAGGACCGGGGCAAGGCGATCGGCGCCTGGTCGGGACTGTCCGGTGTCGGCACCGCGATCGGCCCGTTCCTTGGCGGCTGGCTGATCCAGGCGGTGTCCTGGCGGCTGATCTTCGCCATCAACCTGCCGATGGCCGTCCTCGTGCTGGTCGTGGCCCGGCGGCACGTGCCCGAATCACGGGACACCTCGCTGACCGGGCGGGTCGACCTGGTCGGCGGCGTGCTGGTCACGGTCGGCCTGATCGGGCTGACCTACGGGCTGATCGAGGGGGCCGGCGGCTGGACCAGACCCGCTCCGCTGGCGGCGCTGGCGGTCGGCGTCATCCTGCTCGGGTCCTTCATCGCCTACGAACGGCGCCAGACCGCGCCGCTGCTGAACCTCAAGCTGTTCGCCTCGACCCAGTTCACCTCGGCCAACGCGGTGACGTTCATCGTGTACGCGGCCCTGGGCGGCACGCTGTTCCTGCTCCCGATCCAGCTGCAGCAGGTCTCCGGCTACACCGCGCTTGAGGCGGGCATCTCGCTGCTGCCGGTGACGGTCATCATGCTGCTGCTGTCCGCCCGCTCCGGCGCGCTGGCCGCCCGCATCGGCCCGCGCCTGCAGATGACCGTGGGGCCGCTCCTGCTCGCGGCCGGGCTGGCACTGTTCGCCCGCATCGGCGCGTCCGGTAACTACCTCACCGAGGTGCTCCCGGCCGTCCTCGTCTTCGGGCTCGGCGTGGCCGCCAACGTCGCCCCGCTGACCACGACCGTGCTGGCCGCCGTCCCGGCCGAGCACGCGGGGATGGCGTCGGCGGTCAACAACGACGTCGCCCGTGCCGCCGCGCTCATCGCCGTCGCGGTGCTGCCGGCCGCGGCCGGCCTGTCCGGAAGCTCGTACCTCCACCCGGCGCAGTTCTCGGCCGGATTCCACACCGCGTCGTTCATCTCGGCCGGGCTGTGCGTGTTCGGCGGCGTGCTGGCCGCCCTGACCATCCGCAACCCCGCCCGCGCGGCGCCTGCGGTGCCCCCGGCGGGCCTGGCGGCGTCGGCTGCGCCTGCGTCAGTGTCCCCGGCGGCGTCTGTGGCCTCGAGCCAGGGGCTGCACTGCGGGCTGGACGCCCCGCCCCCGCCCGTCACGACCACGTGAGGGCCCCTTTCCCCAGATAACAGCAAGAAGCGCGGAGTGCTGGCTTCAGTGCTGAAAGTTAGGCCGGTTATAGACGGCCAAACTTTCAGCACTAACGCGCCCGCGGGCCCCGATCGCTCCTCGTGGGATGGGCCAACCCCCGTGATTCACCGGCGCGCCCTGCCTTTATCATCGCCCGGGAGACCCTGCATGCCCTGAACGCCGTGAACGACGACGCGAGAGAAGGTGGCGGCGATGAGGCCGGACCAGACGCTGAACTGGATGCACCACGGCACCGAGCGGCTGCTGGTCGAGGTGGCCGGCCTGCCCGACGAGGCCCTGGGCGCGCCGACCGCGCTGCCGGGCTGGACCCGCGCCTACCTGCTCTCGCATATCGCCGCCAACGCGGACGCGCTGCGCAACCTGGTGCACTGGGCGCGCACCGGCGAGGAGCGCCGGATGTACGCCTCCACCGAGGCGCGTGAGGCGGACATCGCCGCGGGCGCCGAGCTCCCGCCGGCCGACCTGCGCGCCTGGGTGTCGTCGTCGGCGGCCGATCTCGCCGCCGACCTGGACGCCCTCGACGCCCTCGACGGCGCCGCCTGGGACGCGAAGATCATCACCGCCCAGGGCCTGACCAGGTCAGCCAACGAGATCCCGTGGATGCGCGCCCGTGAGATCTACATCCACTCCATCGACCTGGCGGCCGGCATCACGTTCGCCGACCTGCCGCCGGACTTCCTGGCCGCGCTGCTCGACGACGTGACCGGCCGCCGCTCGGCCGTCGGCGGCGGCCCGGCCCTGCTCATCGCCGCCACCGACACCGGCGGCCGCTGGGACGTGGCCGGCACCGGCAGCCCGGTCCCGGTCACCGGCCTGCTGGCCGACCTGACCGCCTACCTGACCGGCCGCCCCGCCCCGGCACTGCCCGCCGCCCCGGTCCTTCCGCCCTGGCTCTGAGCGGCGAGTCAGCGTTGACCGTGATCCGCCGGGCGGCGAACTCGAGCGCCGCGACAAGTAGCTGTCAGCCTGAGGCTCTCAGCGGGTACCTGGAGGACGTGAAACCACGGAGGGAAGCCCGCTGCGTCGAGGCGGCTTTGCAGGCCGGGCCGGGCGCGGTACTGCTGCGTAGATCTAGCAGCAGCAGCAGTGCCTGCACCAGCGCGCCGTCGCCGTTGGCGGCCATCGTCAGCAACGAGTCCTTCTCCGCCGTCGGAAGCGAGGCGATCCATTCGGCTAGGCCGTCGTCCGAAGGCTCTTCGGCGGGCGGACTCGCGCCGGCCGCTACGGCTATCAGGTCCTCGTCGAGCCACTGGATCGACAGCAGCCACGCGAGGTACAGCAGCCGCAGGTCCCCGGCGGCCAAGTACTGGTACTCGCTCACGCGAACCTCGCCCAGCGCCGGTACGCGGCGATCCACTCGGCGCCCCTCGGCGGCGGGTCGGGCAGCGGCAGGTCAAGGATATGGATCGCTTGGTGATAACCGTCGCCGACGCAGTCGGCCACGATGCCCGCTGCCGATGTAAGCGCTCCAGACTGGCCCGGAAATAGGGGTCGGACCAATCCTTGACAGCTCAGCCGGTGGCCCGCAGTCTCCGGGCGGCCTCCGCCGCCGCGGACATCTTGCTGATCGCGAGGTAGCGGGGGACTCGGCGCAGGCCGCAGTCGGTGGAGATCTCGAGGCGCTCGGGGTCGCGGTACTTCAGGCAGGCGCGGACGCGCTCGATGATGTCCTCGGGGGTCTCGCAGTAGTGGGTCTTGATGTCGATCAGCCCGGCGGACAGGATGCGGTCGCGATCCCACGTGCCGACCAGGTCGATCTCGGACATCTCGCGCGCGCCGAACTCCAGGCTGAAGCCCTGCACGTTGGCGTCGAGCAGGGTCGGGAACAGCCAGCGGTAGGTCCGCTTGGCGTAGGGCAGGCGGCGGAACGACCCGAAGCAGATGTGCACGATGAACGTGCACCCGGTGATCCCGTCGACGACGGCGTTGATCGTCTCGACCAGGTTCTCCGGCGTCCGGTCCTCGGACGCGTGCGAGGGGGTCAGCGGCTCCTCGATCTGGATGCAGTCGCAGCCGGCCGCGACCAGCCGCTTGATGTCGGACCTGATCGCGGGGACGAGGGCGTCCGCGCACTCGCGGCGGGTGCGGTACACGGGGGAGAAGTCGAGCTCGGTGGTGATCCCGTACGGGCCGGGCATGCCGATCTTGGGACGGCGGTCGGTCCGCGCCCGCAGGAACTCGTACTCGCTGGTGTAGTCCCAGATCGACTCGACCTGGTCGAGCGGCTCGCGCACCTCGTAGACGGGCAGCTGGTCCCAGCCGATCGCGCCGAGCCGCCGCGGCGTCGGCTTCAGCGCCAGGCCCGCCATCTTGCCGGTGATCCCCTCGATCCAGCCGCCGCGCCGGTGCTCGCCGTCGGTGAGCAGGTCGAGCCCGGCCGACTCCTGGTCGTAGATGGCGAGCTGGCAGTAGTCGTCGAGGAGCTCCTGCCGGTCAGCCGGGCCGAAACGACCCGCTTGCTCGCCCTCGGCGACGACGTCCCACCAGCCGGGCCGGGCCCAGCCGCCGGTCGTCGTCACCGGCAGGGCCGTCGGGTACTGGTAGTCGCTCACTTATGCCTCCTGGTCAGTGGTCGAACGGAGCGCGTCGATCAGGTCCGCGTGGATGCGGGAGTTGCTCGCCACCACGTCGGCGCGGTCCGCGCTCTGGTGCGGCCGGCCGTCGAACAGCGTCAGGGTGCCGCCCGCCTGCTCCAGGATCAGCTGGCCGGCCAGGATGTCCCACGGGTGCATGTCGTACTCGCAGTACGCCTCGAGCCGCCCGGCCGCGATCGCGCACAGCGTCAGCGCGGGCGAGCCGAGCGAGCGGACGCCGCCGGTGACCGACATGAGCCGCTCGACCAGGCGGGCGTAGGCGCGGATCTCGCCCGGGTCGACCGTCTGCGCCTGCGCGACGACGAGCGAGCGGTCCAGCGTGGCCGTCTCCGAGACGCGCAGCGACGCGCCGTTCAGCGTCGCCCCGGCGTCGGGCGCGGCGGCGTACAGCTCGTCGCGCAGCGGATCGTAGACCGCGCCGGCCACGGTCCGGCCCTGGGCCCGCAGCGCCACCGACACGCAGAAGAAGGGCACCCCGTGCAGGTAGTTCGTCGTCCCGTCGAGGGGATCGACGTACCAGACGTGATCGGAGCCGGGGTTTCCTGCCGTGCCTTCCTCCCCGTTCACCAGGTGCTGCGGGAACGTGGCGAGGATCGTCGCGGTGACCGCGCGCTGAGCCTCCCGGTCCGCCGCCGTGACCAGGTTCGCCCGCGCGTCCTTGTAGCCGACCTCCAGCTCAGCGCGCCCGTGCAGCCGCTTCATCAGCACCGCGCCGCCCGCGCGGGCGGCCGCCACCGCGAGCCGCAGCTCGGGGGACGAGGTCACGTGCCCGGCACCTTGAACACGTTGCGCAGCGCGTACTGCACCGGATCAAAGCTAGGAGCGGGAGCCGGTGCCGCCCCGGACTCGGGCACTGCCGCCGACCACGTCGTCTCCGGCCGGTGCTGCAGGAAGAACACGCCGTCCGGTACCTCCAGGTCGCGCGCGATCGCCCATTCCACGTCCTGCGGCGTCCCTTCGGCCGCCTCGATCGCGGCCGCCTGCCGGCAGATGTAGCGCACCTCGTCGTCGCTCAGGCACGGGACCTGCGCCAGCTCGGCCGGCAACGGCGCCAGCACGGTGCCGCTGCGGCCCTCGGCAGCGGTCCCGCCGAGTTCCGCGTCGGCGTTGCCCGCGCCCGCGCCGGCCAGCACCGACCAGACCAGCTTGGCGCCGACCCGCCGCTCGAGGATCCGCCCGCTGCCGCGTTCGACCGTCCAGTAGTCCGGCGTCACCTGCCCCGACACCACCGACTCGCCCAGGCCCCAGTTGGCCTCCACCACCAGCCGGCCGCGGTCCCCGGTGACCGGGTCGAGGGTGAACGCCACCCCGGCCGAGCGCGCGTCCACCAGCTCGAGCACGCCCACCGCGAGGTCGTTCGCGCGCAGCGGGCTCGATCCGCCGAACCGGCGCCGGTACTCAAGCGCGTGCGCCGAGTACCCGCTTGCCCAGCACTTGGCGATGTGGCGGAGCACCTCGTCGAGACCGCGGACGCCCAGGTAGGTCTCGTACTGCCCGGCGAAGCTGGCCGCGCGCCCGTCCTCGCCCACCGCCGACGACCTGACCGCGACCCGCAGCGCGCCGCCGCGCCCGGTCCGCTGCTCCAGCCGCGCCTGCGCCGCCGCGACCGCGTCGGCGACCGGCGACGGCAGCGGCTGCCCCTCGATGATCTGCCGTGCCTGCTCCGACAGCGCGGCCAGGCGCTGGTGGCCGCCGTAGTCCGTCCCGCCCGCGGCCGCGGTGGAGAACAGCCGGTGCAGCTCCGCCTGGGCCGAGGCCGGCAGCCAGCCCTCGAGCGCGCTCGCCGTGACCGCGTACCCGTCGGGCACCCGCCACCCGGCCGAGGCGAGCTGCCCGAGCCGCGCCATCTTCGGCCCGACCCGCCCGGCGTCACCGGCCCGGATCACCCCGAGCTCAAGCACCGCCTCGCCGTCGGGCGATCCGCTCACGCAGCGTCTCCCGCGAGGACCTGGACCGTGCCCGCCCGGCCGTCCACCCGGATCCGGTCGCCGGTCTTGATCATCGTGGTCGCCACCGCGGTGCCGACCACGCAGGGGATGCCGTACTCGCGGCTGACGATGGCCGCGTGCGTCAGCGAGCCGCCGGTGTCGCAGACGCACGCCATGATGACGCCGAAGGCGGGCGTCCACTCGGTCGTGGTGCCGCCGCAGACCAGGATCTCGCCCGGCAGCACGGTGTGCAGGTCGCCGACGGTGGTGATCACCCGGGCGACGCCCTCGGCGACCCCCTTGGCGGCCGGGAACCCCCGGATCTCGACCACCTCCGAGCCGCCGCCGGAGCCGGAACGGGACTCGGCCCGCAGCGTCTCAAGGAAATGACCGGACAGCCCGAACACCTCGATCATGATCGGGTCGGGCACCGTGTCGGGGATGGTGCCGAGCATGGTCGGCAGCGAAGGCCCGCGCTCGCGCCAGTGCTCGAAGTACGCCCGCCGGTCGGGGATCATCGCCGCCAGCTCCGCCCACTGGCCCCGGCCGGCGTCGGCGCCGGCCGCGCCGCCGGACTCCATGACCTCGAACAGCTCCGGCTTGAACAGGAAGAACAGGTCATCCGGGCGGGCGATGCGCCCGGCGTCAGTCAGCCGCGCGCCGAGCTCAAGCGTCGCCCGCCGCACCGGGATCGCGGCCCGCCGGTCGATCAGGTAGTTGTGCTCCTCGTTCCACCAGGCGAAGTTGGCGGCCTGGTTCGACGCCAGCGCCTCGTTGAACCGCGCCAGGTTCACCCCGTTGACCGCGCGCCGGGCCTGGTCGATCTGCGCGTCGCGCTCGGCCACGGCGGCCTCCCTGGCCGCGTGGAAGTTGAACCCGGCCGGCTTGGCCAGGAACGTGCCGATCGAGTACAGCGCGGGGGAGGGGTCCTCGATCCAGGACGGGGTGTCGATCCGGCAGGTTTCCTCGGTCCGCTGCCCGTAGACGGCGAGGAACGCGTCGAAGTCGGCCAGCCACTGGGCGCCGTTCGGCAGCGCCAGCAGCCGCGCGGGCATATCCGCGGGCGAGCCGTGCAGCAGCGGCTCGGTCACGCCGAGCGACTGCGCGCGCCGGGCCAGCCGCCACAGCTCCTGGTCGGTCTGGCTGTAGAAGGTCTGCTGCCCGGACAGGAACGAGGAGACCTGCGAACCGGACAGCCCGATCTCCTCCGCCAGCGCGTAGAACGCCAGGTAGTTCGCGGTCAGCACGTACATGACCTCAAAGTGGATGAACCAGGCGCGCCGGTGGAACGCGTACGCGTCCCTGAGCACGGTCCACAGCTCGGCGGGCGACATGCCCGCCAGGTCGAGATTGTCGAAATGCTCGTAGGCCGAGGTCAGCTCGCCCGCCCGCATCGACCAGTACGAGCCGAAGTCGGCCAGGATCGGCGACACGTACTGCCCGAACCGCGCCGCCCGCGCCTGCACCTGCCACTCGGTGTCCACGTCGATCGTGCCGATGTAAACGTGCGTGCCCGCCAGCCGGTTGACCGAGCCCCGGGTCGGCGGCACCCCGACGATCTCCGCCCCGAGCTGCGCCCCCCAGGTCTGCGCGTCGTCAAGCGTCGCGATCGAGGCGGGCACCATCCCCTCGCTGAAGTGCAGCGAGTCCCGCAGCCAGTAGCGCGCGTTGTCGGCCGGGCTGAACGGCCGGACCGGCCCGGCGACGAACGGCTGGCTGCCGAACGCCTGCTTGTACCCCGGATACAGCTCTTCCTTAACGAAGTCGTCCACCGGAAACACGCGCGGCGAATCTGCTGACACGTCCATCCCCCACCTCGCCCTTGAAGCGCGGACCTAATGACCCAAAGTATCGATGACCCAAAGTATCGATGACCCAAAGTCTCGCCGACCCCGGTCCCGGCCACAAGATCAAATTCAAAAGCAGGCGCAGAGGGAACGGACGGTGGCTCTCACGTTGACCGCTCCCAGATTCGCGGGATCACGCGGAACGCCTCGTGCCCGGGGCGGCGGACCGGGTCAGGCGGGGCTGTTGCCGCGCAGCCCAGCCGCGGTCCGCGACGGTCGCCTGGTGCCGGGGAAGGCGCGAACCCGTCCGGGGACCGGGGGTACCTCCTGTCCGGGCATTATCAGCCGTCGCCAGGCGGTGGCGAACCGCTCGCGGTCTTCCTCGCGGCCGCCGCAGGCGATGACGATCGCGTCAATGACTTCGAATCGCGCCGGGAGTTCCGTTCCCGACAGCATCCGGCACATCGTGGAGGCGACCGGCCGGCCGTTGCAGGCGCGCGCCATGTCCCGGTAGGAAGGGCTGCCGGCCCACGTCCGGAACTCGCGCAAGGCGTTGATGAGCTCGGCCGGTGTCCGCACCCGGGTTGGGTCCGGGCGCAGGTCACAGCCGGGTGAGTCCTGGGCCGGAGGGCCGAGCGCGGGGCGTTCCCGCCGGGCCACGGCCTCCTCGAAGGCCCGGGCCGCCTCGTCCTGCAAGACGCGGGCGCGGGCCTGTTCCTCGGCCGCCCGCCGCGCCAGCGCGAGCGCGTTCGCCCGCTCGGTCATGGCCAGTTGGTAGAGGTTCTCCGCCTCGGCCATGCAGACGCGGACGGCCTCCGCGGCGGACCGGATGTCGCCCGACGCGGTGGCGCCCTCGACCAGGCGGCGCATCAAGGCCATGCTGACGTCGGTGCCATAGGCGGGGCCGGCCCCCTGGCGGCGATGCCGGGCCGATCCCCCCAGGTCGGGCACGGGCGCCTGCTTCGTCTCGTCGCTCACGCCGGTGCTCACAGGCACCCCCCGTCGCCGCGGGCGAGCGCCTGGCGCGGGGCCAGGCGCGTCAGCGCCCCGCTGGCCGCGAGCACGGCGATGACGCCGGCTGGGCCGCAGGCGGCCCAGCCGGCCGCGGCCACGATGACCACGACGATGATCGTCACCACGACACGCGGCCAGACCCCAGGGTTGGGCCGCGTGCTGAGCCTTACCGAAAGCTGCATATTTACCTCCGGATATTGATATCGATCTCTGCTTGCATGGCAGCGCCTTGGCGCGGGCTGGCTGCGGAAATGCCACTAGTCCGGCATTTGCGGTCAGACTAGGTGAGCTCGATCACTCTAACCGCGGGAAAATCGCGTTGTCATCCGAAACCGCAACCTTGCCTTTGGCAAAGTGTTGACAGTCGGAAGTCGCTGACGTATGCGATGCAACGTGCGGTGAAAGGGAGATGTGCCGCCGATCCGGTGAAAATCCGTATCCATTCGTGCCGAGCCGTTTCATGCCGTTGCGAAGCGTTGCCAGGCGTTTCCGCCCTTGCGGTGGAATGGACCTAAAGGGCACTATCGGAACGGACACCTACTCCCCGAATGTGTCTTTTACCTTAAAAGGTGCATTCCGGGTGCTCCGGAGGTTTCTGCTTGTTGGCGCGGGCTGGCTGCGGAGAAACAGGTGCCGCTCGGGGAGCCGGGCTTTGTGCGGCCCCGGCTCCCCGAGCACCGACGAGCGCATGCTGGATGGCCGCCACGTGGGTGTCGGCTGCATCCATCCTTGATGACGAGTGACTTCAGTCAATCCGCATCGCGAGCCCGCACAGCGGGCCGAGGACCGTCTTGGCCGGGGGAGTGGCGTATTCGTCGCGCTTGGAGGTCCGCAGGCCGAGCGCAACGAGCGACTCCGCCAGCTTGACGGCGGCGGCGACACCGTCGATGACCGGGATGCCAAGCTCCGCGCTGAGCGTGGCGGCCAGGCCGGCCATTCCGGCGCAGCCGAGCACGATCACGTCGCAGCCGTCGGCGTCCCGCGCGGCCACGCAGGCCTGGCCGACCGAGGCCCACGCTGAGGGGGAGTCCAGGTCGAGGACCGGGATGCCACATGCGTGCACGCCCGCGCACGCCGCGGTGAATCCGTAGCCGCGCAGCAGCTCCCTGGTGTGCCCGGTTGTCCGCGACAGCGTGGTCACCACGCTGAACGAGCGGCCGAGGAACGTCGCCAGGGACGCCGCCGCCTCGGCGATACCGACGACCGGGCCGGCCGCGGCCTCGCGCGCGGCGGCGAGACCGGGGTCCCCGAAGCACGCGATCACGTGCGCGTCCGCCCCCGCGCGCTCGCCATCGCGCACGGCCGCGAGCACCCCGGGCACGGCCAGTGCCTCGTCGTAGTGAGACTCGATGGACGCCGGCCCCATCGGCGAGGTCACCGCGAGCACCGCTGAACCGGGCCCCGCCGCCTCCCGGGCGGTGCGGGCGATGCCGTCCGTCATCGCCCGGGAGGTGTTGGGGTTGATCACCTGGATCAGGGTCATGGCGCGGCCGTGACCTCGCCCGTCTCGGCGTCGGTGATCGCCGCCTCGGTCGCCAGCCCCCCCAGGTCAGCGTGCGGCGACTTGCCGTCCCTGGCGAACTCCACGTCGCGGTCGAGGTCCGTGATGACCGGCGACGTGCGCTCAAGCAACCAGAAGGCCCCGAACCCGAGCCCGCACCCGATGAACCACGAGTAGTCGGAGATCCACCCGATGCCGAGCGAGGACCAAGCGGTCGGGATCAGCACCGCGAGCACGGCCGGAACGCCGCCGATGATCACCGACCAGATCGCGTTGGGGTTATAGCCTCCCCTGAACCAGTACCGCCCGGCAGGCGACCTGGTGTAGAGGTCGTCCACCCAGATCCGCTGCTTCGATACTAGGTAGTAGCCGCAGATCAGCACGCCGAACAGCGGCCCGATGAGCGCCCCGAGCAGGCCGAGCGTGTAGTCGATGGCGTGCGCGTTGTCGTACCAGTTCCACGGGGTCAGCAGCACCGACCCGATCGCGGCGATCATGCCGCCCATGCGCCAGGAGATCCGCTGCGGCTTGACGTTGGAGAAGTCGAAGGCCGGCGAGATGAAGTTGGCCACGATGTTGATGCCGACCGTCGCGATGACGAACGTCAGCCCGCCGAGCACGATCGCGAACCCGGTGCCGATCTGCTGCACGGTCTGGATCGGGTCGGTGATCAGCTTGCCGTAGACCGGGATCGTGGCGGACGCGGTCAGCACGGTCAGGATGGAGAAGAACAGGTAGTTGATCGGCAGCCCGAACAGGTTCCCGCGCTTGACCGCCTTGAATGACTTCCCGTACCGCGCGAAGTCGCCGAAGTTCAGCATCGGCCCGGCGAAGTAGGCGACCACGAGCGCGGTCGAGTTGAGCGTCACGTAGAAGGTGTGCAGCGGGTCGAGGCCCGGCCCGCTCGACAGGTTGAGTGACAGGTGCGACCAGCCGGCCTTGGTGACCAGGTAGACGCAGAGCACGATCATCACCACGTAGACCGCGGGGCCTGCCCAGTCGATGAACCGCCGGATCGCGCCCATGCCGCGCCAGAACACCGCGCCCTGCACCACCCAGAGGATCGCGTAGCTGATGTAACCCAGCTCGGACAGGCCGGCCACCTTGTGCGTCTCGAGCGAGGCCATGGACGGCCAGAACTTGAGGAACACGATGTCCAGCGCGGTCGACGCGAGGTAGGTCTGCACGCCGTACCAGGCGATCGCGATCGCGCCGCGGATGATGGCCGGCACGTTGGCCCCGGTGACGCCGAAGATGTGCCGGTTGACGACCGGGAAGGGCACGCCCGCCAGTTGCGATGGCTTGGCCACCA
>Ga0302325_10027100_pt1 | contig 11889 bp, 8 predicted proteins | sample Palsa_T0_2_FD_201948 | JGI IMG/M metagenome (GOLD analysis project Ga0302325, IMG submission 201948) | Peat permafrost microbial communities from Stordalen Mire near Abisko, Sweden - Palsa_T0_2 | ecosystem: Environmental > Terrestrial > Soil > Palsa > Peat permafrost | place: Sweden: Abisko... | reverse complement strand
ACCAACGGGTTGAGCACTTGAGCTTCTGCCTCGGGCCGCCGAGCGGGACCACCATGGCGAGCGGCGTTTCTTACCCCTGTGAGCCGTGAGCCATTTCCCCTCTGCGTGTTGGATTGAGATGAACAGATCGAAGAACACCAGTTTTACTGACCGGCTGAGCGATGCCGCAGACGCGAAGAAGGCCCAACTAGAACGGGCGGCACGAGCAAGGTCTGCGGCCGAGAGTCCCGCTGCCATCGCAAGGCGGGCGGCACGCGAGGCGATCCGTGTGGCTCGCGATGCCCGTGCCGCTGAACGGGCGGCTGCTAAGTTGGCCATGGAAGCTCGTAAGGCCGCCGCGAAGATCACCGAGGCTGCCGCTCTTGAAGCCAGCCTGCGAGCCGAGCAAGAAGCTCGCGATGTGGAGTTCTCCGAGCGGATCGCAAGAGAAGCCGCCCTGGACGCCGAGCGTCAAGCCGCTCGCGACGCCCGGTATGCCGCGCGAAAAGCTCGGAAGCAAAAGGGCAGATAGCCCGGCCGGAAGCCGGAAAAAGTGGCGGGCGACCGGGAGGAATGAGGTCGCCCGCCTTTATGTGTGGTGTGGGACTCTCATCCCAACTCATAGGGTCGCTGAACAGCGAGCCCCGACGACCAGCATGGTCGGAACCACCCATAAAGGGACCCTAGCCCCCCAATCTGCGGTTGCAATCGCCGATTCTGATTTCCACTGAGCTATCCCCTGGAAAGGGTCCTTATCCCGACTCTGTCCTCAGAACGATGCACACGACCGCCTTGGGCGAGCACGTGAGGACCGAGCCTAGCGTGCGCCGTACCTCGCCATGAACGTGCAACTGCGACCAGGGCCAGGACGGGCCGGTCGCAGCGTGCCGACGATCCCACGGGCTCACCGGCGCGGCGGTCGCTTGATACGTCCGACCGGTAGACCATTCTCGATCTGGACCCGAATGGCGAAATCGTACCGATCGATATCGAGCGCGATCTCGACATCCTCGGAGTGCGGGAGTGGCCGAGCCGGGTCATGAAAACGGGCAACCTCACCACCCGCGAGGATCAGCCGTCGAACCGCCTCTGGGTCACTCGGTCTGCCCTCCAGCCGACTGCGGAGATGGATCGCACAGACCTCGTCCTCGTCGGTTCGCCTGCGACCGTTATCACCCATGGCGACCAAACTGATCTGATCGGGCGATCCCGCCAGGATGGCTCCAACGGTGGCATTGGCGGTGACGAGTGAGGCCGCGTAGCGCCGATCGGCCCGGTTCGCCGCAGCGACGATGCCCTGAGTGCCGGCGCTCGTACGCTGAATGAGGGTCTTGCCGGTGAAGTCGACGGCCGAGACCTCGAACGGCGAATTTCCGAACTCGAAGCCATCAGGTGCCAGACCATGAACTTCGCCCATGCAGACGTGTCCAACGCCGGCCTCGCGCAGCGCGAGCGCCTCCTCGACCGTACTGACCATGACGATGCCGGATGCTCCATTCGCCAGGGCCACGGCGGCAGTCGTGAAAGCCCGGAATACGTCGATCACCGCGACCGTACCGGTCGCCCGTGAAGCGCCTTCGAGGAGGCTGTGGATCGAGATGTTCACGGGCAGACCAGTCGGGTGATTGAGGTCGGAACCTCTATCACGGGCCGTGTCGACCCCCGATCCGCGTCAAATTCGACCACCTGGAACGGTGGCGGCTCGGCTACCTGTCAACGCCGTACCCGCCGAGGCACCGGCGCTACATCACCTTTGATGTTTTAAACCCTCATCCAACTGCATCCTGGTCGAAGGCCGCGAATTGGGCAAATCCGGCGCATATATCCCGCCAGCACGCGCGCGGTAGTCCCGGCTCCGCTTGTGGTTCTGAGTAGTTTCCGAACCTCTCGCTCCTTCTCCGCCTCGAATAGGCTGTTTTTCAACTGTAGATGGCCAGTCGCAAAGGGGCGATGTCAATGGCAGGGCAATCATCAGTTGTGAGCGCGCATCTGCTAAACCCAGGACGTCTCACGGGGGAAGATTACTTGGTCGACGATCCGATGAGCATCGCGATCGAGCATGTGCGCTGGTGCCGCGCACACGGCGATAGCTTCGCCCAAATTATCCAATCGGTTGGTTTTGTTCCAAGCGCTCAACCGGATTTCGACGAAACCGCCTGCGTCCTCGCGGCGGCGGGATCACTATCCGAATAGTGCACTCGCGTACTTCGGCTTCACGCAGAAGCGGTAGTGCGGTGGGGAGCCGCCCGGATCACCGCACACATCTAAACGGAAGACCGCATAGAGCCCATCCAGGGAGCACATGGGCACATGGCCCCGGATTAGCGAAGGCTCTGCTAAAATCCCACACTTTGTGCACCGGGTTATCCACAAGATATTACGAAAATGCGTGGGAGGCATCGGATGGCTTGGCTTATCGCATATCGTCATTCGCGGCGGCCCGACGAAGCCGGCGTCAAATTCATCCACAATAAGGAGGAAGCGGTGGTCGAGCGGCGGCGCTTAGAGGCGCTGGGTTACCTTGTTACCAAGATCGCAGAAGTCCCCTCTAGCGGCCCGGCGGCGGTGTCCCTTCCGGCTGTGATCGGTATCGTACGGTTTAAGATCAGCGCGTCGCTCGTTGAACGCGCCGCAGTCGCATTCAATGAGACAGTCCCGGACCTGTTCCACATTGACATATTCTCAAGCAACGGCACCACAGGTTCCGCATTCGAAAGTTAGGGGACCGCTAGACCTGATCGGCTGTCCGCGTGCGACCTTCAGAATTACCCCGCCGCCCTGCCGGTGCCTCATCCGCTGAAATTACGGTCAATCGGATCAAGGCGTCTTGTCCGGGATCACTCCGCCGAGCCGCAGCGGTACCCTGGTAGCACGGGCGGTCTTCGGCAGAGATGGCATGTTCACAGCGGGCGCGGGCGTTCCTGCGCTGGCGAAAGCGGAAGGCGGGGCGAATGACACCCGCCTGCTCTCCCGCACAACGGGAAGAATAAATCGCAGAGCCAACACATCGCCACAGGCAGAAGCGCATGAGTAGTTTCCGAACCTACCTGCCCGCGCATGCACCGTGCATAATGAAGCTCTGCTGGGAAAGGTGCGTCGGGGGGACGAACATGCAAACTCCTGGTGTCGATGCCTGTCGAAAGTCCTCAGTGGTGAAGCTGCCGCCGGGGTTTCACATCTACCAAGCATCCTTCAAAAACAAAGAGCCTGGGGTGTTTTTCGAGATCGAGCGAAATGGCGATTACATTGCCTTCAATCTCGCGGAAGCGGAGGCGCTTGCCGTTGCGCTCGCCATTCTTGGCGTGTCAATCGAGATACGCGACACGGGTGACCAGGGTTCGCGACCACGGCTTATCCGGGGACAGAGAGTGACTTGAATCCGCAGGGAATGGGACTTGCACCATAATACCGGGAAAGAGCGCTAAGTCGAAACCGACGTTCCAGCCGTGGCGCGCCTGATCCAAGTCCGAGTAGACTTTCTCTTCGAGCGTCGAACCCCTCTGCATGTTCGTCGCGCGGTGGGCGATACCGGTCGCAAGCGAACTGACGACGAGGTCTCCGCGATCCAGTGCGAGCGCCTCCTGGACCAGTGCTGACCATGATGATGCCGGAGGCTCCATTGGCCAGCGCGACGGCAGCGGTCGTGAAAGCTCGGAACACGTCGATTACCGCGACCGTGCCGGTCGCCCGTGTAGCGCCATCGAGGAGGCTGTGGATGAGACTTCCATGTGACGCTCTGATGTCGACGCGACAGCCCAACCAAACCGGTTCGACTTATCGCCGATGGCTTAGCCTGCTGCGGCCGACAGTTGGCGTAACTGCTCCTTCAGGATATCGAAATCGACCGGCTTGGTGAGGAACTCGGTCGCGCCATACTCGGTGGCGCGGCGTCGACGCTCGTCATCCCCATAGGCGGTGACCATCATGACCGGCAGATCGGGGAACCGTTGCTTGATCTCGTTCAGTAGCGTCAGTCCGTCCATGCCGGGCATGTTGATGTCCGACAGGATCACGATCAACTGCGGCTCGATCTCTCCGCTCAGCAGACCCAACGCCTGCTCCCCAGAGGCGGCGAAATGCATCACGTAGGTGCCCTGGCGGGCCTCGCGGCGAAAGCGCTGGCGAAACAGATCAGCGACATCGGGTTCGTCGTCCACGACCAAGATGCTCACACTCATGCTGCGGCCCCTGCTGTCGTCGCCCGGTAAGCGCGGGGCAGGCGGATAGTGAACTCGGTGTACTCGTCGACTTGGCTATCGACGGTGATGGTGCCGCCGTGCTGGGCGGTGACGATATCGTAGCTGATCGAGAGGCCGAGGCCAGTACCTTCACCAGTTGGCTTCGTCGTGAAGAACGGTTGGAACAGTTTGTCTTTGATCTCGGCGGGAATGCCGGTGCCGTTGTCGCGGACCCGCATCTCGACCGCGTCGCCGAGATCGCATGTCGACACCTTTAGGGTCGGTCGGAACGATCCGTCGCCATCGTCACGCGACCGCTTGTTCGCGGCGTAGAAGCCGTTGCCAAACAAATTCAGAAAGACGCGGGTGATCTCCTGCGGTGCCACCTCAATGGGCGTGAGGCTCGCAGCGTATTCTCGTTCCAAGGTGATATTGAAGGTCTGATCTTGGGCTCGGGCACCATGGTAGGCGAGGTTCAACGCTTCTTCGACCAACTGATTGAGGTCGACGCAGCGGCGCTCGCCGGTGACGCCCCGAGAATGCTCCAGCATGCTTTTGACGATGTTGTCGGCACGCTTGCCGTGCTCGGCGATCTTTTCCAGATTGCCCGTTAGCATCACCATCGTCTCGTCGATCTCGGCACGCTTGTCGTCACCGAGTGCCGCGACCGCTGGAGCCGTGGTCTCCTTTAGCTCATCGAGCAGTTCGACCGAGAGACTGGCGAAGTTGTTGACGAAGTTGAGCGGGTTCTTGATCTCGTGGGCGATCCCGGCGGTTAGCTGACCGAGCGAGGCCATCTTCTCGGCCTGGACCAGATTGGCCTGGGCGGCCTTCAGATCGCGCAAGGCGGCTTCGGCTGCGTCCCGCGCTGCCCGGATTTCTTCCTCACTGCGTTTCCGCTCGGTGATGTCGCTGTAGATCACCACGACGCCGCCATCGGGCATCGGATTGTTGCGGATTTCGATGACTTTGCCGTCCGGCCGGATGCGCTCGAAGCTGTGGTGATCACCAAGCCGTTCACGCAGGCGCTTGATCTGTGTCTCCGAGTCGGCGTCGCCGAACTCGCCGCGTTCTGCGAGATAGCGGATGTACTCGTCGAAGCCGTGTGGCTCCGCGAGAAACTCGTCCGGCAACTGGATCAGTTCTTGGAAGTTGCGGTTCCACGCGGCGAGGCGCAGTTCATCGTCGAACATCACGACGCCATCGGCCATGTTGTCGAAGGTGACCCGCAACTCGGCCTGACGCTGCCGGATTTCGCCGAGTAACCTTGCGTTCTCGATCGCAATGACCGCCTGATCGGCGAAAGTGCGGACTAGTTCGGTTTCCTTGTCGGTGTACGGCTCAATCCTTCGCCGAGCCAAACCAATCACTCCAATCGGCAATCCTTCTCGTAACAGCGGCACGCCTAGCATGGTGTGGACACCTCCTATCCGCGCGTCCTCCTTCACCTCGTATAGCGGATCGGTCCAGGCATCGAGGATTTGAACTGTGTCGCCGCTCAGAGCAACGCGACCGACGAGAGTCCCGGTACCGGGTCGAATTCTGACGTTGCGCTCGATGCGCTCGTAGTCGGGGGCAAGGGAATGGTCGGCAGCCCATCGGTACTCGCCATCTTCAAGGCGGTAGATCGTTGCTTGATCGGCGCGGCACAATCTGACGGCTGTGCTGACCACAGTCTGCAAAACCGGCGCTAGCTCGAAAGCCGAGCCGCTCATAACCTTGAGCACATCGCTGGTCGCTGTCTGATATTCGAGCGACTCCTGGAGGTCGCCGGTGCGCTGTTGCAATTCGCCGAGCAGCCGCGCGTTCTCGATCGCGATCACCGCCTGCGCGGCGAAGTTCTGCAAGAGACCGATCTGCTTCTCGGTGAACGGGCGGACCTCTTGGCGGTAGATATGAATGACGCCAAGCAAGACCTCGTCCTTGCGCAGCGCGACAGTGAGCAAGGTCCGGAACTCGCCGATCTCGATAACCGCGCGGCGCATGGCACTGCCTTCGTGATGATCCGGACCATCCTCTGCGGCATCGGCGACGTGGATCACGCTTTCGCCGGCCACGACACGCGCATTCGAGGTACCGGCCTCCGGTTTGATCCGACCTTGCGCGCGGACCCATGTGGCGAAGGCCGGATGGCCGCGATCCGCCGCCGAATGGAGGTATTCTCCGTCATAGGTCATGAGATAGCCGAAGCTCGCCTCGCAGAGCCGCATCGCCTTTTCGAGCATGGCGTCGAACACCGGCGCGAGATCGCCGGGTGAACTATTGATGACCTGGAGTACCTCGGCGGTAGCGGTCTGCTGGTCCAGGGCCTCGCGGGTCTCGGTGATGAGGCGCGCGTTTTCCATCGCGATCACCGCCTGGGCGGCAAAATTCTCTACGAGGGCAATCTCCTTTTCCGAAAACGGCCTCACTTCTTGGCGAACAGCAACGATCTGACCAAGCAGGACATCATCCTTGCGCAGAGCCACATAAAGGATGGTCCGGACCCCGCCGTGTTCGACACCAATGCGCGCTGTTGCACTGCCAAACTCAGCCAGATCGGCGCAATGGACGACGCGCTCTCCCTCGACGATGCGTTGGCACGGCATGTCGGATGGGCTGTAGCCGAGCCGCAACCGCTCCACCATTGCGTCTGAAAAGCCCCGCATGGCGACGCCACGAAACTTCTCGCCGTCCCAAAGCTGCAAGCTGCCCGATGCGGCGTCGCACAGGATGTGCGCTTTTTCCACGATTGCGTCGAAAACCGGCGCAAGGTCGCCGGGCGATACGTTGATGACCCCCAGGATTTCGGCAGTCGCGGTCTGCTGGTCGAGCGCCTCGCGCGTCTCGGTAATCAGCCTCGTGTTTTCAATTGCGATGACGGCCTGTGCGGCGAAAGTGCGCACCAACTCGATCTGCCTCTCACCGAATGGCTCGATGTGCTGGCGTGAGAGCATGATTCCGCCGATCACTTCGTCTTCGCGCATCAACGGAACACCCAGGGCCGTCCGCGCCTTGCCGAGGGTTATCAACTCGGTAAGAGTAAATTCGGGATCGGCCGCGAGGTCGGGAATTTGGACGACCTTTCGTTCAATCGCGGCGCGCCCCAAGAGGCTACCGCGATTGAGTGGCAACACGTTACCTCGGATAAACGCCTCATATTCGGGCGTGGTCGAGTGGGTTGCGGTCACCCGCATACCGCTATCCTCCCTACGGGAGATCGTGGCCTGATCGGCCGAGCATAGCCGCGCCGCCGTTTCCACCACGGTGTCGAGCACCGGTTGGAGATCGAACGCCGATCGGCTGATGACCTTGAGTACGTCGCTCGTCGCAGTCTGGTATTGGAGCGCTTCCTGAAGATCGTTGGTGCGCTCGCGCGTCTCGTTCAGGAGCCGCGCGTTTTCCATAGCGATGACGGCTTGGGCGGCGAAGTTCTGCAACAGCGCGATCTCTTTGTCGCTGAACGGCCGGACCTCGTCGCGTTGAGCAGTGATGAAGCCGAGCAAGGCATCGTCTTTGCGCAGCGCCACGAACAGCGTGGTTCGGATACCGGCAAGCTGGACGACACTTTTCGTTATCGGATCGTCGATCTCCGCCAGATCAGCGAGGTGTACAAAGGGTGCGCCGGCAAGCAATCCCTGGGACGGGTGGCGGGGTCCCGGCCGGAAGCCCTGCCGCAGCAAGTCGGCCACTGCACCCAAATGGCCATGCAGTGTCACCGCGCGGAACTCCTTGCCGTCATAAAGCTGCAAGCTTCCGTGGGCGACACCGCACAGGCTGTGCGCCTTTTCCAGGATGGCGTCGAACACAGGTGCGAGGTCGCCGGGCGAGGAATTGATCACCCCCAACACCTCGGCGGTTGCCGTCTGCTGGTCGAGGGCCTCCCGCGTCTCCTCAATCAATCGCGCATTCTCGATCGCGATCACGGCCTGGGCGGCGAAGTTTTCCAGCAGCGCAATTTCCTTGTCGGAGAAGGGCCGAACTTCTTGCCGATTGCAGGAGATCATCCCGAGCAACACACCGTCCTTGCGCAGCGGCAGGAGCAGATTGGTGCGGACGCCGCCGCGCTCGGCCACCGCACGTGCGATCGGATCGTCGATCTTGGTCAGATCGGGCACGTGAATGAGGCGCTCGCCGCCGAGGAGTGCGGCGAGGCGAGGGTCTTCCGATACGTTGATCGCTCGCGGCGGCGTCCTTTGCGCCAGCGCCGGATAGCCGTGCATCGCGGCGGCGCGGAATGTCTCTCCGTCGAAGAGAAACAGCGTGCCGCGTGTCGCACCGCAGAGCCGGTGCGCCTTGTCCAGGATCGCGTCGAACACCGGCGTGAGGTCGCCCGGCGACGAATTGATAACCTGGAGCACCTCGGCGGTCGCGGTTTGCTGGTCGAGCGCCTCGCGCGTCTCGATGATGAGCCTCGCGTTTTCGATCGCGATCGCCGCCTGGTCGGCGAAAGTCGTGACCAGCGCCGTCTCGCGCTCGGAAAACATCTCGACGCGGTCGCGTGCCAACCCGATCGCGCCGATCGCCACGCCTTCGCGCAGGAGCGGCACGCCGAGCATGGTGTGCGCCGCCTCGATCCGCGCGTCCTCCTTGGCCTCGTATTCCGGGTCCGTCTGCGCGTCGGCGATCTGAACGGCGCGGCCCTCGAGCACTGCACGGCCGACAATCGAGCCCCGCCCGGGACGAAGGACAGAATTGCGCTCGCGCTCTTGGTATTCCGGTGAATTGCCGTAGCCGGCGGCAAAGCGGTATTCATCGCCCTCGTTACGGAAGATCACCCCATAATTGGCGCGGCACAGCCGGGTGGCGCTCGTCACCACGGTCTGTAGAATCGCGGCGAGATCGAAGGTCGAGCGGCTTATCGCCTGCAGCACGTCGCTCGTCGCGGTCTGATATTCGAGTGACTCCTGTAGCTCATCGGTGCGCTCGCGCGTCTCGTTTAGGAGCCGCGCGTTTTCCATAGCGATGACAGCTTGGGCGGCGAAGTTCTGCAAAAGCGCGATCTGCTTGTCTGAGAACGGGCGAACTTCCTGGCGGTCGATCGTGAAGCCGCCAAGTAAGGCCTTATCCTTGCGTAGCGGGACGACCAAGATGGTGCGAAAGCGGCCGAGATCGACCGACGCGCGATGCAGCGGATCGCCGGCTTTGTACGCGTCTATCGCGGCTAGGTCGGTGAAATGAACCAGCAGTTCGCCCTGGGCCAAGCGCGCTATCCCGGTCTGCGGGCCGGGAATTCTTGGCTCCCGCACGAACTGCTCAAAGCGAGGCGGCAGGCCGCGCGTAGCAGTTGCCTGGAAGCGTTCGCCGTCATAGGTCCAGAGAAAGCCCGAATGTGCATCGCAAAGCCGTGCGGCCTTTTCGAGTATAGCGTCGAACACAGGTGCGAGGTCGCCGGGCGACGAATTGATGACCTGGAGAACCTCGGCGGTGGCGGTCTGCTGGGCCTCCCCTTGGTCGCGCTCGGCAAGTGCCTCATTGAGCCGCCGCTGCAACTCAGCGTTGGCATTCCGCAGATCAGCCAGTTCGTCGTCGAGCGTCGCGGTCATTTCGGGTGCTCCGTGCGCCCATGTCGTGATCGCATGATACCCCGATCGGCACCCTCCTCCAGCCGAGAAGGACTACCTTGCGCCGGGATGGTCAGCGGGCGACCGGCCGGGTTGGACTTGCACCTTTCCCGCGCCCCCCTCCGTGCCGAAACGTGCACAATCGCAGCGACCCCAGGATGTGCACGGCCGCTCTCGCGCCCACAGCAATCCCTCATTGTGATCGACCGAGAACGGCCCAACCCCGTTAACCGTCCTTGCCATGGAGTGGGGCTGGTGGGCTTTCTGCCACCAACGCCTCATCCGCAGACCGACGATGTGTAGATCGGGACCGACGTTGTGACGTTGCGAAGCCACCTCTTGAACGACGATTTTTTGCTCCTAAATCGTTGACCGCCGGACGCCCCTGTGGGTCCGGCGACGACCTTTTTTCCATGTTGCTCAGTGGAGGACGTGGCAATGACTGTCGCAAATCTACGAATCGGATCGAACACATATGATCCGCCACCCGTGTCCTGGGAGCGGTGCGACACAGCCGAAAGCGATCGACCAGCACCATTACCGGAGCCCGCTGACCCCGGCGAAGTGCACGTTGCGGTTCGTCGCGAGCCCGCATCCTGGCCGAGGATTTTTCCCAGCCTTTAGATCGCTTCGCCGGTAGCCGAGCCGGCGGGACGCCGTCTCGGACGCCGGCCTGTTTTGCGGACAAACCAAAGGAGGCTCCTGATGGCTATGTTGTTTCCTGACCCGTTTGACGCCCTGCTGTCATTTCAGCAGGTGCTCGACACATATCGCACTAGCAACTGGCTCGGCGCGAGCCCCAGCGCTAGCGGGACGTATCCGCCACTGAATGTCTTTCGCAAGGGAGACGATCTCGTCGTGATCGCCGAGGTGCCCGGCATCCGAAAGGAGGACCTCCAGGTCCAGGTCAAGGGCAATACGATCCGCATCGCCGGCACCAAGGCTGTTCAGTACGGCGATAACACCGCAGTACATCGGCGAGAGCGTCTCGCCGGGAATTTTGATCGGGCGATCTCGGTTCCAGTGGAAATCGATGCCGACAAGGTTCAGGCCGAGTGCCGGGATGGAATGCTGGCACTATTCCTGCCGCGTGCCGAGCGGGACAAGCCCAAGTCGATCCCCGTGGGATGAGAGATTTCAGCAAGCGACGGAGGACACAATGGCAAGATCGCAAGCACTCGAAGTCCAAGAGAAAAAAGAGCAGGTGTCCAAAGAGGAAAAGACGGTTCCAGCCCGCTATTTTATCCCTAACACCGACATCTTTGAGACCGAGGACGCGCTCACCGTCGTCATGGAGGTGCCGGGGGTCACAAAGCAGGCGATAGACGTTAGCGTGGAGAACGAGGTTTTGCGGGTGGAAGCACGGATCGATCCGGCCAAATACGAAATGTTCGAGCCGGTCTACACGGAGTACAACATCGGGCACTTCGCGCGCTCCTTTACCCTGTCGAACAAAATCGATCAGCAGGAAATAAGTGCGCAGCTTGGGGATGGCGTCCTGACCCTGACTCTCAAAAAGGGTAAGGCAGCGATGCCCCGTCAGATAGCAGTCAACTGAATGGACGAAGGGGGTGTTTCGCACGTCACGCCCCTTCTCTATTTGCCACAGACGGTTGGTTACGGGGCGGCTGTTAGCGTCCTCGTAACCGACCGTCCGCCTCCTGCTGGCGGGAACGCAGTCGACCCGGCGAGTGGACCTTTTAACATCGCTGCCATTTGCGATCTTAGCGCGCTGAGGGGTGCTACACCGCTACGCCGTTGGCCTGCCCGTGACCGTTGTAATACACCAACATCGAAGGTGACCGGGCGCAGCCACATCTCGATTTGAGGCGAAGCCGACTATGACCGGGTAGTGTGCCGGCCGGCCTGATCCGGTCGGCAACCATGCGATCGGTATCGCCAGATGTCCGAGGGGCGCGTTGGCTCACCCAGAGCTTTTCCGAAATGAAAAGCCCTGGGTGAAAACCTCGCGGCACACCCTCAATCTATTTCGATCGCAGGAACTTTCTGATCTCGGATTTTGCGCCGAGATGGTGCGAAGGCCGGGGTATCCTCGGCTAGCAACACGCGATCTTGTCGGTAGCACTGCATCGGCGCGAACCCCGGACCATGCGGATTTTCGGTCGTCCAGTCGGGCGGCCCGAGTAGCTGCTCGATCAAGCCTTTCGTCCAACCGCGTTTTGCCAGAT
>Ga0302325_10027099_pt1 | contig 11889 bp, 13 predicted proteins | sample Palsa_T0_2_FD_201948 | JGI IMG/M metagenome (GOLD analysis project Ga0302325, IMG submission 201948) | Peat permafrost microbial communities from Stordalen Mire near Abisko, Sweden - Palsa_T0_2 | ecosystem: Environmental > Terrestrial > Soil > Palsa > Peat permafrost | place: Sweden: Abisko... | reverse complement strand
TTAGCGTCATAGTGATACATGCCGGGCCTCCGGAACTCCGTCAAATCTGTAAAGCCGCAGCGCAGGAAGGACTCCGCGTAGGACTCTGACGGCGTGGGACTCCTTGAGGGTATAACGAACCGCGTCTGCGCAACAAAGTGAGGAAGGGACTTTCGAGGAGCCAGGCTGTGAGAATCGTGCCAATCACGAGGAGCAGATCACGCCGTCCGGCACCACACGCCACGTGCGCGTCTTACGAAGCCGAGCCTGCGGGAACAAATTCGTAGTGCGCGATGCGGGCGGCCACACCGTGCCGGCCATGCTCGGCGGAGTCCACGCGCACCACTTCACCCTGGCAACGGATCTTTACGTCGCCGCCGGTGTAGCTCTCCGGCAGCGTGATGACGAAATTAATCGGATTGCCGGCGGCGAATTGGTTTTCCGCGAGGAAGTACAATCCGCGGTAGCTCACGTCGCGCGTTTGTGTTTCGATTTCCGGGTGGCTGCCGCGGTCTCCGCCCAGCACGCGCAGCGGCAGGCTCATGGTGAACCTGCGGGCTTCGCGGCGTTCCGCTCCAGTACTCATGCAACCCCCTGGAATTGTGTTGACTGCGGTGAAACTAACATCCGCCCACAGAAACTGCAACGCGAAAAATAGAGAATTTTGTCCTAGTACGAGCTCGTAACGCTTTGCATACGCCCTGCGTTTTCAACGCGTTTAACCCTTTCTTGACGCCGTTCTGGTACTGCGATGTTCGGGCTCGCGCGCCCGATGCGATACAATTTAATTGGACGCAAAGTTTGCCGGAAGGCTGCCTGCGCCGCCGTCGTTCTTGTCGCCGGCGCAAGGAATATCTTCTTGCTATCCGGTTGCTGCTCGAGGACTGCCCCCCAAGATACCCAGATGACTGCTCCGTTCGATTCGCGCAATTTGTTTCTGGAAGGCCCGGTCGGCCAGCTAGAGGCTATTTTCTGGAGCCCCGCGACGGCCAGTAATCCGGCCGCGGCGAGTGCTGCCCCACTTGTCGCGCCGCGCTACGCCACCGTGGTCTGCCATCCGCACCCGCTCTTCGGCGGCACACTCCACAACAAAGTTGTGTACCAGACGGCGAAATCGTTGCGCGCCCTGGGCTTTCCGGTGTTGCGCTTCAATTTTCGCGGTGCCGGCTTGAGCAAGGGCGTACACGATCGCGGACATGGCGAGACTGGGGATGTGCGCGCGGCGCTGGATTTTCTGTCGGATAAGTTTCCGTCAACAGAATTGCTGCTCGCCGGGTTCAGCTTCGGTTCCTGGGTCGGCCTGCGGGTGGGTTGTCAGGATGCGCGCGTGGCGCGGCTGATCGGGCTGGGCATTCCCGTGGACAATTCCGACTTTTCGTTCATCGAGCAGTGCGCCAAGCCAAAGCTCTTCGTTCACGGCGAACGCGATGAGCACGGCGCGGTTGCCAAGGTCCGCGAACTGGTAGCCTCGTGGCCGGGCGAGAACCGGTTGGTGGTCGTGCCCGGCGCAGATCACTTCTTTACGGGAAAGCTCGATCAACTGGACTGCGCCATCACCGATTGGCTGGCGCCAATGCAGCCTTTGTAGGGGCGCGGCATGCTGCGCCCTATCTCGGCAAGAGTGCGAATGTGAGGCCCCTCGTCACTGACATGGAGTTGCCCACCGGAATCAACGGCTGCATGCGCTGTCGTCTACGCCGATTCGCCGCGCGCGAAGAGATTGGTGAACTGTTCTTCCGTCGCCGGAGGATCATTCACCAGTTTGGCGTTGGCCTGTGCGTGCGCCACCCGCGACATGCCTACCAGCGCCGTGGTGATCCCGGGCGACGAACGCACGAATTGCAGCGCGCGCGCCGCGTCATTCTCCAGGCCAAGAGCTTCCGCTACAAAACCCGGCAGATTTTTCGCGACCTGCCCTTGTAGCAGAGAAGCGCTGGCGATCAGCGTCACATCCAGGTCGCTGGCCGCTTCCATCATCGTGCGTTTGTGGCCCGCAACCAGTTGATTCCCGAGCGTGAGCGCTTCCGTCATCCCCAGGTTGAAGGGCAACTGCACGAAGCGGAAATGGTGCCGCCCGCCCGCAATTTCCTGCGCGATTTGCGCGAGCTCCGCGAGTTGCATGCCGTCGGATGCGCCGGCGTCCTGGCGGAAACCGTTCCAGGTCGCCATGCCGTAGTACGAAAGCTCGCCAGCCTCTACGGCAGACTCGAGAAACGTGAAAGCGTCGCGCACGCGTCCGAGAAAAGCCTCTTTGGGCATTTCCGAAAGTTGCGTTTCCGGATTGTGCAGGTAGTAGATGTCGATACAAGAGACCCCCAGATTCTTGAGGCTCCGGCCAATCTGATTTTTGAGGAATTTCGGCGTCATGCAGTGGCCGCCGCCCACGATGTCTTTGGCGGTGAAGACGCCTGGTTGGATATATTCGCGGAAGAAATAGTCGTTAGCGTCGGCGGGCATCGCGCCGTCCGGCGTAAGGTAGCCGCCTTTCGTGCACACCACGAACTCTTCGCGCGCAAAGCCTTTGGCCGCGAGTTGCTTGAGCGCCGCGCCAATGCTGCGTTCGCTGCGCTGGAAGCGGTAGTTGATGGCCGCGTCAAACACGTTGAGGCCGCTTTCCCCCGCGGCGATAGCGGATGCCGTATAGTTCTCGTCTGTCTTTGCGTCCGGCTGGCCGAGGTACGTGCCCATGCCGAGCGACGAAAGATTCAAGCGATGCGCGTCGCGGAAGTGGCCGCGCGCGGCTCGGGGAAATTTTGCGGCGTAGCGTGCCGTGCCTTCCTTCGTCGCGCCGTGCAATTCAGATGCGCTCATTTGGTTCCTTCGCCAGGCAGTTTGTTGAAAAGGTTTTGTTGCGCCGCATCCGATGTTCCATCCACTGCGGACGCCGGGGCTTTCTTACGTTTCGCTGAACCTCGCAACGCATGTCTCGTTCTAACTTCTCCGGGAGCTTCCCTTGAACCTTCCGTTGCGGTGCCCGGCGCGGCTGCTCCAGGTGCTCCGGCGATGGCCGGCGCGGCTGCCGGAGATTTCTGCGGCTTTTTCTCGCCAGACGTTCCCTGTTCCGCGGCCAGCAATCGCGAGCAGGCGCGAATAATACGGCGATACGGCCAACCTGCTTGACGACCAGCTTCCTCACGAAACAAAATTTCGCCCTCGCGCTCCTTGCCATAATACCAGCGCGCCAGCAGCCACAGGTGCTCGCTCAGGTCCCGCGGTGTTCGAGGTTCCGCCGGCGCCAGGGCGGCTGGGGGCACGATGTATCGTGCTTCGACGACCGCGTCGGGGCCTCGTGCCCCGGTCACCGACTCCGCGCCTCCCGTAGGGGCACGATGCATCGTGCCCGTTTCTACCGGACCGGGGGTTTACAGATACTCGCGGAACATTTGCTCCGCGGATTTGGGCGCGCTGGCCATCTCCGCAAAGCGCATCACCAGCGGCTCGCCGATGTACCCGCCGCGTACGGCATAAACGCCGATGGTCTGCTCTTCTGCGCCGCGTTGCAGTATCACGGCGTTGATATCCGTAACCCGCCGCGCCAACTCCGGCCCGCCGCGCAGCGCCTCGTCGAGTTTTTCGATGCGCTTGTGCAGCACGCTGGCCTTCTCAAAGTCCAGCTCCTCGCTGGCTTGTTCGCGTTCCTTTTCAAGCGCCGTACGCAGAGAATCGCCGCCAGTATCGAGAAACTGGACCAGTTTTTCAACTTCCGCGCCGTACTCTTCTTGCGAGCAACCGGCGAAACAGGGAGCCAGGCACATTTTCATTTCCGAATAAAGGCAACCCGGAAAGGTGGGGTCGCGGCGGATTTTTATTTGGCAGCGCCGCACCTTGAATAAATCGAGGACGCCTTCGGCAAATCGTTCCGCGACTTTGCGTTTTTTGAAGGGGCCGTAGTAAGCGCCGGCGATCGGCGCGCCTTCAGCATTGGTGGGGATTCGCCGCGTAACAAAGCATCGCGGATAAGCATTCTTCAGATTAATTTTCAGCACCGCCGGCGGACGCATGCGCAGCAAATCGCGATAGCGCGAAGGATGCAGCGCCTTCGCATTCTGGTAGTACGCAAGTGTCTGCTCAAACCGCGACCCGGTGACGCGGTAGCGCACCGCCCCAGCAAACTCCCGCAAATTCAGTCGTTTACTCTGCGCGTCCAGCAATCCCAATAGCTTCGTAAGCCGCCGCCGCAAATCCTGCGTCCGTATCAGAAACGGTTCAGCCCCCGCCGCCCGCGGCTCAATCAGGCAAACCCCGGCCCTCGCCGGCAGCTGACGAAAGAAATCCTCAGCCACAGCGGGATCAAATTGAATTTCGTTTTCAAGCCCCAGCACGTGCTCAGAATACTACGGAGTATGGTAACCCTGTCAGGGTTGTGGAAGACGCGGAGTTAGTTTCCAAGTCTTGAACAGGACTATACCCTCGGCTCCATACGAAGGATTGATTTCAAGCACTTGAAGTTGGTCGTTCTTCGCGGTCGCGAGCGTCTTTGAAACCAGGGGAGAATCAGCATCCATTCCGTAAGCGTACTGGATGTCCGTGGCCGTCAGTGTGTCTGCGGTGCGCACAGCCAGGTCGAAAATAATATTCCCTTGCCTGACTTCGGTGAGGGCCAACCTCGTTACGCCTTCGAGTTCAAGGATAAAAGCTGTTCGATCAGTTGCAGTGAGGAACACATGAACTAATTTGTTAGGGCCGAGCCACAAACCATCGAAAAAGCCATCGTGGAAATTCGGAAGTTTGCCGGTCATGGTCTTTGCGCGTGAGCACTAGCTCTTCAAAACCCAACCAGCAATCACCAACCGCTGTATCTCGCTGGTACCTTCGTAAATCTCCGTGATGCGTGCGTCGCGATAGTTGCGCTCGACGGGGTACTCGCGGCTGTACCCGTTCCCGCCGTGAATCTGGATGGCTTTGTGCGTCACGCGCGTGGCCATTTCGCTGGCAAAAAGCTTGGCGATAGCCGCGTCCATGCTGAAGCGCGCACCCGTATCCTGCTTCCACGCAGCTTTGCGATTCAGCAGCCGCGCGGCGTCGAGTTCCGTGGCCATGTCCGCCAGCATGAACTGGATGGCCTGGAACTGTGAAATGGTGCCGCCGAACGCCACCCGCTCCTGCGAATATTTTAACGCCGCCTCAAACGCGCCTTGCGCAATGCCGGTAGCTTGCGCGGCGATGCCAATGCGTCCGCCGTCCAACGTCGAAAGCGCAACCTTATACCCTTCGCCCTCGTTGCCCAGCCGATTCGCCACCGGCACGGAGCAATCCGAAAAAATCAGCTCGCTGCACGCGGTGGCGCTGATGCCAAGTTTCTTTTCTTCCTTGCCAACTTTAAAGCCCGGCGTCCCGCGTTCCACAAGCAGCGCGGTGATGCCTTTTTCCCCTTTAGCCGGGTCGGTGTTCACAAAAACCACCACCGCATCCGCTGCGCCCCCGCAAGTAATCCAGGCTTTCGTGCCATTGATGACGTAGGCATCGCCGTGGCGCACGCCCTTAGTTTGCAGCGCGGAAGCATTGGAGCCCGCTTGCGGCTCCGTCAGCGCAAAGCATCCAATTTTTTCGCCCCGCGCATACGGCGCCAAAAATTTCCCCTTCTGCTCAGCAGTCCCGTAATGCTCCACCGGCGCGCAGTACAGCGAATTTTGCACCGACAAAATCACCCCAGTCGACGCGCAGCAGCGCGAAACCTCCTCAATCACGATCGTATAAGCAATGTGATCAAACCCCGCCCCGCCTTCCGCTTCCCGCACCGCGATGCCCGTCAACCCCAGCGCCGCCGCCTTCTGAAATAGTTCGCGCGGAAAATGCCCCGTCTCATCCAGTTCCTTCGCCAGCGGACGCACTTCCGCCTCCGCAAATTCACGCACGCTTTTCTGCAGCAGCTCCTGTTCTTCGCTCAGCTGAAAATTCACGTCCGATCCTTTTTACTCGCGGCAACCGGCGCTGGCCCCAGCGCGCCACGCAGCCGCCGATACGTCGTCGCCAATTCTTCCGGGTGCACGCGCGTCTCGCCCACCACCGTCATAAAATTCGTGTCGCCAAACCATCGCGGCAAAACGTGCAAATGCAAGTGTCCAGCCACGCCCGCCCCGGCGGCTTTGCCAAGATTCATTCCCAGATTAATCCCCTCCGGCTTGTACACTTCGCGCAGCGCAGCTTCCATGCGCTTGGCCAGTTCCATCATCTCGGCGGTCGCGGCGGCATCGCACAGCGCTAGTTCCGCCACATGCGCGTATGGCACGATCATGACGTGGCCCGAAGTGTAGGGATAGCGGTTCAGAATGATGAAGCATTGCGCGCCCCGCCAGACGATCAGCGCTTTCTCGTCGTCCCCACGTTGCAGTTCGCGGCAAAACACGCACTCAATGGGCGGCCCCTCGATAACCTGCGCGATGTATTGGTAGCGCCACGGACTCCACACGTAATCCATCGCGACACAGCCCTCCGCGTTGCGAGCACTGATGCTAGTGTTGACGCCTAGCGTGGATGCGCGCGCAAGCGCCCTTCAGAATATCCTATCTTTCAGCAGGAAGCGTTATGGGTGAGGTTTGTGGCCGAAGCAGCACGCGGATTTCGCTTGTAGCGGCACAGAATGCTGCTGCTGACCACGCCGCGAACGGACCCGCGCGCGGCGTGTCGCGCTTCGCCTCAGCTGGCGCCGTTGGAGTTGTTAACGAAATCCTTCAATTCCTTGCTCGGCTTAAAAAAAGGTATTTTCTTCGGCGGCACTTCCACCTTCGCGCCGGTCTTGGGATTCCGCCCCACACGCCCGCGCCGGTCGCGCGTACGAAAACTTCCAAACCCGCGTATCTCGATCTTGTCGCCCTTCTGCAGCGCCTGAATAATGTTGTCGAAGATCGTCTCCACGATGATCTCGGAGTCCGTGCGCTTCAGCTCCGTAATGCGCTCGACCTCGGCAATTAAGTCGGCCTTCGTCAATGTCGGTAGCTTGGTGGTCATCGTCGTTCCTGTGCCTCGTGGTAACCCTGTATGTAGCCCTGTGCGTAGCCAGTGCGTGCTTCCGAACAAGCGTCGAGCTGGTCCCGTTTTACGGCCGCCACCCGCCGCGCCCAGCCGGTGCAAACCCGCTGACGCAAAACACCTTAGCGGGGCAACCACCCCTGCGGTGCCCTTCTTCCTATCACTAAAACGACCTGCAGGTAAATGAAATTATGCAGCCGAATTTTGCGGGCGCCCGATGCGCAAACCGCGGCGTGGCCAACCGCACCTCCACTCACGCCAGGCGCACGCGAAAAATCCGCCCGGCCCCCGCTTATTTCGTCGACGCCAGCTTCGACCGCATGGCATCCCCGATCGTCGCCGTCGAAGACGTTCGCGTGGTCTGCTTGTACTGGTCGATCTCCCGCCGCTCGATCTGCTTCACCGCCGCGCGATAGCTCAACCCAATACGCCGCGTCTCCGGGCTGATCTTGATGATCTTGAAGTCGTACTCTTTGCCCGGCTCCAGCGGCCCCGCGCTCTTCAGCGGCCCCGTGGACGGACGGAACGCAGACGCTCCTTCATCGCGCCGCTTGCGCTCTTCAATCTCCGTGTTATGGCACAGCGCCTCGATATTTTCCCCCACATCCACAAACGCGCCGAACGTGGCAATGCGCGACACCTTGCCCTTCACCACGTCGCCTACCTTGTGCGTCTTCAGCCACTCCCCAAAAATATCGTTCACCTGCTTGATACCTAGCGACACGCGGCGATTCTCCGCGTCGATCTTCAGCACCTTGGCGGTCACTTCCTCGCCCTTCTTGAACACCTCGTGCGGGTTCTTGATGCGCTCCGTCCAGCTCACGTCGCTCACGTGCACCAGCCCGTCGAAGCCGTCTTCCATCTCCACGAACGCGCCAAACTCCACGATGTTGCGCACTTTTCCGGTAACCACCGAGCCCACCGGATATTTCTCCGCCGTCAGCAGCCAGGGATCCGGCTGCGCCTGCTTGATGCCCAAGGACACGCGGCGGTCGCTCGGCTTGATGTCCAGCACCACCACGTCCACTTCATCGCCCACCTTCACAACCTTCGAGGGATGCTGCACCTTCTTCGTCCAGCTCAACTCCGAAACGTGCACCAGCCCTTCGATGCCCTGCTCCAGCTCCACGAACGCGCCATAATCCACCACGCCGACGACTTTGCCCTTCACCTTGCCGCCCGCCGGATATTTCTCCGCAGCCCCCACCCAGGGATCGGGTATCAGCTGCTTCAGCCCCAGCGAAACGCGCTGCTTGTCCTTGTCAAACTTCAGGATCACCACATCCAGCTCTTGGTCCGGTTTCACCACGTCCGAAGGATGCTTCACGCGCCCCCAGCTCAGGTCCGTCAGGTGCAGTAGCCCGTCGATCCCGCCGATGTCCACAAACGCACCGTACTCCGTAACGTTCTTCACGAAGCCGTGCACTTTCTGGCCTTCATGCAGCGTCGCCAGCAATTCGCCGCGCTTGGCTTGCTGCTCTTCCTCCAGCAGCGCGCGCCGGCTTACCACGATGTTGCCCCGCCGCCGGTTCAGCTTGGTGATGCGTACCTGAAACTCTTGCCCTTGCAGGTTGTCGAGATTCGCCGTGGGGCGCAGGTCGTATTGCGAGCCGGGCAGGAACGCTCGCACCCCCAGAATGTCCACCACCAGGCCGCCCTTGATGCGGTCCACCACTTTGCCGGTGACCGTTTCCTTGGCTTTGTACGCCGCGTCGATCTTTTCCCACGTCTTGCGCCGCAACACCTTTTGATAGGAGACGACGGCGTAGCCGTCTTTGTGCTCCCCGGTGCGCTGCACTTCAATCTTGCTGTTGGGCTCGGGGCGCGGAATCTCCGTCTCGGAAAATTCCGCCGCCGGAATCAACCCTTCCGTCTTGCCGCCGAGGTCCACCACCACGCCGTGCTCGGTGTACGCCACCACCGTCACTTCGATCACTTCCTTCGACGCCGCCGCTTCCTGCTTCTCGTCGTACTGCTCCATCAGCTTGGACATCTCTTCGGAGGCCGCCGCTTCGTCCGCTTCGCTCGAAGATTCGGCGTCCGCCGTATGCGCGGATTGTGCTTCCGCCTTGACCTGCGCATCGTTCTCGCTTACCGCCGCAGCGGCCGGTTTGTCGGCAGACACGGCGGCATGCCCAGCCTCCCCCGAAGTCTCGTGCGCCATGCCCGGAGTCGCCGTATGAACATCGGATGTTTTTTCGAGATTCGCCACCGCGGGATTTGCGTCCGCAACCGCTTGATTCGGGCCGCTGTTGGTGGCTTCCTGATTCACTGCTTGTGCTGCTTCGTGTGCCGCGGTGTGTCCTTCAATAGGCTCGCTTCCAGCCCCGCTGCCCGCCCCGTTTCCTGCCTCGCTTCCTGCATTGTTTGCTTCTTCGTTTACCGGTGCGGCCGTGGCCGCGGTCTGGTTGTCGTGGTCAAACATGGTGATTGCCTCCGGGATATCTATCCCTGTGTAGTCGAATGAAAGTCCTTGCCCTGCCCTGTGTGGGTGTACTGCAAGGAGGTGAACCGCTCAGCGATTACCAGCGCCCCAGCCGTTTGGCGGCTCGAGCGACATTAATTCTCTTGGCGGCCCTCTGGGACAAACTGCCGACGTACCTAACGCCTACAGCCTCAGAATGATACAAGCCGCCTCAAGCCTGTGTCAATGAACGCCCGATGAACATTGGCGCACCCATGGAGTGCGGTAGCTCTGCTACCGCCTTTCCGGCTCACGCCATCGGCACTATCGCCAAAGCGGGAGCCCGGCTCCCGCACTCCACGTGGATAACAGTCCGTCCGCGGTAGAAGCAGAAGAGTTCCCACCGGTCCAATGCCAGTTCATTTGAAGCTACTCCGGGTAGCGCTTGCTGCAGCGCCATAGGTAGAGACACTTTAGCGAGCGCACCTTCTCTATCGTACCCGCAGGATCACAAATACAAGTGGGTCGATCGATGACCGTCACGTGATTTAGCGTTTGTTCGACGCGGGGGACTTTTTCGCCGCTGCCAGGCGGGCTGGAGGCTTTGTCGTCCCGTTGGCAGCATTCTTCCGAACCTGAAAACTGGAACGTGTAGAGCAGATGAAGCGATGCCCCATCCGCGTCGCAGCCGTTACATTCAAATTCTGACTGGCGCGCACTGTCGATGGCCGACTGCGCCAACAGAGGATGACCTTCGACGGCGACTGCGGACTTAACTACGCCGTCTTTACGAACTTCGACCAGAACATCAACGTCACCGACGATGCGCGTCTGCCGGGCTAGTGGAGGATAGGTCAGCGGAAATAGCTTGGTCAAAACGACGTTAGCCTGAGAAGTTTCAGAACGCGGAGCCCGCGCGCGAAACTCGGGCACCATCAGCGATAGCAAAGCAGCCGATACTAATGCGCGTATTGCGAGACGCGGTAGATTCATTGCGCGCCGGCGCGGCCCGATCGGCGAAGTTCGCGGCGGAAATCGGGGGCATCGACGGTGATGGTGCGGCACATCTCGAAGAGCCGGGAACGCATGCGCGCGCCGATACGGTCCGCGATAGTGTCTTCCCGCACTGAGACGCGCTTCCCGTCCGGGCCTTTCACTGCTTCCGGCGCGCCATCGGGTTCGTCAAAATAATTCGTGGTCAAAATGGTGACGCGTTTTTCGTTGTAACGCGCGTTGAGGACCAGTCCGATGATGTCCAGCACCCAGGCGGAAGGTTTGCTGGCTCCCAGATCGTCCATCACCAGAATTTCCACGGTGCGAATCGGTTCGAGGACGCCCATTTCCGTCGATTCGCTCGCCGGGTTGTAGCTCGCCTGAATTTCCTTGAGCAGCTCGCGGTAATCGCAAAAGAGACCGGCGTGGCCGCGGCGGAGCAGTTCCTTAAGCGCGGAGGCCGCCAGGTGCGTTTTGCCAACCCCCGAAGGGCCGGTAAGCAGCAAACCTTTTTCGCTGGATAACGGGTAATCGCGGACAAAGGCTTGCGTCAGCAGTTTGGCGTTTTTCAGCGACTGGCTGTGCGCGGCCGTAGCGCCCACATCGGTGCTGAAACTTTCAAAATCGCAGTGCTCGTAGCGCTTCGGAATGCGCGCCCGCTCCATCACTCGCCCGGCGCGTTCCTCCATCCCGCAGTCGCAAGCCACCGCCGCCAGCCCCGCGCCATCCGCGCGCGGCACCATCTTCCACCCCGTCCCCCGGCACAGCACGCAATCGTCAATCGCCATGAGCAGCCTTAAAATTACCTCGCCGACGCCTTTGTAGGGGCGCGGCATGCTGCGCCCCATCTCGGCAAACTCGACCCGTCAAACTGTTTTTGTTCTCTGATGCAGCGCCCACAGCATACGAGTCGGCGCTGGTCACGGCAAGGCCGCCAGTAGGACAGGCACTCCTGCCTGTACGGTTTTCAAGCCACGGCGTTACCCGACGAGACCACAAGAGGCGCTAGGTTTGGCGAATTGGCAACCGCGTTATCCTAGGCGCAGCGCGCACAATGGCGTGGCGCTCGGTGTGTGCGGGGGCGCGCGAAGCGACGCGAGACAACTCCTGCTGCACCACTTGCGCGAACTCGCCCATCTGTTTCTCCATCTCGATCATTTTTTCGCGCATGTTCAAAATAATTTCGATGCCTGCGAGGTTTACGCCCATGTCGCGCGCCAGCGTGAGGATCACATCGAGCCGTTCCAGATCACCGTCGGTGTATAGCCTGGTATTGCCTTGCGACCGCGAAGGCTTTAACAGCCCGACGCGTTCGTAGAGCCGCAGCGTTTGTGGATGCAATTTGTAAAGCTCCGCCACGGCACTGATCATGTACCCAGCCTTGGCGCGTTTCTTAGCTTTCACAGTCATTTTGCATCGTTACTCAAGCTGCCATGCTGTTCGCCGGTTTTGGCAGCACAGACTTTAGTCTGTGAGCTTTTCTTTCACCACACCCGGCCCGCTCAGGTGGTCCAACCTGCCTGCCGAGAAGCTGCACAGACGGA
>Ga0302325_10027098_pt1 | contig 11890 bp, 23 predicted proteins | sample Palsa_T0_2_FD_201948 | JGI IMG/M metagenome (GOLD analysis project Ga0302325, IMG submission 201948) | Peat permafrost microbial communities from Stordalen Mire near Abisko, Sweden - Palsa_T0_2 | ecosystem: Environmental > Terrestrial > Soil > Palsa > Peat permafrost | place: Sweden: Abisko... | reverse complement strand
GAGCCCAAAGTCAGCTATTTTGAGATGGCCTGTCGCCGAGACTAGGAAATTGTCAGGCTAACATTAATCTGATATGATCGTATGCAACCTTGATATCGCGGTGAATGAATCCAAGTTTGTGGCAAGCATCTATTCCATTGATCATCTCTGCGAGAAAGAATCGGGTTTCGTCTTCTCTCAAGGGAGCTCTGTGAAGCAACAGCATTAAGAAATCTCCGCCCCCCATAAACTCGAGTACCAAGTGCCTTGTGTCACTAATGTCACCTTGGATATTACAGTGCTTCCATGTCCTGAAAGGCGTAATGCAACTTGCAAATCCATCTCGAACCAGATTCTGAGGCCTTCTTGAGAAGATCACGCTCACATAAAACACGGCCTTCGTGTCCCAGCTTCAACGTTTTATCCTTTGAAATAGACTAGCTTTCAGCGATCACAGCGCCCGGTACCTTCATAGCATATACGGTTCCAGTCGCCTTCTCTCTGACCATGTTGACCACTCCAAATCCCCCAGATCCAAGTTTCCTCTGAATTTCAAAAGCATCTATCGAAGGACGGACGCGCGAAAGCCTTGACCATTCCGATTCAACAGAGCTGAAAATTTCCATGAACCTCTGTTTTTGAGGTAATGTGAGTTCTTTCCCTTTACAAACTAGTTCTTGTAAGGTCTGACGACGCACTTCTCTTTCAGATGGCTCCTTCATCGTCCTGTGATACTTCGTCTCAAGGAAGATCGCGCAAAGGGACGCTCGTTCGACAGTGACGACACTGGGCCGAATTCTCTTATACGCGGGCCAATCTGACAGGTGAAGTGAATGAGCGTAGATGCGTACGGTCGAATGATTCGGGTGTTTGCACTCATCATCTGTTGGGCGGAGCTCTCCATGAAGGCCCAAGTCCAGTGTTGCAAATAACTCAGAATCCAGAGGACTCGTTTGCGTGTCCAGCTGTTCAGATATCTGTGGCGGACTGTCAACTTGTTTCTCTGGTTGACTTGAAGAATGACGAGGTTCTAGAATCAGCAAAAGTTGACTTGATGTAACCTGAAAGTGGATCTGAATACAAGTCGTCGATGGTAACAGGCGTCACAGTCCATGCAATTTGTCCATCTCCTCTTGTCAGAAAAAGATTGAAAGATATGCCGTCCTTGTGTTCCTCAATAACCCCGATGTCAGCCATATTGGATGGTAACGTTTACACTTGACGATCAGACCAACTAAGTGACAGAAGCTTCCGGGTGCGAACAAGAACATTGCCATCAACTTCTTCGTCTTCGTTCGCCGGGAGACCTTATGTTCCTGGCCGATATATATCCTTTGAATATTAAAGATGGAAGACTACCTTTTGATGGACAAGAGATCAGGGAAGTCAACGAAAGGAACAAAAACTAGTGAGTAATCAGGGATAATTCTATTTCACCGCCAAAACTACCAGTATTAACTACAACAACCCATTCACTCCAAAACACTTTCAGTAGAGATTTCCTCCTACATCCGATGTTTCTCGGTCTCAAGTCTGGTATACAGCAGATACAATGCCATCTGGTTACAATCCTGTGTACCTGTAATGGTGACCAATCGCTCATTGCTGTTCTCCGCCGGTTCGTTAATTTTACTAAAGATATTAGCGTGACTTCCTGAGTATAAAGGAGATACATATGACTTCCGCTCATTTGACGAATTTCATTGATCTTTGCACCGCCTTTGCCGATAATAGCACCAACCATATCATTAGGGATGTATATCTGTTGAGTCATCTGGCCTCCAGGACCCACAACAGCCGCCTGGATGCCATGTGGGGTCGCGCCAACTGTGGGACCTGGAATCTGGGTTGGATTCTGCTGGAAGACCTGTCCTACTGCTGCTGCAGCCTGTTGTGGTTGTGCAGCCGGCTGAGGAGCAAGGGATTGTTTTGGATCCAATCCGTAGGGATTATGAGGAGTCATCATGCGTGACTGAACGACACGAGGGAGATCATAGTTCTCTGGTGATCCAAGACTGCCATATACTGGTTGTGGGATATAAAGGACGACTGGTGGCTTAGCGCCATTTTGGATTGAAGCATAATGTTCATAGCTGGATTGGATGTATTCGGATATTTTTTGGACAGCGAGCGAGATTGAAGAGATGGGACCGGTGATGATGAGAAGTCGTTCGGTGGAGAGCGGAAGGACGTTTGCGTTGAGAACAAGGTTAGCGCTTGTCTGGCTAGAGATTTGTTGAAGGAGGGGATAATTTGGTCGAGTAAGAGGTGTGGCAAAGACAGCCGGTAAGATTACACGGAGCGAGTATATTGATGGTTCTTCTTCAGCTTCTTCCTTTACTTGGTCCTCTTCTTCCTTGACTTCCTTCTTGCCGTGAATGGCTTCAAGTAGAGCGCTGAATCCCTGAGATCAACCAACTGTCCAGAAAGCATGTTCATACCTGTCCAACAACTTCAGGACTCCCGCCCACACTGATAATCCTCTCGATGCTGCCCTCGACACTGGGCGCAATTGTTACTGACGCTCCCGTGGCCTGAATCTCGTCCAGTTTTGCATTTACGAGATCTGTTTCCTCGGGATCAAAGATCGCGCGTACTCGTGCATTTGCAAACGGATCTTCGGCGGCTGTATTCTTTGCTTGGCGTTTGGGCTTGGATTGGGCGGGAGCTGCCGCTGGTCGCTTCGTATCAGACATGCCACTCTTCTTCCTGCTTGAATGTCAAATCCACAGGCGCGGAGTTTAGACAGAAATTAACCCTACTACTACATGACCTACTACAAAACGGAGTACCGTATAACCAGCGAAAAAGAGATGGTGCTTATCCGTGCAACACTTTCTTGATCTAACGCAAAGATCTCTTTATCCTTTTCTCGGGGACCGAGGCTCTTATATGACTAGCCCGTTGTTGAAACTCGCGGTTGAAACTGACAGAAAACAATTTATTGTGTTTATCTGGGGTTAGTATATAATAGAAATCTTTGGAAACCGGCTACAATTGGTAGTGTAGTCTAGTGGTGAGGACATCGGATTTTGAAGGGATTGCTCGTCAATCCCGGGGTTTTCCGAGGACCTGGGTTCGATCCCCAGCACAACCTTTTTTTTTCTTCAATGAACTCGAACTCGCATGAGTTGGTTTGGAACTTCTTCCTTTTTGCATTCAGAATATCCAGAGTTCAGCGATTGAAGATTGATGTAGATGGTGAAGTGTGTGCGTCATATCACACACAGGGAAATGGTCCGAGTGTGTGGCGCAGGAACCATTTCACATCCCACCTCTATGGTTTGGACTACCTCGATACTTAACCCAAGGGAGATAGGAAATGTCTAGGTCCGTATTAATTAGGATTACTGTCCTGAAAAGTCCCGTACGGAAAGTATTTTATAGGAGCGATCAAGGTTTTGTCTCTTACCACACTCGCAGAAACATGCATGAGGCACTGATACATCACTGAACTTTCCTACCCGCTTCATACGCACATACTCCTCGATAATGAACAAGCTCTACGACTCGGCCGACAAATTTCTTACTCCTATGGTCCGTAGCCGTGCATGAACTTTTGTTGACGCCCCGTGTAGTAGCCGCAGAAAGTCGGAATGTTGGCTTTCGGCGTGTCCTCTCCAGCATAGCCAATGCGTGTTGTATAGGCTCCTGGATCCAGCACGATGGCCGAAATCTCGTCGCCTCCATAGCCGGGCGTAGTCATTGCAACTCTTCAACTGAAGAAGGCGAGGCTGAAGCGTAAACTGAAAGGAAATCGGAAACCCTAAAATCTGTACTCCCTCAAAAAGAGCAAAAGAGCGCTGGGCGTTCGGACTTCAGATGAAATACTTCAACCACTAGCTTTATAGCTATTGTGGATGAGCTACAGAATGTTGAAAGCTTTTTTGTTGTACTTGAGGTGGCAAAAAGTGCAAAAAATACGACACCGACGAGAATCGAACTCGCGCACGCAGAACGTACGAGCTGGGTTGCTTGATAGCAGGCCCGCGCCTTAACCACTCGGCCACAGTGTCAAATCGACTGATAACCCTAATTTCCTTTAAGGCAATATATACCCCAGGGTTAGAATTACTACAACTTAACAAGAGGAAAACTCATCCAAACTGGTACAACACAGCGGTGATACGAGGCGTCGGTCAGTTCTCATTGACTTGGCCGAACTTTTCTGACGGAGACGTTCGTTTGGTGTTGTATTTACGTTGTTCGCGGTCCTGATCGTCGAGCACTGTTGATCTTCGTAAAGTCAACAATCCACCTCAGAATGCAGGACACGACGTGACATAGAATGGCAACACGGACAAGCCGGCGGGTGTTTAACACTGTGTTCCCTCCGGAGGAGTCTCCTTTCCTGGATGGAGTAGTGATTGCTCAGCAATTGTCAGGCGAACAACGACGGTTGCGCGATGTTGTCACTCGCGTCCTTGCGCTTGGATTCGCTATTCGTGATCACGACCATCTTGACATCGAAGATGGTATGTCTCTGTGCGCGTCGTCTTTAATGCTTAGCTTGGCGGATAGAAGGGCGACAGGCTTGGCAAGGACTTACAAAGACTAATCAAGGGGCGGTTGAGACGTGGTATTTAAGTACAACTCCATTCAGCGCGTATCTAATGCTAGACGAGGCTCGTCGGGAACTTGCTACCTTCTGGGCAAATGCTGGGTTGACGGTTGACTGGGTACACTCTTAGATTTACTTCTTTGACAGACAGATCCACACCGACTTCAAAGCATTCGTAGCTATAGTCTCTCACGCCTATTCACAATGCATCACAACATTACGTCTTCTCTCTTCAAACGACCTCATAATCTCCAAATTCAGACAATCCTTCGCTGGCATCCTAACAAAACAATTTCCTACCACTGTCCTCGCACCAGCTCTGAAGTCCTACCTGCTATCCTCCTTCACACATAACACCATCCTGGATACTTCGGCCCCGCCTCCATTTATTGCAGTCATCAGAGTTCTCCAAGCAATTGGCCTGTCGTCCTTGATGGAGCGCGAGTTATCTGTGGTGGTAGCAGAGAAGATCCGAGAATTCATCGACATTGAGGCGAGAGGGGATTGGAGGAGACGTTATACGAATATTCTGAGCGAGTGGGTGGATAATGGACTTAGTGAGTTGCTGGGGTTTATTCTGGGGAGGAAGCAACGTGAGAACATTGGACAGGAAACATTGAGAATGATCGCATTGAGGGCGTTGACTGATTTACGAATTGATGAGTTGTTTGACATCATCAAGGAATTTCCGGAGTCTACGCCTGCTATCGAGGATCTCAAAGTACTTCGCTCATCCTACCATATCGGCTAACGATAGTTCTGTATTAACACACCTAGTCAACGAGATCATCTAGTCACTGTATTCCGTCAAGCGTATCTCTTATCCCTGGTATCATTTTAACATGCAGTTGCTTCAAACGACTTCTTCACCAAGGCGCAGACACAGATATCATCATAGAACAATACGTCTCAACAATCAAAGCCTTCCGAATGCTTGACCCACCGGGCGTCCTTCTCGACAAAGTGTCCCGCCCAATCCAAAAATACCTCAAGTCCTCCCCCTCACATCCAACACTGACAAAACAGAGGCAGAGATAACACCGTGTCTTGTATTTTGACTGGTCTCATGGGCGATGGATCGAATGCCATGTGGGCGGAAATCAATGATAACCCAGGAGAAACGGGATGGACAGTAGGAGAAGAAGAAGCGGGCTATTTCGAAGACATGAATTGGGAACCAACTCCCATTGACGCTGCTCCTGGTCCTGCGCATCGCCTTAGGAAGTCTGCTGATAGTAGATTATCGGAAAACTACGTCGGGGGATATAGTGTCCATGTTACTAAACATATATGACACCAAGGAAGTTTTCGTCAAAGAACTACAAGTCCTTCTAGCAGAAAAGCTTCTCTCATCAAAAGAATACGATGTCGAACGAGAGGTTCATTTCCCCTTCATCTCAGGTTCCATACAATCGAACTAAAAATAGACACGCAACGTCGAGATGATCAAACTACGTTTCGGAGAAGCAATTATCCAATCCTGCGATGTGATGTTAAAAGACGTCATCGAATCCAAACGCGTCGACCGCTTAATCCAGATGCGAGCTGAAAACGTAATCCCCAGGACCCCACGCCTTACCAAGTTCCTCCTCCGCTAATACTTATACTAGATTGTCCATCCACGGATTTTGTCGCGGTTTTTCTGGCCTCCTTTGCGGGATGAGAAACTCACGATGCCGGATCCCCTGGCACATGCCTTTGAAGAATATGCGAATGAGTACGCGAAAATCAAAAGAGGTCGCAAACTCGCGTGGTTGGATCATCTGGGCACGGTGGAAGTTGATATTGAACTTCAGGATCGGACTATTTCAGTCGAAACGTCTCCCCTGCAGGCATCCATAATATATGCTTTTCAAAGTTCTGGTAGGACCCTGTCGAGATGTGGTTTGTTGATGTACAGATTCGGAAACACTTGATATACATGAGTTGTGTCAAATTACTGGAGCAAATGCAGCGAACGTCAAGAGAGCGATATTGTTCTGGGTTGTGCATGGAGTATTGAAGGAGGTCTCCCCTGAGACTTTCCATGTCCTCGAACACGCAGAAGCATCCTCTCCAAATCAATGTACTCCCCTCCACTCCCCACCTCTTTTCGATCGACCCCAAAATAACCTCCCAGCCGCAACGGCCTCGGCAATCGTCTCAGCCCAATCGAACGTCCAATCCACCGCCGAACAAGCGGAATCCGAAATGCAAATCTACTGGTCCGCGCCCCTTAAAAGACACATTATTGATAGTAGGACTTTTATCGTGGGGATGTTGACGAATTTGGGGGTATTACCTGTGGAACGGATTCAATCCATGTTGACCATGTTTGTGCCTCCTCCGAATCCGTATAATCGCACGGAAGAGGAGTTGCGGAATTTCTTGAGTGAGGAGGTCAGGAAGGGGAAGCTGGAGTTTGTAAAGGGGGAGGGTGGGGGGTATAAGCTTGTTCAGTCGGGGTGATAGGTTACATTGAGAGATAGAGATTAATTGCATTATACAGTAGATGTATATGGTGTCAGATATGCGCGATGGACCGTTCTGGGGCCTTTTTGATTGCCCTTTCAGTACTGACAGCCTTCTCCACGGGGCAAAGCCTTGGTGGATAGAATTGGAATGTTTGGAATGTCTGGTTAAGCAGAGAGTGACGAAGCCGGATCTCGAGATATGAATTGGACCGTTGAGAGTGGCCATTATTCATCTATTCTGAGCAATTGCAGCATTCATTCGTGATCTGACTTGGAGACGCCTTACGCTCGATATGGTAGATCTGATCTGTTGCATCTCATCGCATATCCAATCCAAGATCGGCGGCCATCGGAGCCGCGCGTCCCAATCCGTCAGGTCCACGGATCATCACTCTACCACAACCTTCCCGCCCACCAGTACTTAAAGCTCTCACCATGCACCTCTCAACGCTATTAACTCTCCTTGCAACACTCGGAACGAGCACCGTCCTCGCCTCCGAATGGCCCATCCCGATCCCGCAGTCTTTGCTCCCAGAAAACAAGGACCAGCGCGCATATTCGCTGAATCCTCCTCGTCCTGACAACGTCCGGCTCATTCAAACGGTTGAAGGGAAGTACCAATGGACTGGGGACATCGAAGCTCTTCTCCGGGAAGGAGTACGACTCATGGACGTACTTCCTCACACAGTTCACGTTGTGTTAACGCTTCTAGGTGACGGATCACTGGCGAGTTGCCGAGCAGGAACCCGTGATGATGTTACCCATCCCCACAAAACTACAGCACCAAAAGACCCTGCATAAACTAATCAAACAAGTCAATGTGTCGAGTATAGAAGAGAATCTATTGAAACTGACAAGTTTCCATACCAGGTTTTATAGGACTTCAAGTGGTGCTGCTGCCTCGGAATGGATCCAGTCGGTATTGGAGGGGTATCAATCAACCGCTTCAAAAGGGTGGAATATCACGATCAAACCATTCGAGCATTCGTGGGTACAGAACAGTATTATTGTCAGATTGGAAGATACGAATAATACCAACAAAGAGGTGTACGAGGACGCGAAAGAGGGTGTTATGATTCTGGGGGCACATCTCGATAGCGTGAATTGGCTCAATCCTTGGTGGGGGAGATCTCCTGGCGCCGACGACGATGGGAGCGGTACCTCCCTGTCCCTCCCTTAGCTCTCGTCGTTTTTCTCAATTGCATCCCCTTCTCTCCTTTTCATACAGTTCAGTTCTAATATGAAGGCACCGTGACATTACTCGAAATAGTCCGCATAATCTTCCATAACCACATCCCCCTCTCCCACCCCCTGGAATTCCACTTCTACAGCGGCGAAGAAGCCGGCCTCAAAGGCTCCCAAGCAATCTCCGAGCTCTACCAGTCGCAACAAATCCCCGTCCTAGGAATGCTCCAACTCGACATGACAGGCTACTACGACAAGACCCTCGGACGCAAAATGGGTGTCGTGGGAGACTTCACTGATCCAGAACTGACCTCCCTGCTCAGACTTGTCGTCGATGAGTATACCGACGAAACCACCGGCAGACTGGAGACGACGTGCGCTTATGCTTGTTCTGGTACCTCCCGTTTCTGTGGGCAGGGGCTTACTTTCTTTAGATCACTCGAGTTGGAAGAGAGCCGGGTATCGGAGTGCGTTCGCGATGGAGACAGAGTTTCATTCGAGTAATCCTAATATCCATACTTCCCGAGATGATGTCGATAATGTCGATTTCACGTGGATGGCCGAGTTTGTAAAAGTTGGGATTGGTATGGCCGGTGAAGTCGCTGGTGCAAAGGAGTTGTAAGTCTGAGGGTTTATTGTATCGCAGATACCTGCGGGTCAGTATCACTGTGGAGAGTGTGATGCGGATGATTTTGGTGGGACCGGGACTGGTGAGATGGTATCCGAGAAAAAAGAGGTCGGGCTGATTTACTGGGCTTGTTTTGGTATAAATACTAATAATTTATGGTTACAAACCACTTTCTTCTGAAGTCTAATTATGATTCATCATGTCATTAAGACTGTTTTTCCCATCCATCCATCTACTTTTGTCTCTGACGTTTCGTAGGCGGTGATATAACCCACCCCTCAATCCTCTCCCTCGCCTTCATCAAAATCCTCTTCTCGCTCACCCGCACCTCCAGCGCCATCCGTTTCCTCAACCCCAACCCCCCCTCCTGCCGTAACAAACCCTCATCCTCCTCCAGAGAGGTTCCATACTCCTTCATTCGCCGTGCAAAAATCTCAAAAACCTTGTTTTGTAGTTCCTCTGTTTTTTGAAGGGGCGCGATATCCCCTTCGTTGGATAATGTGTCTTGCATCATGCTTTGACAGAAAACGTACATTTCCTCAGGAATTTTCCCTGAATACGGGATCTCGTAAGCCCTATCGTCAGTCTCAGTTCACTTAGACAAAGGTTTTGAGGAGAGGATACTCTTCGTAGATTTCTTCTTCGTCTAGTATATCGATTCGACGACGGATTTCATCTTCTGTATGTCTCGAAATACACTGAACTATCATCTCCGCTGAAATCTCTACCAAATCGTCCTTTGAACCAGGCAGGATATATCCGTATCGACGCAGTAAATCATGGTTAGGTAGATTGCCGTAGGTATTGTATATCTGATCACCCTGGTAGATAGGTTTAATAGCTCTCATTTCCCATGTCGTTCCCTCTTGAAATAGTCTCGCCTACTATTAGCTTGACGTACATGTACAAAGACACATTATTCTTGAGGGGATCGGCGTTTAACATATCTGCCAGTGGAACCATTGCAATCTGCGCCTCCGTCTCCTGATCCTCGTCTTCGGAATTATCATCATTGTCGTTGTCGTTGGAAGAAGTGGTACTTCCGAACGAGTAGGCAAGGACCAGACTTCCCATTCTGTGAAAGGCATTGATATCGCACTTTTCGCGATCGAAGAGGTCCGGATGAGATGTTATGACGGGGAGTAATTGTTGGGTATACTGTTCTTCGGACTTTTGTTTTCCGATCCGGGGGAGGATTTCAGTGCCTTCTAGTTCCTGTAATTCTTGTTCGGTCCAGAACATCGGTGTGTCGAAGTGTTGAGGGAGGATGTCTACTGTTAATAGGACTTCTCATTCACGGGAACTACTTAAATATTCTCTCCAAGGGGAGGAAGGGCGTTGATTCTCGAAGAGCATGACGAGGATTAATTGCATCCATTCATCGAGTGAGTCAAGCTCCGGCAGCACTGATTTCAACGAAGAGGTTCGAGGAGATAGAGTTGTATTTGCAGGGATCGTAAACAAGAGTTCATTTTTCTGCATTGTTAGAGAACGAAGAAGGGGTTGATACGGCAATGTTTTGAGTTGCAATGACGCCTCGACCAGAACTCTCAGTTCGATAGTCATGCAATGCTATCTTCGATGAAATATACACTCCATCTCTACAGATTAGCTCTTTCCTCAATGTATAGGAGAATACTGTTTCTGCAGCCAATTGCAGAAATTATCGCTGTCTACATAGAAGCTGTCCATGTTGTCGATGATCGCCGCCGCGCAATTTTCGAGCAAAGGTCGGCTTCGCACGTGCTTTTCCAATCAGCCAATCACGCCTCCGACATCACCAAAGAATCTTGCACCGCAGGAAAAAAAGTTGTTAATCTTCGGAGCGTAGGAAGATCCTTAAATCTCCAACAACAACTATAGTCTCGCCGCCTCCTGTCGCTGCACGCAATGGTAGCAATTCAGCATACTCAGGCAAGTGCAAAGAATGTGCGCAAGGAATCTTCGGTAGCTCGTATCGTCGGATCTGGCAGCGCCGGTATCCTTGAATTGGCGTTCTTTCATCCTGTATTTCACTTTGGTTTGAGGAAGGGGGAAACTCATAATAGGTCGATACCATTGCGAAACGATTAATGAGCAATCATGGCAAGGTAGTTTGTCTGAGGGACTGGATTGATGGTAGGTTTCGACGATTGGAGAATTAAATTCGGTTATTTTTAAGGATAAGGCGGCTGCTGGGTTCGGAAAGAAGTTGACTTCTCTGTTCCCTGGAATAGGATATGCAGCAGGCTACAAGGTCCCATTACCCTCCAGAAAATGAATTTATGGTAGGTATCTCAGCGGATATATAAATATGGAGGACAATTATGGGTGCGGGATTTCCTTACTCGACACTACTCACATAATTTTGACGCTGTTTTCGGAAAGGGAACTGGGAAGGCCGTCCTACACGCTACTGCTGGAAGGTCTGACATCCCCTTCGGTATATGTGCATAAATCTGATGTGTAGTTTGATTGGAATCGGTGAGATCTTCTTGCTCCCTTTGGATGTTTTGAAGATTAAGCGACAGACGAATCCCGAGGCGTTTAGGGGAAGAGGATTATTCAAGATAGTGAAGGATGAAGGGTTCGCTCTGTATCGTGGTTGGGAATGGACTGCTGCTCGCAATGCTCCCGGGTCATTCGCTGTACGTCCCCTAACTTCTCTCCTTACACCCCCCTCCCATCTCTCCCGTTGCCACTCCCACATCGATAACATTAAATTTCTGTTCTAACATGTCCAGTTATTCGGCGGCAGCGCCTTCACAAAAGAATATGTCTTTGGTCTAAAAGACTACAACAGCGCAACCTGGATGCAAAACACCGTCGCGTCGATGGCCGGTGCAGTCGCCTCCCTAACCGTCTCCGCCCCCATGGACGTCATCAAAACCCGTATCCAGAACAAAAACTTTGAGAATCCCGAAACAGGAGCTCAGATCCTGAAGAACATGATCCGGAATGAGGGATTCGGCGCATTTTTCAAAGGTTTGACGCCAAAGATATTGACGGTGGGACCAAAATTGGTGTTCTCATTTGCGGTTGCGCAGAGCTTGATTCCGTTTTTTGATAACCTGATCGCGGGACCTGTGGCGCTGTAATACGACT
>Ga0302325_10027097_pt1 | contig 11890 bp, 14 predicted proteins | sample Palsa_T0_2_FD_201948 | JGI IMG/M metagenome (GOLD analysis project Ga0302325, IMG submission 201948) | Peat permafrost microbial communities from Stordalen Mire near Abisko, Sweden - Palsa_T0_2 | ecosystem: Environmental > Terrestrial > Soil > Palsa > Peat permafrost | place: Sweden: Abisko... | reverse complement strand
AACGGGCCGCGACCCGCGGGCCGTATCAAGTATCCCTCGATCGCCGGCCTGCCGGCGGCCGCCGGAATCGTAACGTCATCAGCGGCCGCGGGCGTCGCGTACGAGGCGCACGCGAACGCAACGAGCGCGGACAAGCGGCCAAGAGTTCGGATCACGCAGCGGCCCTCAACTGGCGTAGAAACGCGTCGTGCTTGTACGACGAACTGCGCCCGAATTTGACGACGACGGTCCGCTCGCTTGCGAGCAGATACAGCGCTTGACCACCCGACCCGCTCGCATACGAAACGCCCGATCCGTCCAGCCACCAGCCCAGACCGTACTTCGGATTGACGGCCGAGCCCACGAAGCACGGCGCGAGCGCCGGCGACTCGAGCACGAAGCGGCCATAGTTCGCCCACTGCGCGGCGGCCACGAACGCGCCGGTCGGCAGCGGCTTGGTTCCCGAAGCGAGCACGCGCCAGGTGCCGACCTTCACGCTCGCGCGGTCGAGAACGCGCGCTTGCAAGTACTCGTGCGGCGAGAGCCGCCGGGCCTCGAGCTTGGTCGCGAGCACCGCGCCGAAGACTTGTAACGGGATGCCGCCGTAGGTGAACGTCGTCCCGGGCTCGTTCTTGAGCTCGACCGCAAGGGCTTTCTCGTAGGACGGCACGGCGCTGCCGAGTCCCCCGAACCCGATGCCGCTCGTGAGTTGCAACAACTGGCGCAGCGTGACGCCTCCTTTACGCCCCTCGTTCCACGCCGGGAACGTCTCGCCGACGCGTTCGTCGAGCGCGAGCAGACCGTCTTCTTCGGCAGCCAGCGCGACCGGACCCCAAAAACTCTTCGTCCCGCTGTAGAGCGCGTGCGGTTTGTTCGCATCGAAGCCCGCGCCGTAGCGTTCGTACAGCGTCTCGCCGTCGCGCCGGACGAGCAACGCCTCGAGCCCGTGTCGCTCGGCATAGGCGGCCGCCGCCTCGAGGCTCACGGCGCGGCAACGAGGGGTTCGCGCGCGATCCGTAGCGCAATCGCCACGAGGATCGCACCGCCCAGCCGCTCGATCCATAGCGCCGCGCGCCCCGCAGCGTTGCTGCGCCGGATACGCGCCGCCGCGGCGACGTAGCCCGCGAGGACGCACAACTCGATCAACTGCGACGTCACCGCGAGAACGACGAGCTGCAGCGGCACGTTACCGCGCACGTCGACGAACTGCGGCAAGATCGCAGCGAAGAATACGATCGCCTTCGGATTGGCAACTTGCGTGACGAAGCCGCTCGAGAAAGCGACGCGCTTGTCGCGCACGTCCGAAGACCCCTCGTCCGCGAATGCCGGAGCCTCACGCGCGAGCAACGAGCGTATCCCGAGAAACGCAAGATACGCCGCGCCCGCGTACTTCACGATGGTGAACGCTTCGTACGACGCGAACAGCACCGCGATGACGCCGATCGCAGACAGTGCAAAATACAGCGTGTTGCCCGCGATGATGCCGGCCGCAGCCGACATTCCGCGCGCCCCACCGCGCCGCAGCGCCGTCGACAACGTGAGCAACACGGCCGGACCCGGGATCAAACACAACGTGAACTCGAGGGCCGCGAACGCAAGCAGCGTCCCGAGGGAGATCAGTCCCACACGAGGTTGTCGACGTAGCAGAACTTCCACCGCTCGCCGCGTTCGAGCGAACTGATGATCGGATGACTCATGCTATGGAAGTGCTTGGTCGCGTGCTTGTTCTTCGAGGAATCGCAGCAGCCGACGTGGCCGCACTCCAGACACAAGCGCAGGTGAACCCACCGGTCGCCGGTCTGTAGGCACTCCTCACACCCGTTCGTGTTCGGCTCGACGTCCGCAATGGTGTCGAGGTGCCGGCACGCCGGGGTGCTCATGCGGCGTTCTTATCGCTGACGGGTGGGACGTCCCACAAGATCAGCTCGCCCGAGCCCGCAACGTCGATCTCGAACGGCCCCTCGATGCGAGCCGCGTCGCCGGCGCGCAGCTGCTGGCCTCCGAGCGTTACCTCGCCCGCGGCGACGAACAGGAACCCGAAGCGCTTCGGGCCGATTGTTTTCGTAAGACGACCGTTTTCGAGCCGCGCGACCGACGCCGTTGCGTCCTGCCAAATCGCGATCGGTGCCGTGACCCCCGATTGACCACTCGCGATCGTCAGCCACGTGTTCTGCCGGTCCGCGAGCGTGAAGTCGACCTGACCGTAGCGCGGTTTGAGGTTCTGCGCCTGGGGGAGCACCCACATCTGCACCAAGTGCACCGGATGCTCGGCCGAGTGATTGTACTCCGAGTGCGCGATGCCCGTGCCGGCGCTGAGGTACTGCACGCCGCCCGGCCGCACGACCCCGACGTTGCCCATCGAGTCGCGGTGTTCGAGTTCGCCCTCGAGCACGTAGGTGAGGATCTCCATGTCGCGATGCGGATGGGTGCCGAACCCCTTGCCCGGCGCGATCACGTCGTCGTTGACGACGCGCAGCGCGCCCCAGTGGGTGTTCTTGGGATCGTAGTAGTCGGCGAAGCTGAACGAAAAGTGCGTTTGCAGCCAGCCGTGGTCGAAGTAGGCGCGCTCGCCCGAACGCTGAATGGTCAAACCTGGGATCGTCGTTGTGCTCATCTCATCTCCTACGACCCAACCGGGGTTGCAGCGTGATTTCCCGCCGGCGAAACCTTTCTCCGAGTTCCGCCGTAGGTTCGGCGGCTATCGCTGCGCTCCGGAGGGTTCTCTATGCCCGTTCGATTCCTCATTTTCGCATTCGCCGCAGCCGCCTTGACGGCAGGCGTCGCGTCGGCCCAGCACGATCCGACGATATCGGGCCTGCCGAACACGGCGGAAGCGCTCTTCGTCAAGTCGATCCAGGCCGACCTCAACGCGCGCTTTCCGACCCCCGCCGATGCCGAAAAGGCCGGCTACGTGCGCTACACCAACGAAGACGATACCGGCGCCATCAGCTACGCGAACATGGCGTGGACCTCGACCGATTCGAAGCACCCAAGCCAGCTCTGGTACGACAAGACGGGCAAGCTCCTTCTCGGTGCCGATTTTTCCGTTCCCTATACGGCGGCGCGGCCGCACCTGTTCGGGGTGCAGCCTGGGCGCTGGGGCGAGTTCGGCGAGCACGTGCACTACGTTGCGAAAGACCCGGCGACGGGCAAGCTGCTCTACGACAAGTACGTCCTGGTGCCGAAGTTCGACAAGGCGGGCGGTGACGCGAAGCATCCGGCGGCCGCGACGCTGGTCAAGCTCCACCTCGTTAAGAACGCGAGCGACGTCGTGACGATCTTCAACTTCCCGGACATCTGGGATCTCACCGTTTGGGTGAAGGCAAACCCCAACGGGGCGTTCGCGGACAAGAACCCGCTCGTCAAACCGTAGGGGCCGCAAGCCTTCATGATCGCGACGACGATCCCGTACCGGGCGATCGACAACCGCGTCATCATCTCGTGCCGCGTCGATGGCCGCGGCCCGTACTCGTTCATCCTCGACACGGGCGCCCGCTTCAGCATCACGCCGGGCGTCGCGCGCGAGCTGCACTTGAAGACGACGCCCGCCGGGCGGCTCTCGGGAGCCGGAAACGCAACGCAGACCTTCTCGACGGCGCGCGTCCCGTCGCTTGCGATCGGCGGTTTCACGTTTGCCGGCGTGCCGGCGGTGGTGATCGACCTCAGCGAGGTCAAGAACAACATCGGCTTCCCGCAGCTCGACGGAACCATCGGAGCCGAGACGTTAGTTCAGTTCCGAACCAAAATCGATCCGGACCGCAAGCGCGTCACCTTCAGCCGTGCGCCGCTCCCGGTGCCACCGGACGCGACGCGCATCCCCTTTAGGATCCAGGACGGAATCATCGCGGTTCCCGGAACGATCGACGGCATTGCGGGCCCGATTCTCATCGACACCGGCGACCGCTCGTCGATCACGCTGTTCGGACCCTTCGCGCGACGCCACGACTTCTACCATCGCTACCACGCGTTGCGAAACGCGCTCACCGGATTCGGCCTTGGCGGTCCGATCTATGGCGACGTCTTCCGCTTGCGCTCGCTGCGCGTGCTCGGCGCGAATCTCACCGGCGTCGTCGCACGCGCATCACGGCAGCACGGCGGCATCTTCGCAACGGGCAGCGAGGCGGGCAGCATCGGCGGCGGAGTGTTGCGGCGCTTCGAGGTGGTCTACGACTATCCGGGCGGAGCGCTCGAAGTGTGGCCGAGCAACGCCGCGCGAGGCCCCGATCCCTACGATCGCTCCGGTATGTGGCTTTCGCGCTCGGGAACTGCGGTCGTCGTACGCGACGTCTCGCCCGGCGGCCCGGCCGCTGCGAGCGGCATCGTTGCGGGCGATACCGTCCTCGCGCTCAACGGCCGCTCTTTGCAAGGTGAGCTCCTACCCGACGTTCGTACCCGGTTGGCGACGTTACCGAGCGGAACGACGGTTCGGCTCGTCGTGCGCTCGGAAGGCATCACAAAGAACCTGCCCGTCACGCTGCGCGATCGGGTCTAAGCGGGGATCTGCGTGATCTCGGGCTCGACGAGCGCGAGCGCCCAGCCCTCGGCCCGGCGAGCCCGAACCAGATAACCGGTGGCCGTCTTGTCGAGCACTTCGAAACCAGCCCGGCGCGCTTCCGCCAATGTACGAAAAACCAGCAACCCTGCCATATTTTGAACTCTCTCCCGGAAGATGCGGCGGTGCGCCGATCGACCATAGGTGTGAATTGCACCTATCCTAGCCGGAACACCTGCACGCAGTCCACGACAGATGTCGGGATCCTCGCTTCCGGCGCCACGTCGAGCGTGCGCTCACGGCCGGCGCCTTCGCGCTACGCAGGCTGTCAGTGTGCGCGCATGTTTACGCGCGCTGGAACCCGTCGTTCCCTAGCGAATGGGGACGGCCGCGTGAGTCTCGCGGTCTACTCTCAATATTGGCGTATCAACCTGCTGACGATGATGGAATATCGGGCGAACTTCTTCATGTGGTTCGGCTTCACGATCGTCTATCACGCAACGGCGATCGGAGCGCTCTGGGTGACCTTACACCAGTTTCCGTCGATGAACGGCTGGGACTTCCGCGAGATGACGTTTCTCTACGGCTTGTGGATGCTGGGTCACGGCTTTCACAACACGTTCTTCTTCACCGTGGGCGACGTTCCGACGATGATCCAGGAAGGCCGGTTCGACCGCTTCCTCGTGCGACCGCTCGACCCGCTGTTTCAAGCGATGACGGTTCCGCAGCAGGTCTGGCCCGACGAATTGATCCTCGCCATCGGATTCTTTACCGTCGCAACGATCGTCGCCGGCGTGCGCGTCGACCTCACCTTCTTAATCTACGTACCGCTCGTCGCGATCGGCGGCGCGCTCATCGATTTCGGCATCAACTTGGCGATCGCGACGGTCGCGTTCTGGGTGATCAGAATCGACAGCTTGCGTTGGGTAGCGATGTCGCTCGAGCAGGACTTTACGCGTTATCCCATTAGCATCTACACGCGAGGCGTGCGCTTTTTTCTTGCGTTCGTTCTCCCCTTTGCTTTCATGAACTACTTCCCGGCCACGTTCTTACTGCATAAAACGGACGCAGCGTTTTCGCTTTCGCCGTGGGTCGGCTTGCTGACGCCCCTCGTCGGCATCGCGTGGCTTTCGGCCGCCTATGCGTTTTGGCGCATCGGCATCGATCGCTACCAAGGGACTGGTAGTTAATGTTAGTAGACGCGCCTTCACCCGGTCCGTCGCCGTCACCGGGTCCCGTGTCGACGTGTGCGGTCCCAACCGCTCCGCCGCACGTGTTGACGCTCGTCCGGCCGGTTGGAGCCGAACAATATCTCTCGGAACACCATCGCTCCGGCGTCGTCGACATCAAAGTGTATCTCGCGGCCGACGGCACGGTCTCCAAGGCCGTCATCGTGCATTCATCCGGTGATGCGTATCTCGACGGCGCAACCTACGACGCAGCGGTCGCCACGACGTATCGCCCCGAGATTCGCGACTGCCTAGCGGTGTCGGGTGCGTATATTTACCGCACGCGCTACAGCGACGCGCCGGCCGCGTCGCCGACACCCGCGCCGGCACCGTCGCCCACGCCAAGGCCCACACCGACCCCGACACCGAAGCCGGCGGCCGTCGTGACGAACTTGCCGACGACGGTTCCAACGACGATTGCCACGACGATCGCGACGACCGTCCCGACCACGGTTCCCACGACGCTGGTCACCACCATCCCGACGACGGTGCCGACGACCTACGCGACGACGGTCCCCGCAAGAAGTTAGCTGCTCACCTCGGTCGCCAGCGGCTCGAACAGAGCACCGGCACGGTCGGGGACGGCTTCGATTCCGCTCGGCCGCAGATGCCGCACGAACCAGTGCACGATCGCACGCAAACGCAGCACGCGATTGCGAGGCTTGCCGATGCGCGAAAGGTTGTGGCCGTCGCCCGTGAACCGCACGAACTCGGCCGGCGCTCGCCCGAGCCGGCGTAACAAGGTAAACAACTGTTCGCCTTGATCGATCGAACAGCGGAAATCGCGGTCGGAATGCTCGATCAACAGCGGAACGTCGATCTCGTGGGCCGCGCGCATCGGTGATTTCTCGAAGAGCTTGCGCCCGCCGTCGTCCCACTTCGCATCGACTTCGCCTTCGAGGAACCAGCCGAGATCGGTCGCGCCGACTTCGCTCACGAAATCGTTGACGGCGCGCATCGATACGCCGGCGGCAAAGCGCTTGCTGTGCCCGAGCAGCCAGGTCGTCATGAAACCGCCGTACGAGCCGCCCGCCAGGCCAATGCGCCCCGTATCGATGGAAGCGTTCCGGATCGCGCCGTCCAACAGCGCGAGCACGTCGGAGGCATCGAGCCCGCCCCACCCGCCCGTGATCGCATCCGCGAAGGCGTGCCCGTAGGTTTGGCTGCCGCGCGGATTCCCGAACGCGACGCCGATGCCGTGCGCGGCGATGATTTGAAATTCGAACATGAATGCGAAGCCGTATGCCGTGTGCGGACCGCCGTGCACTTGCAACACGTACGGCGCCTTTGTCGCTTCGTCCGGATCGAGGATCCACAGATCGAGTTCGCACCCGTCGCTCGCACGCGGCCGCACGTGGCGCGGGGCGCGTACGGTGCGCTCGGCCAGCCAGGGATTGCAATCGGTCAGCCGGCGTTCCGTACCCGCAGCATCGATCATCCCGATCTCAGAGGGCACGAGCGGGCTCGTGAACGCGAATACGAACGTTTCGTCGTTCCCAACGGCAAACGACCAGATGTCGCGCCGGCCCCCGGTAACGAGACGATGCCCCGATCCATCGCGCGCAAACGCCCCGATCGCGCACGTGCCTTCCGACGATAGCGGCACGAACAGCTCGCGATCGTCCGCCGACCAAAACGCCGGCTGCTGGCCGCCAACGTTGCGCGTGTCGCAGCCAATGTAGTCGATGACCGGCCGATCGACCGCACGCGAAAGGGAACGCGGCTCGCCGCCGGCCACCGGCACGAGCAGCAATTCGGGATTGAAGCGGCCGCCCGCGTCGTCGCCGTTCTCGTGGCCGACGTAAGCAATCTCGAGGCCGTCACGCGAGAACGACGGTTTGCCGGCCGGGCCGCGCGAGCGCGTCAGTTTCGTGTAGGCGCCGCCGCTTGCCGGAACGACGAAGATGTCGTCATAAAACGCGGTTTCGGCCGCATCGATTTGCGCGGCGAACGCAATCAGCGTGCCGTCCGCCGACCACGCCGGATCGTGTGCGTCGAAGTCGCCGTGGGTGAGCCGGCGCGTGTCGCCGCCCGCGAGCGAGAGCAAGAAGACGTGCCGGCGCCGGCCGTCGAGAAGACCGTCGTCATCGCTCTTGAACGGCAGCCGCCGAATGTGTCGGGCACCGGAACGTTCGTCGTGCGCGATCGCCGCAGTCGAGGGATCGAGCGGTGTCGTCGCCGTGTACGCGAGCGTCTGCGAATCGGGCGACCAGCGCAGACCCGCGATCGATTCGTACGACGGGCCGGCCGCATGCGCTTCGCCGCCGCCGAGCGGCACGATGTAGATGTGCTTGCCGTCCTCGCGGTCGCCCGCGAACGCGAGCAACTTGCCGTCGGGTGACACGCGCGGCATCTTGTCGTGACGGCCACTCGTGAACGCGACCGGCGCTTCGCCGGGACGCACGGACCAAATCGCGGTAAGGACTTCGTCGGCGGCCTCGTCGTGGGTCGCGAGCACGAAGAACACACGCCCCTCGACCGGCGGCTGCGGATCGCTCGGCAACGCCATGCGGAACAGATCGCTTGGAACGAGCGGCGTGCGCGTCATCGCGCAAACGTGTCGGTCAGTGCGGCGAAGAGCGCCTTCGCTTCGGTCGCTTCAAACGCGCGGTTCGCCAAGCGAGCCGCATCGCGCGGGTTCGAAACGAAGCCGAGCTCGACGAGCACGGCGGGGACCTTCGCCTCGTTCGTCACCGCAAGATCGCGCCGGTAGAATGCCGATTCACCAAGCCCAAGGGGCGCGAGCCGCCGGCGCACCGCGTTCGCAAGTGCGACCGAGTTCGGACGTAACCAAAAGACGCTCGTACCGTGTGCCGACGCATCCAGCGACGAGTCCGCGTGGATCGCGACGAACGCCGTCGCACCAAGGCGGTTCGCGAGCGCGGCCCGCGCGCGATTGTCCAGCCGTTTGTCGGTTCCGGTTCGAAACGGGGCCGCGTGCGAACGCGTCAAGACCACTTTCGCACCGGCCGCGCGAAGCAGCGCGGCGAGGTCCTCACCCACGTCCAGCACGACTTGTTGTTCTTGCAGACCGCTTGGCCCGACCGCACCGACGTTCAACGGGCTGCCGTCGGGATAGCGCGTGCCGTGACCGGGATCGAGGACGAAAAGTTCGCCGCGCAGGGACCCTGCCGCGCTCACCCCGGAGCACGAAGCGGCGATGAGGCCCACGCAGGCGAGCGCGCACAGCGCCGGCCCCAGACTTCGTTTCATATGGCGCGCTTGCGCGCGAGGAATCGGCGAGTCCTCGTCCGTACGCACCGGACCGTGAATCGCAATGCCTTCGTGCTCGGATCCGCTGCCGCTGCCACGTTTCCTGTCGTCGTTCGCGCGAACGAGCTCGACGACGAGATAGCGAGCGCCGCCGCCCACTCTTCGGGCACCGTCGGCGTGTGGGCGCGCAAACTCGCTCCGAGCGACCCGGTCACCTACAACGCGGACGAGCGCTTTCCGTCGGCCTCGGTCATCAAGGTCGTGATTCTCACCTCACTCTTTCAATATTCCGAGGCGCATCCCGACGTCTTCGATCAGTACCTGACGCTCAAGCTGAGCGACTTCGTCGGCGGCTCCGAGGTCCTCGACGGCTACAATCCCGGCAACAAGATTTCCATCGGCACGCTCGCGCACGCGATGATCGAACAGAGCGACAACACCGCATCGAACGTGCTCATCAGCTACCTCGGCTTCGATCGAATTGCCGCCACGATCCATCGCGCCGGCCTCACGAAGACCCAGCTGCACCGTCACTTCATGGACGTCAACGCGATCGTCCATCACAGCGAGAACCTCACGAGCGCACGCGATATGGGAACGCTGCTCTATCAGATCGAGCGCGGCGCCCACGAGGGCATTTCCACCGTCGCATCGGCGAAGTCGTGCCGCAAAATGATCGACATCATGCTCAAGCAAGAAGACCGCGACAAGATCGCGCGCGGCATTCCGCCGGGCATCCCGCTCGCCAACAAGACGGGCGAAATCGACGGCGTTCGCAACGACATCGGCATCGTCGACCCTTACGGCGACTCGCCCTACATCATCGCCGTCCTCACCAAAGATCTCGACGACTTCTCCCTGGGCAACACCGCCATCCGCCGCATCGCCGCCGCCGTCCACAGCGCCCTTTACTGAGGTTACTCGATCGTGACGGTTTCCATGACGTCGCCGACGCGGATTTGGTCGACGACGTCTTGGCCTTCGACGGTTTGGCCGAAGACGGTGTACTGTCGATCGAGGAAGCGCGCGTCGTCGAGGCAGATGTAGAACTGCGAGCCTGCCGAGTTCGGGTTGGTTGCGCGGGCCATGGCGACCGTGCCCTTCACGTGGGGATGTTCGTTGAACTCGGCGTCGAGGAAGTAGCCGGGGCCGCCGGTACCGGTGCCCTGCGGGCAGCCGCCCTGAATGACGAACTTGGGCTCGACGCGATGGAACTTCAGTCCGTCGTAAAAGCCCGCGCGGGCGAGCTTAATGAAAGCGGCGCTGTGCATCTTCGCTTCGTGCGGGTAGAAGGTGAAGACGATGTCGCCTTTCTTCGTGTGGATGCGCGCGCGGACGGTTTCGGCTTCCTTCGCAAGCTCGTCGAGTTCGGTTCCGGTGGGCGGGGTGTTGGCGGCCATCGATCCTCCTGGAGACCCGGCGCCGGACGGCAGCTCGGGAACGTCCGGGGCGTTGCGCAGCTTGCGCCCGAACACCTGTCCCCTTGCGAGCGCGGCCAGCTTTGCCGGCCGGTCGAGCGCCTTGAAGCGGAGCTCGTCGCGGAGCGCCGCCGGACGGTCCCGGACAGTCCAGAAGGCGCGCAGCCGAACCGGCAGGCGGGAGCGCACGTAGCGCGAGCCCGCGCCGCTGCGGTGCGTGGCGAGCCGCGCGGTGAGGTCGTTCGTCCACCCGGCGTAGAGCGATCCGTCGGCGCACTGGAGGACGTAGACGACGTACGCGCGCTTGCTCGTTTGCCGATGATTCAGGGTGTGGACCCTCTCCCAGGTTTGGCTCATTCTCGGAACGGGGAAACAACCTTGTTAAATCTGATGCCAGTCAAAGCGGTCCTTAACTTCAGGGTGCCGACCGAACCACGTTTTGCGAGCGTGGTCCGTCAGGCCGTGTCCGAGTTTGCCCTCGCGAACGGGATCGGCCGCGACGATCTCGCGCACTTCCAGACCGCCCTCGGCGAAGCGGTCGCCAACGCGATCGAGCACGCGAAGTCACACGAAGGCATTGCCATCGACGTCCGGATCGACCGCAAAGCCATCGTCGCCACGATTACGGACGATGGGATCGGCTTCAGCGCGGACGGCCTCGACGCGAAGCTGCCGCATGCCGAAGCCGAACGTGGCCGGGGTCTGGCGATCATGCGGCGCTGCTCGGACATCTTCACGATCACCAGCGAACCAGGCGAAGGAACGGCGATCGTGATCGGCCGCTACCACCGCAAGACCGCCACGAACGGGAGCGCCTCCCTTCCGGAGGCCCAGCTCGCTTAACGCTCTAAGACCCGAGCATGGCCGCCGCGCTGCAACACATGGAAATCGCCCCGTACTATTGGTTCGACGGGACGATCCAACGCCGCGAATCCGTTGCCGTCGATCCGTTCGCGCACGGCCTGCACTACGGGACGGGCGTGTTCGAGGGAATCCGGGCTTACAAGACCGCGCGCGGTCCGGCGGTCTTTCGGCTGCGCGAGCACATGGACCGGTTCGCCGCATCGGCCCAGGTCTACGGACTTGCGTTGAAATGGGACGTCGCGACCCTGTGCGACGCGATCGTCGAGACGCTGGCGCGCAACGAGCTCGAGTCGGCATACATCCGCCCGCTCGCGTACTTCGGCGAGAAGACGATCGCGCTCGCCGCGGTTGGCAAGTGCCCCACGCACGTACTGCTCGCGTATCGAGCCCTCGGTAACTATTTCGGGGCCGGCCAAGAAGACGGCATCCGCACCACGATCTCTCCGTGGCGCAAGTTCTCGTCGAAGGCGTTGCCCTCGACGGTGAAGGGCTGCGGGCACTACGCGAACTCGGCGCTCGCGATGAACGACGCAGTCACCCGTGGCTTCGACGAAGCGATCCTGCTCAACGACCGGGGTGAAATCGCCGAGGGGACGGGCGAGAACGTCTTCGTCGTCAAGGACGGCGTCGTCACCACCAACGACAGCACGGCCGACATCTTGCCGGGCATCACGCGCGCGAGCGTCCTCGAACTC
>Ga0302325_10027094_pt1 | contig 11890 bp, 9 predicted proteins | sample Palsa_T0_2_FD_201948 | JGI IMG/M metagenome (GOLD analysis project Ga0302325, IMG submission 201948) | Peat permafrost microbial communities from Stordalen Mire near Abisko, Sweden - Palsa_T0_2 | ecosystem: Environmental > Terrestrial > Soil > Palsa > Peat permafrost | place: Sweden: Abisko... | reverse complement strand
GAATGACGTTACATGCCTGACATATTCCCACGCCACTCGCCCGGTACGGTGGACGAAGTGCCTAGTTTCGGCTTTCCGCCATGACCGTACCCCCTGACGTCGTCGGCCCGGAGTCCCGGCCCGTTCGCGCCCTCGCCGGGGCCGTGGCTGGCGTGCTCGCGGCGGCCGTCGCCCTCGGCGTCGCCCAGTTCGCTTCCGGCGTCGGCGTTCCGCAGAGCTCACCGGTGCTCGCGGTCGGCCAGGCGGCCATAGATCTCACCCCGCCGCAGGTCAAGGACTTCGCCATCACCACGTTTGGCACCAATGACAAGACGGCGTTGCTCGACGGCATCGTGGTGCTCCTCGCCCTCTACGCGGCCATGGTCGGGATCCTCGCGGTGCGTCGGCTCGCCTTCGGTATGTGCGGCCTCGCGATCTTCGCCTTCATCGGCCTGTGGGCCGCTCTGACCAGGCCGAACGCCACGGCGGAATATGCGGTTCCCACCTTGGCGGGGGCCGCGGTCGGTGCGTTCGCGCTGACCTGGCTGGCCCGCGCGGCCCGCCTGCTCGGCTCTCCCGCGGCCCGCACTGGCCCGCGCGGTTTCCGCACGTTCCGTATCCCCGCCGAGCCCGGCCTCGCCGCTCCTGACGGCGTGCTGGCTCCCCCCGACCTTCCCCCTGCCCCGGACGCGCCGGCCCAGATCCCAGAACCTCTCTTCCGCGCCGGCCCGGCGTACGCCTGGCCAGCTAAGCCGGACGACCGCAGAGCATCCCGGTGGCCGGCGCGGCGGCGGTTCCTGATCTCGAGCGGCGCGGCCGTGGGCGTCGCCGCGTTGGGGACAGCAACAGGAAGAAGCCTGGTCAGCGAGCACAACATCGCTGCGGCGCGCGCCGCCGTACGGTTCCCGCGGCCCGCGATTCCCGCACCGCCGCTTCCCCCCGGCAGCAATCTGAATATCCCCGGCCTCAGCTCGTTCATCACCCCGGACAACAGCTTCTACCGCGTCGACTTCGCCTTGCTCACACCCCAGGTCGATCCGGCGGCGTGGCGGCTGCGGATCCACGGGATGGTACAGCGCGAGGTGACCATCACCTTCGCCGACCTGCTGCGACGTCCCCTCGTCGAAGCCTACGTAACGCTCACCTGCGTCTCGGACCCCGTTGGAGGGCCCTACGTGGGGAACGCCAAATGGCTGGGCGCGAGCCTCGCGGACCTGATCAGGCAGGCCCGCCCGCTGGCCGGCGCCGATCAGCTGCTCTCCACCTCGATCGACGGGTACACCTCTGGCACCCCCTTGCAGGTCGTGCTCGACGGCCGGAACGCCCTGCTCGCCGTGGCGATGAACGACCAGGCGCTGCCGGTCGTGCACGGTTTCCCCGCGCGCATGGTGGTGCCCGGGCTGTACGGCTATGTGTCCGCGACCAAATGGGTCACTGACATCGAGGTCACCACGTTCGCGGCGGCCGATGGCTTTTGGGCACAGCGTGGCTGGTCGCAGCAGGGGCCGATCAAGACGGAGTCCCGGATCGACGTGCCTGCCGGCAACGCGTCGCTCCGCCCGGGGCGGACGCCGGTGGCCGGGGTGGCCTGGGCACAGCACAAGGGCATTGCCGCCGTCGAGGTCAGGGTCAACGGCGGCCCGTGGCAGCAGGCACGGCTAGCCGCGGTGCCCGGTATCGACACCTGGCGGCAGTGGGTCTGGGAATGGCAGGCCACGCCGGGCAATTATCTACTCGAAGCTCGCGCCACCGACGCGACCGGCTACACGCAGACCGCCAATCAGGTCCAGCCACCTCCGAACGGCGCTTCCGGCTACCCATCCGCGCAGGTCACCGTCGGCAGCTCCTGAACGCCGGCCAAGCGGTTACGAGCGAGGGGCCGGCGCGACCGTGCTGCTCGGGGTCCGCTGGACCGGGAGGGGCTGGGTGCGGTCACTCCGGGGCTGAGCGCCGTTCTGGGCCCGGGCCAGCACCGCCTCGACGCGCATCGTGAAATCGCGAGGGCTGAACGGCTTGACGATGTAGTCGTCGGCTCCTGCGGCGAATCCGGCCGTGACGTCAGCCTCCTGCGCCAGGGCCGTCAGGAGGATAACGGGGATCTTCGCCGTAGCCGGATCGTTGCGGAGTTCCCGGCACACCTCCAGGCCCGACATGCCGGGCATCATGATGTCAAGGACGGCGAGGTCAGGCGGATGCTCGCGGGCGTCGGCCAGGGCGGACGGTCCGTCCCCGAACGCCCTGATCTGGTGACCGGCCTTCTTGAGCCGCAGCGTCACCAGAAGCCGGATGTCGGCGTCATCTTCGGCCAGCAGAACCGTGGCCATCCTTCCCCCCCCGCGGATGTTTCCATGGGGCCCGGGGCGAAGTCGTCCCCGCGCCCGTGTCACTCGCGACCTGGGTGGCAGCCGTCGCGGCTCGGCGCTATATGTGATACTAACATCACTCAGCGTAAGATACCATTGTTTAGGCGTGCCCCCTCAGTCCCAGCGGCACCGCGACCGCTTCGATCTTTCACGGGGGTGCGATGGTCAGGGTGGACCTGGTACGGCAGCGGGAACAGCGCGAGTCACAGCGCGAGCTCGAGCTCACCTGCATGAGCAACCTGCTGTCCGCCACCGAGGAGCGCGTGTACTTCAAGGACATGCAGAGCCGGTTCCTCCTGGTCAACGCAGGCTGGATCGCCGCGTACGCCCCGGGCCGCGCCGCCGAGGAGCTGATCGGGAAGACGGACTTCTCTGTCTTCAGCGACCAGCACGCCTCCGCCGCCTTCCAGGACGAGCAGGAGGTTATCCGCACTGGTGCGCCAGTCATCGGGAAAGTCGAGCTGGAGACCTACGGTGGCCGGGCGGACACCTGGGTGTCGACCACGAAGATGCCGCTTCGGGACGAGCGCGGCCAGGTCATCGGCACCTTCGGGATCTCCCGCGACGTCACGGCGCAGATCAGCGCCGAGATTGTCCTGGCCCAGCAGGCCGTTCAGCTCAGAGCCCACAACGAGAGCCTGCGCGAGCTGGACCGGCTCAAGGACGAGTTCATCGACTTGGTCTCACACGAGCTCCGGACGCCGCTGGCGTCGATCATCGGGTTCGTCGAGGTGCTCAGGGAGGAGGGCATGAGCGGGCCGGACGCCGACCAGTGCGCCGAAGTAATCGAACGGAACGCCACGCGCCTCCAGCGCCTGGTCGCAGACCTGCTGCTCCTGTCCCAGATCCAGTCGGGAAAGATGGCGATGGAGTTCCGCAGTGCGGACCTGGCCGACATCGCCGCCGCCGCGGTGGAAAAGCTGCGTCCCGAGGCTGAGCGCAAGCGCATCGACCTGGCGCTCTCTGTCACCACCGACATTTCCCCCCTGGCCGTCGACCCGACACGCATCGCCCAGCTACTCGGCAACCTGCTGTCCAATGCCGTGAAGTTCACCCCGGACGGGGGGAAGGTCGAGGTCAGGCTCGGGACCGAAGGCGACCAGGCGGTGCTCGAGGTCGCCGACTCCGGTATCGGCATCCCCGCGGCCGACCGGGAGCGGATCTTCGACCGCTTCTTCCGCACCGCGCTCGCCACGCAGCAGGCGATCCAGGGCACCGGGCTGGGACTGGCCATCACCAAGGCCATCGTGGAAGCACACAACGGCACGATCGCGGTGGACAGCGACGAGGGCCGCGGCAGCACGTTTACGGTCCGCCTGCCACTCCAGCCGCCGGTCAGCCGTTGCGCTGCTTGAAATACGCCATGATCAGCTCTCCGGCGCTCTGATCGGGCTCGGTCTCGCGGTCGGGCTGGCAGTTCCACGTCTTGGGGTTGATCGAGGTGGGACTGCCCAGGCGCCGGTCGGACTTGATCAGCCAGCCCGGGACGAGCTGGTAGGCGCTCACGCCGATACCGAGGTCGGTCAGGTACTGCAGGTACAGCGGTACCGCGGTGGGAGCGTTGGGCCAGCAGTAGCCCGGGATCAGGTCTATCTTCGGGTTCGGGGCCGGCTCGTAGTTGGTGAACTCGCCGTTCACCACCGGGGCGATGCCCTCGGTGACCAGGTAGCCGAAGGCGGCGTTCCAGGCCTTGACGTCGTGCTTGCCCTGAGCGTGATGGATGGAGTACACGACGCCGCTCACGTGGATCAGCGCGTGGTAGTGGAGCATTCCGGCGAACGAGAGGGAGTACCGCGGGCCCTCGATCCAGAACAGGTTGCGCGCGCCCGCCGTGTACCGGACGTACGCCGCCAGCGCCGCCATGCCGAACGCGTAGTGCACCCCCTTGAACGTGCCGCCGTCCAGCCACAGCCGCCACAGCGTGGCGGGCGGCATGTCGGGCACGGACGTCCGCGGCTCGTTGTACAGGTCGAAGATCATCTGCGGGTCGTTCCCGTAGACCTCGGTCATGTCCTTCCAGAAGACCTCGGTCCCCGGCGTCGGGTCGGCCTGATAGTGCCGCACCGTCGGCCGGGAGAAGTTGGTCTCGTCGTTGAGCACCACGACCAGGTTGTAGCTCTCGGCCAGCGAGACCTCGGACTCGATGGCGGCCATGTACTGCGGGTCGAAGCTGGTCCCGGTCGGTCCCAGCAGCAGGTCCTGGTTCACCTGGATCCGCACCGTGTTCGCGCACCAGTCGTCGGCCGTCGCCGCGATCGCCTCTAGGTCGAGCGGGATGAGCTGGATCCAGTTGCCTTCCTGCAGCCCGGACACCGTCATCCCGTAGGAGATGAACGGCGACCCGTTCTTGGCCAGCACCTTCGTGCCGTGGACGGTGAACGGCCCGACCGCCTTGCCGCACGCCGACGCCGACGCCGGGATCGTCGTCGTCCGGCCGCCTCCCAGCGGCAGGATCAGCGCAACGACCAGCAACGGGGCCAGCACCAGGGCCACGCCCTGGACCAGCCCTCGCCAGCCGAACCGCCTGCCGGCCCGGGCCGATATGGCCGGCATCACGGACCCTTTCCATGTGGCCACCGGAAAGCTGCCTCCTGTTCCCCCATGGCCGCCGGGAAGACAGCTCCTGTGCCGCTATCGGGTGATGGAGCAGGCTATGGCCTGGTTGCGCCGTGATAATAACGCTTTGATCTTGTCCAGCGCGGCGACTTGAGATTCTACCGTGACCCGGACGCGTTAAGCCTGGTCACGCCTCCGTTCCTGGTCAGCTGTTCTGCTGCTGGAACCAGGCCATGACCTCCGAGCCGGCGCCCTGGCCCGGCACCGCTTCCTGGTTCGACTGGCAACTCCAGGTCTGCGCGCTCATCGTCGTCGGCTGGGCCAGGTCGCTGTAGGAGCTGATCAGGAAGCCTGGTTGCAGCTGGTAGGCGTTCAGGCCGATGTTGTATTCGGCCAGCCACTGCAGGAACTGGGGGACCGCGGTCGGCGCGTCAGACCAGCACGAAGTGGGCTGCGGCCTCGGGTCGGTGGTCGGGGCCGGCTCGTAGTTCGTCCACTCGCCGTCCACCACCGGGGCGATGCCCTCGGTGACCAGGTAGCCGAAGTCGTCATTCCAGGCGGTCGGGCCCGGCTGACCCCCCGGGTGGTGCAGGGCGTAGACGACCCCGCTCACGTGCAGCAGGGCATGCTGCTGGATCATCCCGGCGAACGAGGCCGAGAAGTTCGGGCCCTCGATCCAGAACAAGTTGTGCGCGCCCATCGTGGTCCGCACGTACGCCGCCAGCTGCGCCATCCCGAAGGGGTAGTACACGCCCTGGTAGAGGCCGCCGTCCAGCCACAGGTGCCATTCCTGCGCCTGCGACATCCCGGCGGAGTACATCCGCGGCTCGTTGAACAGGTCGAAGATCACCTGCGGGTCGTCGCCGTAGATATTGGCCAGGACCGTCCAGAACGTCTCGGTGGCGACCGTCGGCCCCCGCTCCAGGTACTGCGCGGGCGACGGGGAGAGGTTGGTCTCGTCGTTGAGCACCACGACCAGGTGGTCCTGCTCGGCCAGCGAGACCTCGGCCTCGATCGCCGCCAGGTAGGCCTCGTCGACGCCGGTCCCGTCCGGTCCGAGGAGGTCATCCTGGTTCAGCTGCAGCCGGACCGTGTTGGCACACCATTCATCCGCCGTCGCGGTGATCTTCTGCAGGTCCAGGGCGGTAAAGCTGGGCCAGTCCGGGCCCTGCAGGCCGGGCACGGTGATCCCGTAGGAGATAAAGGGCTTCTGGTCGGCGTCGAGCACCTGCGTCCCGCTGATCCTGAACGGTCCCGTCGCATGCCCGCACGCCGCGCTCGCGGCCGCGGTCGTGCCCGCCCCGGTCGTCGCGGCCTGAGCGGGCCGCGCGCCCGCCGGTCCGGCCAGCGCGGCGGCCAGCGCCAGCGTCGAGCCGGCCGCCAACCCCCGCCAACCGAACCCCCCGCCGACGCGAGCCAGGCGTGCTCTCGCCATGGATCGACCTCCAAGTGGCCACCAGGATTGATGCCTCCTGACCCCATGTGGCCACCCGGGCGACAACTCCTGTCCCGTTATCTGGTGATGGAGCAGGTTATGGCACGTTGCGCGGTGATCATAGCGCTTTGCTCCCCGCTCGCGACGTGGTCGTGACCGTCCCGATATCACCAGCAGCAACAGGTTCGGTCAGCCGGACCCCGACCCCGTCCGCGGCGGCGACCCCGCGTTCACCAGCTGACGCGTGACCTGGCAACGAGGTCGGCAGGGCGGGTCTGTCCAGGAATTCCGTCCTTTCCCTGCCTATGCCGTTACGGGTGCCGGCGGGTTTACCGGGTCGAGGTGGGGTCGGCTGGGTGCCTGACAAGTAGACCTGGCATCCGCCGGGAAATCATCTGACGGCGCCTCGCGCGGCGCAGGACGGCGATGGCGCTGTTCTGGGCGGCGGCCATGACCTGGGCCGATGACCCGGCCCGGCGCCGCTGCGCGTCTTCTCGCATCGTCGTGTCGCCCGCGGTGCAGGGCCTCGATGTCCCAGTGGCCGCACGCGCCCCGCCAAATACCCCCGGCGGGTCTATTCAATACCCCAATAGGGTTTCCCGAATACCCCGTCCGGGTTTTTCTTGGCGGTGGAATTTACTTAGCTGAGCCGTTGCTTCCCTTGCCCGCTCTTCACCTCGTCCAATAACGTTTTATGAGTTCTCCTAGGGAGCCGGAGGGGACCAGCAGATGAGCCCCAGCAGATGAGCCACGGCCTCGCCGTCCGCGACCCGGTCGGGCGGCCTGCCGCTGCTCACGAGCGCGTGGCCGCGCTCGACCCGCGCCGGACGCTGCAGCTCGCCCTCGGCGCTGTGTGGCTGCTGGACGCCATGCTGCAATTCCAGCCGGCCATGTTCGGGAAGGGCTTCCCGCAGATGCTGGCCGGCGGCGCGCCGGGCAATCCCGCGCTTATCGCCCGCCCGATCACCTGGTCGGCTGCGTTTATCGGCCATCACGTGGTCGTGCTGAACGCCATTTTCGCAGCCATTCAGCTGCTGCTCGGCCTCGGCATCGCCTGGCGCCCCACCGTCCGGCTCGCGCTGGCCGGATCGGTGCTCTGGTCGCTGGCCGTGTGGTGGCTCGGCGAAGGCCTCGGGGAGTGCTGGCCGGCACGACCAGCCCGGTCGACGGCGCTCCCGGAGCGGTCGTCCTGTACGGGCTGCTCGCCGTCCTGCTCTGGCCCGCCGACCGCGACCCCGCCGACCGCGACCCCGCCGACCGTGAGCCCGCCGACCGCGACCCCGCCCACCGTGAGCCCGCGGCACCGTTCGTCGCCGCCCGGGCCGTGGGCCGTCGTATCGCGCAGGCATCCTGGCTCGCCGTCTGGCTGGGCCTGGCCGTCCTCGCGCTGCTGCCCGCGTCCCGGGCCATCGGCAGCGCGATCGCGGACACGACGCCGGGGGAGCCCGCCTGGCTGGCCTGGATCGATACCCACGCCGCGAGCGCCCTGAGCCGGCACGGCCTGCTCGCCGCCATCGTGCTCGCGGCCGTGTTCGTCATCGTCGCCCTGGGCACCTTCCTGCCGCGCCGTCCCGCCCGGGCCGCCATCATCCTGGCCGTCGTCGTCGCGGCCGTCCTCTGGCTGGCCCAGGGCCTGGGCGGGATGCTCACCGGCTCGGCCACCGACCCCAACACCGGCCCGCTGCTCGCCCTGCTCGCCCTGGCCTTCTGGCCGCTTTCCGCCCCCGCTCGGTCGGCCGGGGAAACTCCGTCAGCCGGGGAAACCTGACGTGGCCGGCCCCGTCTGGCTGACCGGCATCTTCGCGGCCCTGATGCTCACCGTCGCCGTCTACTGCGCGGGCCGCCTGGCCGTGGCGCGCCGCTGGGGGTGCCCCACCGAGCTCGACACCGACGCCGGCCACGTCCTCATGGGCGCCGCGATGGCCGGGATGCTGGTCGCCCGCCTGCGCATCCTGCCCGCCGTCACCTGGGAGGTCGTCTTCGCCGTCGGCGCCGCCTGGTTCGCCTGGCAGCTCTTCCAGTCCCGCCGCCGAGCCCCGGCCACCTGGCGCTGCCTGCACCCGGCCCCCCACCTGGTCGAGTGCGGCGCGATGCTCTACATGTTCCTCGTCCTGCCCCCGGTCACCGGCCGGCCCGCCGCGGCCGGGATGGCCGGGATCGCCGGGATGGGCGCATCCGCGGCCAGCTCCCGCTACTCGTTCCTGGCCCTGGTCCTGGGGCTGTTCATGGTCGGCTACGTGGCCCGCACCGCCGACCGCCTCCCGCCCGGCCGCACCGCCGACCGCCTCCCCAGCGGCCGCACCGCCGACCCCCCCGCCGGCCGCGTCTCCCAGCGCGACCGGCTGGCCCGGCCCTACCTCGCTCCCCGCTGCGCCGCCCTCTGCAAGATCGCCATGGGCCTCACCATGACCTACATGCTGGTCCTGACGCTCTAGCGCCTAGCCCAGTCCCAGCCGTAGGACCACGGCCCGTTCGGATATTAGAATTTCTTTTCTCTATGAGCGGCGATATCTTTCCTAGCTCCAGTTAAGGGCTTTTGCGCCGTGAAGAATTCGGCGAAACTTACCAAACAATTGTGCGGCAGCCGAAACGATCATGCCATTTGGGTCGAAATTAGCGAATGTGCGACCTTGGCAATGTCATGTTGCACTATGCTGTGCGGCAAGCTGCTGCACGTGCATTTGCACAGCCGCTATCGTCGAGACGGGTGAGCGGGCGGTAGTCGTGCGTTCATTAGATGTGTCAAGCGTTACCAAAAACCGATATGCCCTCATTAGTCCATCTATGCCAGGCGACGCTGGGCCGTGCCCGGCGAACCCAGTGCCACTGAGGAGCTCGCTGGGTTTGCGGGCCGATGACCTCAAAGCCGGTATCTGGCCGCCACGTTGCCGTAGCCAGGGAGACGCAAGTGACTCAGCTATCCGGCTATGATGCCGCCCGGCGGATCAGCGGGCAGGTCTGCGCCATGCTGGCCGTCGACATCGCCGAATTCACCCGGGCCGACCGGGACGAGGAGATCCAGCTCTACCTGCGTACGTGCCTCTACGGGCTCCTGCGCGACGCCCTGGACGGGGCCGGGATGTCATGGGATCAAGCCCAGCACGAGGACCGCGGAGACGGGGCGGTGGTCATCTTCCCGCCCGACCTGGCCGCCCAGCCCATCATCGACGCGTTTCCCGACCGGCTCAGGTGCCTGATCCGCCGCCACAACCACTTCCAGCTCGAGCCCGGCCGGTTGCAGCTGCGGGTCGCGGCCAACGTCGGCCCGGTGTACCGCGACGAGCACGGCTTCGCCGGAGACGACGTCACGTACCTGTGCCGGATGCTCGACGCGCAGCCGCTGCGCCGGGCGCTGTCCGAATCGAGCGCCGACCTCGCCTTCATCATCTCGGATTACATCTACGAGAAGCTGGTCCTGCGCCGCCAGAGCCTGGCCGACCCAAGATCGTTCCGCCGAGTGCGAACCCACGTGAAACGAACCCCGGTGCACGCCTGGATCTGCCTACCCGACGGCCCACCCCCGTAGCCGATACCCCGCGGCGCGGCCCATGGCGAGCACCGCCCGTTTTGCGGCTTTCGTCCGCCCACTAAGCGTGCTGCTTACCAGGTCGATGGGCCGTTGTACCTGCTCTAGGTGGTTTGTCGAAATCACACGCGGGTTTGGGCTGGTCAGGGTCGGTGTCGTGGAAGCCGTCTTGGCTGGGGTCCAGGATGGCGGGGATGGCCCGGAGGGTGGTGTCGGTGATCTCGACCCAGATGGTGGCTTGCCGGTCGGCGGGGTTCCACAAGATCTCGAGGTTGAGGGCCTGGAAGAGCAGGGCTTTGTCCTGCGGGGTGAGCCGGGGCAGGGGGTTGCCGGCGAGGGGGAGCTGGTCGAGGAGGCTGAGGTCGGCGGGCTGAGTGCTGGTGGCCGTGAGGGCGTCGAGCTGGGCTTGGAGCTGCTCGTGTTCGGCGCGGAGCTCGGCGAACCGGTCGAAGATCCGGGTGCGCATTTCCGCGGCGGTGCCGGGGTCGTCTTGGGGGAGGTGTTCGTGGGCGGTGAGCTGGGCTTTCTTGGCGGTCTCGTTCTGCTTAATCCGCAACTCAAGGGCGGCGCGGGCGGCGTCGCGGCCGGCGTCGGCGTCGGCTTGGGTGGCCGGGAGCTGCGCGGCGACCAGGGCGGCCCGGTCGGGTCCGAAGAGGTAAGTGCCGGTGAACTCCCCGACGAGGCGGTCCAGGGTCTTTTCGGGGGCCTGGACGGTGGCCGGGTGGGCGGGGCTGGCGGCGGCGTGCCGGGGGTTGGCCGGGTCGTGGGGGCACCGGTAGTAGACGGACTGGCTGCCGGTCTTGTACCTGCGTCCGGCCATCCGGCGGCGGCATTCCCGGCACCGGCAGCGGGACCGGTACGGGTAGGACCGGACGGCAGAGGGGGTGCCGGGGCCGGGGGCCGGGGTGTCGCGGCTGGTGGCGTGTTTCTTGCCGATCTCCTGGGCTTGTTCCCAGGTGGCCCGGTCGATGAGGGCGGGGTGGACGGGCTGGGGGGACCAGAGCCAGTCCCGGGGCGGCGCCTGGACGCGGCGCTTGTTGCGGGTGCGGCGGCGGCCGAAGACCATGTGCCCGGTGTACTTGGGGTTGCGGAGGATGACGTGGACGAGCTGCGCGGTCCACCCGGGCTTGCCGGGGGCGGGGTACCGGGCGGGGTCGGCGTTGAGCCGGGCGGCGATGGCCGGCGCGCCGAGCTTGTCGATGACCCGCCAGGTGAAGATCTGCACCACGACCGGGGCGCGGACCGGGTCCAGGGCGAGCCGGGTTTTGGTGCGGCCCTGGGAGGCTTTGACCGGGGTGGGGTGCGGGACCCGGTCGGCGAGGTACCCGTAGGGGGCGGGGCCGATGTTCCACCCTTCCAGGGAATGATCGACCAGCCCGTTCCAGCATTTCTTCTTCAGCGAGAACCGGTACCATTCCGCGATGCCCTGCTTGACCCGGCGGACCAGGATCGTGTTCTCGTTCACCCCTTCGATGTCGACGGGCTCGTCGGTGGCGAACAGCGGGATGCCCTGGTCGGAGAGTTCCTTTTCGATCCGCAGCGAGGTGAACGTGTCGCGGGAGCTGCGCTCGATGTCCTCGACGATGACCGCAGCGAATTTCGGGACCGGGGCTCTGGCGTCCTCCAGCAGGTCGGGCAGGCCGCCGTCGCGGGGGATGCCGATACCGGTGAACTGCCGCCACACCTCGTTGTGGCCGCGGTGTTCCAGGTCCAGGCCGCCCGATTCGATGTCCCAGTACCAGGCGGCGATGAACCAGCCGGGCGGCAGCCAGTCCTGGGCGGAGCGGACCTGGCGGCGCATCGAGGCGGCCGGGTCCTGCAGGACCAGGGTGGAGGTCCGGCCGAGGAACGCGACCGGGACCGGGTCCGCCGGGCCGTCCGGGGTGTCTGGTGTCCTCAGGGTTCGGGGTTGCGGCTGAGCCATTGCAGGACCTCCATGATTGCTGTCGCCTGCCGTGCGTCTATTTCCCTGGCGCGTTTCCCGGTGGCGATCCGTACTTTGAACCGGACTTTGATCCCGTCCGGCCTGTC
>Ga0302325_10027093_pt1 | contig 11891 bp, 14 predicted proteins | sample Palsa_T0_2_FD_201948 | JGI IMG/M metagenome (GOLD analysis project Ga0302325, IMG submission 201948) | Peat permafrost microbial communities from Stordalen Mire near Abisko, Sweden - Palsa_T0_2 | ecosystem: Environmental > Terrestrial > Soil > Palsa > Peat permafrost | place: Sweden: Abisko... | reverse complement strand
TCGTCGCGCGGCCGCACGAGCACCTTCACGGTGTCGAGCGTGATGCCGTAGCCCAGGAGAAACTCCCCGAGGTGGGTGCGGACGAGCTCGGTCAGGTCGTGGATCTTTTCGTTGACCGCTTCGAGTGCCGTCACCTGAATGAGCTGGTTGATCGCCTGTTCGACGACGGGGCCCGCGTACTCGTTGATGGCGGAAGTCGTCAGAACGTGCCCGGCGTAGGGCATGTGTTGAACCAGTGCGAGCGCGCCGTCCGTCGTCGGTACGTGGATGTAGTAGTCGACGTCGTAGCTCATCTCGGCCATTTCTTCCGAGAGCGCTACGCCCGACGTCTTCACGACGAGCTTCGCGCGATTAACGTAGAGCGCTTCGTACTGCCAAGGGCTCTGGCCGCCGAGAAAACCCTGCACGAACGAACCGACGATCGGCTTGTCGCCTGTCGTGATCTGATACTGCCCCGTCTCGTAGACGTTGAGAATCGCGCCGCGCGACTTGAGCACGCAGAAGTGGTTTGATTCGACGGTGAGCAGCGATCCGCTCACGATGCTCGGAGAGGGGTAATGATAGATGAGGATGTCGGGCCCCATCACTTCCATGCCCTGATCGTTCAGGGTCGAGATAACGGTCATTAACGCCATGAGTCACTCCTAACCGCAAGCGCGGTCTGCGGGGAAAGCGGTTGCATCGGGAGTATCGCCGCCCGGGCGTGCAATGAGCCGAGCGGAGGAAGTGCTCGCAGCGGGTCCAGAGTCGGGCGAGCGTGATGGTGATGATGTGAGCCGGAAACGTCGGCGACCGGCGTTTCGTGCGCAGGCTTGCTTTTCTTAGCGCGCTTGGGTTTCTCGTTCGGCGCGACGTCGAGCTGGCGTTCCGCGGCCGCTGCGGCCGCAATGCCGAGCGCCTGTCGCAAGCTCTGTGCGAGTTCGGGCTCCGCCGTGCGGCCGCCGATTTGGATCGTAGCGGACTCGCCGCTTTGGCGCGCTTCGAGCGCAGCTTTCACCATGTCCGCGAGCTGCGAGTTTTGGCTGCCGCGTGATTCGATCATGGCTTCAAGTTTTTGGAGTTGCTGGAGATTGCGATCGCTCGGCGTTGGGCCGGCCGGCCCGGAGTTCGCCACCCCAACGCCGCCCGAGGCGCGACGGATCGCGTTAAAGACGAAGAACCCGATCACCGCCATGATGATCAGGAAGATCAAAAAGCCCACGGATCAGTCCTTGTACGACGGATCGATCTTGTCGAGCTTGCGAATCAGCGGTTTCCACGCGAGGTTGTCGATTGCACCGCGGCCGAACTGGGACTGTCTGGTGACCAGTGCTTGAACTTCGTCGGTCGGCCAGTAGATCTTCACGCCGCCGCCGAGCGTCGCGACCTGCGTCGCGCAGGCGCGCTCGAGAAAGTACATCGTGAGAAACGCGCTCGCGACCGTGTTTCCAACGGTCAGCGTGCCGTGGTTGCGCAGCAACATTGCGGATTTGTCGCCGAGGTCCGCGACCAGCCGCGGGCGCTCGTCGTGATTGAGCGCGACGCCCTCGTAGTCGTGGTACGCGAGATCGCCGCGTACGAGCATCGCCGTCTGGTTGAGCGGCAAGAGCCCGTCCGCTTGAGCCGAGACCGCAACGCCCGCCGTCGTGTGCAGGTGCATGACGCAGTGCGCATCTTCGCGCGCGTCGTGCACGGCGCTGTGAATCGTAAACCCCGCGGGGTTGACCGGATAGGTCGTCTCTTCGACGATCTTCCCATCGAGATCAACTTTGACGAGACTCGATGCCGTGATTTCCTCGAACAGCATGCCGTATGGGTTGATCAGGAAATGGTGCTCGGGTCCGGGCACGCGCGCGGAGATGTGGGTGAAGACGAGATCGTCCCAACCATACAGCGCAACGAGGCGATACGCGGCCGCCAAATCGACGCGCATCTGGCGCTCATCGGGCTCCGTTCGTCCGGCCGGCGGTGCGCTAACGGGTTCGGCTGTGACGCTCATGCTAGTCCTCACGTGTTTTACGGAAAGAGTGCCGCGCATCGTTAGGCCATACCACCGACGCACGTACGCGCCGCAAAAAGCGGCGCGTTTATGGTTCGTGCGGGCCGGGACGGTTACTTCTTTTTGCGCTTGGGCGCGGGCGGCACTTTGGCGCCGGAGCGCCGCGCTTCCGAGAGGCCGATCGCGATCGCCTGCTTCGGGTCCGTCACTTTCTTCCCGGACCGCCCCGAACGCAGCTTGCCGGCTTTCATCTCACGCATCTCGGTCTCAACCGATTCACTCGCCTTGGGTCCGTACTTCCGCGTCGATTTCTTGGCTTTCTTCGCCGTGGTCTTCTTCGCTGCGGACTTCTTCGCCGTGGCCTTCTTTGGTGCGGCCTTTTTCCGAACTGCTGCCATATCTTCCACCTCGCAGGGAAGCGTAGTCACGCGGACATTTACCCAGTCCAGCCGCTTTCGCGCGCCTGCGCGATCATCTCTCGCATACGCGGATGATCGCCCGGAACCGTCGTCTCCCATTCTTCGAAACGCGGCACCGGCTCGCCCGTCCGGAACAAAAAATAATAGGCCGACAGCTCTCCCAAGAACTTGAAGCGCCCGCGCAGATCGGCTACGAGCGGCGCATAGCCGGCGAAGGAGCGCAGGTACGTGCGGAAGCCGCCATGCTCGCGCTCGAGGGCGAGGAGGGTTTTCGCGTTCTCGATCGTCGCGTCGATCTTCTTGCGTGTCCGCACCACGGCGCCGTCGGCGAGAATGCGCTCGACGTCGCCCTCACCGTAGTGCGCGACCAAGGCCGGATCGAAGCCGTCGAAGAGCCGCAGGTAGCCGTCCCAGCGCGACTCGATCAGTTTCCACGACAGTCCGGCCTGGAAGATCGCGCGCGACATCACGGCGAGGTAGTCCGCTAGGCTCGGGTTTTCGATGCGTTCGGGAACCGCCACGATCAGGGCCGAACCGGGGCGGGGTGAGCGCGATGGGGGGCAACCCGGGCGGCATATCGCACGATTCGATCCTTCTGACGCGCGGCGAACCCACGTCGCGTGTGTATTTACTGCTCCACGGCCTCACCGCGAGCCCGCGGCAATTCTCGGAGTTTGGCCGGTTGCTCTTCGAGCGCGGCGCGACCGTCTCCATCCCGCGTCTCCCGCGCCACGGCCTCACCGATCGGCTCACGACCGAACTCGAAGGCCTCAGCGTCGAGGAACTGCGGGACTTCGCTCGCGCGAGTACCGCGTACGCCCAAACCCTGGGCCGGCGCTTAACCGTCGTCGGCTTTTCGGTCGGCGGCTTGCTCGCGGCGTGGATTGGTCAGAACATTGCGGTCGATCGCGCGACCGCGGTCGCGCCGTTCCTCGGCCCGGCATGGCTGCCGACGGGACTGATCGGGCGGGTGGCACGCGCGACGCTGCTGATGCCGAACCGATTTTTGTGGTGGAACCCGTTTTCGCGCGAACGCCAGATGCCGGCGCACGGTTACCCGCGATTCCCAACGCACGCCGTCGCACAAGCGATCACGCTTGGACAAGAACTGCTGGCGCAGGCCGGTCGCTCCGCGCCCGCGGCGCACGACGTCCAAATTCTCGTCAACGCAAGCGAAGCGGCCGCGAACAATTGGGCAGCGCAGGAACTGGCCGCCCTCTGGTCGGCCCACGAAGGTGGGCGGATCGTGCTGCACCGCCTCTCGGGCTTGCCGCCGTCGCACGACATCATCGAGCCCCTGCGCTCACCGCAGATCGCGCGCAGCGTGTACGCCGCGCTGCTCGACCTCGTCGAGCGCTAAACGCTTCGGGAATCTGCAGGGCGCGGGCCGAACGCGAACGGTCGTGCTTCCTAACATCGGGACGGCGAAGCCCCCCGATCCCCCCCCACATGCAGACGGCCTGCGTCCCGACCCCGCCCGCGACTACGCCGAGGCGCTGGGCCGCTTCGCCAAGCTGAGCGCCCGCGACGGCCCGGTGATCTCGTCACCGGGGCGCTCCCGCTTCTACGCCCATGGCAAGCGCACGCCGTTGTCGATCGTCCTGATTCACGGCTTCACGAACTGTCCGCAGCAGTGGGACATGTTCGCGAGCGAGTTGCAGGAGGCGGGACACACGATCGTCGTGCCGCGCCTGCCCGGTCACGGTCATTACTTTCGCGGAACGCACGCGCTCTCACGCGTCACCGCGCCCGCACTGCTCGCAACGGTCAACCAAGCCGTCGACATCGCCTGCGGGGCGGGCGAGCGGGTCGTGCTCGCAGGCTTATCGATCGGCGGCACGTTCGCGCCGCGGATCGCGCTCGCGCGCGCCGACATCGCGCACACGATCTCGATCGTGCCTTTTTTCGCGCCCGCGAAGTTCAGCATCAAAGGAACGAGTCGCCTCGCCGCGGTTCTCGAGTTCGTGCCGAACTTCTTCGTATCGTGGGATCCCGGCGGCGACGACTCGCTGATCCCGTCCTACGGGTACCCGCGGTTCGCGAGCCGGATGCTCGCCGAGTCGCTGCGCATCGGTATCGCCGTCGAAGCGATCGCGCGCGAGCGCGCCCCGGCCGGTCATACCACGTTCATGCTCAACGCGCGCGAGCCGGCGTGCAATAACGCCGTCAGCGAAGCGGTGCGCGCCGGTTTCGAACGCGATCGTCCCGGATCGACCGGCCTGATCGTCCTCGAGGATCTACCGGCGAACCACGACATCATCGATCCGACGAATGCCGTGGCTCGGGTCGACCTCGTTTATCCCGTCCTGCGCCGGCTGATCGAAGCGACCGCCTACGCGCCGCGCTGAGCGTCGCGTTGATCTTCCTCGTTCGGGTCGAGGGACGAGTCGCCGTACACCGGCTCATCCGGCAGCATCCCCGCTACCTCAGCTTCTTCGCGTGTTAACGGCCGCTCGTCGTCGGCGACGGTTGAGAGTTCTTCGGGATCCTCGGGATCTTTCACATTCCCTCTCAGACGGCAGACTTGCGGCCGGTGAGAAGTCGCAAGAGGAACAGCAAGATAACGGCTCCGATGAACGCGACCACGATCGAGTAGATGTTGAGACCGGTCACCGCGCTATGACCGAAGAAATTGAAGACCCAACCGCCGATGAACGCGCCGACGACGCCGACAATGATGTCGCCGATGACGCCGCCGGGCCCCTCGCCGGGAACCACCATCTTCGCAAGCGCACCCGCAATCAACCCCACGACGATCCACCCGATCAAACTCCACATCTGTGTAAATCCCTCCGGATATGCGGTTCCCCGTTTGCTGAGGGAAGAAACGATATGAAGCGGTCCAATCCCTTTCCCGCGGGTCGACTGCCGTTCGGGACGAACTGACAAGCCGTGCGCGCCGCCGGTTCGGGAAACCCATCCGCACATCGCGGCAATTGGGCGCTCGTCGCCGCGATCGTCGGCTCGGGCATGAGCTTCATCGACGGGTCCGCCGTAAACGTCGCTTTGCCGGTGTTGCAGCGCGACCTCAACACGAGTTTGGCAAGTGCCCAATGGGTGATCGAAGGCTACAGCCTCTTTCTCTCCGCGCTGATGCTGATCGGTGGCGCGCTCGGCGACCTGTACGGGCGGCGGCGCGTCTACGCGGCCGGCGTCGGGCTCTTCGCACTTGCGTCGATCCCCTGTGCTTTCGCACCAAACATCGAGTTTTTGATCGTGGCGCGCTGCATTCAAGGCATCGGCGGTGCGCTCGCCGTGCCCGGCAGTTTAGCATTGATCAGCGCAAGTTTTCCGCCCGAGACGCGCGGTCGGGCCATCGGGACGTGGTCGGGCTTCGCGTCGCTGACGGCGGCAATCGGGCCGCTCTTGGGGGGCTGGCTCGTGCAAATCGGATCGTGGCGCTGGGTCTTCGTCATCAACGTGCCGCTCGCCGCGATCGTCCTCGTCATCCTGAGGCTCCACGTCGACGAGTCGCGCAACGACGACGCCGACCGGCATCTCGATGTTAGCGGCGCGGCGCTCGCCACATTCGGACTCGGGGCGCTCGTGTACGGCCTGATCCGTCTGCAAGGCGGTACGCTCGATCCGATCGGACTCGCCGTCACGCTCGCGGGTGTGTTGGGCATGGCGGCGTTCGTCATCGTCGAGCGTCGCGAAACGCACCCGATGGTACGGCTCGACTTGTTTGGCTCGCGCACGTTCACCATGGCGAACCTCTATACGTTCTTGCTCTACGCCACGATCGGCGGCAGCCTGTACTTCCTTCCGTTCGACCTGATCAACGTCCAGGGCTATCCGCCGTCGGCCGCAGGGGCCGCCCTGCTCCCGTTCGTCGCGATCGTCTTCGTGCTCTCACGTTTCGCGGGCGGACTCTTGGCAAAAATTGGGCCGCGCCTCCCGCTGGTTGCGGGTGCCGCTCTCGCGGCCGCCGCGTTCGCGGTTTTCGCGTCCGCGGGCGTCGGGAACTCGTACTGGACGACGTTCTTTCCCGGCGCCGTTCTGCTAGGTTTCGGAGGTGCGCTGTTCATCGCGCCCTTGACGACGACCGTCATGGATTCCGTCTCCAGCTCGAGCGCGGGCATTGCATCGGGCATCAACAACGCGGTCTCCCGCGTCGCGGGATTGCTCGCGATTGCCGCATTCGGCATATCGCTCGCGACGGTGTTCGAAGCTCGGCTTGCGCGCGAACTGGCGACCGTCCAGCTCGCGCCCGCAACGCGCACGGCGATCGCGCGCGACCGTTCGATGATCGTCGCGGGGCAAGTGCCGCCGGAGATTACCGCCGCGCGAGAGCGGGACGTCGTCGCAACGGCGGTTCGCGCCTCGTTCGCCGATGGATTTCGCGCCGTGATGCTGCTCTCGGCGGCGGTCGCCTTACTCGCTGCTTTGGTGGGACTCGACAAGACTTTCGAAATGCAAGCTTCGTCGCGATAGGCCTCCGCAACGTCTTGCGCCTTTCGGAGGTCCCATCGCCAATGTCCGTCATCGACAATAACCCTTTCGGCACGCAGTTCGAACCGTCGTCGCCGCTGCCCGCGTTCGGAAGTTCGGGCGGCTTTGGGGGAAGCGCGCCGCAGCCCATAGCGGGAACCGACAACATCTCGTTCGGACCGAATCCGCCGTCGTTGCCGATCGAATCGCCCATGTTGGGTAGTCAATGCGGTCCGTCGAATTCGGCGGGGGGCTCGTGGAGTTTCTCGAGCGTCATGAACGCGATCGGGAACGCGATCAACTCGCTGCTCGCGCAGCTCGGTAGCTCCCTCCCCGGCATCGGAACGACCTCCGGCACCGGAACGACGTCCGGCTCGACATCGTCCACCGCCGCCGGTCAAACGTTTTTCGCGAACGCGACGGCGAGCTCGAACGGCGACCCGCACCTCGCCTTCGACGGTACGACCTCGGCCGGCGCGAGCGTCGAGGGCAAGTGGGACAGTATGAGTTCACACTCAGATCTGCTGTCGTCGGATTCGTTCGCCGGCGGCTACCGCGTAGCGACGCAAGTGACGCAGTCGAATGCGAAGGGCGCCACCCAAAACGCGAGCGCGACCGTTACGACGGCGGGCGGTGCGACGAGCGTCAGCATGAACGCAAACGGCTCGTACTTGGTCACCGAAAACGGCGCCGCGATTACGCTAGCGCAAGGCCAGTCGACATCGCTCGGCAACGGCGAATCGGTTACGCTCGAGGCCGATGGATCGCTCACGGTGGCCGATCGGAGCGCGACGGGCGGTTCCATTTCCACCACGCTGCGTTCGAACGGTGACGGCGGCGTCAACGTCTCCAACACCGCAAGCGAGGTCGATCTCGGCGGCTATCTCGTCAACAAGAGCGACGGTGCGTGGAACGGCGCTCCGCCGCAGCCGGTCCCGCAGGGTCAGACGAGCGCTCTTTCAGCGCAAATGGAAACTGCGTACGAAGCACAGCAAGACCAGCAACTGTTCGGCAGCTCAAGCACGCCGCAAGCCGGTTTCGAGAGCCTCGATCAATTCGATCCGGAGAGCACGTCGACGAGCTTGGAGAACATCCAGCTCGCATAGCGTAGACTATCTGCGGGGCGCGCCCGCGAAGCTCCATTCGTAGCTGTTCCAGGATTCGACGATGCCGTTTGGGCGGAAATGTTGCAGGCGCGAATTCACGGCTTCGATCTGGCGCGGCCACCAGAGGTAGACTTGCGGCGCTTGCTGCGCGAGAATTTCCTGGATGGTTTGGTACGCGCGCTTGCGGGTCGGAATGTCGTAGTGCGCGAGCGCCGTGCGCTCCGCAGTGTCGAGAGCCCGGTCGCACAAGAACGTCCAGTTAAATCCGCCCGGCGGGATCTGATCGCACAGAAACTCCGAGGAGTCGTCGGGATCGACGCCCGCATACCACGTCTGCAGCCCGAGATCGTACTTTCCGTTCGAGAGGATGCCCCCGCCGCTCGGCGGCGCGTATAGAAGCGCAGTCGTATAGCCTTTGAGTTCGACGTCAAAGCCCGCATCGTGGAGCATTGCGGCGATGATCACGCCGCGGTTGCGGTCGGTCAGGCTGTCGCTGCGAAACGCGAGCCCGACCGAAAGTTTGCGGCCGGCGCGGGCGCGGATGCCGTCGGGACCGCGGCGCCAACCGGCTGCATCCAAGAGCGCGTTTGCCGCAGGCAGGTCGCGCTTCGACGTGCCGGCGTGTGGATCGAACGACCACATGAACGGCGCCATGTCCTCGGTCGCGGGAATGGTCGTGTCGTAGGTGACTTCGTGGGCGAGCAGCGGCTTGTCGATCGCAAGCCCGACCGCACGCCGTACGCGCGCGTCGGTAAGGAAGATACTGCGTGTGTTGATGAGGATCGAATCGAAGCCGTTGAACGGCACGAGCCGGACGTCGATCCCCGGCAGTCCTTTGAGTTGCGGATAGACGCGCGGCGTAGCCGACACGAACCAATCGATCTCGCCCGATCGCATCTCGTTGACGACCGTGTTCTCATCTGGGATGTAGTGCAGCACGATCCGCGAGAACTGCGGCTTGCCCAGAAAGTACCGGTCGTTCGGGACGTACTCGATCTGATCTCCGCGCAGCCAGCGCACGATGCGATAGGGGCCCGTGCCGACCGGCAGCGAGTTGAACGGCACGTTATTGAGGTCGTGGTAGCGTGCGAGCAAGTGCGCCGGGATGATAAAAATCGGCGAGTCGCTGTGCGCGAAAAACGTGTGGACCGCGGGTGCGAACGGGCGCTTGAGGCGGAAGACGGCAGTGTAGGGATCGGGCGTGTCGACGCGCGTCACCTGATCGTAGCCGTGACGCGTTGCCACGTTCGTATTCGGGTTCATGATCGCTTGCCATGTGAACGCGACGTCACGGCTGCTAAACGGAGCGCCGTCCTGCCACACGACCCCGTGGCGCAGATGGTAGGTAATCGACCGTCCGTCTTTTGCGATGTCGCCGTTCTCGAGCGTCGGGACCCGGGCTGCCAGCATCGGCACGTCGTGGCCCTCCGGGTCGGTGGCGATGAGGCCATCCATCGCAAAGGCCATCGCCTGAACTTCCAACTGCTGCGTCGCCAGGATCGGGTTGAGCGTATTGGTCGCCGCGGTTTCCGCCACGTTGAGGGTAACGGGTCCGCTCGCGCTCGTGCCAGGCCCACCCTCAACCCGCGTGCACCCGGCAAGCAGCAAGATCGCAACGAAAAAGCGTGATCGAAGGGGCATGCTTGCCCGGTTTCGCGCCGGTCCGGCTCGCGCCCGTTAGGTTCTAGCAGATGGAACGGGTGTGCCACTATGGTGGCACACCCTCCGCCTAGGATCGGTGCATGGATCAACAACGCATCCGCCTCCTCACCGACATCGCCCGGGCCCAACAGCCCGTGGACGACCCCTCCCAAGACGACGAGCGGGAGATCCGCTTCAGCCTTACCGCGCTCGGCGAGGCCGCGGTCTATCGCCGTCGCGCAAAACAGCCGCGGTTTGCGGGCTTTGGCCCCTGCGGCTGTCTCGCGCGCGAAGTGGGCTAGCGACGACAATCAGAGGCGTTTTTGTGCTGCGACGGAACATCTACGGGACGTTTTCCCCTCTCGTGTTACCAGAGGAGTGGTTGCCGTGAATCCGCCCGAAGCACCGGTGGGCCGCGCGCGGTCCAACGCCATCTCGAACACCCACGTAACCGGCGAGCAATTTCTCGCCGAAGCTCACACCGCGTCGTCGGCCACGTATTTCAAGGGTCAGGGCGACGGCAAAGATCTTCCTGTCGGTTGGAAGCGCGTGCCGCTCCCCGGCGACGACCCAAGAAAAGTGGCCGATCTCGAGAAGAACATGGTCAAGGCGGATGCCGAGTACGTGCAGAGCCCGAGCGGTCAACGCTTCGTCGCGTTTCGCGGCACGGATATGGGCAAAGGCGGGGCCGAAGCGCTCAAAGACTGGAAGAACAATATCCAGCAAGGCGTCGGTCTGCCGACCGAAAAGTATCTCGCGGCCGCCAAGATCGGTGAGGCTTTCAAGAACGAACCCGAGGTTGCGTTTACGGGGCACTCGCTCGGCGGCGGCCTCGCGAAGCTCGCGGCCGAGAAAGCATCGACGCCGGGACCCGGCGAAACCGGCGTCGATTCAAAGGTGTGCGTCGGATTCAACGCCGCGCCGGTCAACCCGCTGACGTATAAGCGCGAAGGGCTCGCGACGCAGGAGCACTTGCGCACGACGATTCACGTCGTCAACGAGAACGACGTCCTCAATCGCATGCTCAAGGGCGGAAAAACGACCGCGCTCGGCGGCGAAATGATTGCCGACCGCGACAAACCCGACAACTCGATGATCGTCCTCGCGAAGGGGGCGGGCAGCGTGATGGGAGCGAGCGGACACGGGAACAAGAATCTCGTTCAGCCGGGCGCTGAGCGCGGCGACCGGGTGCAGTTCTATCCGCTGCAAAACGCGGACGGCCAGAGCGTTAGTGCCGCCGAATTCGACCGCTTCGTGCCCTCGAAATTGATCGAGAATCGCGAACGCGCGGCTCAAGCGTTGGAAACGATCGACCGCGCGCAGCCGCAGGCGCGCGAGGCGCCCCAGATCGGAAATCATCGAGGCGGGCAAGCGAACGATGCGCCGCAAGTCGGGCATCGCGAAGTCGCGCAACGGCCGCAGATCGGATCCCATCGCGGTGGCGGTGGAGGGATGGAACTATGAGCGCGCATCAACTGCCTCCCCTCGAGGAGCTTCCGCTTCTGCGCCATCGCGATGGGGGCGACGATCTCGCCTTCACTCATCCGATGACGATCGTCGGTCGTGTCATCCATCTCGGTTACGATACGGTGACGATCACGGGCGGCCGGGGCACGTTCACCGAGCTCTATATGGAAGATCTGTACGATCTGCTCGACGGTCCCGAGATGGCGATGGACATTCTGCTCGATGCCGCCGAGCACGAAGATGAGGTGCACATTCGCCTCACGCACGGGCACCTCTCGTACGAGAACCCGCGCCAAACGGAGCGCTTAGCAAAGCTCGTCGAAGCGGGCTAGCCGCGAGCGCGACCTCGGCGAAACCTGGCCGGTAGGTCGCGCGTAGGTACGCCGACCACATCATTAGGAGTGCTATGAACCGTCTTCTTGCGTTCGCCATCGCGGTGGCGGCCTTGGTTTATTCTGCGTTACCCGCACGCGCTGCGGACCAGCCGTTCACGTTCGACTCGACGTTCGGTCGCTTGCCGAAGACCGTCGTCCCGATCGACTACGACATCGCGCTTACGCCGAACATCGCTGCTCGTACGACGGCCGGCACGGAAAGCGTGCGCGTGCGCGTGCGAACGGCGACAGCGAAGATCGTCGTCAACACGCTCGAGATGACGATCCTGACCGCTCGGCTCGCAAACGGCCCGGCTGCTACGATCGCAGACAATCCGACGCTGCAGCAAACCACGCTGACGTTTGTGAAGCCGATCGCCGCCGGCGAGCACACGTTGCAGCTCGCGTTCAGCGGGAAGATCGGTACCGCGGCCCAGGGGCTGTTCCTCCAAGCGTACCAAACGGCGTCCGGACA
>Ga0302325_10027091_pt1 | contig 11892 bp, 11 predicted proteins | sample Palsa_T0_2_FD_201948 | JGI IMG/M metagenome (GOLD analysis project Ga0302325, IMG submission 201948) | Peat permafrost microbial communities from Stordalen Mire near Abisko, Sweden - Palsa_T0_2 | ecosystem: Environmental > Terrestrial > Soil > Palsa > Peat permafrost | place: Sweden: Abisko... | reverse complement strand
AATGGGCCCTATGTATACATCTGTAGGGACGGTGGGATGGTTGATTGACAATGAATCCGATGTAGCCGTCGATGGTTTTGGTGAGGAAGGATGCAGGAGCTGTAGGCCAAAATAATCGTATTTAGGCTGCTCGGGCCCCTGTCGCTTACATAAAACCATCCTATTTCTAGACATTCGATCAAGTACCGGAACAGTCAACCTGTTGGATCAAATAATCGTGATTTTGCCTATTGAATTGCCAACTGTTTTGCAGTGGAAGGTGGCCTGTACTTATAGAGCTTACGGAGGTAAGGCTCCTAAATCTCGGCATCACATGCTATAATACAAGCTATAATTAGGTTTACAGCTAAGATCTTTAGCTGTATCGGCATTGCCGAACATTCAGCTCGGCGTAGCCGAAACCCCTATAGCGTAAAAACACTACTAAAAACACCCCTGTTTTATCCAACACAACCAGCCGCTTGTGAGCCACCACGAGCCAATGCAGTCGACTGAACGATGTCGTATTTCTTGCATTCACCACTTGCAGACCCCGAGTTGGAAATTCGTCTCCTTATCCTTCAGCCAGGGAAAAAAAATGACAGTGTGCACTGTGACCTGATAACTGTACCTTCCATCTCAGGCCAGCCATACGAAGCTCTATCATACTGCTAAGGGAGAACAAATGTGACAAACACCGTTTTTGTAATTAGCAAAAGTATTCAAATATCGCCGAATCTTAAGCAAGCTCTTAGACACTTGCGGCAGAGGAAATCTCAGAGGTTGTTGTGGATCGATGCAATTTGTCTCAACCAGATGGACATCCCAGAGAAGAACAAACAAGTTCCAAGAATGAGACAGATCTACAAGCATGCATTGGAAGTGCTTGTTTAGATCGGATGAGGTCACGAGCTGGAGGACGCGAACCTCACATGGAACCCCAATATCTGGGGCGCCAACTTTACCACTACTGAAAGAGGCACAAGCAACACTACCCAGCAAGCATTTGAGTTTGCCCGTAACCTAGCCCTAATGTCTCGAATACAACCGCTCGATAGGGCCTTTGACAGTCATTTTGTCCCGATTATCCAAGAGCGTGACAATTATGTCACCCTATCTCGTCTTCTCCGCCAAGAATGGTTTTAACGTGTCTGGACCTGTCAGTTGGAAATCACGTGTATTGCACCACTTCTATATGAGGATTAGCCTCCGATTTGTATGCATATAAGGACCTTCAACTTCCATAGCTAGTAGAACTTTAGACAACTTCAATATCAATATTTTACACCCAATCCATACTTCACCCGATGAATCAGGACCTCTGCTCGACCAACTAACAGGACCATCCAAGAAGTGGTTCTTGCTAAAAAAAAAAAACCTACTGTAGTTTGCGGATACCAGTCGTTATCGTGGAACACTCTCGAAGAAGCTGCACAGGGCATAATATTACATCCAGATTAATTAGATGCTATTGACTGCCTCTACTACACAGGTCTGGGCCATGACCGCATACAGCATATCACGCATTATCGTCTGAATAGAGGTATTTTACCTGTTTTACAAAGCACCCAAGCAAACAGGTTTTTCTACCAAGGAGTACAATATACCGACGCCCGCGATAGACTGTTTGGACTGATGGGCATTGCAGAAGAAGGAGAGGATATCAAGCCGGAAAATGCACAAGACTACAAAGAAGTTTACAGATCGTGGGTAATTCAACACATCTTGCGTACCCAGAGTCTCGATGCCTTGAGCCTTGCGCAGACGATAGACAGCATGACTTCCATTCTTGGGTTCCGGACTTGACAAAACCGTCAGGGTGTGATAACACGCTATTTTATATCATGCACGCAATACATGGGACTAGACTTATGACACCTAGTTCAGACATTTACAAGGCCTCCGGAAACGCCAGCATCAGAGACCGATTCACCGAAACACTAGACCCACGTCTAGCGGGACCATTGATTCGAGTACTGAGGCCAACTCTCTGCGTCAAAGCCTTACTCATCGAAAAGATATTCAGTGTCACTCAAAACTTGATCGATGGTATCTATTCGGTGGACGCGGAAATGTCGGCTGACCTTCAACAAAGAATGGGAGAAATCGAGCTCCGAGCGATTGTAGCACTGCAATTACGCCCTAATCCAGTTCCGCTCTCGACTCTATACGAAGAGTTTGGTACGACTCTCTTCCGTGGCAATAGCCATCCTTGGGATAGTATTACACTCGCAGCTAGGCACGAACGATGGCGTGGATGGGCAAGCCCCCCTGATCCTCTTCTACCGTCCTTCTCCAGGGAAGAAATCTTATTCAAAGCTTTCGACAAGCAACTCCAGCATCTCTTACATAAATCTCAAATTTTTTCACTGAAAGTGGGAGGTTTGGTATTGTGTCTGCCGATTGTCATGTTCAGGATGGGGACGATGTGTTTATTTTGGAGGGCGGGAAAACACCTTTTATATTGAGAGAAGAGTGCTTGGGGACGCATAGGTTGATGGGATTCTGTTATTTGTATGGAGCTATGGCTGGAGAAAGGTGAGATGTAGAGCCTGGGGGCTTTGGGTGGGGGTACGGCTTGGGAGAATTGAGAGACATCAATATCGTTTAGGAATATTCAATACGAAATATGGTTGTGAAACTTGTGAGGAAATCATAAGAGCATAGGATCTTAGACTAGAAAATACTTGCTTTGCAATATCATTTGCCATAGAAAAAGCTCAACGTTCAAATGTTTGAAAACAATTACTATCATCCCCTGCGGTGATATATATATAGCTATATAAATTATTCTAGGGTTAAGGAAGCTTAGCTAAGGAAGGTTAGCTGAGAAGTGTAAATGAACGAGGAGAATCCTTAATCAGCGAGGATAGAAGTACAGTAGTGACTTCCATTTCAGTACTTCTAGAGCTTTCTATGAACGGAGTGTGTGCCATAGAATTTTCGTGATTACTCTGTAAATCAACCTACTAGAAGAGAAAAAAGAGAGTGGAAAGTACTTTGCGAAGATTTCCATCTGTTTATGGTCACATGACATGGACGCAGTCTCGATATGGGCAGAAAAAGCGGCACTAATTTTCGTTATCCTACACTAAATTAGAACACTGATCTGGAATAATGAGTGCCGCTTTTTCTAGCCTTCGCGAGGCATTTTCGCAAGTTCGCGTTTTCAGGCCCAGGAATTAACCCGAGCTCATCAAATTTGAACCATAAGACTTGCTTATGAAGATCAAAATCAAGCTTTCAACAACAAATTCAACAATAGTTGTCTTGTAGATAAAGGATTTGACTTAGTTTCCTCCCATGGTCTATCTCTCATGTTCTAATCACAAATGAAATAATATTGTATCTTCTTCAAACTTTGAGGGTAGAAAGACCAATAAGAACCTGTTGAGTATTCTTCAATCATCCACCTATGCTCTTCAATCGAGAAATCATGTTGAGTGCGACGCAGTGCGTCGTAGAGTATCGAAAGCCGGCCGTGCTTTTGGAGAACTGGCGCAAGAGCTGGCACAAGAAATTCCCAAAGGAAGGTTGTATCAGAGTCAACACAAGCAGAAATATGGCAAGTTATCAACTCCCGGTGCTCCTCTTCTTCCAAGAGTGCTCGTAGCTGCCCCAAGCTCCAAGCTATGCAATCAATCTTCTCATCGTTGCTTTGAAATTCAGTAGATCTAATCCAAGCACGAAACATGGAGCTGTTGGGGTCTCGTAGCGCTCCCTCAGGGCCGAAGACAGGAATATATTTCGGTAATTGTGCATGCTTCTGTTCCTTCCAATCTAGAAGCCAATCTTCTTGCTGTGTGATCAACGAGAAAACGGGTGATTCAATCCCGGCAGTTTCCTTATACCAAGCTAGTTCGTGGAGCCTGGCCCATTCGAAAGGATTCTGCACACTTCGGCTGAGGATAATACGAGCTATCTCCACCAAAAACGGTGCGAACTCCTTCGTATAATCGAGGGATGCAAGGCTGTCTACCGGGCTATGGCCTTCTACAACTCTGTCTGAGGTGCCCCAGATTCTGAGACGCTGTGGGTTGTGATGTTTTAGGTCCATGCATCGCCGTCCAGCAGCAAGACAGCTTTCGCATAGCACATAACCTCCACCACAAAACTTGCAGTCATGATATTTCCCATGCACCTCCGAGAAGCAGAAACTGCATGTGAGGGTATACGCGCGACCGCTCATCTTACTAGGCAAGAATTTTCGTACGGTGTGCTGTTCCAAGAGTTCTCCGGGATCAAGTCCTTGTTCAACGAGATATTTGAATAACTGACAGAGATCACGCATATGATTCTCTTTAGCGACGGGCTGGTTAAGATATAATCTGATCTCAGCGAATACAATATCTAATAGAGACAACTTGTACAACTCTTCGGATCGGTCAAAGGGTGACGCAAGGCGGCTGGCGAATAGTGTCCGAACCGTGTGAAGGTCTCCATCTCTACAAGCTAAGACAACCCGAGCATTATGTTTGATCCAGTTGCAAACTCTCAAAACTGGATCAAAATTAGGCTGGTAGTGGAGTTGTGATCTTGAAGTTGTGGTGCAGAACAGACGGCAAGGTAGCCATGCCTTGTCAAAATCTAGCGATATGACCAATCTCGTTTCTGTATAAGACCATCCATTGCCTTCACCTTGGGAATCGCCGAGCCTCCATTGGGTAGAGGTTGTAGTGACTGTGACGAGTCCAAGAGCTCTTTCAAATGAATCCTCCTGGATACTTTGTTGGAGAATTCTTCGGTAACGAGGTATTTCAAGGTGACCTCCTAACGCCTTGACCATATTGTTATCGGATGTTGCGGTTAATAACTGCTCTTTATCAAGCCCAGAATGTACGTTCTGAGCGTAATAATCCACGAGGACACCACGAATAGTATCCTTGGCCATTTCGACTATTTCTGCAGGAAGCCCAGTACAATCTCCGAACTTAAAATGCCTATCGTCCTCGATATCGCCTAAGTTGCTGACTCCAAGTGATTGAATCGCGTTCTGGCCTTCAGATGCGGGTGGGTTGACTAGGACATCTTGCAGGGCAATCTGTAGTTCTGGCATACTGGGCGAGGCGACTGGGTTCTTCCAATCAACGGTCTGCTGGTTGGCATTTCGGATTTTCAACTTCGCATGTTCCAATGTGGTGATATCGGGATGTAGTGGTGCAATATCAGACCGTGCTTGTGTCCTTCTCACTAATGTCTTTAAGTGCTCCGAGTCCACTCTTGAGGCCTGTGCTTGATTTTGGCCTATGTGACTGATTCTGTTAGCCCTCTAAATTCACCAGGGCATACATCGTACACTCACATGCTCATATTCACCTGAGAACACAAGAGAAGCGACCTGGCTCTTTCTAATGTCTTCACATGCTTCGAAATTCGGACTTTCCGCACTACCATAGAGAAGTTCGTCATACAACCATGGCTCCCGTCGCCCAACTTAGAAACAACTTTTCGCAGCTCATTGATGGCCTTGCTGCTGTATTCGAGAGAAAGACGAATGTCTTCACCGACCGCATCGTCACCAACCACATTGAGAGAAGACTTAAATGCATCAAGACTCGCTTGAAAAATAAGAAGTTCCGACCGCAGAACTCCGATATCAGCAGGTGCGTCTTCTAATGCTTGGAGAAAATTCTGGACAAACAAGCAGCCTTGCAGAATTTGTCCAGTAAGGCCGACAAAACCGACTACCGATGCACCAAGAGCTATTGCTTCAGCCGCCATTATGGGCAACTGAATGCAGACACAGTGTGATTTATTTGCTTAATAAGGAATATGGACAAATTTCCTCAGGGATATGGAAATGTGAAAATTGGGGATATTCGTCTGCCATGTCAGTATATTCTGAGTCAGGCTCCATGCTAGGCAGCCCAATTCCAGCGCCCGGGTCATGAGGCAGATTGCCTGCCATATTTTCGCCATGTTTTCCGAGGCCGCCCAAGATCCTGTGAACCTGACCTATCGTAGAACATTTTGTAATCAAATTGCTGTGCAAGCTTTAAAAAAATAAAAAAGCAAGGCTGTGGCGGCGAATTGACCTTTCCTCACTTGAGACACAGCAAACTCTCTACCACGTAAATCGACACATTCACAGGAAGGATTCTCCAACCAAGTAGTTTAGTAAATTACCAGCATCAAGCAGAGAAGTCAGTAGGAAGGGTACAACATCATTCGCATATCCGTCTAAGACAAGCTCAACCTTTCAAGTCTACTCTTCGCCGCCTCCACCAAGGCAGATTCCCGATCGAGCAATCCCATAATCTGCGCCATTTTAGCCTTCCTGATCTCAGAGGGTACTTTGATATTCTGTTGAGTCGCGACTTCCTCGTCAACTGATATGTCCTTGATTTGCTCAAGCAGATCTTCCTTCAGCGCTTTGACTTCCTCATATCGTGCCCAAGGCTGCTTTGTGTTTCTCGTTCCATTACCCACCTCTCCTTGACCAACAACTTTGTTCTCTAGAATGTGGACTTCATCTATCCAAGCCTTCTCCTTGTCGCTCAATTCTCGTTTTGAACCTCGCGTGGCTTTTCTTCTGATCTGCTCGATGCGATTGTTGAGCTCTTTCTGCTTCTTCTGCGCAGCTTCCATTCGCTGCTCCACCTTCTCATTTAAGGCAATGACTGGTCCATCGTCGGAGTCTTCACCTGTGATCGCTTTTATGCGGGTGGCTACGTCATGCGCCTTGTGAATGTGATTTTTCAAGTCAGCTTGCAGCTTTTCACAACGTCGGAAAAGTTCAGCAGCCGCGGTTCCGATACGATGCGTCTCTTCGCTGATGACTTTGTGTGCATCAGTCAAGATTGTCAGCGTAGCAGGTGACAATCGAACAGGTTCCTGAAACAGTCGCTTGTATTTGCCGTGTCGTTGTCTCTCAAGGAATGTTGGCATTGCAGAATTGTCATCGAGGGTATGTGCAGGTTCGTAGACAGGTCGGGGTTCGAAAAAGATCAAGGGCTTGTCGGGTTCCGGGTCGTAGGTAGGTGAACGAGACCGACGGTCTAGGTCAAAATGTAGGTCAGGAGCTTCAAAGGTCAAGGCGATTGGACCATGTGAAGTGGCAGTGAGAAGGAAGTATCCAAGGTCAGGATCTCGGATTACTGCGCTCGCAGCAAGTGGGGTGGATTTGTCATTCGATTTTTGGGTGTGAAGTCTCTCCCGGAGTGAGCTCTGTCCTTTCACGAGGAGGTCGATTCGGAAGTCGGTCCCAGCTGTGGCTTCGTTCAACTCGGTCTCTAAGCGGAACACCCAAGGGGATAGGGAGATAAAAGTAACGCTCGAAGTATCGGTGATATAAAAGGAGTATCGGGAGTTGACATCGTGACTGAAAACCGGCCAGTTGCCTTCCCAGACCTCACCATCTCGCGATGTGTCCAAGACCTCGAAAGTCAACAAAGACGGATCAGATTCTTCAACATGCCTCAGCACCTTCGCCTTGGGTTTCGGTAACCATTGAGCCTCGACCCCGTCTAGATCCAGACATATCGAGAGTCGACCACTGCTTGTCAATAAGCAGACAATGCCAACTGACAAGCCTTCCTGGTCAACTTCGTCCATTTCCAAGTTATCTTCTTCTCCAAACATTAACTCATCAGCATCCATTTTCGGCCCAATGACACAAATATCACTCAAGAGGCTGTCAAGTTCGTCCTCTGATTCTTCGGGAGCAAGATCAAGCTCAAAAGGGCCTTGAAGTTTTGGTACCCTGCCCGGTTTGCCAGGTCTAGTGTAAACTTCTGCCGGAGGTTCACCAGCAGGCGCCTCGATGTGGAGGGGTTCTTGGCTGTCGATCTCAGTCATCCACTGTAGTTGTTGCTGTGCAAGTAATTTGCTCCGCGATGAGGCTCCCTGATCATCTTCCAGTGCTGCAACTTTTGCAACGATCGAGACAGACAATGAGGGGATGAGGGTTGGTGGTGGAGACCATTTCTCCGGCAACAGCGGGCAAAGGGCGTAAACGTCGCCTTCCCTCATAGCAATCCATAAAGTCATTGGCGACCATCCTCCACTTCCTCTGCCGGCAAAACAAGCTGATGCTACTTCCATCTCGAAAGAATCTGGTGAGAAGCCTTTGCTGGTTCCATGCACCGACGCACCAAAATCTTGGTCCACAGATGTTCCATCTGCCAACTTCTTGAGATCGATTGCAAGGGTTGGCCGATCAAAAGACCACCGATCTGCAATAGATAATTCCCATATACGCACGACAGCATCTTCCGTCACCGTCACCAAACAGGTCCCATTCACACCCAATGGATGCCATAAAGCAGACGCTATTCCAGACTGAGACGTGACGTGTGTTGTGGGCCCAAGGGTATAGTATTTCAGCTTCATCGGACCAGTATCAGCGGCTGTGAGCTGTGAAGGCTCGGGCAGTATTGCAATATGGACCGTATGTGTCGTCAAGATGGCAATGTAGTTGGCATGTGGAGAGATGATCAGCTGTCGAATGTCTTCCGCAACCTGAGTTTTGATGGTCTACAACTATTAGCATCGAGAAATGGCGAATTCTGGAGAACTTACCCGATATCCTTGAGCATGATCTTCCTCATACTGATTATCAGTGCTCTCTCTAGACCTCGCCTTCCCATTTGGCTTTCTTGACTGCTTGTCCTCCCATGCTTCCTTCAGGTACACGAGATCCGCCCAACGTATCTCCTTGCCCACAGCTATGAAAACCTCTGTTCCCCTGCGCGCAATAGTTCGACGAGGTCCAGGCTTCGCAGCTCGTTTGCTGCTAGAGCTCGATCCGTTTGTAGAGGTGCTCTGGGCCCCCGCAGGCTTCGCAGTAAAGATCTCATGACCGGGGTTGGGCTTCGAGAGCCATGTTGGCGTGTAGCTAATAACCTTCGGCATGTTGGGATATGTAGGTGGGAGAGTGCTTCAGAAGCTTTGCGAACTCTGCCTCTTATTTTAGAGGCATGAGCTAGAGTTGTGCGACGAGCGCAAAGTTGATTGTTGGTATCTTGTTGACAGAGGTTGCAATTCCCTTCAGTTTCTTGGAGGTCGGCGTGCCTGAGCCGTTCGCTAGTGCGCGTCGTGAAACTCCAACGACAAGCTCCTAAAGAAATCGATTGCAGTGCGAGCAAGACAACGCACAATCAAACATGCCAGCAGCAATTCAAAACACTGTTGACAGGCTTGATAAGCCGAGTGCTTACTACCAGAGTAGAGTGAGTTGTTCTTGTTTGTGGTGGTCGCAAGGGAAGTGTGCTGGACTGACAGCAACGATTCACTTTTAGAACAAGAAGCGCAAATACGACAGAGAGGGTGATGATAGGGAGGGAAGAGAGAGGACACCGGATGAGCCGGCTGAGGACCCATTAAAGGATGCTACAACTCTTTATGTGGGAAATCTGTATGAGTTCCTGTCTATAGTTTCGATCAAGCTCACAATGCTACAGGTCTTTCTACACAACTGAAGAGCAGATTCACGAGTTGTTTTCAAAATGCGGAGAGATCAAGAGGTTGATCATGGGTCTCGATAGATTCAACAAGACGCCTTGTGGTTTCTGTTTTGTCGAATACTACACCCATCAAGATGCATTGGATTGCATGAAATATATTGGTGGCACTAAGCTCGATGAGAGAATCATCCGGACCGATCTAGATCCTGGATTTCAGGAGGGAAGACAATATGGAAGGGGAAAATCTGGCGGTCAAGTGCGCGATGAGTACCGGGAGGAATACGATGAGGGTAGAGGTGGTCTTGGTCGTGCTATTCAGGCAGAGAGACTGAAGGAGGAAGAGGAGTATGGCAAGGGTAGGTAGATTCTGATGTCTGCACGGTGTTTACGGCGTCAAGGAAAATCTTGGGGTTGGGTGGAGCATTCGATCTCCAGAAAAGGGGTATGCATTCGACTGATCAGTCGATCGATTCCAACACTGCAATTCTAAGGCCATCAGTGCCATTGATCTTGATCTTCATTTTGATGTACATCCCAACCAGAACGCCGCCCTTTTATGCCTCTTCAGAGTGATATGGTACACCCGTGCCCAACATATAATACATCCGATCAGTATCCAGGAGGGTTGATTCGTTGTGATACTCTCGTCCACTTTGGCAATTCTGCATGATCATCAGCTTCCCTTCTTGCTTGAGAGAATCCAAACAGGGTTACTCACTGCGTATGCTCTTTCTGTACTTCTTCTCCTTCCTATCGAAAATCGTGTATTTGTCTTTCGGCACCATCTCCTGCTCCACGGGCATCTCTTCCTTCCATCTCTCCACAGCCTTAGTCGTAATGCCCTGCTTAGACAATGCTCTATCCACGACCGCTACCACAGTATCAACAGCCCGTAATCGTTTGCGTTGTCGCGCTTTCTGGAATTTCGAGAGTCGCCAAGGGATCTTCCTGAATCCGCAATTCCATCAGCCATAACCTCTGAACCCTCTAATCGAGTAAGAAACAGGTGAGGCATACCATAGAAGACCCCCAGATAACACGTTTGTCGGTCTGAAAGCTCCAAACATTTTGCTGTTCCCTGAACGCAAAGTAAGGATCCAGCGTTGAAGCTCTAGAGAATTATCACGCCAAGCTCGTTTTGCGCAGCCAATCAGCACTCGCTTCGCTCAACCTTCCGTTTCCCACTCCCTCATCAAACGCCACCTTAGCAACGACAAATGTGCCACGATGTCCTATTACTTTGCCATTATTGGCACACAAGATAACCCGCTCTTTGAATATGAGTTCGGGACTTCGAAGCAGGGTGGTGATGGCGTTGCGCGGTTCCCGGAGCAGGCGAGGCATATGAATCAGTTTATTGTGCATAGCAGTTTGGATATTGTGGAGGAGGTGCAGTGGGCTGGTGGACAGATGTATGGTCCCCTCTCCTACCACGCCCTCCAGACTGCTAACAAGTACTACCAGGTATCTCAAGTGCATCGATCGTTTCTACAATAACTATGTTTCCTGCTTCATCACAGGTGGAAGTACAACCCCCTTCCTCTTCCCCATTTCCTTCCAGGAAACGGAGCTAATATGATACTGCAATAGATGTCAAATTCCTACTCCTCCATACCCCTTCCCAACCACCTGTTTCAAACCCCGCTCGAGCCAGCACATCCATTGCTGCGAACCCTACATCTCCGCAGACGGAAGAAGCGATAAAGCAGTTCTTTACGGAGGTTTATGAAAATTGGGTGAAGACGATTATGAATCCGTTTTATCAGGTTAATATGGAGGTTAAGAGTCCGGTGTTTAGGGCGAGGGTTGCGGCGGCGGGGAAGAAATATCTTTGAAGGTTAAAGCGATGCTGAAGACTATTTTGGAACGACATCTTCCTATTGCTTGGGCAAAGGAATCAGAGATACGAATCCTGTCTCTTTCAAGGATTCCAGCGCGGCTCCGAACGCTGTGAATATCGCCTCTCAAGTCGCCTGTTGCTCGAATACTGCTTCGGACTCAGACTAGACGAGTTCTCGCGAAAGCCCACGATGTATACTTGGAACAATGAATGAGGTTTCCAGGAGGAATGAGACCAGTTGCAGGGTATTGATGTGGCACGGAGCAAGCCTTTATGGAAGTTGGGTCTGGAAAATTTTGCACAACTGGGAATGCTCAGAACTGTGGCCTCATAGTTGAAAATAGTGAACCACTCTCGATTCATTGAGATTGCATGACTTTACCCTTCCAACAACATAAATAAACAACCCATTTCGCCTTCAATGAACTTTCCCTCATGTCAACACAAGAACGCGTCTCAGACACAACACCACCTCACACATTCCACTGTTATATATCCCTATGTATCTTGATCGTTTAACCTTTATGCAGTTTTCCGCCTATCTAGTTCTCACTCTCCCCTAGTCTTTCCCTACCTCACAAACGAATCATATTTGACGAATAAGAGACGCTGACGAGCGATATCTATAGTGAAAAACAGTTGAAAGGAGAGAAGAGATGATATGGGAGG
>Ga0302325_10027090_pt1 | contig 11892 bp, 14 predicted proteins | sample Palsa_T0_2_FD_201948 | JGI IMG/M metagenome (GOLD analysis project Ga0302325, IMG submission 201948) | Peat permafrost microbial communities from Stordalen Mire near Abisko, Sweden - Palsa_T0_2 | ecosystem: Environmental > Terrestrial > Soil > Palsa > Peat permafrost | place: Sweden: Abisko... | reverse complement strand
TTTAATATTTCCTATTTAGGAAAGGGAAAGTCAATAAAAGTTAATAGCGTGGTAGTGCAGGGCAAAATGACAATTTCTTGCTGTTCTGCAGCTTTTTTTGGTGGGGGTGCTGCAAAAAAGCCTGAAATCGGCTAATTTTCGCCCATGCGCGCTGAAGTTGAATATCACTGTAAGGCTGCCGGACCGTGAGGTTTCTGACATGCTCCTGCAGAATCCCTGCAAGCCCAGACGAAACGAAAACACGTGAAATCCACTCTAGGAGGAGTGACAAGTTCTTAAATGCAATTTCAGCTAGAATAGATATTCATCTAATTTGCGGTATATGTTTTTATAAGTACAGGCTATTTTCAACGGGTTTGATTTGGACACCGTCCCTGAATCAGAAGGCTTCTTTGTATCCATATACTGACTTCTTCTACCTCTATTACAACATTAAGCTGTGTAGATAAATTGGCCACCAAGTAAGAAGAGCAGTAATGGCCCTCTCACAAAAACATAGCTGGACCTCCCACAGGCCGTAAAACCTTTCTTGGGTTCGAGGTACCTCGGCGGTCTCTGCAAACGGGACTTGAATTTCACCCAAGTCCAGTCTCTTCACTTCTCCATCTCTTTCTTCATTTTCCCCTCAAAGGTAATCATAGCCACCCCCAGCAATTTCCCATTCATAGCCTTTAACTCCCTCGCGCCCTCCACCTCCTGAACCGCCCCCCTAATCCTCTTCAGCAACGCCTCCCCTTCCTCCTCCGTCGCCTTCCTCCCCTTCCTCTTCACCCCCATCACAACCTCAACTCTATGTCCTTTCTCCAAAAACCCCTTCATCTTCACAAGCCTATGATTCAAATCATTCCCATCAATCGCCCAATTCAGCTCAATTGTCTTCTCCGTAACCATTCCCTTCGCCGACTTTGCCTTTGCCTTCTCCGCTTCCCGCATTGCTTGCTTGTTCATGATTTTGCATATTGGTGGTATGCCGGGCTCGCCGGGGACGAGGACGACGAGGGACTCTTCCTTGCGGTCGATGTCGGAGAGGATTGCCGCTGTGGAGCGAGGCTCTTGGAGTTTTCCGTCTTCGTCGACGAGGGTTACGGACCAAGATTGTATTTCGTCATCGCGGGGGAGACGGCCTTTGACGATGACGGAGGAAGCGTGGCATCTTTGTTGCTGTGAGAGAACGAGTCTAGGTGCTCTGTTTAAATATCGTGGAATCGAGGTTGAAGAAACAGTTCGACGCGCCAATCGGGGTTGTGATTGCTCAATCGGGGCAATGAAGATCCTGTGCAGAGCTGCAGCTGTGCTGGATGCACATCTTGAGCTCCTCATCTTGGCCGTGCCTTGTCCTTGTCTTGAAAAGTGAGCTTTGGAGAAAGGTCGTAGCCTCAACGAAACTCGCGTAAATATTTCTCTCGAAAGCCATTTCCACATCATCTCGTGACTTCATCATCACCATCAAAAACCACAATGTGCCATGCCCGTCTTCCCACGCCTGGTCCCCTATTTCCAACGCGCCAAAGAGCGCTACACAGGTCACCCATTACGTCTTGTTAACGCAGCCCTAAAAACCATCCTCCTCACCCACGTAATCTGGCACTATGGTTACTCATGGAACCCCGTCGGAGGCGCTTCCATGCTGCCCACCTTCGAAGTAGTCGGGGATTCCGTTATAATCTCAAGATTCTATCGAAGGGGCCGAGGGATTAAGGTGGGGGATGTAGTGTCATTTCATTCGGTGGTTGAGCCCAGGGAGTCGGTTATCAAGAGAGTTGTTGGATTGGAAGGAGACTATGTTCTAAGGGATACGCCGGGGACCACGGAGTCGATGCTTCAGGTAAGACTAGGTTGGTTTTGGTTAGAGTTCAGAGTTGGGTTAATGCGAGAATAGGTGCCAGAAGGCCATTGTTGGGTTATTGGAGACAATTTACCTCTCTCGAGGGATTCACGACAATTTGGGCCGATGCCCATGGCGTTAATAAAGGGGAAAGTCATTGCTAAGGTACTTCCGTGGAGTGAGAGAAAATGGATCGAGAATGGGCTACAACCTGTAGAAAATGTCTAGCCAGCTTTTGATGAGCATTTCACAGAATATGGCGCTGGAGGTAAATTGTCTAGTTGTGCTAACAATCGAACCCTTTCATGAGACAAAAATGCAGTTGCCGTGCGCAAAGTGTGGATATCATAAACTTCCTATCTAATTACATGGAATAATACGTGAAAAGGCCAGTATGAAAACAAGTCCGAGCAGAACGTCTGAATGAAATAGATGGGAGCATGGCAATTCAGACTTGCCTTCGATTTTACCGTCGTCCAAGGGGAAAGCTTGGCCCGGGATCCTCAGCTCCACCAATGCTCGCTACTAGAGGATATTCACATGCGCCTAACACCTCGCCTTCCAGTCCGAAGATGCAATACAAAACAAAGATCTATACCGCCCATCTGATTCAACCTTCAATGTGTGATGGCTTGTTCTGCCCCAGTAGCTGCAAGGAACGCTGCGCAAGTTGCACAACTTCTCCCTCACCGTCTTCTTCTCCCTCGTCGTCGGATTCGATTTGCGTATCTGCAATTGTCTTGATCATCTGCACTATCTCCTCCGACTTTCCAATAAGACTGATAAGCTTCTTGTCCTCTGACTCCAATAGTTGAAGGAGAGTCCAGATCGCAATATGTTGAAACGTAGCGTCTCCACTAGCAAGGAATCGCTTCAGATATCCATGAATACCTCCATTTGGCTCCGTCCAGTCCTGAATGAAAATAGAATAATCACCGACTATCACTTTCCGTTAGCACATCTGATCTGATAGGAGATGATATGGATAATCTTTACCTTTAGAAGATAGGTTCCCAAGAGCCGCAGCACTATTGCCCTGAACTTCGATGCTTTGAGAGTCCGTCAGAGGAATGAGGACATCAAACACTCCCAAGTTCAGCAAGTGAGTTTTGAGCTCGTCGCTCAGCGCTAGTACGGCAATTGCTGCGGTCATTTCGGACTGTACGCTCAAGGGAACATCCAAAACTAATTGTTTGCATTTCTGAACGGCCCCTGCTTCCAAAACTAAAGCTTTGTTGCGATCAGAACTGGCAGCGAGGTTTCGAAGTGTGGAAATTGCGTGGCATTGGATCTCCTCATTGTCTGTAGATCCTAATAAATCCACCAATGGCTTTAAGAATCCAGCGTCGATAATAGGAGACTCGTTGAGAGGGTGAATGGATATGTTTCGAATGCAAGCTACAGCAGAAAGGATTAAAGGTAGGTATGAAGATTGTAAAAGTCGAAGTAGAGGAGGTAGGCCGCGTGCCCGGACGATTTCGAGTTGATACTTTTCGTCGGATGCGAGGTTTCGTAAAGCTAGGGCAGCCTGGCATTGGACTTTAGGCGATGATGAGTCCATCAAATTGACCAATGACTGAATGAGTCTATTCTCATTCTGTGCCAGCTTCTTCCGGTTATTTGCATCCACAGCGATGTTGCTCAATGCAGTCGTGCAGTAATATTGGACGTCAACATCCGAGGAAGAAAGGAGTTGAACCAGTACTGGTATAGCCCCAGCATTTACAAGTTGTTGGCGATTTTCATCTATTCCTTTCAGTTACTGATAGGGTGTGGGACATTGGATACACACCTGAATGCGTCATATTTAGGAGGGCCCCAGTCGCGTTCCTTTGAACTCTCATGTCTTTTGATTTGGCCAAACGAGTAAGAGGTCCTAATGCTCCTGACCTTGCAATCTTTGCTTTATTGTCCTCGTGTGTTGCGAGGTTTGTGATGCAACCAACCGCGTTGCATTGTACTTCGACATTTGGGGACATCATTTGTCGAATGAGGGGGGTAAGTCCACCAAGAAGCACAATGGCCACCTTATTCTCAGCTGCAAGATATTAAACAATGCCCGTATACTGCTCTAACAAGGCACCAGCGCTTACTATTAACTGCAAGGTTTCCCAGAGCGGCACTGGCTGCACGCTGGACCTCTATATCGGGGCTTTGTAAAAGGAAGAGTATCGGCTCGAGGGTATCACGGTCGACTTCGCGGACATCTAGAAGAGTAGTCAGTATATTGTATCCTTAAGCCATAATTCCTGCGTCTACGAGTCCGCTCGCCGATCTTTTTCGAGGCCTGCGAGACAGCTATCCACAACTCCAGCTCTCCAGGACACCCATCTAAATCCCTCGATGTAGACTCCACCTGTCTGCGCCTCCACACCATGTACGTACCTCTCTCTGTTATCTCTGCAAAGGTCAAACTCGCGCTGCGTTGAAGGTCAACATTATCTGAGAAGACTAGTGTGCTGAGAGCTCGTAAAGGTTCGCCGGAAAAGAAGTCGGTCTCTCCGCGCTATAGAAATCAGCTGCTGCATGCACAACGTTCGATTTAGCTTCCCATACGTTTTCTAGGTATTGAAGCAAGTCCGCAACGGCTTCTCGCTCGCTCTCAGCCAAGACTGGTTCGTACAGGCCATCGCGGGATTTGCCTGAGATTCATCAGAATGTGTTTCTTGCCTTCTGCTTAAGCAACTGGCTTCCATACCTCCACAGCATGAAGATCCGCAGACACCCATCTCCAGTGGTTGGTCCCGCAGGACTGGTGGTTTATCTTATTCGAGTCAATTGTTTTGTTGGAATGCGAGCGGAACGTTGAACAAAGCAAAATCCAGCAGGACGTGTCAAGTCTGAAGTGGTGATACAAGGCAAGGCGCGATGGCCATTCACTGCGAAGATAACGGAAAACGACGAAGTGCTGAAGAAGAGAAGAAGGGGCTTGGGTGTTGGGATCAAGGTTCGTTCGAGCTTGCCTGAATCTCGAGATAGCTCAGAGCAGGTGCATCCGCGCCAGCGAGGCTCGCCAAAGATCCTTGTCAAAATTTTGTATGTCCCACAGTCATCACATGCCTTTATATGATAAATCAGCCGACTACGGTGTCTCTGATTATCGGGTCAAGAGACCTTGAATACGGTCCGCAGAATATGAACGGTACCGAAGTTGAGATGTTGGAAATCTGTTCAATATTCCTAAGTCCTGGATCCTCGATCGGCGGGAGTGGCCGGCAAGAGCAAGACACTCATATCCAGAGCCGTTGTTCCTTGGTAACATCAAATATCGAATTAACGCACGGTTTGCTCTATCTCACGCGGTGCGTTAAATTGCAAGCATGCATGAGCGAGTCCTACATCCTGTCGAGGCTTGTTCCTGCATCGTAGGCGGAGGACTCTTTTGTGGAATCATGTGATACGAGAGGCAGGGTTTGGCCACGAGGTCGCCTCCAGGCTCCAAACTACCTAAATTCTATCCTAGATCATCACTTCTTCTTCATATGATATACAATGTGGGAAGTTAGAATAGGCGTATCCACTGATGGTTTTGTTGAGTGAAGGGCGCAAGAACTCGGGCTCCTTTTTAGACTTCGAGATCGGTGAAAAAATGTGCTGGAACCTGCCAATAATAGAAGTCCAGCTTTAACAGGTTCATATTCTAGGCTACTGAAATGTTCTGCTTCTTAGAAGTAGAATGTGGCAACCAAATGTAATCGAACAATAGCAAAAAAGGGTGTTGATACCTTGTTCAAGAATTATACACAGTAAGGTTACTAGAAGCCCAAAGTTTGAAGTATATCGGACTCCAGTCTTGGAGGCAATACAGGAGATTCGACACTAAGAAGCCCTTTACACATTCGATCCTAGCCGGGACACTCTTGTTTTGTGGGCCCGTTCGTACTGCTGTACTTACTTTCAAAGTCATGAAGAGAAGACTCCCATGTGTAGCTTTTATCCTCGAGCAGAGCACCAGACAGAACAGCGTCTACCGGTTCGGAAAATTAATTTTGCGCGTTATCTACTACTACTTCGTAAGGTTAAATCACTACGGCGGTCCACAGAAACACTGCAAAAGCAGGCTCGGAGGCTCCACTTCAACCCCACGTAGATCTCTCTCCACCCTCAAGAAAAGCTCACTATCTTCAAGCTTACCTTCTGGACACTGTCTGTTTACGCTTGATCTCACACTGGTCTGCAAGGCCTCTAGGCCAAACCCCTTTCCCGGATAGCTCGACCTTTATTCATGTCACCGAGCATCCTTGCCCATGTCTGATACGGCCGAAGTCACTCGGGCGCCTGCGGCGCCCAATCCCGTGGATGGTCCTCCATCGCCAACAAACATCGCTAGATATGGTCACGAGCCATCGTGGATTGCCCAACCTTCCACTTTCCTCCTTCCCCGAGGCCAGAATCGCGCAATGCAGGACAAGCCGTTGAGCGCCGTGGACAAGGACCAGCTGAGCGGGTTGGTGAGTGAACCTTAGACATCAGAATTCGATGTATCGCAGTTGCGATGTGCTTCGAACTTTCAAAGGAGGCCGTGCTTCAGAGGACCCCACAAGGCTGACAGGCTTGAACCTTATAGAAAGCAATTCGGGATTTCCTCAAGATCCGAACCAGCTACGACGTTCTTCCTCTATCCTTCCGACTCATCATTCTCAATACCGACCTTCTCGTAAAGAAGAGTCTTACCATACTTCTGCAGAACGGTGAGACACCTCACGATCCTCATTCATCCTCTGCTAAAGAATTGGCCATCTAGGAATTGTTTCTGCTCCTCTCTGGGATTCGCACACCTCAACTTTTGCTGGCCTCCTTACAACCTCCGATTATATTAATGTGGTCCAATACTATTGGCAGAATCCAGATGCCCTTAGCCAGATAGATCAGTTCCGATTGAGCAGCTTAAGAGGTAGGGCAATACCATAAACACATGACTGGTGGATTGCGCTGAATGTGGTCTAGATATTGAGAAAGCAATTGGCGTTCTACCACTCGAGACACTCTCCGTCCACCCAACTCGTCCTCTTTATGAAGCATGTCGTCAAATGCTCAAGACTCGGGCTCGACGAATTCCTCTAGTCGATATAGACGATGAGACCGGCCGGGAAATGGTGGTTAGTGTGATCACACAATATCGACTCTTAAAATTTATTGCGGTCAACGTTACCGAAACGGAGATGTTGAAGAAGAGTGTCTCGGAAATTGGTCTCGGCACGTACGGCGACTTGCAGACGGCAACCATAGAAACCTCAGTAATCGACGTCATTCATATGATGGTCAAATACAGCATCTCTAGTGTGCCGATTGTCGACGAGGATAGGCGCGTTCTGAACGTGTTCGAAGCCGTCGATGTGATCACAATCATCAAGGGTGGAGCTTATGATGAACTTACTACAAGTGTCGGTGAAGCGTTGCAGAAGCGAGCAGAGGATTTCGCCGGAATCTACACGTGCAGTGAGGAGGATAGACTAGATTCGATTTTCGACACGATTCGGAAATCTAGAGTCCATCGACTCGTTGTAATTGATGACGAGAATCGTCTAAGGGGAGTCATATCACTTTCGGATATTCTAAAGTATGTGCTTCTGTATGGAGAAACCGACGAATAAGCACAAATAGGCCGGGAACGGGACAAGATATCAAGGGTCAGGGAGACGTTGCATAGCGAAGGCGTACGGGATGAGGCGTAGCATACCATGCTGCGAGGATTTATAGATCTCCTTCAGTCACCTTCAATAATACCATTTTTCTTATTTCAAAGTACGCCCAGCAACTTCTTTTGAGTGATGGAGCGCAAGTAAGTTGGAAACTAGCTGAATGAATAAATTTCGACCTCGTTGGACGTAGTCGTCATGCTTCAGGTCAAGTGGTTAAAAACGGGAAGTGCTTTCGTGTTGATACTACCTCCTTCCACCGCAAGTGCGTTCGAGAACCACCTTTGTTTACCCTCACGCGTCAGCTTCAAACGGTCTCAAACTCTTCAATTTTACAAATAATCACGGATCTTACACCGCAAAATGCAGTCGACCAATAATGATGTTAGTCCTCGTTCATACTCTACCAGATTATCAATGGCGCCTCAATCAGATGTTGTCGGGCCTATTTACGACGACATGACTATCGCTGAAGGCCTTCTAAACAACTCAAAAGTTCCGTATCGGAGCAGTTCGTTTACGGGGACTCAAGGTTTTGCTCGTTCGAATGGCAAGTTTGCTAGCTCTGCAGCGTTCACAGACGCTTCCGCGGGTGGTATCTCTCGACGTGCGCTTCGTACCAGCAACACCTGGACATCATCGAGTGGGGATATTTTATCCGATCAGGATGAGGTTGACGATCGAACGATATTTGTTCAAGAATTTAATCGCCTGGCGAGAAAGGTATATTGGGACACCTTGGAATTGCGTAGACGTGGTTAACATCGTGATCTAGCACGGAGTGCGACCGATGGGGCAAGACGACGATGACGCTGGCAATGTGCACGGAGCAACCCTCGTACACTGGAGAACGCTGACGGAATTTGCAGGATGATTCTATGAATGTGACAGCAAGTAGAGATAATTGGTTCTCAAGAAAGATTCTACGACGCACTTCTTCAACACAAAGCGTCAAGCCCGAGCGACACATGAAGCATAGACGCAGCATCAGCGATCTCTCGTTGCGGATGAAATTGAAGAAAGACAAACTGAAAGACAAAGATTTGCAGGAATTGGTTCGACTCTGCGGCTCAAGCCTATTATATCTGCCAACGGAGTATGCAGCTGGAAGTTTGGCCGTGCCGACTTGCTTCCGTGCTACAGCTCAATATCTTGTGCAATATGGTAGGTTAATGTTGTACGCTCTTATAGCTTTCCTAACGAAGATTTAGGTACCACAACAAGGGGTGTCTTTCGAATTCCTGGCTCTCATAATGTCGTGGCAGCACTGTATAATCACTACTGTTCGATGGACCAAAATGGAGAGGCCATTGCAGGAACAGTTCGGTGTCCGACTTTGCCAGAACATATCAGATGTGATGTACACGACGTTGCGTCTGCTTTCAAGAAGTTTATATCAGGGCTGCCTGGTGGTATTCTGGGTTCCTTACCCCTCTTTGATTCCCTCATTTCAATTCAGAGTCAATTACACGGCGACCCTGAATTTACGAGGACCAAGCAGAGCAAAGTCCGTGCGAGACTCATTGCTCTTGCGGTTGCGACATTGAAATCTCAATTCAGACGCGAACTTATCTGTGCAGTTTTCGGCCTTCTTTGCATGATTGGACGAGCAGCGGAGACTTCTCGTAGGGAGGATGAACGTGGGAGGCCATTACCAACCTCCGATTTGATGGGCTACGGTCCCTTGGGCATTATCTTCGGACCACTTCTTGTCGGTGATTTGTTGGAAGACTATACCATGCGCCTTGCAAATCCTCATGGGGGCCTGATATTGCTCCCAATTAGCCCACCGAAGTCTCGAAAGGAGAGAAAAAAGAAGACTAAGAGTGGAGGTGAAGGCGAATCTTTCAATACATATGTGGACAAGATCAAGGTTGCGAATGGCATTGCTGAGATGCTTATCACTCACTGGCGAGATGTGGTCCGCCACATGAAGAACCTGAGTGCGTTGAAAGTTGTAGGATGCTACAAGAGTCTAGGCTCTAGAAGCGTCAAACCACCACTTCTGCGGCCATCGGCTTCCGAATCATTTGCCATTCGGAAACCACCCGATTGGGGTGATGTCAATCCTATGAGACCAGTGGAGAGAAGTGCATCTCCAACTCCAATGCGTCGTAAGTTGCATACCAGCTAAAGTCGTGCTTCAGGATTGCTAACCCGCGACTAATGAACAGGCGTAAGTAGTCCAATGGCAAACCCTGCTGGTGACCTTTCTCTTGCTCAGAATGATTCTCTGAAAGTCAGAAAGAGAAGATCGAATCCCAGGCCGTTGTCAAGCCAGCGTCTGTCTGTTGCAAAATCTCTGAGCGTGCTTTCACCCACGGCAGAGGAACATGCCAAAGAGAATGAATCGGCGATGCACTCCGAGCCACCACATATGAAGGAGAAGTCGAATGCCTCAAGCTCATCAAATAAGGAGAATTGGCCTCTGCCTGATGATGTGTTAAAGGGAAAAACTTCCCCTCAGCATTCTTCCCCAGAGTCATTATGTTCAGCTTCAAAGGAGAAGTCAATGACCATCCATGCTCAGCCGATTGATCATCGCAAGCACATGGAGCCTAGCCTGTCTCTTGTCACAGGTGTTCCTATGGAGACGCCAAAAACCTTTCGCAGTACGAACAAGGAATTTGTGGTCCATTTTGAAAAGGGAAATGCCACTGAGAGCGTTACAAGGGAAATTTCTCGTAAAAGCACGCCTATTGGTGGCAGCACATGGGTCCCTCCAGCTGCACAGCCTACGCGTACTCTGCTCAAACCGCTTTCTCCATCGCCGCCTCCCCAGAACAGTTCTCGGAGTCTTGGTCCAGTGGCCTGGGCAAAGAAGTCGTTATCCTCAATGCAATCTCGCGGGCCTGGCGAAACACCACAACCCATTCCAAACCAGAGAAAGCCGAAGGTCTTGCTTTTCAGAGCATCCACAAGAGATCCTGAAGAATGGGTCTCCAAGGATGAACGTCGGCTTGGCGGCAGCGACCCAGGTATGCCAACAAAAGTTCCAGATAGATCTCCTCGCAAGGTCTCAAAATCGTTGTACGATGATCCACAACGGAAGAGAAAGCTCTTGGAGCTGGATTATGCAAAGAAATTCCCCACTAGGGATCCACTGGCAAGTATATCTCAAGAAGAGGACCTAGCATCTTTGGCAGAACTTGCCCAGGCACTGGACTTTCTGGAAGAACAAGATGGTGCGAATTCTGGATCTAAAACGGACGCTGTAAAGCAAGAAATGTCTTCTCTTGCTGGTTCCGGGAAAACGACGACGTCTAATTGGAGAGAAGGAGCTTCAGTAGTCAAGAGTTCTGAGCATGAAGCCCGAGCAGCCCAGGTTCGACACCCCAAAATTAATCGTCCTACCCTGACTGGAGAGGAGAGAATTGAACAAAGAAATCCCAGTCCGTCTAAGGTTGGCGCGAAATCCCAGGCTTCGTCTACAGATTCAATAGTGGCAGGCCCTCCAACACCCAAACGCATCTTGGCAATCACGAATCCGGTGACCCCAAAATCTCAGACGAACCAAAAACGCAACCCTGTAGGAGCTAACTCTGGGAATCTTCCTGGTAGCCCAAGCAGTAAGTTTTCAGCTCTTGTTGAAAAATTCAACAACCCGGGCTCTCAAACTACTCCCGATCGTTCACGATTGAGGCCGCCGAAGAAGCCTCTGACCATATTCATGGCCGAAGACGACTACAAACGGAACAATTCTCCCAATAGAGGGTTGATCGCTCCATACACAACCAACCCACCTTCGCCGACGAAGTCACAGAACTCGGGAAAATCGGACAAAACACCGCAATCGATACGTCCCCGCTTGAGTAGCAGTGGCAAACAGGATACGCATGAAGCTCCAAAGTCACAGCGAGGAGGTCCGCCTGCACATAAAGATGAAATGCTCCTTCGACGTGTTCAGGAGTCTCCTGAGGTCATGGCGTTGGCAAAACAGCCGTCGCCATCTCCACGTCCGATCGCATGCCGACAACCTCCATGCCCTGTAGAAGTTGTCCAGACATCTTCGACCGGACTAAGCCTAGCGAATGAGGACTCGGAATGCCCTTATATAGTCGGGAAAATCGTTGACGAAGCTCTCGAACAAGAGAAGAATAAGTCGCCTAAGGAATTTGCAATTTCGACTCAATCAGAAAATATCACAGTCCTTGCCATGGAGGTGCCATCTTCAAAACACTCTCTTGTGTCTCCCGAAGGTATTAATAATTCACCTTCGGTAGTCTCAGACGAAGTTCTCCCATTTGATGGCCCCGCTGGAATTCTCAATATCCATAGACTTCCTGTATCTCTCTATTCAGCCGAAACTGATCACTCTCGCACGAAATCCAGTCTGAGCTTACAAGAAACACCCAGTTTTGTGCATCCAGATTCCCCATTCAAAGACGCCTTCACAGCTTCCAACCCTGTCAGTCCAACTGGAAGTCC
>Ga0302325_10027089_pt1 | contig 11892 bp, 7 predicted proteins | sample Palsa_T0_2_FD_201948 | JGI IMG/M metagenome (GOLD analysis project Ga0302325, IMG submission 201948) | Peat permafrost microbial communities from Stordalen Mire near Abisko, Sweden - Palsa_T0_2 | ecosystem: Environmental > Terrestrial > Soil > Palsa > Peat permafrost | place: Sweden: Abisko... | reverse complement strand
CATCTTTGCCGTAATGCTAAGACGTACAATGAAGATGGCAGTCTGATTTATGTCGACGCTGTCGCGATTGAGGTGAGTTGCACACATTTGTGGAAAGATTTTTGAGACTGACCTGGTTCAGAATGCCCTTGAATCTAAAGTCCGTGAAGAACTGAATGAGCACCCAGAGCTTGGTGACTTGGACGATTCTTCTCGCAACGGCGATTCGACTGCTCCCACAACCAGTGTTGGCACTCCAATGCCCGCTGTCTCGAGTGGGAAGTTGAAGCTCACGTTCAACAAGGATCAGTATGCCAATGGTGGCAGTAGTGGTATGCAGAGCGATGACGACGATTAGATGATGATTGGGATCTTCGACCTTGCTTTGTGTTTTTCGACCATGCGTCGCGGTGTCTTTGGGGGTACTTGCTGGGCGGTACTTGCATATGCGTTGGCCTTAGGCTTGGTGCTTGTTTGACTATGGCGTTCATACATGGGGAGGACATCTTGGGAGAAAATGGGTTATGATGACCCCGTCTACTCGCATGGTTCAAATGCCTAGATTGTACTTTAATAGATCAGCAATGAGATGTATGAAGAGTGTTGCGGTGCTCTGAGCAGTAAACTCTTTGGAAAATGCGGATTTTGAGGTGAGGAATCTCAATTATAACAATCTTTCCCCTAAAGAGTAATCTGACGTTCAGTCCTGCATGGCTCTTCGGGCGCGCTACATAGAAAGAACGGCCTCATTTGTGTTACACGTTCGAGTATTTACTTCAAAGATAGGTAATCTCGTCCCTCTTCAGTTTTTGAGTCACCACCGGGCCCCGGAGAAAAACCACAAGATATGTGTTCTAGTGAACAATGGAATAATGGGGCCTTCCTAAGTTTTGGCTATGGTGTTGTGGCAACCGAAATAGGCTTAGAGTCAAACCAGGGGCTAGGCGGAACCGAGCGCAGTATCAAAATATCGCATCGACAGCCTCATGTGGACCCAGAACATCCACTTGCTCTCCGCAGATTAGCGCCGACTCGACTATTCGAAGCCTGATCATCACCTTTAACAAGGCGATCAGATGTTTAGCCTTTCGTGATTATCACCTTCCTTCTCGGCAGTTTTCGCACCACGACTCGCCTGTCTCGACCTCGTCCTAAGCTTTTCGGCCTTCGATTTTTACACCCTTCTGAATTCGCAAGCCGGCGCAGTGCGAAATGGCAGCAGTTACAAATGGACATACAAATGGCGGAACGAATGGATACAATGCTGTTTCTCCTGGACACAGAATAATTAGCAAACGATTCTCTGACATCCCTTCCGCAATCGATATTCCCATTCAAGGCGATGATGACGATCAGGCAGTCGAAATTAATCTCAACGTTCTTTTCGATGATCCCACCGAGTTATGTACTCTGTTAGAGAATGAAGGAGCTGCGCGAACATACTGGATGACAGTTTCCCTCGCGTATGCCAAGCAACACAAAGTCGACCACGCCATCGAGATGTTGCTTAAAGGAGGACAGGCCGTGAGAGGTGGTCAGAAAGAAAAGCTTAGCTTGCTGACTTGTCTGTGTTGGATGTACCTATGGAAGAGCAGAGAAGCTCCTCGGGTGCCACCCGAGGGTGCATTGGTCTCCGAGGCAAAGACGAAAGAATACTACTTACAGCTTTCAACATCCACGCTGAACGAGGCATTACGAATCAACCCTTCCTTTCCCCCTCTTTTCCTGGCGCGCGGTGTACTCCTGCTGCTCAAGGCTTCCCTCCAGCCTCCGTCGAAGTCTGCTGCCCCTGGCGCAATCGACACCGAAAAGGCAGAAATCCTGCGGTCTGGGTTGAGGTCCTTCGAAGACGCAATTCGAGTTTCGCAAGGCAGGAATATGCTGGCAGTGATGGGAAAGTCGAGGGCTCTTTATTCATTGGGGAAGTTCGCCGAGGCTTTGGAGGGTTATCAAGATGCATTACACAAGATGCCAGACTTGGTGGATCCTGACCCACGCATAGGAATAGGGTGCTGTTTCTGGCAGCTTGGCTTCAAGGAAGATGCGAAAGCAGCGTGGGAGCGGGCGCTAGAACTCAGCCCTGGCTCGAAGATTGCGAATGTTCTTCTGGGCCTCTTCTACCTCGATGCAAGCGCGCATGTGCCTACAAACAGCCCCGAGTTCATTCGGCTTTACAAAAAGGCGATGATCGAATACGTTCAGAACGCCTTCAAGGCTGATAAGGGCGTTCCACTCATGTGTGCCACATTCGCTGGATACTTCTTGTCGAGAAAGGATCTCAAGAATGTCAACACTCTTGCTCACAGAGCCATTCAATACACGGACGTCAACGCCATCGCAAGTGATGGATGGTATCTCCTGGCCCGGAAAGAGCATTACGAGGACCACTATGAGACAGCAGCGGATTATTACCGAAGAGCTGATGAAGCTAGAGGTGGCGCTGACCGTGGCTACCTTCCTGCAAAATTCGGAGCTGCTCAATTATCCGTGTTGAAAAGCGACTTTGGCGAAGCAAAGTTAAGACTTGAGAAGATCATTCAGCAATCGAAAAATGTTGAGGCTATGATACTGCTAGGGACTTTGTACGCCGAGGAAGTATTTACCAGTCAGGAGAGTGGGGTCAAAGAGGATAAGTCAACCGAGTTCAAGAAAGCTGTGGGATACCTCGAGAATGTGCGAACGGCCTGGAAGGACTCAAAAAAGAACCTGATCCCAGACGCTTCAGTTCTTTTGAACCTTGCTCGCCTCTATGAAGCTGATCAGCCCGAGAAGAGTCTACAATGTTTGCAACAAGTAGAACAGCTCGAGTTCGATCAGGTTTCAGAAGATGAGAAGCCCCGAAAGCCTGAGGACGATGCTGAGTTCAAGCATACGCTTAGAAAAAGCCTTCCACCTCAACTTCTAAATAACACGGGATGCTTCTACTACCAAGGCGAGAAGTACGACCAAGCCAGAGAAATGTTCGAGGTAGCTTTAAGCGCTTGTATCAAGGTTGGCGAGAAGCAAGAAGATATGGACACGGATGCTCTTGTAACTACAATCAGCTTCAATCTTGGTCGAACATACGAAGCAATGGGGCTTCTTGATGAAGCAAGCAAAGTGTACGAGGGACTGCTGGCCCGCCATAGCGATTACACAGATGCCCGAACTCGACTGGCGTACATTGCACTACGCCAAAACCCCACCGAAGATGGACCAGAGGCCATGAAGAAGCTTTACCAAGACTCGTCTGCCGATCTCGAAGTACGAGCATTATATGGCTGGTATTTAGGAAGAGTGCATTCTCGGAAACGAGTTGGAAATATCGCCGAGGATCCAGAGCTTCGCCATTACAAGCACACTCTTCAGAACTACGAAAAGCATGACCGATACGCTCTAATTGGTATGGGAAACCTGTATCTCATGACTGCGCGTGAAATGCGGAGGGAGACAGATCAGGAGAAGCAAAAGCGAAGCAACATGTACATCAAAGCTGTTGAATTTTTTGACAAGGCCTTACAACTGGACCCGAAGAACGCCTACGCTGCTCAGGGTATTGCTATCGCTTTGGTCGAAGACAAGAAGGACTTTAAGACTGCTCTTTCCATCTTCATCAAGGTTCGAGACACCGTTAAGGACCCTAGTGTTTATGTCAATCTTGGGCACATCTTCGCTGAATTACGACAATACTCGAAGGCCATTGAACATTACGAGGCGGCGCTTTCGAAGGATCGGTCACACGATTCACAGATCTTAGCTTGTTTAGGACGTACATGGCTATCTAAAGGCAAGGCAGAAAAGAGCTTACAGGCATTCAAGAATGCTCTGGATTATTCTCAGAAGGTAAGTCTTACAACCTCTTTTGATTGTCCTACTTGACTCTAACTTTGGAATTAGGCCCTCGAGCTCGCCCCTGAGCAGATCCACTTCAAGTTCAACGTTGCTTTTGTACAGATTCAGCTTGCTACAACCGTTTACAACATGCCTGAGGCACAGAGAACTCTGGCAGAGGTAGAAGCTGCTGCCGCAGGGCTCGAGGAAGCGATTAAATCTTTGGATGCTATCGCTCAGCATCCGCAGACACCCTACCCCAAACATGATGTCGAGCAGCGTGCTAACATGGCACGGAACACCATGCGTAAACAACTCGAACGTTCAATTCAAGCTCAAAAGGAGTATGAAGAGAAGAACTCTGAGAAGCTACAAGCTGCTAGGCAAGCAAGAGAGGCGGAGCTAAAGAAACGTGAAGAAATGAGACTAGCAGCCGAGAAAGCCGAGCGAGATAGGAAGTTGAAGATTGCGGAGGAGAGACAGAAGATCGCGGAGAAGGACCGAGAGCTTGCTGAGCTCAGAGCTGAAGAGGACAGAGTTCGAGAAGCCGCTGAAATGACCACTGATAGCGAGACGGGCGAGAAGGTCAAGAGAAAGAAGAAACCCAGAGCGGGTGGAGCGGGCGGGAAGCGGAAAAAGAAAAATGAAGATGGTATCACTGACGATGACGAGAGTGGAGCAGAGCACAAGAGAAGAAGCCGTGGGAATAGGAGTGCTGGTGACAGTGACTCGGAGAAGCCAAAGAAAAAGAGAAGATTGGCGAAGAAAGGCACTGAAAAGCCAAGCAAGTTCAAAAGCAGCGAGATTGTGGTCGAGAGCGACAGCGAAGGAGATGATGGAGCAGCTGAGGCTGCAAAGGAAATGGATGCAGATGTCTTTGGCGACGAAGCTACCGGTGATATGGATGTGGATGACGAAGATACAGTGGCTGTTCCCATCAAACGCAAGAATCGGCGGGCAATGATCGATTCTGACGACGAGGATGAGGAAGTTTCAGCCCCTGCAAGAGACGATTCTCCAGCAACCGCTAATGGAGATGGCGACACTCCTATGGCAGATTCAAACAACGGAGGTTCTGATGATGAATAAGAACAAGTCACTTCGGGACACGTTAGGCGATTCTGATGAGCCACGTCTTGATTCAGTTTCATTCAAGGAGGCCAGACGTGTCGCCCAGGCTTCGGAACAATAACAAAATGAGAGATCATGCTATTGATCTTGACATTTTTGACAACGGGGTCTGGGAAGCGGGAGTTATTGGTCCATTATTTGCCAATTTGTATATCATGTAGAAACTGAAGGGAACCGGGACTCGAGCATAGGGGAATCAATTGACTTCACACCTACTAGGCTAGATAATATCATCTTACGTACCTCATGCTTCATGAGTCGTTGGCGTGTAACACGAGGCTGATCACTTCACTGTTTATATTTACTTTTTTATTTCTGGGCGCAAGATTGCAAGGTTGTACGTGATCGTTTTCAAGGGCCGCGATACACTTGACAGTGAGTATATTTGCTTTTCTGACCCGTCCCTGACAGAGTGATTGTGATCTACCGTTCTGTCGGGATCGACTTGAGTGCACGGCTCAGACAGATGTCTTTGAAAGCAGCCTTTGCCTTCAAACCCCGCGAGTGCCGTCCTCGAGGCGCAAATGGGTGTTTCGGCTTGGAGGCTATTCCCGTCCCGTGTGTGCAGCAGTCCACCACTTGGAAGGGCAGGTTACTCGACACGTACGGTACGGTACCTGCACTGTATGTCTCAAACCCCAAACTTTATCGTGATGGTCAGTTTTGCAGCCGTATTGGTAGGTAACGGTTGGGTACTGGTTTGGTGACAGTACTTGCATTTCTGCAGGAACTTCAGCGTGGTGGTACTTGCCGGGACTTCGATCCGCGAGCGTTGAATGTGGGCACTGGGCTGAGACTTTGGGAGTGAGACTTGTGGAGTTGAGGGACTTTGGGTGGTGAGACTAATGGCAGAGACCGAGACAGGCAGGCAGTTGCTTCCGGTTCTTTGCCGTTAGCTTGAGCTTTTGAGTTTTGTTCCTGCAGGACTAAGCTGATCCCAAAGGAAGCTTAAATTGCTAAAGTGTTTGTTCAGAATTAGAATTGAGCGATTTAAGAGAGAGTTGTTTGCGAGCTAGGTGGCGCTGCGCCGCAGGATGAGTTGCTGTTTTCGTGTCTTTCGCGTTTTGCGCGTTTGTTTGATGATGCGATTGGTGCGGCTGGTTACAATAGGTGGATGCTTTGAGTAGGAGATTAATCGGTCAAAAAGTTAAAGACTTCCACATGTGAGGAGATATGACATGTGAAGGGTGGGGAATGGTGGAGAAGTTTGGCAGTTTGATAGTTTGCAGTTTGAGAATTAGGTTTCCTTGTGAAGACGGACTTTGGGAGTGTTTGGAGTTGTTGACGTGGATATGGAAGGGTGGCAGGGTTACCATTAGTGAAGGATCCGGTCATGCCCATAACATAGGTAAATTTTCTTGCACGCAAGATGTCGTCTGCGCTTGCGCAAGTTGCCGAAACCCGAGGTGTAGCTAGTGTTATTCATAAATGATACCGGTAGAAGTCACTAAGTGACTGAGTGGGGTAATTGGGCGAGTCAGTTAAAGCTACAGTGAGAAGGAGAGGAGAGATCAAAGTGAGGCGGGCCCCTATCCTCAAGTTTGCTCTATTCGGAACAGATCCGCATGTGGGGTCAGATCTGGATGGTTTCTAAGAGCCAAGACCATGAGGTGATCCGTTCGGGGGAGTAGGCTGTGAGTTGCCGACTGTTTTTGGGATCTGCAAAACGTGAAGAAAGGTGCAGGATACAGTGCACAAATAACGTTGCTCCCCGCGTAAGCAGCATTGGGACAGCAGTTGAAGAGGGTTTGGACGTTGAAGCAGTGGCTGTTTCAGGATGTTCCGAACCTCGATGCAATTGCCGTTTTCATAGACAGCCCTCATGGGGGGGGGGGATTCCCCGGACGATGTCGGTCCTGCGAGGCTTCGAGCGACGTTCGCGGTTACTGGTGGGAGGATCATGCTTGGAGATGTTTGAGGCTACCGTGGACCTGCCTCTACCAGCATCGAGGATGAGTTTGATATCGGACTCCTTGATTGAATCCTCAGCACGGAAGCGAGCCTCGGGTTACGTTGGCGGCTCGGTTCGGTCGACGGCATCAAATCTCAACGTGCTGCAATAAGGTTCCCGTTAAGAACATGCAACAACGCCGCCCCTGTGCGGACTTTGACTTTTTAACGTCTGTACCACCGTACCACCGTACGACCACAGCACATACCGGGCCACGATCTCTAGGGCGCTTTTGGCGTCCTCGTCCGCGTTCCTCGTCCGATGCCTCAGCTTAGTTCTGAGCACGCTAGAGCTACAACGACGGGGTTGACGTTGTTATAGGTGGGGGCCCCATAGCAGCCAGGACCCTACCCTGCCCTAAGTTCCTAACAGACCCAGGTTGCGCCCAAGTGAGACATCTGGGTTGTCCCCTGAATGCAAATCCTCGATCCTGGGTCTTGCAGTGGGGGAGGACGTGCGGGCGCCGTGCGGCATGGTCAACGGAAGGCGGAAGGTCGCGATGTGAAGAGACGAGTCGAATTCCACAAAGTCGGGGGAAAACGAAGTCCAAATCCAGCCACCGGAGCAGTATCAGGCAGAGCAACGATTTAGATAGAATCCCAGCACATGCAAGAATCAAGACTCGTCCAGTGATAGAGGATATTCTAGGAGCAAAGGCAATGCTAACCTAGTTTCGTTTCCCACCGTTCGCTGCGGACCGCAGGGCCGCAGCCGGTCCCGAACATTGCTGTGCCCTGGTTGTTGCGCGTCAACTCGCGCGCATATACATACTTTGATAGTAATAACAACATTGCAGGGTATGAAATCGAAGTCTACAGTAAAGACCCGAAGTGGTCGGGCAAGGGGTCGCTTGTGCTGATTGGACAGCTCGTTTCGGAGGTCTGCGGTAGTTTCCTAACGCGGTTCGCAACTCACAAGGCGGCAGATCGCCAATCGAGGTCGCAAGCAGAGCTGCAGCGCTGCACAGAAGAGTGAGCGATGGAGTGTTGGGAGACGCCCGCAATTCGCTGCTACTTGATCCCTCAGGGCATCATTCGTGATCGACGGAGTCTTCCTCTGTGCCCCGCGGGCAGCATCCGGGCCCTGTCTGGCGGCCTTGAGGCGTTCACAAGAGCCATACGAAGTCGTCCACGACTCCACATTGTTCACCGACGCCGGTGAACGAGGCTTCAAGTCTGCATGAGGCCAGCTTGTAGACTGCAACGAAACACTGGAAACCTTTTCTCGGAGCTCTACTGGTACAGTGGTGTCCAGCTTATGGGGTTTCATGGCCTTGTTCTCACCAAGTGAAAACTCTCGTTCGCCCAAATCACTAAAGCACGACGGCGTCGATTCGTCCTAGATTCTCGCGACACACTACTTTCAACAAGATGCAAAGTTCAGGTGGGATCCTACGGCGCAAGATCCTTCCGATACTCTGATACTTTGTTTGGTACGGTACCTTGCGGATACTTCGTGCAGGCCATGCCCCTCCCCAGAATTGAGATGCAGGTCGCCATAAATGTGACAACGGGGGACGTGGCTTCTCGAACACGGCAAGAACGTGTGTGCCTGTGTGGGCACATTTCACTTCATCCACCACTTCGCAAAAGGCCAGATCCATGGGGATTGGGGACTCGCGTTAAAGTAGAGTGAGGTACTGTACAGTAGGGTACCGCCGCCGTGGAAATGATTGGCGTCGTAGAGAAAACTACGAGGGCTTGAACTTATGCTGCCTCTCTCCTCAAGCACACCGCTAGAGAGACCCTATCGATCCGTTGGGGATAGCTGGTATGCACCAGAAGTCTTCGAGCAGAGGGCTGCTCACACTTACAGACGCCGGACGCCATTGCCCATCTGCTTTCTCCTGCAGAGCACTTGATGCGGAAGGCAAGGAGGGAACAACCTATCACTTCAACCACATGGATGGCAGGATGCTCATCAGTCGTGCGACATGAATAGAAACTACAGAGTATCGTCTGATGCGCTGCGAGAACGTAGCTTTCCACCCGCCCGTGGACCCTGAGCACAATCAATCGATGAAATCGAACAATAATGGACAGCTGCCAGCCTTGGATTCAGCCTCTATGCCCCGGTTCTCCGACGTTGCGGTTGGCCGCTGGCGCAGTCCACGCCACATGTACTGTAAGGTTACTGTACAGTAGTACAGTTCGCCGCGGCCCTTATCGTGACCCAAAGATGTGTAGCTTTTGCTGCGTCTCAGCATTCTGTGCCGTAGTCGTCATGATCCGGCCCAAAACGGGGGGGTGGGAAGGTTCCTGGTTGACGCTATCCAGAGCTAATGGAAGCTACCTAGGCTCGCTGCACTTTGCATGGTTGCGCGGGCTGGGGACAAGGTTGAAGAGAAGCTTCAAGTTCAAGCTCTGGTGGCTCGAAAGTTCAAACCCCTGAGTTCCGGCCTCCTGCCCCTAGTATCCCTAGCTCCTCGCTTCTTGGCCAATGAGCGGGCTGAAGTATTTGTCTGTGATTGGGCGCCCCTGGACGGCAACTCTCATCAAACCTCACCAAGACTCGCTTCCACTGTGTCCGTTCACATCGACCCTTGCAATAAACCGCTCGCCCTTCAACGGCCTGCCACCACAATGGATCCAGGCACACAAGGCACACCAAAGACAAGGTCCTGGTTCGCCAGCCCGACGACACCTTGTTTCCCCTGCGCCTTCCTTTCATGGGGGGCCTGGTCCCAAATAGAAGGTTCCCAACTTTCTGGGGTCCTGGTGAGCTCGCCCCAATTGGTCATGTTTAGCCTGGTCCAAGTGAAAGCCACTCCAGGGTGCACTGAACAGCCTGGATCCTGTGCTCCCGAGGAAAGAATCTCTGGATCCTTTCAGAAGTGTCTTCGAGCCGATCCCTCATCGTTATTGGAAAAGTATTAACTCTCCAGACCCAAGAACATCTCTGCAAAGGCTACCGGCACAGCACTGCGTGTCTAAGCATCTGCCGATTTTCTCGTCCACTGTCACCGTTTCCCGTCAGCCTCGACCTGCGCACCCCTAGACAGCGGGAACGAGCTCATTCGCATCCAGTTCCTGCTTCCGTCACTGCATGAAAGGGCTGCTGGCTAGAACTGCATCTTCCAGGAGAGCTCCTCTCGATCTTGCTTCAGCGTTCCTATAAGCTAGTATAGGAGTCAGTGTTACCACACTTCACCCCGCCATACCTCCATCATTCGCCAATTGGACACAACTCGCAATGCATTGCCATTAATAGCATGGCCTGTTGAAACTGAGCTCCCACTTCAGGTACGCAAGTTTCCTCAACTGCTCCCCTATATCCGATGTGCTGCGGCTCCATATCTCTGCTCCTCCACCCCGTTCCGGCACGGCTCATAGAATGCTGGTCAATAAAACGGGGATCTTCTTTACCTATTAACCTTTGTCGATCCACACCCTTGTGAAAAGTATCGCCGATATGGATGACACATGCTGATCCGTATTTCTGCAGCCGAATGACTTTCTTGGGACAGGTACAGCATCGGTGCGAGGACATCCCTTCCGCTTTCACGAGCCCGAATGTACAAAACCGTTTCCCGCGCCGTAACTAACATCCCAAAACTGCGGACGGACTGCACCGTTGAACACACCGAAGTTTATTAAGTTTGACAGCCAACACGCGGCAAATCACCCACAATTCAGCCGGATACTGGGTTTGCGCTCACCCCTGGCACTACATCAGCCCTTAGATATATTATATATATCCACACCGGGGACCACTTATTCGCGTCTGACCAGCGTGACTAGTTGCTGCTCCTGTAATCGATCAGCATATCAATATGTTCGGTTTCGGAGGAGGGAAGTCAGCGTACCCCAATATCTATGCGGCGTCTACCACTAAGAAATCACCTAAAAGAGACAATCCCTCCTCAGCACCGAAGGACGAAAACGTTTCGTCTCCAGATGATCTTGAGCCTGCGATTGAGGGACCGCCTTCTCCCGAGCGGATACGTGCTTATACTGAGCAGATGAAGAGGAGCTCAATCTTTGGCAATAACTCGAGGACTAATACCTTCTCATCGGCAACCTCTTCCTCCCGCTCACGCGAGTCGACTGCTCCTTCCACGGATAATCTGAGCTTGTCTCGAAGGTCTTCGAATCGGTCAAACACAAGCAGTATGCCGTCAGTTCGGTCTGAAAGGCCGGAGAGTGTTGCAATATTTGGTTCGATATTCTCGCGAGCTGGGAGGAAAGGGAGAAAGGAAAATGAGGCCAGGGGATTGAATCGTTCATCTTCTTCACTTGCAATTGCGGAGTCATCGTTTGAGGAAGGGTCGGCAAAGGAGCACTACTATGGGAAAGGACGAAGCTCTCAACGGAAACACCTCATCTCTGGACCTTACAACTTCCAACATGTCACCCACACCCGACAAGATCACCTCCCGAATTTGGAGCGCGCAAGTCGAATGCAACTCGTCTCAGAATTCTCAGCTATTCGAGCTTCTCAAGCGCCAACCAAGGGGGAACTTAAAGACATCCAGGCAGAAGACCTTCACTTTGAGAACTTTTCCTCCGAAGCACTCGTGGTGGAACAGCCAGCGCCCGCTCCCCGCTCTCCCCCCAGTCCTCGACAGCGAACTGTGCTGCGCAAGTCAGTCACCCCCCCTCAATCCAAACGGGCGATGAGCTATGCCAAATCACATGATAATCTGAGAGCACCTCCCCCGCGGCCTCCACGGTCCCCACTAGAGTCACACCCATGTCCTATCGCGCCGCCCGCTAGGACTTCCTCACGGACCGCCTCAGTCCTTTTCGACACCTTTGACCCCCTTGCGACCACAACTATTGAGCGTCCATACACGAATAGTGGATTCAGGAGACCTGCACCATTTGGCTTACCCTCACCTGCACCCCTTCCTTCGCCATGGCTCGAACATCAAGAAAACAACCTCGACCAGCCCCTGTCCCACGCGGTGACTACCCCTGGAGACGAGGCGTGGCCGTTAACTGCGTCGCTAACCGGGAACTCCGAGCTTGCGGATGTTAAGGAAGAGGACGAAGAAGTATTGTCTAGGATGTCGAGGGTGT
>Ga0302325_10027087_pt1 | contig 11892 bp, 15 predicted proteins | sample Palsa_T0_2_FD_201948 | JGI IMG/M metagenome (GOLD analysis project Ga0302325, IMG submission 201948) | Peat permafrost microbial communities from Stordalen Mire near Abisko, Sweden - Palsa_T0_2 | ecosystem: Environmental > Terrestrial > Soil > Palsa > Peat permafrost | place: Sweden: Abisko... | reverse complement strand
CTACTCCAACTCATCCTTTCGATGTTTTGCGACATATCTCTTATAACGAGTGGCGGAAGAACAGTACCATTCATCTAGCATTTACGGCTGTTCACGCTGCTCAAGAATCTCTCCCCATTGCGCAAGCTGATCGAGGAGTGGACAGACAATTTGCTTCATTTCAGAAGCAAAATCGTACTCTACATGAAGAACCCGATCGCTCAGATCACGGCGCATGACAATCTGCGCCGTTTCCAAATCCCGCAAGTGAGCACGAAGGGCCTTCTTCGATGCTTCTGGTACGAGCCGGACAAGTTCACTAAGGCGAACTGGTCCCGAGCGCATGGCATACAGAATTGGAAGCTTCCATTTCCCCTGCAACAGTTTGAAGATAATAGATCTCTCGGGCGAAGCATGAACGCGACTCACAATTTGACTGATCACGCCGGAGACGTCGCGGCTACAAGTGTTCTTGAAAACTGGATCGACGAGACAGAGCGCCGGTCGTGGTTACTCCGAGAAGCCTCTCGTTAATAGCAATCGTGAACTTGCTCACGCGGCCTCGGAGTCGATCAATTAATGTATCAAATCAGCTCCTAGCTACTCATCGTCCGCTCCGCAGTCGGTCTCGATGCGACGCCTATCTTCGGAACCACATAAATGAACTGCTCATCGATACTGTGGCTGAGGTCGTCGCCGATACCCAGCATCAGGTGGATTAGAGCGCCAGGCGTGAAAGTATCAGGCAAATACTTGATAGCTTTCGGCATTCTCCGCTACCTCTTTAGTACGTCACACTGAAAGCGTCACCCGACAGTAGGGTGTCCGAAGGGGCAAAACACGATTCTCGAAGTGACCGCCGGCGACACTACGATCGCAAGCGCTGTCGCGGCTCTGAACTAGGCCGGTCGTGTGCCGCCTAAAAGGCGGATTGCGCGCGGTGATCACGCTTGATGGAAAGTGGGTGCCCACGAAGCCGTTCTGATCTCTGATGTGGCGAACAAGGAGAAACAATTGAGCACATCGACACTGAAACTCGTTCCACCTTTTACACGGGAGATCGCCGCTCTGAAGGTCCGCAAGGCGGAAGATTTGTGGAACTCTCGTAACCCGCAGCAGGTTGCGCTCGCATATACACCAGACAGTATTTGGCGAAATCGCTCAGAGTTCGCCAATGGGCGCGAAGAGATTGTGGATTTGCTGACGCGAAAATGGCAACGCGAGTTGGAGTACCGGCTTATCAAGGAAATCTGGGCTTTCGATGATGATCGGATCGCGGTGAGGTTTGCCTATGAATGTCATGACGACTCCGGGCAGTGGTACCGCGCATACGGAAATGAAAACTGGGAGTTCAATGCCGAAGGGATCATGCATCATCGTTACGCTTCCATCAATGACTTGCGGATCAACGAGTCGGAACGCCTGTATCACTGGCCTTTGGGGCGACGCCCCGATGACCACCCTGAACTGAGTGATCTGGGGCTGTAGGCCTTGTACGAGCCCAATCACATGACTAAGTTAGTGGCCCAACAAGGACAAAAGTAAAAGGAGAATCACATGGCTTCAGCATCCACGTTTTCCACGATAAACCCCGCTACAGAGGAGCCGATCGAGACCTTCTCGTATTTCACACCGACGGAAACAGAATCCGTGGTCGCACGCGCCGAGAAAACTTACCAGTCCTTCAGAAAGGGATCCGCGTATCAACGCGCGCAGCTCTTCTCAAACCTGGCAGTTTCATTGCGGAAGAATAAAGATCGAATCGCAAAAGTGATCACAACCGAGATGGGGAAAATTCCCTTTGACGCCAAAGCAGAGATTGAAAAGTGCGCCGCAGAGTCAGATTGGTACGCCGAGCATGGACCACAAATGTTTGCGGATGCCCCTGCTGCGACGGGCCACGCTGAAGCATACGTGTCTTATCTTCCGCTCGGGCCGATACTCGCGATTATGCCTTGGAATCTTCCAATATGGCAATTGACGCGCATGGCGATTCCCACGATCCTGGCGGGTAACGTTGTCCTGGTGAAGCACTCACCCAACACGCAGAGGAGTTCGCTCGAGTTCGAACGCGCGATGCTTGAAGCCGGCTTTCCGGAAGGAGTGTTTCAGAATCTGATTCTGAAGACTGAAGATATCGCCAACGTCATCAATGACTCGCGTGTCCGGGGAGCTTCCGTCACGGGGAGCGTGCGAGCCGGTTCTGCAGTCGCCTCAGAAGCCGGAAAGGTGATCAAGTCAACCATCATGGAGTTAGGTGGCTCTGACGCTTTTATCGTCTGTAAAGATGCCGATATTCCCAGGGCCGTCGCGGCAGGCATTACGAGCCGGTTCAGTAACGCAGGTCAGGTCTGCCTCGCCGCGAAGCGCTTCATCCTGGTAGAAGAAATAGCCGATGAGTTTGAGAAGTTGTTTGTAGAGGCAGCAAAGGCGATCCGGGTAGGCGACCCATTAGATCCGGCAACCCAGATGGGACCCATGGCGCGTGTTGATCTCCGGGACGGTCTGCATAAACAGGTGGAAGGCAGCATTGCAAAGGGCGCGCGAGTGCTGTGCGGGGGCAAGCTCCCGGAAGGCAAAGGGGCTTTTTACACGCCTACAGTACTCAGTGGAGTGGCTCCTGGAATGCCAGCCTTCGACGAAGAGACATTCGGTCCCGTTGCCGCGATCATCCGCGTCCCCAATATCGAGGCGGCCGTTGACGCAGCGAATGCAAGCGAATTCGGTTTGAGCGGAAATATATGGACCAGTGACATTGCTGCGGCCCGGAAGATCGCTCGTGATCTTGATACCGGTGGAGTGTTCATCAATGGCTTCACCGCGACCAATCCTCGGGTCCCCGTCGGCGGCGTTAAGAACAGCGGGTATGGCCGGGAGCTTTCTCATTTCGGAGCCCATGCTTTTGTCAATCCTCAAACCGTCTGGATCGAGACTCTATAACGAACTTTCACGGTTCGAATCGCTGAAGCGAAACGGGCTCTACAAACGGCGCTCGCTGAGTGGGCGCCGAGAGGAGCGTCAACATGAGCAAGGCAGCATTTATTGGACTCGGCGCGATGGGTTCGCGCATGGCGGCTAATCTGCTCAAGGCCGGTCATGAGGTCACCGTCTGCGACCTGGCTCCGGACGCGGTCAAGCGGTTGGCTGATTCTGGTGCGAAGACAGCGGCTTCCGCGCGAAAAGCGGCGGAAGGCAAAGACTTCGTCTTCACGATGGTTCGTGATGATGGGATTTCGCGCAAGGTCTGGCTGGATGCAACAACCGGCGCATTGGTAGGTATGAAGCCGGGAGCTATCGCCATCGAGTGCTCGACAATCACCCCTGCGTGGGCTCGTGAACTCTGCGATGCTATCGGGAAGGCCGGCATCGCAATGCTGGAAGCCCCGGTATCTGGCAGTACTCCGCAGGCGCAGAATGCCCAACTAGTATTCCTGGTCGGGGGTAATGCGGAGACGCTGAAACATGTGGAGCCCCTGCTCAAGAGCATGGGTTCTGGCGTTCAATATGCGGGGCCAGTAGGTGCCGGAGCACTAGCTAAGCTAGTCACAAACACGCTGATGGGGGTTCAATTGGCCACCATCGCGGAGATGATAGGGATGCTCAAGAGGCAGGGCGTCGAGCCGAAACAGGTCCTGAATGCCGTGGCAGCAACGCCGCTGTGGAGCCCGCACCTCAGCAGTGATACGGACTCCATGCTGAGCGGCAATTTCGAATCGCATTTTCCAATCAAACTTCTCGTGAAGGACCTCAATTACACGGTGAAGACGGCCGGCGGAGATGCTTCGGTTCCGACCGTCAGCGCAGTCCGGGATCTGTTTCAGAAGGCCATGAACGAACAGCTTGGAGACCTCAATATGACAGCAGTCGTCAAGCTCTTCGAAGAGAACAAGGTAGTGAGTCAATGAAGCGCTCGCTTCTCATCGCTTATCAGTTCTTCATCGGCCTATTGGACACATCAACGGGGCTTCTGCTCATCGCCACACCGGCACTGGCCTTGCGGTTGATGAAACTCCATGCGACGGGGGACACGTTAGTTTACATCTCCTACCTCGGCGTCTTTGTCCTATCCGTGGGATTGGCTTGCCTCTACGGAGGGTTGCTGGCGGTAAAGGGTGCTCCTGCGGACAAGCTTGAAGTTGTTTGGCTGTTGACGGCGATTACGCGCGGCCTAGTCGCTGTCTTCGTCGTGGTCAAGGTGGTGTCTGGAGCCGTTGAGGTCGGATGGTCCACTGTCGCATTCACCGACGGCACCTTTGCCCTCATTCAATCCGTTGGTCTGGCAAGAGGATGGCTGCGAAATGTTCGTGAATAAGCGGTGAGAGTTCGCGTCGTAATTGCGGGGCGTCCGCCTCGTCGCAATCACCTATGTCTAGTTCTGCTCCACAGAGGCCAAATCGCAACAATATAGTTGATAAATGAAGGGTGTGTTAGCGAATGAGCGATAAGGCGTGTAAGTCTGTCATCGTCAGTCGAGTGGAGAACCTAGGCGAGACAGCTATTACCTCTTGGGGTGAACAGGCTTCCATTCGGGCACTCCGTGTCACCAACGACAATAATTTTTGCATTCTCGATTATCGTGCGCCAGCCAGCTTCGGACCGCCTCGTCACCTTCACTATGTCCAGCACGAAGTTCTGGAGATCCTTGAGGGCTCAATCGCGGTGTGGACTCCCGACTGGTGCGGCGTACTGCATGTAGGAGATATCGTCTCGCTTCCCGCTGGCGTCCCCCATACATGGCGATCCATAGATGATCAGGCCGTTCATTTCACCGTAATCGTCACGCCCGGCGGTCCCGGCGGATTTAAAGAGTTCTTCCCGACCATTCAGCAACGGAACCTCACCATCGCGGATATCCCTGAGCTTGTTGTCGCGGCCGAAATTGGTGGGATGCAGATCATTGGCCCTCCTCTCAACGAGGAAGAGGTTGAGAGGCTGAAGCACGGCGAACAGTTGTAGGCGAACACCTCTATCAGTTTAGTGGGCTGTCGGTGAGCGACGATTTGGCAACTCTATTGTTGCCAGATAATCTCCTGTGAGCGGAAGAGCTTGCAGCTGTTTGTCGTCAGAGTGGCGTGACATCTAGCCGGTGAACTTCACGCCGTGGGCCGAGAACGTCTCCAGGTAGTGACATCACGACGAGGCGAGGTCCCAAACGTGCGAGTGTATTCACGGCTAAACTGAGAGGCGCTCGCATAACCCACGTCGGATGCAGCAAACTGCACCGTGGCATGGCTGAAAATCATCAAACGACGGGCTTCATGGAGGCGGAGCTGCTTTTGATACTGAACCGGCGTCATTCCCGTTACTGTTTTGAATTGACGATGAAATGTCGCCGGACTCATATTTGCGGCGAGGGCGAGATCTGGCACGCGAGTGGCCTCACTCAGCTTGTCTCGAAGAGTGTGAATGGCCTGGATGATCCTTTGATCGTGACCGTTCGCCATGATCATGATTTGGCTGACCTGATCGCCTCCGGGGCCCGTTAGAAGCCAGTAGCATACCTCACGCATGATCCCCGGATAGAGCGCCGGGATCGCCTCTGGAGTTTCGAGAAGACGGATTGCGTGCTGGGCACAATCCACTAGTTGACGACTTAGCGCCAGAACGAATGCGCCGCGGGCTTTTGGTTTGCCAGATACAGTCAAAGACATCTTGATCTCTTCCGCCATCTCCCGCATGATGGCAAAATCGAGTCCCATTGCAAGCCCGAGATACGGCTTTTCTGAACTTGCGACAGTGACCGTACCGCGCGAAGGTATATCGACAGCGACCATAAGCGCCTGTCCTGCCGCAAATTTGTAACGTTTCTCATTGAAGGTCGCCCATTTCGCTCCTTGAAGGGTCATGTAAAGCGCAGGCTTAAACAGGCAATGTGCTGGGCGATTCACCTGATCTGAGCGGAGAATTGACAGCCCCTCAATCGCAGTCGAGAACGTGTCCCTCCCATCGGCACCCTCTGTGTACTGGCGGAGGCTCTGAACCAGCTCTCGGAGGATTCTCGATTCGGGTTGTTCGAGACGGTTCATATAGGGCGAGTATACGTGACAGGATTAGGCATGAATTTGAAAGCCTTCGGCATTCACGGATGGCAGCATGACGGCCTATGCTGAGGGTGGAACTACCAGCCGGGCATGGGGTCTTATCATCTGCTCCGACTTTGAAGAGAAATCTGAACGTTTTTCAACCAACTCTGCACCCAGAGGAGACTACTATGCCATTTGCACGTATCGATCTACTTAAGGGAAAAACCGCCGAGTATCGCGCCGCCGTCGCGGACATCGTGTACCGGGGAATTATTGATGTCCTGAAGGCGCCGGACGGCGACCGCTTCATCGTCATCAGCGAGAAGTCACCCGATAACTTGATTTACGACCCCAAGTTCCTCGGCTTTGATCGATCGGCAGACTTCCTCTTGATCCAAGTGACCAGCACTGTCGGAAATAACAAGGAGTCAAAGCTTGCATTCTTCCGATATATCGCCGACGAACTGAAGAGCAAGCTATCCGTCCGCCCTGATGACATTATGATCAACTTGGTTTTCGTTGACCGCTCGGATTGGTCATTCGGCAATGGCGATCCGTGGGTTTAGCGGTTCGTAGTCCGTCGGGCGTGCGTCGCCCCTGGGCATGGATTAAAGTCTGAAATTCTTCCAAGCCCTTCGATCTGGAGAGGGCTTATTTTGATGCGAGGCCTTCGGCATGAAGGTGTTCAGCTCCAATATGTGGCAAAGGAGGTCGGCCGACTCTTCGATTCGAGGCGACCGACTCAATGCTTAGAGATGAGCAATGCTTCAGGTCGTACCGCCTCATGATGACTGTGACGTACAGACCTATGAGCATTTTCCCCATCCCCTCTCGGCGATCGGTGCCGGGGCCTACTCGGAATTCACAATGAGACACCATTTCTCCTGAACTTTGGAGGAATAAGGAAAAAAGATCCATCCTAGGTCGCCGTGGTACGACAAGGAGAAACTGATGACTCAAAATACTTCGCTACTGAAGGCGCTTCTCAACGGCGAGGCATCTCCCTCCGTACCTAAGCTCTCCAGCGCGCAGATGCTTGACGCGCCAGAAAACAAAGCGATTCAAGATATCTGGGTGCTTCCGCCCGATAATCCCCGACTCCACGTAGGCCGCAGGATCGCGGTCCTCGCAACGGACGGCGTTGAAGAGATTGAGATCACTACCGTTCTCCACTATTTCCGCTCACGCGGAGCACAAGTGGATTTGATCGCGCCCAAGTTTCCCAGTTATCCAACACACCTCGGCATCCAGTTTCCCGCTATCCGTGAAACGCACATCATGACCATTACCTACATCGCTGAAGGCGGCTGGATCAAGTTCGATCGGCTTCTCGATGACGCGACCAGCGATGAGTACGACGCATTGATCGTTCCGGGTGGAACCTGGAATCCCGACACGCTGCGAGCCGATGCGAAGGCAATCAGCTTCGTTCAAAAAGCCGCAGCCGCGGACAAGATTGTCGCCGCGATCTGTCATGGCCCATGGGTTATTTCCGACGCCGGATTGACTCGCGGGAAGCGTGTCACAGGCTGGTGGACTATGCGTCCGGATTTAGAAAATGCCGGCGCAACCTTTATTGATGAACCGGCGGTCACAGACGGGAAGATTGTTACGTCGCGAGCTCCAATCGATCTTGCGGCCTTCGTCTATGCAATTGATAACCTCCTCGTGAAGACGGCCTCCTAATCAGTTTGCGTGACCGCTTTGGCTCAGCTTATTGGGCACACGTCCTCTGCCGTGACCAAAGAAGTTAGAGCACCCAGCAGCAATAGAGAGGTAACCTCACATGCTTTCTTTCCACTTACTCGTCACCAGCGGTGCTGCTGCCCTGCTCGTGATCGCACCAGCTTGCGGTCAAGCGCCGGCCCGGGTCCGCGGCACTATCACCGCGATCGATGACGCCAGCATCACGGTCAAGGAGCGAGACGGCCGCATCTTCGTGCTAAAGACCGGCCCCTACACGGCGTATGCCTACGTCGTTCCCTCCAGCCTTGACGCGATCAAGGTCAACGACTTCGTCGGCAGCGCCGTCAAAGGGCCGCTGGGCTCCTTTGTTGCGGTCGAGCTCGCGATAATCCCCGAGGACATGCAAGCCGGGCGAATTAGTCTTTACGATTGGGATCCGCTGCCCGACCCAACCGCCCGGCACACCTCCGATAGGACTGCCACCAGCATGACCAACGGCTTGGTGTCGAAGATCTCGTCGGGGCCAGTGTTCACCAACACCAACATGACCAACGGCATCGTCTCCGCCGAGAAGGTTGGCGCGGCTGGTCTCACGCTTACGGTTACCTATGACGGCGGTGGCAAGAACTTTCGCATCGCCGTGCCGCCCAACGCGCCGATCGTGCGCTATGTTCTCTCCGATCGGTCGGCAGTCGCCAAAGGTTCTGCCGTGATGATCAAAACCAACCCAGGCGCTCAGGCTGGTCTTGTCACCGTAGGCAAGGGTGTCACGCCACCGATGTGAGGCCGCCGCCTTGGGATTGAGGCGTCGTCGTATGTCGCAGCACCAGGCAAGCTAGAGCCAAGCGCCGGGACTTGATCGAAGAGCCGCGAAGGTCGCCAGCTACTTCTAGCAGGCTGCTGAACAAGGAGACCAATGAGGTACTGGAGATGGATTCGCACGTCCAACATCGTCCGCGTGGCTAGGTTTCTGTTAGGAATCATATTTGTGATCCTTGGCTTGAACGGCTTCCTCACCTTTATTCCTGTTCCGTCGTTTCATCCGTTCATGCAGATCCTGGTGTCGAGCGGCTATATCTATTTAATCAAGACGGTCGAGATCCTGGCGGGAAGTCTGTTACTTACCAATCGTGCCGTTGTGTTGGGCTTGATCCTGCTCGGAGCGGATATCGCGAACATTCTGGCCTATCATCTTCTGCTCGATCATCGGGATTGGCCTATTGTGCCTGTTATCACGGCTATTTATGCTGTCGTCGTTTGGGGATATTGGGCGCAACTGAAATTTCTTTTCCGTTGGGAGGTCACCCGGTAAAGAAACGATGGGCAAAGCGCAACTGAATTCCCAAAACGCGAGCGCAGAGAGATCAGTCACGCGTCAAACTCAGTTTTTCAGCACCCTGCTAGAGGAAGGCAAAGGAGAAGGAAACATGCCAAAACTGTTCGTTCATACTCGCCAAGGTACCTTCACGGCCGAAGCCCGTGTTAGGGTCGCGGCTGGGCTCACCGATTTGGGCATCGCTTGCGAACACCTCGCCGATACGCCGAAGGTCCGGGCAGGGGTCTGGGTGTTCTTCACCGAGCACGCGCCAGATGCCATCTTCAGCGGCGGTCAGATCGCTGCGAACTCAATGATCGGCTTGGTTGTCTACGCGCTCGAAGGCGGCCTCGAAGGCGCGTCCAAGCAGAGACTGATCGCGGGTGCGACCGCCATTCTCGTCCAGCACGCCGGGTCAAATGACGATCAGGTGCCAGTCTACGTGGTCATCCGAGAAGTCCCGGAGGTCAACTGGGGCATGTATGGCAAACAGGTCTCGCTCGCGGCGCTGCGCGCAGACGGCTGACGTTCGCTTCGTTTTAGACGCGCCGTTGGCGACAACGATCGAGAGCGCGGCGCTGCTCCCGAATGACGGGAGATCGTCTGATGTCATCAGGAGCCTCGATCTCTACGAGGCCCAAGCATTGTGAGGCGCGGCTTTCAGCCTCCTAACCCGCCCCTGTTTGACCGAAGGAGCAAGGACTAGAAGGAAGTTCACGAGGGATACTCATGTGCTCGCGAAGACAAGAAGGCCACCCACTCTTTATATTCGTTTTAACTGAGGCGAAATGAGACTGATCGAGTTCGCTCATACTAGTCCTAGCTAGGCATCGAGTATTACGATTCCTCGCTGAATCGCTGCACCTGCTGCTTCGGCCCTATCGGTCACTTCGAGCTTTGCAAAGATACTGATTGTCTGGTTGCGAATCGTGTTCTGACTAGTTCCGAATATAGTGGCGATCTCACGATTTGTAAGGCCCTTCACTATAAGCTTTAGGATCTCGACTTCGCGCGGTGTAAGGTCAGGCATGGACCGTCGTTCAGCGACCAGGGCTCGCATTTCCGCCGACAGGCATATTTGGCCGCGACAGATTTGGTGGATACCTGAGATTAACTCTTCACTGCCCACATCCTTGAGAAGGTATCCATTAGCTCCTGCTCTTATCGTCTGATAAATCTCCTCTTCGTTCGCGAAGCTGGACAAGATCAACGTTTTCGCATCGCAACGTATTTTGTGGATATCGAGCAGGATGTCGAGACCTCCTCGTCCCGGCATTCTAAGATCAAGGATGACTAGATCTGGCCTGTAAATCCTGTAGGCGTCTAGAGCTTCTACATAGTTTTTTGCTTCTGCTACGACCTGCAAATCAGGTTGTGTCGTGAGTACGCTTCTGATGCCTACGCGAAACATCAAGTGATCGTCCACTATGAGGATTGTAATTGGCTTCGTCATAGTCGATAGCGCCTTCTTTGTCCGTTTCCTTTCTGGCTGTGCTCCCCGAAAAAGAACTCACGAAGGCTGCTAAGAGCATGGGAGAAAAAGCCGTGAGTGGAAGGAGGCAGTGGAACCAGCACAGCGACGGTGCTTCCGGAACTATCTGAGGAGATGGCACATGTAGCATCGATTGCGCTCGCGCGCTCCCGCATTCCCATAATGCCGTAATGACCATCTTCTATGCCCGGGGATTCGTCCAACCGAAAACCTGATCCATTGTCCTTGATCGTCATTGCTAATGCCCGATTCTCAAGTCTGAAACCTAAGGTTATTTCGGAGGCCCCTGAATGTTGAGCTGCATTGGCGATTGCTTCTTGAGCGATTCTAAACAGCTGCGTCTCGACATCTGCCGGATATCGCGGGATCGACACTTGTGTGGAGACACGAAAGCGGATTTGTTTTGAACTGAGTTGTGTAGAGGTTGCCCTTTCGATAATTTCTGCCAAGGGTAGTTCCAACGAGAGATTTCGAAGCGCTGCGATAGTCACGTGCGCTTCCTTCCTGCTTTGCCGTGCCATATCGAGTGCGAGTTCCACATTCTGATTGCTTGCGAAGTGCGATCCAGGCTCACGAACGATGGATTCTAGCTGGAAGGCAATTGCAGAGAAGCTTTGCGCCAGAGTGTCATGGATCTCTCTCGCGACTCTGGTGCGTTCTTCAAGCACCGATTTCAAGCGCCAGTGCTCGGCCCTTACATACATCGATAGACATAAGAGCATGAGTAGTATCATGCCGCAAAACAGTTCCAGAGTATGCGTTAGCTGGCTCATCTCATTCGGCTCGACGGGACGGACCTGAATATTTTTCCAGAGTCCGCCTGAGGAATAGGATCTAAGACCAATTCGACCACGAGTGGTACACCCTAGGTCCTTCATCTCAACCGTTGCACTTCGGCCAGAAGAGGGATCGGACGCAACTCCGGTAATTTCACAGCCAACTGCTACAACGCGCAAGTGGTACCAAACCAACTCACGAACGCCGCCGGGTATCTTCGCGATCTGGTATTCCACATACCCGTGATCTGCCCGACCGATGAAGATTGTATTGGGGTCATTTCTTAGTCCAACATAGTATCCACTGTAAGCATTTACACCAATTGCCTCCTCGTTGGATCGGATGATAACCCCGGCATCACCGGTGTGACCGAGTAGTTGAACATCCGCGTCGAGTGCATAGTCTTTCCAAGTCGGGTCTCCGGAGACCAGCTTCGCACCTCTTTCGTCGGAATCGTTTTTGATCCCTTCTTCCGATGCCGTCCAGCTACCCCCGAACGCTTTCCAGTTCGAGATATCGCTATTCTTGAATGATTCGTTGACAGAACGCGGTGCGCGAAGCGAAGTTCGCCAAAGATATAGACAGCAACTGACGAGCAGTACTCCTAAGAGAAGGATCAG
>Ga0302325_10027085_pt1 | contig 11893 bp, 11 predicted proteins | sample Palsa_T0_2_FD_201948 | JGI IMG/M metagenome (GOLD analysis project Ga0302325, IMG submission 201948) | Peat permafrost microbial communities from Stordalen Mire near Abisko, Sweden - Palsa_T0_2 | ecosystem: Environmental > Terrestrial > Soil > Palsa > Peat permafrost | place: Sweden: Abisko... | reverse complement strand
AACCGATTGGTGTTCGAGGCCAGAGTACTCGCCCTCGGTGTTCTCTCGGATAATGCAGAGGTCGACATTGTCGTGGCGGGTCTTGTAGCCAGGGATGTTCTTGATAAGGACGATCGAGGCATAGATATCGAGCTCTTGTCGCATAGCAACGTTGAAAGATTGATGACCAGATCGCTCAATAGGCGTGTGCAGAATTCCTTTCAGGCCGAGCTTGTTTCTCTTCAATGAGGCAATTGATTCCCGAAACAGCTCCTCACTGTGCTTGCCACCCGCCTCGACACCTGAAACATCGACTTGTTCCCATTCAACTGGCACATTATCCGCCTTGAAGATCGTCTTGACTGATTCTGCCACTTCTGCTCCGATACCGTCACCAGGTATCAAAGTAACCGTGTACTTCCCGCCATATTTTGTGGGCTTGAAGATGTCCGATTGGACGGTTGCAAAGGAACGGAGGCTCTAGAAAGGTGTTTGGATTAGCAACAGCTACTCGCTCAAGTTTTCGAGGTGTTCAGCATACCTGCGAGGATTGAGTGGAAGCTTGTGCAGTTCGGAGAAGGCTCTGATAAGAAGAAGCTGCAGTCAGCTAAGATTTCGTGCCATTGGAGCTTTTACCAGTGATTTACATACTTGCGCCGACCGGGCAGAGCTGCGCGAAAGCATATTGAGTCGTAGGGAGAGGAATTGTCAGTTCGAAGAAGCAGAACTGAGAGGCAGCAGGAAGAAGTTGTCTTGTTTCCCACCTTGCTTTCCTCCCGCCGCCTTACCGTTTTGGGAATCGGCCGCTGAGCCCGGTATCTACCGAGGGTCAATTTTTCACCACCTCTGACAACGCTCACAAATCAATCCATTTATTATTCTATAAAGGCTGCCAGTAATGACTGTCACTCACTGTCTACGTTTGCATGAGGGCGGCATCTGTCTTGTGTCCTCTGCCAGTGCAAACTTCAAAGTGCCCAAAATGGGGACTCCATTTCCGCTTTCTCCTCTTTTGCAATTTTTGCAGGATGCTTCCTTGCCTAAGACTCGTATTTGAGAGATGGAAGTCCTCTCATACAAGGGGAAATCTCGTATATGTGCTAGGAACTATCCCTCGATCAACAGTGCTGTCTGGAAGAACATCCGCTCATCCGACAAGTGATCTTGGAATCTTCTTTCAACAAAACCCATGGGGCTAAAGTCAGACCAAGGGATTATAATTGTTCATTTCTGTTCATGTTATATTGTGGCTATTCGATGCTTTGAGCAAAGTTTATTTGGTGCTAGAGGAGATAGATTAATTCGCAGGTGGAGAGTGTGTTTCCCTACTTGACATTGACTTTGGATAGCTTTCTTGTAATGAAGGCATCAGAGGGGGCCTTCTCTCAAAGCATAGAGAATAATCGACCTCACTTTCAGCCTATGAGCCCCTCGAGCATACCTCGACTTCTATGACGCATACAATTAGGAGAGATCGAGGTGGACTTGACAAAGTCTCTGCCTCATGAACAATTCTGGATCACGAGCGAAGCCCATGGTAACCTCGTGGTCCCACTACCGACGCTGGTCAAAGAATTAGGTGGGATTTTCGGGGGATGAGAGGCGGTGGAGGCAGTTCGTCATGTGAGAACTTTTTCTGAAGTAGAAATGTTGCGGGTTAATTTAGAGTAATTGGAGTTGAACTCGACGTATTCCTTGGAACTCTCAACGTTGATATTGCAGCGCCTGTCATATCTGCACACCCTATTTCTCAGTGCTCCACAGCGACTACAGCAAGATTGTTCTTCCGCATTACCATCTTCAACAATAGTGGAAGCGACGTTCAGATAGGAAGCCTGGTTTTTTGAACATCTCGATTTCCTGCCAGAGCAAAAAGAAGTTGCCTCTGTTCATCGCCACACCAAAGCTCATTTTGACCACATTGATTTGGTGCGATTGAAATCTAATCCTCGAAAGAGAGACAAAGGATGCCCTCGGCATCTACGAAAAGACCAGTCCAAAGACATCAATTTCGAGTGTCCTTTCGTAGAATGCAACCGGCACAAGCACACTATCAGTGCGATATTGACATTCATTTGCTGTAATTCCATCCATTGAAGGCTTGGGAGATGTTTGCAGATATCCCATCTCTGGGTTCTGATGAAGTTCTGGATGAGTAAAATGGGCTTTTCGACATAAAGACCCTTGAAAAAGTGGGAAATAAAATGGGTGAAGATATTCAAGCTACAATTCACAAGAACCTTTCAAGCTCCATGGTTTTGCGCTTGATTCAACGCATTGGAAGTCATTACAAGCCAGCACCCTGAAATATTTTCAATGGCAATGCAAAATTTCTCCAAGATCCTATTACCCTGTTTTTCTGTGTGCTTTGCCCCCGCCTCTCCCATCGGAGTTGATTGTCTCGAAAAGTTCGGACTGCTGGCATGAGGTCATATTGCGTTTGAAGTTAAAGCAATACTTATGCGCCCTGCCGACGAGCTTCAGATCTGATCGGGGTTGAAAGAGTCATTCCGAAAAGTCTAGGATGTCTCATGAACCTTTCGTGCTGAGGACTAGCAGTGTGGTAACGCGGCATTAAGAGCAGTGCTCGCACACTGTTCAAACTATGGCATATACAAAGTCAGCTGCCATACCGTCTATCTCCTTATGAGCTCTCATGTTTCAGCCAAGGCGAGAATGAGTTGTTCGACTCTTGATTGTAACCTTCCAATTCTTACCTAGTGCTATTGAATTGGTGACACAATCCACCCAGGCCAGTGTACGAAGTTGCACAGATCGTTGTCAAACTCTCATGATAACTTGAAATACTGCACTTGAGTAGAAGAAAAACATTTGGCAGAATTAACGTGTTTGCTTAGGTGTTTGATTGGCAAGAATGTTCTAAGGTTTTCTTTGCAGCTCTCTTAGCTGCTCCTACAGTAGCACGCAGGCGCAGACCATCCTTGCTACAAGATTTTGCCTCTCACAAATCATGGAGGAATGATCACTATGCCGTAACCAGGATTGCAACGGAGAAGCTGAATTCGTTTCAATTCAGGATTCGCTCATAGTGTCATGATGGCGGTGGCCGTTTTCGTACTAGCTCGTCCCGCCTTTTGATCAATATCTCGTCAAGTTGAGCTGCTCAGCTACTTGAGACAGTGGGGTCTCGACCCCGAAAAAAATCCGAAAAAATCAACGGGTATTTGCCATCTTTGTCTGGAGACAAAAGCAATTGATCCAATCAGCGTGATACCCCTAGCTCGATGTTGTTGTTTTCTCTCGCTTACGAAGTATACTGTAATAGTCTAACCGAATCGGGTCTGAAAGGGATTTCCGAAAAAGGGTTTGCATAGAGAAAGGCCAAAGTTCATCAAAGGAGAACGTTAGTTTTCTCCACTCAACTCTTTCTTTATCAAACATGGCGGCGATCCCGACAAGCATAGGTGATTGGTTGAGTTACGCCCATTCCAGGATTCGAGACTCATGGTGATGAGGACGTCCCCATATCCGGACTTGGTACAAGCCACGTGGGAAAGACTCGCAAAGACCACAAAGTCTCGGATAGCTGTGGCTCTTGCTTTACCATTGTAACAAGTAGATGTTCGCATTTAAGCTCTGTTTTGTCGCGGCCCCGGCTCAATAGTAGCCTCAGTCGGCAGCTTTCCGTTTACTCCCACATCAAAGAAGCTTATGCCGAGTCCACGGTCAACTCTCACAAAGATTTCGAAGGTCCGTATTCCGATTTCAGCATTTGATCTTTCCCATCTTTGTGTTTGCCTCCAGTCGGGACTTAAGTTCCACTTTTTGGTATCAATAGAATGCGACAAGGAAGCCAATCGGAAGCATCAACAGTAAAATCCGTTGTTCGTTCTCCTTGCTCTTTTATCTATGAACCCGGATTGATCCGTGTCTACTGTTCTTGCTATAGCCGACAAGGGACATGAAGAAGTATAAAAAGATGTAGCCTTCTTCCACTCTTGTGTCTTCCCTCTCCTCCTACCTTTTCTCATAGAGTCAAATAACCTTCTGAACACGATTTATATACCATACGAAAACACACTACTGTTTTACAAGTCATATCCTCGTACCCAAACACCCAATACCATTAACAACCATGCAGTTGACCAACACCCTCTGCGCCCTAATTCTTGCGGTCACCGTCTCCTCTGCCGCCCTTCCTAACGCTGAACCCATCGCCGCTGCCGTCGCTAACGCAGGATGGGGATGTGGACAGCGCGGACAACCCTGCGGGAAGACCAAGCGTGAACCAGTACCGGAGCCAGCACCGGCGGCAGCGCCAGGATGGGGATGTGGACAGCGCGGACAACCCTGTGGGAAGACCAAGCGTGAGCCAGCACCAGAGCCAGTACCGGAGGCAGCACCAGGATGGGGATGTGGACAGCGTGGACAACCTTGCGGCAAAGTCAAGCGTGCTGCTGAGGCCTTTGCCGAAGCTCTCGCAGAGCCCAATGCCGAGCCCGAACTCGACGGTCCCTATGCTCGTTATGCCAGGCAGCTCACCCGAGACCTCGCCTCCATCGTCGCCGAGACTCAAGATGATCCCGAAGCATATTTCACTAGCCTCACCCTCCGAGACGACTCTGATCTCGACAAACGCGATGCCCTTGCCGAAGCCGGATGGGGATGTGGACAGCGAGGCCAGCCTTGCGGAAAGGCGAAGCGTGATGCCGATCCAGAGGCAGGATGGGGATGTGGACAGCGCGGACAACCGTGCGGGAAGCTTCGCCGCGCTGCTGAGGCTATTGCCGAAGCTGTTGCCGTCCCTGAGCCAGAGGCAGGATGGGGATGTGGACAGAGAGGTCAACCTTGTGGCAAAGCCAAGAGAGATGCTCTTGCCTTGGCCCATGCTGCCGATCTCGTTCTCCGCACTATCTAAACCAACCTTCTTTCAATGAGGCCCATCGATAATCCTCGACATAGGATCCTTGAAACGCTTTTCCTTTCTTAAATACTCGATTTTAACATCGCTCTATCCGGATTTCCATCACAACAATTTACTTCAATTCGAACTCTTCGATCCCTTCATGACAATTTCACATTGGTGACAGCAGTCATTGACTGCTGTCTGTTGGATCAACTTTACCATAACAAGGCACCTTGAGTGCTCTTTGAAATACCGGATGGAAATTTGTAAAGCGTGACATATTTAGAAATATAATGCTTTACGCTCAACTTGTGCCTTCTCTCCTTCTGTCAGTGAAATTATATGAGGAATCATATTCAATTGCTTTGATATGCCTCTTCTACCACCACGTGCCTGGCTTACGAATCGATGTCCAGCTGACCTAGAAACTGTCCTTAAGCCACTATAATACCCTCTGCTCATTGGGTTGGGAAGATATGAGACTTAGCTCTATTTCTATCTATCGAACTGCGCTCTGGATTGGGAAGAGACGAAAAGCCTTAGCTCTGTTTCTACTCTACTCTAGTTTTATGTTCTCGTCAGATATAATTTTTCAGAAAGCAAAGAGGCCTCTGTCAAGTCTGCTGTCTGTTCTTAAGCGATGAACACTTAGCCATATTATCCCAATCTCTGTGATATTTGTAAGAGTTAAATTTCAAGACTTTGGAGTTTTGAGATTCTTGTTGTGACTTTACAAGTTTCTGCAAAGTGGAGAGGCAACAGCAGCAGACGCTTTTTGGCTTTCTCAGGAGACAAGACAAGATAACACTCAGAAAGGAACCACGCCTTTCTGGGCATTGCATATAAAACCAAAACTTACCTGGGTTCTGAATTAAATTCAAGGGTGCGCAGAGAACTTTAACTCTTCCGCAGGCATTGTGTTGTTCAGCTGCTCAAAACGGCACAAGAAAGGGGTTGAGCCGAGTCACGTGATTGTGACCATCTCGAAGGTAATGACTTCAATGTAAAATATCAAGGACTGCTAATGCTTCAAACTGTCAACAATAAGAGTTAACATGATATTTTCCGAGAGACTGAGGCATATTTACTTGCAAGCGGAAAAGACTCTAGGAGCTCAGGGAGTGTAGAGGGTGAAAATGAGATTGCTGCTTGTTGTCAAATGTGGCCAAAAGCCAAGCGGAGCCTGGTGTCTGTGGTTGAGTTAAGTGCTCTGATTGATAGCCTTCCTAGCACAGGAATCATAACAATTCAGTGAACACAAGACCATACTAAGCTGGTTGTACTGTTTGTAATTTGGCCTTGCCAACTCATGATTCTGATGCATTCTCAGACCGGGTAATAGTAACTTCAGATAATCAAACAAAGGGGCACGAAACACGGAAACGTAAGCAGAGGACTTGAAATCATTGATCACGCATTCACACTCTCCTGAGATCAATGCAGCAGCAAATATGAAGTAGGTGTTGATACAAGGTGCTTTTCACACGTACGTGTCTATTCCTCCATCTTGTCTTCCTCAGCTGGCTTATCATCCTCCTTTGTCTCTTCCTCGTCATCGTCTCCTTCTAAAGCCTTCTTTGCTAATCTCTCAGCCTCCTCGAGAATCTCCTTTGGCACTTCCTGGTGTCTTCCCTTTGTAGGGCCGTCCAGACTGCTGATCCAAGTCATCTCCAATTCGAACTCCTTGTCCTTGTTGTCGGCATGTGCAACATAGATGATTCTAGCCGCTTCCTTGACGCCATCCTCCAAACTCAATTTGCCAGCCGCCAAGTCCAACTTCTCCAACTCAGCCTTGGCAGTTTGACGTCCCTTTCCGGTGGCTGCACCATAGTATCCCCAATATAATCCGCTAGGCTCGATCATGTAAAGACCTGGTCCACCGTATTTCTTGCCCTCAACCTTGCCACCTGAACCGATGGAAGGTCCGTTGCCAACTTGTCCATCAACAGGAAGCTCGAGCTCGGAATCCCAACCTCCTACAATAGCAGTGATGCCGAAGGGTCGAACGGAAGAGTACAGGGTATAAGCTTGGAGATATCCACCCATTCGGCTTGCCATATCTGCGGTTGTGATGGGAGTCTTGTAAACTTTTCGCCAGCTGGAAGCTTCGTCGCGGGCCCGAGAAACGAAATGTCTTCCATCTGGTACAAGGCCTGATGAAACCTGGACAAAGGATAAGCATGGGTTTGGGCTTTCTGGTTCCTATGCAAAATGTTGAAACTTACTGCACCCATATGCCTGTCAATTGTTGCAATGCGTTTGTTGGCTCCCGGCTTCAGTAGCTTGCTAGAAATGACCTTCTCAACCGCCAGGACAACACCATCTTTACACCTAATGCCAATGGAGGTCCCGCCATTCTCTACCGCCTTAACTGCATACTCGACTTGGAAATTTCGACCGTCTGGGGAGAAGACTGAGTTCGTGAGATCGTAACCCGTACCTATCGAAGTCTGAGGGGATCAGCTTTGGAACTTCATAACGTTTGAGCTTGCAGAAGAGTATGTGAAGCTCACCATGGTGGATCTAGTGTGGTAGGCGGAATAAGAGGATCAAGATGAGAGAATGGAGTTGAGGTTGTGAAGGTCTTTGGGAGCTCTGTCGTTACCTGCAACACGGTTGATAGCTTCAGGCACCTGGAGCCGCGTCGAATCCGCTAAATTTCTCAGGCAACAACATCTGCCCTGAGGCACCAATTATCTTCACGTGACATGAAGTTCTTGTTTGGCCTCATTTCCTTTTAAGATGGGATCGAAGTTTTGTATCATTGACCCTGCCAATAATTCTATCATGGGAGAGTATGTATTGTTGACCTGCAGATAGTTGAGAAGTTTTGCTGGAACTCGCGCTTCGTACTGAGAAATATCTTCACTCTTCAAAGTAGGTACATACATCTAATAATCACAAATCATGATGTCGGTGAAGTCGTGAGACTGTGAGCACATCCTAAATGGGTCATCTGGTGCTCGTGGTGAGCATTCATTGGCAAACAGGAGCTGATGGTGCAACGCTAGAGCATCCCAAGCCCAAATTTGTTTCAGGAGTGGCTTCACCGTCGTTGGGCCGCCCCGTCATCGCTTCCCTTGAGGGAGGGGTTCGGGTCCTTTGATATTTAACCTCTCCTCCTGCCCTGTCTTCTCTCAACAAGAACAACAACACCGAATCCCTTCAAGGCGACAACTCTTTTCTTTGTTTACTAGGCACTCAATATCGAGCTCAATAATTCTTTGTCCATGCGCCTGGCCCTTCTTTGATCCGCCAACTCCAGGCCTCCACGGTCGCCCCTCCCGGACCTGGATCCTCGGTTTCGTTTCTCGCAATTACTCTACCTCAAGTACATAGCTTAGTGAATAAAAAGCAAACTAGCAATTCTCTTGCACCTGTCCACAAAGTCTGCTCCGTCCGCTCTCGAGTATTCTTGCATATTCAAAACCTCTGACACCTAGGCTTTGTTCTCCTTTCCAGACAGCCTCCTGTCCTTGTTCCCTTGCGGAACTACTTAAGGCAGACTGGCTCTCTGCAGAGCAACTCTTGAACATCTCGAGTACATCGGCAGCAAGGTATGCTGCATATCCTTGAAAAGATCAGAACGCTGACATTTGTTTCCAGCGGTCGGCCTTCGAAGAAGAATCAACAATGGCAACTCAGGAGGACTTAGCATTGCTCTTCGCTCGCAACCTCTCCCTCCAGAACCCCCCTCCATACGTTGCTCCCAAAGAGGAGCCAGCTCCAATCGAAGAGCCCTTCATCTACTCCATTTCCCGGCATTACCATCACTCCGCACATGTCGCCCAACAAGCCCCTTCCAGGCCTGCCTCTGAACCTCCTCAGACCGACCAACTTACTGCTGAGATCATATTAGCCAGACACGGCGTAGATGCGTCAACTCTGTTCCCCTCCCAAATCGAACTCTTCAAGACCGCAGATACCGGACAGCAGATGCGACTTATCGAGCTCTGGCGGATATGCCCCCCTGACTATGGTGGACACGCTTTGGCACAAGACCTCGGCAACTGGCCTTCAACCTCCTTCCAGCAGGAAGAGGCTATGGCTAAGTTGAGATACGAGCGATTGATGCTAGAAGAGCGGATGTCTCGGACAGGGGGTGATCAGCAGAGCATGGACAGTGACACGATGAGTGATTCTAGCAACACCACACCTTTGACCCCAATTCAAGGAGGTGATGGACGTTGGTCAATGCAGAGCCATATTGCAGAGCCCTACATGCAGTCCGGCTATGAGGCCCTTGCTCAACGTGAGTACGAGGCTTCCGCTGGTCCGTCAAAGGATGTCTATTCTCACTTTGGCAATTCAGTTGGAGGTAACTACAAGCCCGCCACAGACCCTGTGTACAACTCGATCTCAGACATCCACCGATTTCCCAATGTCGGTGGCAACTGGGAGCAACTTGTAGAGCAGCGAAAACAAGCGATGGAGGATCAATAGTAAGTACTTGTAGCCAAATACCTCTTGATATTGAGTTTCTCGAGAGCCCCAACTCTTCTTCAAGGGGGTGAATACTGACAGGTTCTGCAGTGGCGCATTTGATCAACAATTCCACCACAATATCGGCGGAGTCACGGTAGCAGAGTATCAAGGAGAAGATGAGGAGATGTTGTAGATAAGAAGTACGCATAGTAGATAGGCAGACAGATTGCACATTAGAGTTAATTTTCTTTGTCGTTTGCATTGAAGACGGGAGGACATACTTTTTTTCTGCTGCGGGATATGGAGGAGTAATTGTCGCGCATGGCATGGGGTTTACGGCAGTACAGATTGATGGATTTTCATGAGGGATTCGAGTGGATGAGAAGGACGGTCTTAGGCATCTACTCTCTCTTCGTTTCACGTCTCTTCTCACATCTCTTGATCACAGCTGGCTGGTGTGGGTTGAGTCCAGCTTACTTGATGTATCACACATTCTCATGTTCGGAAAGCGTGAGGTACGTACCTTCGAACCCCCGATACTCCCCAGCATTCCCCAGCATATCCCCTCCCCCTCCTCCGATCGATGGAGAACATTTGTTGAGGTACGTATCGACCACATCCTCTCCCCTTCCAGTGGCTCTCACTACTCACTTGAAAGCACTTCTCTGGTTACAGCAGCTCTCAACGCCGGCGCCTCGATGACGTCTCTGGACCCGGACCTGGACCTGGATCTCTCCCCCTCCCTTTCTTCTGTCACTTTTCTCGTCTACTTCTCGCGAGTTCTGCAGATAATAAATCAATGAAACTATTTTACACATTCGTATGTCCAAGTGACTTTCCACCTGTCGTGAATCAATAATCTATTAAGTTGACGTTCGCAATCTTTTTATTTATGAAAGATTACTTGACCAAGTAGCTCTCATGTTTAGAATCTTATCCCATCACATTATACTCATCCAGCTCTGTCTGTCTCTCTTTACCAGCCAGTCTCTGGCTCGCAGCCAAAATCCCAAGCACCACCTCCCTCAGCGCGTCCTTCCCCTCCTTCAACGCATGCTTCTCCTAGACCACCAGGGACGGACCACAGGCTAGTTAGCGTTATCATGGCGCATGTTTACACTAGAACCCAAGTTATCAAAAGGGTGGTTCGAGCTGTAGAGACTGTCGTTAACCGGGCTGATATTCAATTAGTTCAGGGGAGTATCCACATCATGGTTGGTCGTCTGTTTAGCATCTTATCGTTAAGTGATGATGTAAATCCAGCAATAGTAGAGACACCGAAGACTTTGGGTGCTCCGTATCACAATTGTTTTGAAACTCACGCGAAAGATGGTCTGTTTACTTTCCCGCATTCTTCTCGATGTCTCGCTCTCTGTATTTACATTTGCGTTTGTTATCCCTGCCTGAGTGGTGCAGTGAGACTCCTGCCGTCTGCAATTTTCCCCCCTAACCAATTACACTTCGTCGTTATGCGTATCCCCCACATGCCCCAGCCTGCTCTGTACATTCTCTGAAGACGATTTCTAATGATCAGAGTTATTTGGGTACATTGATGTTGGACTATTAGTCTTCCTTGACGTGGAAATCAGCCATATTTCTTGAGTACTTAAGATTAAATTTTGGATTCTCCCGAGATAGAAAGCAAATCTCTGCAAGCATCTGCTTTGGAAAGCTATCAATGCAGGAGCGATAACTCTCTGGCTTAAGGTTCCAAACGCAGTGATGTATGAAGAGTTGGGGAAGAGGGCTGTCGTGTGCAGTACTGTCCCAAACATGCTGCAGTATACCCGTATAGACCAAATTGCACTCTCTATGCTTTTCTTCAAGGCGATCGATTGCGAGGTTTTGTAGACGTGGAATCAACAACCTCTCTGCCAAGACCCACAATCGAGCCAAATTGCTGCCTACATCAGATGCCCCACCCAAATCGCCGTCAAGCTTTTGAGTGTAGAACCATTGTACAAGCAAGGTGAAGGACCCTTCAGTGATATCTTCCATGGTGTATGTTTGCGTCTGACCCTCGATGAAAGTGCCAGTGAAGGCAGCTTTGAGGACGGGAGAATAATTGCAGGCGAACTTCTTGTGTACAAGGAACTTTTTCTTCGAGGGGCCAATGATGAAGGTAACGAACTCTCCCAGATCACTAAGATCATGTTAGCATTATTAGATATATTGGTGATGGGAGATTTTAATACCTGAAGTCCGGAACAATCAAAGTAGAACTTGGCGAGATGATGGTTGGTTTCGGCGTTGGCGTTGGTGTCGGAGCTGGTTGCGGTACAGTTCGATTTGACGACATTTTGTCACCTTTGATTTTGAAATTAGTAATTTCTCTTCGAAGATGGAATAAATCATACATTTACCTCCTGTGCCGATCAAAGATCGATAATATTATCCCCACTGGACCGCTACAGTGTTGCGAGTTGTTGGTCTAGGAAGTGCTGTTGATGAGGAAGGAAGTCAACAACGAGGAATTGGACGCGTTAGGAAATCGCGAAGCGAACCGTACTCAACTTCAAATCTAGGTCGAAGTGAATCTGCACCTCAAAGTTGAGGTGGAGTCGGCTTCTTCTCGACCCAACCCCGACGACTCACCTTCCACAACCCCCTTTTCCCTCCCTC
>Ga0302325_10027080_pt1 | contig 11893 bp, 12 predicted proteins | sample Palsa_T0_2_FD_201948 | JGI IMG/M metagenome (GOLD analysis project Ga0302325, IMG submission 201948) | Peat permafrost microbial communities from Stordalen Mire near Abisko, Sweden - Palsa_T0_2 | ecosystem: Environmental > Terrestrial > Soil > Palsa > Peat permafrost | place: Sweden: Abisko... | reverse complement strand
AGCCGGGCGAGCGCGGCCTCCTGGGCCGGCCAGTCGAACCCGTCCGCCCAGTAGGCGACGAGCCCGCGGAGGTAACCGAGGTCGGTCCCGAGCGACCACCCGGCGTCCTGCGGCGTGTCCGGCCAGCGCGTCGCGCGCAACCGCGCGCGGAGGTCCGCCAGGGCCGCGGGCGCGGCCTGCGGGCTGAACGGCTCGGGGCGCGGCAGGGTGTCCGGCATGCCAGGCACCCTACCGGCCACGATGCAGGTCTGCCGGCCAGCGCCGCCGGCCGGCACCGGGCCGGCCACGAGGCCGCAGAGGTGGCGTGATGCGTCTGCGCGTGGTGGTCTGGACTGGCGCGGAGGTTGGCGAAAAGAATCTCGCCTCCTAGGCGAACCCTTTGCCTTTAGAACGCAATAAGAGGAGTGATGGACGACGACGAGCTGATCGCCGCAGTGGCGCGCGGTGACGACGCTGCGCTGCGGGAGATGTTCTCGCGGCACGCGCCGTGGCTGGCTGCCCGCTTGCGGGCGGTGCTGCCCGCCGCCGAAGTGGAGGACGCGTTGCAGGAGACCTTCCTGGCGGTGTGGCAGGGAGCCCGCGGCTACCGGCCGGGCGGCAGCGCCGGCGCTGGCTGCGCGGCGGCCGGCAGCGCGGCGGCCGGCAGTGCCGGCGGATGGCTGTGGGGGATCGCGCGCCGGCAGGCTGCGCTGCTGCTGCGCCGCCGCGGGCCCGCCGCGACGGCGCTGCCTGACGTGTTCACGCCGATGGGGCAGCAGGCGGGCGACCCCGCGGAAGCCGCCCTGGCCCGGGCTGACCTGGCGCAGGCCGTCGCCGCCCTGGGCCCGGCCGGCGGGCTGGAGCGCGAGGTCTGGCGGCTGCGCTACCTGGAGGACCGGCCGGTGGCTGAGGTTGCGGAACTGCTGGGGGTCCCGGCGGGCACGGTGAAAAGCCGGGCCCACCGGGCCCGGCGCGTGCTGCAGGGGGTCTTGCGCGGCGGCGCGGCGGCGGGCCGCCGCGGCCCGGCGGCGGGAGGAGGGACGAGATGAGCGGCACCGATGCGGGCCCGCCCGATGTCGACCTGGGCCGCGTGTGGCTCGGGGTGGCGGCGCAGGTGTGGCGGCGCGAGCCAGGGCGGGCGGAACGGGCAGCCGGGCGGCTGCTGCGCTCGCCAGGGCTGGCCCGGGCGCTGGTGACGACGCCGTCGCTGCTGATGGGGTGGCTGATCGCGACCGCCGTAGTGCTGGCCGCCGGCGCAGTCGCCACGCTGGGGACCGGGACGCCGTACGTGCCGCTGCTCGCGCCGGCGGTCGCCGCGGCCGGCATCGCGTACGCCTACGGGCCGGGCATCGACCCGGCGTGGGAATTGTCGCGGAGCATGGCGGTCAGCGACCGGATGGTGCTTCTGGTGCGGGCACTGGCGGTGTTCGGGCTGAACGCGGCGCTCGGGCTGGCTGCCTCGGCCGCCTCGGGGACGGCGGCTGCGCTGACGTTCGGCTGGCTGGTGCCGATGACCGCCGTCTGCTGCCTGGCGCTGGCCGCCGCGACGCTGGCCCGGTCGGCGATAGCCGGCGTGGCGGCGGGCATGTCCGGCTGGGTGATCACCGTGCTGGCCGGGAAGGCGGCCGCCGGGCAGCTCACCGCCGTGATCACCGATTCTTCGCTGATCTTTCCCTACCTTGCCGTCGCCGCCTGCTGCGGCGCGGTCGTGGTGTACGCGACCAGGCTCACGAGAGGAACCTCATGAACGTCGAGCTCACCGACCTGACCAGGCGGTTCGGCCGTACCACGGCGGTGTCCGAGGTGACGCTGGAAGCCGGCCCTGGGGTGTTCGGCCTGCTAGGCCCCAACGGGGCCGGCAAGACCTCGCTGCTGCGGATGATGGCGACGGTGATCCCGCCCACCTCGGGCAGGCTGCGGCTGCTCGGCCGCGATCCCGGCAGCTACGCCCCGCGGCGGGAGGTCCGGCGCAGGCTCGGCTACCTGCCGCAGAGCCTCGGCTACTACCCGGGATTCACGGTCGCGGACTTCGTGGAGTACTTCGCGCTGCTCAAGGAAATGCCGCCGGGCCGGGTGCCGGCCGCGGTGGCGGCCGCCATCGAGCAGGTGGGCCTGGGGGACCGGGCGCGCGCCAAGCTGCGGACCCTGTCAGGCGGGATGCTGCGCCGGGCCGGGATCGCGCAGGCGATCGTGAACGATCCGGATCTGCTGCTGCTGGACGAGCCGACCGCGGGGCTGGACCCCGAGCAGCGGGTGGCGTTCCGCGGCATGCTGCGCGAGTTCGGCCAGCGGGCCACCGTGATCGTCTCCACCCACCTGGTCGAGGACGTGGGCGCCGCCTGCACCCAGGTGGCGCTGATGGAGCAGGGCAGAATCGTCTTCCACGGCACCCCGGCGGAGCTGACTGCCCGCGGCGAGGGCAGCGGCGCGGCGGGTGATGCCCCGCTGGAGCGCGGTTACAGCGCGGTGCTCGCGGCGGCCCGGTTGGTCCCGGCGGCCCGGGCATGACCACCGCGACCAGCGCCCCGGTGCGCCATCAGCCGCAGCGCATGCCGCGGGCGGTCCCGCTGACCGCGGCCCGGCTGCTGCGGATCGAGCTGCGCCGCAACCCGATGCCGTGGATCCTGCCGCTGATCGCGTTGCTGTTCTGGTTCGACTCCTACCGGCCCAGCACCACGCAGCCGCCGATCTGGGCGCTGCGCACGTTCTGGAACATGGGGCAGGGGCACACCATCATCGACTTCGGGCCGTTCGTGGCCGGCCTGGCCGCCTGGGTGGGGTCGCGGGACGGCCGGCGCGGCATCGCCGACCTGGTGACCGCCACCGCCCGGCCGCGCTGGGCCGCCCAGCTCGCCACCTGGGCCGCGACCGCCATCTGGGCGGTGGGGGCCTACCTGGTCTTCGTCGCCGTCATGTTCGGGGTCTACGCGCACCAGGGAGTGCAGGGCTCGCCGCCGTGGTGGTGGGTGGCGGTCGGCGCGGTGGCCGTGACGGCGTTCAGCGCGGCCGGGTTCGCGGTTGGCGCCTTGTTCCCCAGCCGGTTCGCCGCGCCGCTGGCCGCGTTCGGCGGGTTCCTGGCCATGGTCATGTCGTCGCAGACCGGGTTCAGCCATACCTCCGGATGGGCGCTGATCCTGCCGACCAACTCCAACGGCAACTACCAGCCTCTCTCCGGGGTCTTCTATCCCTACCTGCCCGACCTGCCGATCGCCCGGGTGATGTTCCTGGCCGGGATCGCGGTCGCGGCCCTCGGCCTGGCCGGGCTGCCCGCCGGGGCCGGCGGCCCGGGACTGCGGCGGGCCGCCGCGGTCGTCATGCTGGCCGGGGTGGCGGCGGCCGGGACCGCCGTCGGGCTGGCCGGCACGGCCCGGCTCGGGCCGCACGGCATGGTCATCCCCGCGCTGCACGACGCGGCCAGCGACCGGCCGATCCGCTACACCCCCGTCTGCGGCCAGTCCGCCGGGGTTCCGGTGTGCCTGAACCCGGCCTACCGGCAGTTCCTGCCAGACGTGACCGCGGCGCTGCGCCCGGTGCTCGGCGAGGTGGCCGGCCTGCCCGGCGGGCCGGCCCGTGCCGCCCAGTCGGCCGGGGCCTACTCCAGCGGCGAGGGCGGGGCCGGCGCGCCGATGACGATCAGCGGCCGGCCGCCTGTGCTGCGCATGCCGCTCGGCTCGCTCAACCTGCCGGACGTGTTCGGCGGGACCACGGCGCAGTTCGCTGGGCAGCTCAGGCTGCTGTCCGTGCACGCGTTCGCCGGGGCCGGCGCCGGCCCGGGCACGCCCGCGCAGCAGGCGGTGCAGGCGGTCCTGCTGCAGGGCGCTGGCGTGCCGTTCGCCGCGCAGCCCGGGATGCTTTCCTCGGTCGGGCTGCCGTCGTGGGCCCAGGCCACCATGCACGAGCAGGCCACGGAGCAGGGCAAGAATCACACGCCGGCGCCGGCGTCCGGGCCGGTCTACGCCGCGGCCCGGCGGCTCGCGGCGCTGCGGCCCGCGGCCCGGCATGCCTGGCTCGCCGCCTATCTCGGCGCGCTGCGGTCCGGCCAGCTCAGCCTGGCGCAGCTGCCATGACCGCCGCCGGGATCCACCGGCCGCCGGGCGCCGGACATGCCCGCCCGGCCTCCCGGCGCGCCCTCGCCACGCTGCGCCTGGCGTGGCTGTACCTGGTCAGCCGCCGGGCCCTGGCGGCGGTAGCCCTCCTGGTGGCCCTCGGCGCGCTGCTGTGGGCAGCGCTGCACGGGAACTGGTCGGTGGCCGGCGGCGCCGCGGCCCGGCAGCTGATTCCGCTGGTGATCGAGACCGGCGCGGCCGCGGTCATCGCGGTCACGACCTTCGGCCCGTTCGGCGACACCGAGCGGGCGACCGGCCGCTGGCTGCCCTGGCTGCGGCTGGGCACGGCCGTGCTGCTCACCGCGGCCGCGGCCGGGGCGCTGGCCGCGGGGGCCGCCGGCGGCCATCTGCCCGGCGGCAGCCTGGCCCTGCTCCGCAACCTCGCCGGGATGACCGGCACCGGCCTGCTGGCCTCGGCCGCGCTCGGCGGCGCGTTCGGCTGGACCGGGCCGATGGCCTACTGGCTGATCACCGAGGGCGCGCTGGCCGGGGCCTGGACCACGCCGTGGATCTGGCCGGCCCGGCCGGCCCGCGACCTCGGCGGGGCGCTCTGCGCCTACGGCGTGTTCGCCGCCGGGATCGTGGCCGTCACGCTGCTCGGCGCCCGTGACTCCGGCCGCCGCCCCGCCCCGGAGTGAGCACCGGAAACGGGCAGCTCGAGTTTGGCCGACGTGGTCCGCAGCAGCGCCGGTAGCTTCCTCAACTCCCTGGCGTAGGCGGCCTTGTACTCCTGGACCGCGGTGTCCAGCGCCTGCTGGTTGGCGGTGACGAACTGCTGCTCGTAGCTGCCCTGGACGGCGAAGTAGATGCCGGCCAGGTCGGTGGACTGCGTGCAGTCCGCGTCGGTGACGGCCGCCGCGAGCTGCGCCTGGTTCTGCGCGGCGGTCGGGCCAGATCCCGGGACCGGTGTCGATCCCGGGACTGATCCCGATCCCAGGGCTACCCGCTGGCCAATCGCATCCAGTTCCTGCAGCATCAGCGTGTCCGCGCCGGGAGAGCTGTACCCGTTCCTGGCCATGCAGGCCGACCACGCCTTTGTCGCCTGCTTGAAGCCCGGGTCCTGGACCACGTCGTTGCTGAGGTCGTTGTTCATCGTCTCGATGCCGGCCAGCGAGGTGGCGAACTGGGCGTTGTTGAAGTCCTCGACCACGTTGAAGCACTTGCCCGCGGCGGCCTGCGCGCCTGCCGGCAGGCTGGCGAGCGGCGTGGCGGGCGGGCCGGAGGACTGAGCGTCGTTGCTGTCGGATGGCGCGATGAAGCCGTACTGGGCGGCCAGCGCGGTCCCGAGGTAGCCCCACGGCCCGGCAGGCTGAGCGAACGCCAGGCCCTGGTTCGCGCGGGCGAAATACGGCGCGCTGCCGGCGTCCTGGCCGTAGCCCGCGTCGGCCATGCACGCGGCGTGCAGGGCGGCATATGTGTCACCGGGCGCCAGCCCGTCGTCGGTGCTGGCGCCGAGCCCGGCGTAGGGCGTGAAGGCTTCCGAGGACAGGGCCGCCTGGGCGGACGCCGGGGCGGGCGGCCTCCCGACGCTGGGAGTCGTCACGGTTGCGTCCGGCCCCTTCGGCGCGGTGGCGGTGCAGGCGGCCAGGCCCGCGCAGCAGCAGATCAGGACAGAGAGGCCGGCGGCGATGCGCATTGTCGTCCCTTCACGTCGGTGGTCAGGATGCGGCCCGGGTTCGCTTGCCAGCGGGGAACGGCCTGGCCTTCGTCGTCCGCAGGAGCGCCGGGAGCTTGCTCAGCTCCCTGGCGTAGGCGGCGCGGTACTGCCGGACCGCGGCGGTGAGAGCCTGCTGGTTGGCGTTGACCAGCTGCTGCTCGTAACTGGCCTGGACGGCGAAGTAGATCCCGGCCAGGTCCGCGGACTGGGTGCAGCTGGCGTCGGCGGTGGCTGCCGCGAGCTGCGCCTGGTTGGCGGCAGCGCTGACCGGGGTGTTCGGGTTTATCTCATGAGAGTTGCCGTAGATGGCCTGCCGCTCCTGGAGGTACACGGCCTGCGGCTGGTGGTCGCTGTAGCCGTTCTTCGCCATGCAGGCGGACCAGGCGCTGGTGGCGTTCTTTACCGCCGCGTCCTTCAGGACGTCGTTGCCGATGTCGTTGCTCAGCGCCTGGATGCCGGCCAGCGGGCCGTCGTGCGCGGCGTTGGTGAAGTCCTGGAAGATCGTGGCGCACTTGCCGATCGCGGTCTGCTCCGCCTGCGGAAGGCTGGCCGGGTTCGTGCCCGGCGGCGGAGCGTTCAATCCCAGGGCGCTTAGTGCGGCGCCGGGGGAAACCAGGAAGCCGTACTGCTCCGCCTCGGCAACGCCCAGGTAGCCCCAGTTCCCCCACGGCTGCGAGAAGGCCAGGGCCACGGTTCCGATGTTGATGACGATCGGGGCGTTGCCGCTGTCCGGGTAGCCCGCGGCGGTCATGCACGCGTTGGAGATTGCGTCACCCGACTCGCTGGGCGCCAGCCCGTCGTTGTTGGACTGGCCGAGTGCGGCGTAGGGGGTGAACGCCTCCCGGGACAGCGCCGCCTGGACAGACGATGGCGGCGGCGGCCTGCCGACGCTGGGCGCGCGCACGGTCGTGCTCGGTCCCTTCGGCGCGCTGGCCGTGCAGGCGGCGAGGCCAGCGCAGCAGCAGATCAGGACACCGAGGCCGGCGGCGATGCGCATGTTCGTTCCTCCTGGGATGTCGCTGCGGCGTTCAGCAGTGCCGCCGTCAGCCGCATGGCGGCTCACCCGTGCCGCAGCGCGGCGAGCGGGCTGGTCCGCGCCGCGCGCAGCGCCGGGTACGCGCCCGCCAGCAGGCCGACGACGCTGCCGATCAGCGGCGCGGGCAGCGTGTAGGCCGGGTTCAGCACGGCGGTCCAGTCCTTGGCCGCGGCGAAGATCACCACTGTCCCGACGCCGATGCAGGTGCCGATCAGCCCGCCGAGCGTGCCGAGCGCCGTGGACTCGGCGAGGAACTGCGCGGCGATGTGCCGCGGCCGGGCGCCGACGGCGCGGCGCAGGCCGATCTCCTCGGTGCGCTCGAGCACGGCGACCAGCGTGGTGTTCGCGATCCCGACCGCGCCGATCAGCAGGCTGATCAGCGCGAGGACCAGGAACAGGCCGGCCAGGTCGCCGCTCACCTCACCCTGCAGGTTCTGCGGGCTGGGCGGAGACGTCACGACCAGCCGGCTCGGGTCGGCCGGCAGCTCGGCGGCGGCGATCTGCCGGGCCACCGCGCGGGCGGCGCCGATTCTGGTCGCGACGACCATCTGGGCCTCGTCCTGGTTCCCGATGCCAGGCTCCGGGTTGCCGAAGTCGGCGAGCGCCGTATTCTCCGGGATCAGCATCGCGCTCTCGTCGGTCACCACGCGCTGCGCGGAGCTGTAGACGCCGACGACCGTGTACGCGATGCCGTCCACGAACACCGCGGGATCGCTGGCCAGCCGCGCGGGGGAAATCCCGAGCGCGGCCGCCGTGCCGGTGTCGATCACCGCGACGTGCTGGCCGGTGTCGTTCTCATAGGTGCTCAGCCGCTGGCCCGCGACCATCGCCAGTCCCATCGCCGCCGTCGCGCCCGGCGAGGCGGCCAGCAGGTTGACCGTCTGCGAGGCGGTGGCGGACAGCGCGAGCGAGCTGGTGAAGCTGGCGCCCGCCGGGAGGGAGACCGGCCACCAGACACCCGCGGCGGTCACCCCGTTAATGTGGCCGGCGACCGCGTCCGCGTCGGCGGGGAAGCCGATGGCGGGATTGGTGCCGGGCGCGGCGACGTTGTTGACCGGGCCGTTGTCCTGCACGGTCACTGTGGTGTCCTCCAGGACCGTGAACTGGCGGGAGATCTGGCCCGCCCCGGTGGCGGTCAGGCCGAGCACGGCAACGAACGCGCCCACGCCGAGGACCGTGCCGAGCATGGTCGCCGCGGCACGGCCCGGCCGCGCCGCGATCCCCGCGACCGCCTCGGCGGTCGCGTCGCGCGCGGTCAGCCGGGGCAGCGGCAGGCCAGTGGCTGAGCTAGGCACGATCGGCCCCGGTCCGATCGGACAGCACCCCGTCGCTGATCGTGATCGTCCGGCCGGCGTGGGCCGCCACTCCCGGGTCGTGCGTGATCACCACGATGGTGAAACCGGCCGCGTTCAGCTGATCGAGCAGTTCCATCAGCGCGGCCGCGTTCCGCGAGTCCAGGTTCCCCGTCGGCTCGTCGCACAGCAGCAGGCTCGGCCGGTTCACCAGCGCCCGCGCTATCGCCACCCGCTGGCACTCCCCGCCGGACAGCGTCGAGGGCAGCGCGTCGATCCGGTGTCCCAGCCCGACCGCGTCGAGCGCGTCGAGCGCCGCCTGCAGCCGGTCACCGCGCGGCGTCTGGTTGTACAGCTCGGCCAGCAGCACGTTCTCCCACGCTGTCCGGTAGGGCAGCAGGTGGAACGCCTGGAAGACGATCCCGATCCGCCTGCCGCGCAGCGCCGAGCGGTCCCGGTCGCTCAGCGCGGAGGTGTCCAGGCCGTCCAGCAGGTAGCTGCCCTCGGTCGGCGCGTCCAGCAGGCCGAGCAGGTGCAGCAGCGTCGACTTGCCGGATCCGGACGGCCCGGTGACTGCCACGTAGCCGCCTGCCCCGATCACCAGGTCGGCCGGGCGCAGCGCCGGCACCGGCGGCGGGCCGGGGTAGGTCCGGGCCAGGCCGCGCAGTTCGATCACCGGCGCGCTCATCAGCCGCTCACCAGCACGTGATCGCCTGCGGCGAGCGCGCCGGAGGTCACCGGGGTCACCTGGACGTAGCCGTTCTCGGAAATGCCCGGCGTCACCGGGACCTGGGTCTGCCGCCCGCGGGCGCCCACCACAGTGACGTGGCTGGTGCCCGACGCTGTGGTGACGATCGCCGCCACGGGCACCGTGAGCACCGGCCCCTCGGTCCGCCCGGTGTCCACCGTGACCAGGACGTTCTCTCCGTTCAGCGCCGAAGCCAGCGGTCTGGACGGATGCACGGACAGCGGGATGAACACCGTCGCGCCGGAGCTGGCCGAGCTGCCTGCGCTGCTGGAACTGGCGGACCCGGCAGACTCCGAGCCGGCACTGCCTGAGGAGCCCGCCGAGCCCGGGCTGCCGATGTCCACCACCGCCCCGGCCGGCGCCAGGGTGGTGGCCGTGCCCAGGTCAGCCACGGTCCCGGTCGCGTGGGTGCCGGTCACCTCGTCGTAGATGGTGACCTTCAGGCCGGACTTCACCTGGCCGGCGTAGGCCGGCGGCAGTTCACCGGTCAGCGCCAGCGACCCGCGGGCGGCCAGCTCGAGGAACGGCTGGCCGGGCTGCTCGCCGGTGGTGCCGTTCACCGCGACCACCGTCGCGGGCAGCGACGGCAGGAACACCACGTCCGCGGCCGGCACGCCGCCGGAGGCCGGCGGAGCGTAGCCGAGGTGCTCGAAGTACTCCGACACCGCGTCCTGCGTCGCCGGGCCGAAGTACCCCGGGGTATCACCGTCGTCGTAGTACCCGAGCGAGGCGAGCGCATTCTGCAGCTCGGTCACGTCCGGCCCGCTCTCGCCGGGCGTCAGGTCCCGCCACGCGGGCACCGGGCCGGCCAGCACGAACAGCGGCTGGCCGTCGATCTCGGCGAGCAGCCTGCCGTCGCCGATGGTGTCGCCCGCGGCGACGCCCAGCTTCGAGATGTACAGCGCGGACCCGGTTCCGCCCGTCGCCGACGATCCTGCCCCGGCAGACGAGCTGGCCGCGCCCGTTCCTGTGCCCGTGCCCGCGGCCGATGACGGTGCCGCCGTCGACGACGGAGCGCTCGCGTACACGTCGTACTGCGTCGCCGGGTACACCTCGCCGCGCATCTCGACCGATGAGGTAAGGACCTGGGCGGCGACCGTGGCCGTGATCACGGTGGGCGGCGGCGCCGCGGTGTTGGCGGCAAGCTGCTGCGGTGACTTAACGAAGGAGGCGCCGATCAGCCCGCCGACGGCCAGCAGGGCCGCCGCGATGCCCACCCCGAGCAGCACGCGGCGCCGCCGGGCCAGCCGTGATCCGCGCGCCGTCGGCCGGCGGCCGGTGTCGCCCTGGCCGCTCTGGGTCGCCGGGGAGCCGAGTTGCGTCACGAGATCCTCCGATGCCTCGCCTGCCACCCGGGGCTCCGGAAGAAGCCGGAACGCGCCTGACCCGGGTACGGGCCTCATTCTCTAGGGCGGTTCTCGGGCATCCGCGTGATCTGCGTGTGAGTTCCATGTCAACCCAGGCGCGCCCCCCGCGGTCCGCTGCGGCCATCCTGGTAACGCCGTAGCGGCCGGGCTCCCTCGGTCAACAGCGCTACCGCCCTGGTAACTGGCAGCGTGACTGGCCTCTATGGTGGCGGCATGGCCGCATGGTGGCACCGCGATGTGATCGCGGCAGGCAAGCTGCCCCTGATGCTGTGCTTTCTGGCGTTCGTCGTCACGTTTGTGCTGACCCGGACGATCACGCGCATGATCCGCGACGGCCGCGGCCCATTCCGGAATCAGGTGTCAGCAAGCGGGACGCACATTCATCACTCTGTCCCCGGCATCATCCTGCTGATCATCGGAGCCTTCACGGCGGTCGGCGGCCCTGGCTCGCTCGGCTGGCGCTCGTTCGCCGCGCTGGCGGTCGGTATCGGCACGTCGCTTGTCCTGGATGAGTTCGCGCTGATCCTGCATCTGCAGGACGTCTACTGGAGCGGCGAGGGCCAGCTTTCGGTCGAGGCGGTGAGCCTGACGGCCGCCTGCCTCGGGCTGGCCCTCGCCGGGTTCAGCCCATTCGGCGTGAAAGACGTCGATGGTATCGAACTGTCACTGCGGCTGACCGCAACCGGGGTCCTCATCGCCGACGGCGTGCTCGCCTTCATCTGCGTCCTGAAAGGCAAGTACCGGACGGCACTGTTCGGGCTCTTCCTGTCGCCCGTCGGGGTGATCGGCGCTCTGCGCCTCGCGCGCCCGTCTTCGATCTGGGCACGACGTCGCTACCGGGGCAGCCGCCTGGAACGCGCGACGCGCCGCGCCGCCGACTTCGATCAGCGCTGGGCCCCCCTCCAGACCGACTGGGAAGATTTCGCCGGCGGGAAACCGTCCCAGCCTAACCCGCCGGCCAGCGACGACGTCCGCCGCTGAACCAGACAGGAGAGCCTGGCAATGCCGCGTCCCATCACCGACGGACAACCCGACGACGTCCGCACCACCGGAACCCTCGCAAGCACCAGAGCCGATGACACCGTCGCCATCCTCGACGGCGCCCGGGCAGCCCTCGCCGTCACCTACCCGGCGGAGAACGCCGGCCGCAGCGCGGCGGCGGGGCGATGACCGGGGCAATGACGCCGGTGAAGTTCGGCCTCGTCGGATACGGCTTCGGCGGACGCTATTTCCACGCCCCGCTGCTCGCCGCCGCGCCCGGGTGCGAGCTCCTCGGAGTCCTCACCTCCGCGCCCGAACGCCAGGCCCTGGTCCGCCGCGAGCTGCCAGGGACGCCGGCCGTCACTTCGCTGGCCGCCCTTGCCGACGCCGGCGCCGAGGCGGTCGCCATCTCGACGCCGGCCGGCACGCACACGATGTTGACCGAGCAAGCGCTGGCGCTGGGGCTGGCGGTCGTCTGCGACAAGCCGTTCGCCCTCCACCCGGACGCCGCACGGCACACCGTCGAACTCAGCGAGCACCTCGGACTGGTCCTGAGTCCTTACCAGAACCGGCGCTGGGACTCTGACTTCCTGACCGTCCGCAAGCTGGTCTCCGAGGGTGCACTCGGCACGGTGACCCGGTTTGAGTCGCGCTTCGAGCGCTTCGCGCCGCGCAGCGGCCCGGGACCCTCCGGCGGCGGCACGCTGCTGGACTTCGGGAGCCACCT
>Ga0302325_10027078_pt1 | contig 11894 bp, 8 predicted proteins | sample Palsa_T0_2_FD_201948 | JGI IMG/M metagenome (GOLD analysis project Ga0302325, IMG submission 201948) | Peat permafrost microbial communities from Stordalen Mire near Abisko, Sweden - Palsa_T0_2 | ecosystem: Environmental > Terrestrial > Soil > Palsa > Peat permafrost | place: Sweden: Abisko... | reverse complement strand
CAGGGGCGCGGTCTCGCCGCTGACGCGTGCGAGCGCCAGCAGCACGCCGGTCAGCAGACCGCTGCGTGCGGCCGGGTAGACGATGCTGGTAATCGTTCGCCAGGGCTGCGCCCCGAGCGCCGCCGAGGCATGCCGCATGGTCTGCGGAATCAACCGCAACATATCCTCCGCCGTGCGCACCGTGATCGGAATGACGATGATCGCGAGCGATACCGCGCCCGCGAGCGCGGAAAAGTGGCCCATCGGCACCACCATCAGCGTGTAGACGAACAACCCGATTACGATCGACGGGGCGCTCAGCAGTACGTCGTTGATGAACCGGATCACCGTGGACAGGCGTGCGCTGCGCCCATACTCGGACAGGTAGGTGGCGGCGAGGATGCCAATCGGGCCGCCGATGAGCACTCCGAGCAGCGTCATGACCAAGCTGCCGTAGATCGCGTTCAGCAAGCCGCCACCGCTGCCGGGGGCGGGTGTGGTCTGGGTGAATACGCTCCATGACAGACCGACGATGCCGCGGGAAAACAAGGTCCAGAGGATCGCCGCGAGAAACGCCAGGCCGATCATGGTTGCGGCACCCGAGGCTCCGAGTCCCACCGTCGCCGTGATTCGGCGCCGGTTGATATTGCTCATACGCGCGCTCCGCGCCGCTCGATCTGCAGCAGCAGCAGCCGCGCCGCGGCGATGATGGTGAACGTCAGCACGAACAGCAGCAGGCCGAGCGCGATCAGCGAGGAGGTATAGAGGGTGCCCACGGCCTCGGTGAATTCATTGGCGATGCTCGCGGAAATCGTGGTGCCTGGCGCCAGCAATGAAGTCGAGATGCGATGCGCGTTGCCCACCACGAAGGTCACAGCCATGGTCTCGCCGAGCGCCCGGCCGAGTCCTAGCATCATGCCGCCGATGATGCCAGCACGGGAATTCGACAGCACCACGTCCCAGACCACTTCCCACTGCGTCGCCCCGAGACCATACGCGGCTTCCTTGAGCGAGCGCGGCGTCGCCAGAAACACTTCGCGCATCACCGAGGTAATAAACGGTAATACCATCACGGCGAGCACCAGCCCCGCCGTCATCAGGCCGATGCCGTAGGGTGGTCCGCGAAACAGTTTTCCGATCCATGGCAGATCGCCGAAGGTGCCGATCAGCCACGGTTGCACCGAGTGCTGCAGCACCGGGGCCAGCACGAACAGACCCCAGATGCCGAACACGATGCTCGGCACCGCCGCCAGCAATTCGATGCAGCTCGCGATCGGTCCGCGCAGCCATAGCGGGCAGGTTTCGGTAAGGAACACGGCGATGCCGAACGCCAGCGGCACCGCGATCAGCATCGCGATCAATGAAGTAATCACGGTGCCGTAGAGCGGCGCCAGCGCACCAAATTGATCGGTCACCGGGTTCCAGACTTCGCGCGTCAGAAAACCGAACTTGAACGTACGAAGCGCCGGCCAGCCGCCGTAGCACAGGGCCATCAGAACGCCGGCCAGCAGAATCAGCACCAGTGCGGCCGATGCCACGGTCAGCCCACGGAACACCCACTCCGCGCGCGCCTCGCGCTTGAGTTGCGAATGGTAAGGAAGCGTGATTGCCGACATTGTCGCGCCCGTGCCAGGAGTTTTATCTGGCAGCCCACACGGGTTTGCCGTTCACCTTCAGCGAGTCCTGCCAGGTCTTCTGCACCAGCTTTATCACCTTGTCGGGCAGCGGCACGTAGTCGAGATCCTCCGCCATCTTCTGGCCGCTGCGGTAGGCCCAGTCGAAGAACTTGAGCGCTGCCACCGTGCTCGCGTCCTTGCTGTCCGCGTGCATGAGAATGAAGCTTGCACCGGTGATGGGCCAGCTTTCGCTGCCCGGCTGATCGGTAAGAATCAAATAGTAGCCTTCGGCTTTGGACCAGTCGGCGCTGGCTGCGGCGGCCTGGAAGGCCTTGGCCTCCGGCGCCACGTACTTGCCGTCGTGGTTGAGCAGTCTGGCGTAGGTCATGCCGGTCTGCTTGACGTAGGCGTACTCGACGTAGCCGATCGCGCCGCTGGTCTGCGTGGTCTGGTTCGCGACGCCCTCGTTGCCCTTGGCGCCGATGCCCACCGGCCACTGCACCGAAGTGTTGGCACCGATCTTCTGCGAGAAACTCGGACTGACTTTGGCCAGATAATTGGTGAACAGGAAATTCGTGCCGGAACCGTCCGAGCGGTACACGGGTGCGATATCCAGCTTGGGCAGGGTCAGCTTCGGATTGAGCTTCTGGATCGCGGCGTCGTTCCAGCGGCTGATATCGCCCATGTAGATGGCCGCAATCGTGGGCCCGTCGAGTATCAGGTCACCCGGTTTGATCCCCGGGATATTCACCACCGGCACCACACCGCCGATAATCATCGGCCATTGCAGCAGCCCGTTCTGTTTCAGATCCGCGACCTCCAGCGGCTTGTCGGAGGCACCGAAGGTTACGGTGCCGGCCTCGATCTGCTTGATGCCCCCGCCGGAGCCGATCGACTGATAGTTCAAGCCGATGCCGGTCTGCTGTTTGTAGGTTTCGGCCCACTTGGCATAGATCGGGTACGGGAAGGTCGCGCCGGCGCCGGAAATATCGCCGGCCAGCGTTGGGCTCCCCGCGCTGCCGAGCAGCGCGACCGCGCCCAGGGTCGCCGTCACCTTGCTGATGAACTTGCTCACTCACCGCTCCTGCAATTTTTACTCGTCATGGTCGCCGCGTGCGCCTGACCCGTCCCCGGCGCCCTGAACCCGTTGCCGGGATGATCTCGGAGGTTATTGACCCGCGCCGATTAAATATTCACGCTCACACTGGCGTCATTCGAGCAGCGGCCGAGCCGATCCGCTGGCTCGCCTGCCTCATATTCCCGCAACGCGCGCAGTGTGTTTTGCTTGCATTACATGATAACGACGGAAATATTACGGTGTGATGACACTCGGGTCGGCGATGAACTTTCACCTGGGGTCGCGGCTGGCCCCGCTGCGCCTGGCATTCGGGCGACGCCGTAGCGCATGCGCCTGTTGATTGTCGAGGACGATCGCAAGCTGGCGGAATTCTTGGCCCGCGGCCTGCGCGCGGAGCGCTTCGCCGTCGACATCGCGGACGACGGGCTCGAAGGCCAGCGACACCTCGATGCCAACCCGTACGATCTGCTGATACTCGACCTCATGCTGCCGCAGCTGAGCGGCGGGGAACTGCTGCGGCGCGTGCGCCGCAACCACAGCACGCTGCCGGTGCTGGTGCTCACGGCTCGCGACGCCACGGAGGACAAGGTCAGGCAATTCGAGGCGGGCGCTGACGACTATCTGACCAAGCCGTTCGATTTCGCCGAACTGGTGGTCCGCGTCAAGGCGCTGCTGCGTCGCGCGCCGGTGGAGCGGACCGATGTGCTGCGCGTTGCCGACCTCGAGCTCAACCGACTCACGCAACAGGTGCGTCGCGGCAGTCAGCGCATCGACCTGACTGCGAAGGAATACGCCGTGCTCGAATACCTGATGTCCTCCGCCGGACGCGTGTTCTCGCGTACCATGATTCTCGAACACGTCTGGGACCAGAGTTTCGAAGGCGTCACCAACATCGTCGATGTCTACGTGCGCTACCTGCGCCGCAAGATCGACGACCCGTTCCCGGTCGCGCTCATTCATACGGTGCGCGGGGTCGGCTACTGCATCCGCGAGGCCGACCCGATCCACGACCCGGGCCGCGAATGAATTACCGCTCGCTCGCCTTTCGCCTCGCCGTCTGGTACGCGCTGCTGCTGAGTGCAACCTTCGCGCTGGTCGGGATCGGCATGTTCTACGGGCTCGAGCAGTACCTGCGCTCCAACCTGGGCGATTCGCTGCGGCGGCGGTCGGTCCAGGTGGAGCGGATCCTCGCACAGGCGCCGGCAGGAATTTCGGATAGCGCGATTGCCGAAGCGATCGATACGCGGGTGGCACCGGAATTCAACAGCCGCTTCGTGCGCGTGACCCGTGCTCCCGCCACCCTGGTGTATCGCGCCGGTGAACCCGCCGACCGCAGCTTCGTCGCCGCCACGGTGCCGGCGTACAGCGGCGCGTGGCCTTCAAAGGCCCTGGTGCGCCCGACGGCCGACGCGACCGGGCAGCTCATGATCAGCATCACTCCCCTGGTCGCCCCGTCGGGCCGGTATCTGGTCGAACTTGGAATTGCGCTCGGGCCGATCGAAGCGGTACAGCACCGGCTGCTGAGCCTGCTGGGCCTGTTGTTGCCGGTGCTGGTGGTGTGTGCAGCGGGGGGCGGCTATCTGCTGGTTCAGTGGGCGCTGCGACCGGTCGAGCGCATGTCGCAGACCGCCCGACAGATCAGCGTCCAGGATCTGGACGCGCGGCTGCCGGTGGTGGCTACCGGCGACGCGCTGCAGCGGCTATCGATCTCCCTCAATCACATGCTCACCCGCCTGCGGGACTCGGTTCAGATTTCGCGGCGTTTTTTGGCCGATGCATCGCACGAGCTGCGCACTCCACTGACCGTGATCAAGGGCGAACTTCAGGAACTGGTGGCTCACGAAGTCGGTCGGAGCGACGTGCGCGAGCGCATCGGTAGTGTGTTGGAGGAAGTCGCGCGCTTGGAGCATCTGGTGTCCGGACTGCTGGTCTTGTCGCGACTCGATGCCGGCGACGCGCAGCGCGAATGGATCGATGTGAACCTGGGGGAACTGGCCGCCAGCACCGTCGAACAGATGCGCCTGGTCGCCGAAGACCGCGGTGTCCAGCTGCAATCCACGGCGCTGTCGCCGGTGACCGTGCGCGGGGACCGGGGCCGGCTCAAGCAGGTCATCGTCAACCTGCTCGATAACGCCATCAAGTTCACGCCACGCGGCGGTGTCGTCGGTCTACGTACCGAGCCGCAGGGCGAGTACGTCCTGCTGGAGGTGAGCGATAGCGGCATCGGTATCCCGGCCGACGCCGTACCGCATGTCTTCGATCGTTTCTATCGGGTCGACGCGGCGCGATCCCGTGAGGATGGCGGTGCCGGCCTTGGACTGTCGATCGTGCGCTCTATCTGCAGCGCGCATGGTGCGGAGATCGAAGTGCAGAGCGCTCCCGGCAGCGGAAGCCACTTTCGTGTCAAATTCCCGCATGCCGGCGGAGTGACGATCGCGCTACCGCCGCGTGTACAGTAATGCTGCCGTGGAACCATTCCGGCTAGCACGTTATGGACCACTTGGCGCAGTGCGCCGACTTTGTCAGTTTCAATAACGACTGCATTCGCATTCGCGCAACAAGCACGACAGACCCGATATCCATCGCCACCGTAATCCAGGGCCGGCCGATCGGCCGGCGAAACTCCTCGTCCACGACATGTAGGTCGACCTGGGTGTGGTCAATCTGCATGACATCTAGGGCGCCATCGACGACGAACATGCCGGGAGCCATGCTCACTGTCCCGCTCCCGCGTTTCGCGAGCAGGCCGAGCGCATCGATTGTCGCATGCGCGACCATGTTGGGCAGCAGATCCCGGCGCCAAATGCCGGACAACCGTTGGGATGACGGCATGGAGACGTCGAGCTGCCAACATCTCAAACTCTCGTTCTAATTCGCGATTGCTTTTAATCAAGGCTTCGCCAAATTCGGTAACTAGCATGCCGCCTCCATCCTTACCTCCGGTACTTGCCACCGTCACGGGCTCCCGAAAAGATTGCTTCAGGCTTTCCACCAAGAGCCAGGCACGACGGTAACTCATCCCAATGCTGCGCGCTCCCTGGGACAGAGAACCGCAATCTCGAATGGCTTCGAGAAGACGGATTTTCCCCGGCCCAACACTAGAATGTTGCGCGAAGTCGATCCCGAATCGAACAACAGGAGCAGCCATAAAAGTTCCCCCTGGCGACATCCTATCGAGGGAGGGCGCGCCCATGTAAATCATCTTGCAAACGACCCTCATTGCAATGACCTGTATCTGCTAACTCGCCCCGTCGGGACTTTGCCCTTTACGATGTGGCTGTGTTATATATGATGATATATAACGACTTCTACTAGCGATGGTCGTCGGCATTTCGGGGAGAAGTTTGACCGTGAAAAATTCAGTCCTGGCCTTGGTAGTCATGAGCGCGCTCGCCGGCGTCGCGCACGCGGCGGAGGAAGGACGGGTCCAGGCACCAGCCGGCCCCGCACCCTGCACGAGCCTCCAGGAGTTCCTCAGCACCGATTGCACGCTGACCTGGTACGGCATCACCCTGTACGGCGCGTATGACATCGGTTTGGGCTGGGTCAGTCACGGCTTACCGGAAAACGGCTATAACTATGAAGGCGAATCGCTGGTCAACCGCAACGGCAATCACTCTCAATTTCTCATTGCGCAGAACAACCTGTCGCAGACGGGTCTGGGCCTCAGGGTCAGGGAAGAGTTTATGCCGGGCTGGTTCGGCGTGCTCAACGCTTCGACCGGCATCAATCCGCAGTCCGGCCAGCTCGCCAACATGGCAGCCACCAACGCCAGCAATGCCGGCCTCCCGAGGGGCAGCTATTCGTTCGCCGGCGACGGCGCGCGCGCGGGCCAACCCTTCAACGACGAATTCTATGGCGGTATATCGTCCACGGAATTCGGCACGCTGACCTTCGGTCGTCAGCGCGCTCTCGGCACCGATGCGATGCTTGCTTACGATCCGGCCGGCGGCGCCTATTCTTTTTCGTTCATCGGTTATAACGGCCTGATGGCAGGCGGCGGCGACACCCAGGACACCCGTTGGGACGAAGCCGTGAAATATCGCGTCGCGTATGGTCCGGTCCATTTTGGCGCGATGTATAAATTCGTCGACGGCCAGGGCGGCTGCTACTCCGGCTCCGCCGCCTGGACTGCCGCCACCTGCACGCCAGAAACGCCGCATAACTCCGCCTATGGAATCGACCTCGGCGCGACCTACGACGGATTCTCCGCCGACGTCGTCGTCCAACGGATCAACCAGGCGATCAGCGTACTCAACCCCTTGCTGGGGCCTGAGAGTCGGTCGGCGCCATATCAGTCGACCATCGACAGTATCAATACAAACCCCATCAATGGGGCCAATCTAATCGGAACCTCCAGCACCGAATATGGCATCGTGACCGACAACACAGCCGTTATGGTCGCTGCCAAATATACCTGGGACCCGTTCAAGTTCTTTGCCGGCTACGAACACATCCGGCAGACCAACCCGGCGAACCCGTTGGGCATTGGCGCCACCGACCAGGGCGGTTATCTGTTGAGCGGTGTCGAAGACAACAATCTTGACGCTCCCAAGATCGTGCAGGTCATCTGGACGGGTGTGAAATACGCTTACGACAGCAATACCGCCATCACATTGGCCTACTATCTTGAGCTGCAGAACGACTTCCGTATTCCCTCGACCTGCTCAGTGGCCGCCGGTTTCCGCAGTTCCTGCTCGGGCAAGCTCAACGAAGTTTCGCTCTATTTGGATCATCACTTCACCCCGCGTTTCGATGCTTACGCCGGAATTGCGTATTCCGAGGTCAGTGGCGGGCTGGGCATCGCTATTCCTCACGGCCCAGGCGTCCCGTATTACTACGACAGCAACATCGCTCCCACAGTGGGTATTCGTTTCACCTTCTGATCATTTTCCGCGGCGGGCTCAATCGGGAGCCCGCGCGGGCACCTTAAACACGCGATCGGTAATGCGTTGCTTATGCCAATACAGTCCGAGGCCGTACGGCCCGACCGCCCTGGCACGCATCAAAATGGGTTGGTGAGCAGGCCCCGGCAACATCGCGCGTTGGTGTTCGCACTCGTCCTGACGGCGGCGCTGTCCGGATGTGCGGTATACAACAAGTGCGGATTTCGCGGCTGCCCCGGCGACGCGAGACTAACGGCCGAGGTTCGGGCTCAACTCGATCAATATCCGGCGCTGGAAGCTCCAAACACCGTGCGCGTACAGACCCTGGATCGTGTGGTGTATCTGTACGGCCAGGTCGATACGGACCTGGAGCGCCAGCTGGCGGAATCGGTCGCCCGCGAAGCCGCCGGCGGAGCACGCGTCGTGAACTCGATCGCCATTAGTAACGTGGGATATTAAGCGCAATTCCCCCAGCAGGAACCCGTTCCTAGGGCGAGAAGTGACTGAACAGATAAGACTGGGCAACAATATGACCAAGCATCACGATGGGTTGTATAGCGAACTTGATCGGCCGTCGATTCCTCCGAAGCGGCTGCTGAAGGCACAGCTGCTGACCGCCCTGTATTCGGTCAGGAGCGATCGACTGTTCTGTGGGACGCTCGACGCGCCGCGCGCACGTTTCAGTCGGCGAGCGTGCCGCCGACAACGACACCGATCAGGATGGCGGAGATGGTGTCGGGAGTCCCTATTAAGCGTCAAGCCATAGGGGCGATATCAGAATCTGTATCGTACGCCGATTGTCGGATTGACGTTGGTCGTAAAGTACAGGTAACCGTTGGCCAAGCCATCTGACACGCTGCTGTACATGATGCCTGCGTAGGCGTCGAAGCGTTTCGTAAATCGATAGTCAGCGTCCAGCGAATATGCGACGAATGTTCCACTACAAACCGAGTGCGCATTGGTGGAGCAGCCCGCCTGGCTGCCGGTGCCGTAGGCGTTCTGACGATAGCCATAATATGCCGCAGTGACATCCAGCTTTGGAAGGACTGTGTAGCCTACGCCGGCCCAATAGACGTCGAGCTTCTTGTCATCGGCGTAGGCGGCGTTATTGACAAAGGCCAACGTGTAGCCGCCGAGACCGATAGTGCCCGCCACAACATCGGTCGCAGGATTCGCATATTGAATATGCTCATAACCGGCGTAGAGTTTCACCGGCACCGGAGCGAACTTGTACGAAGCCATGACCGCGTACGTCGTGTTATCCGAGATCGTCGCCGACAAGGAATTGGTCGAGGAGAAGCCTAGTTTTGGCAAATCGGCCACCTGTGCCGCGCTGAGCGAGGTCAACGACACAGCATCATGGATCTGGGAATAGTAGGCCTCGATCACCAGGCCCGCATATTGACCGCCGATGTTTGCCTGGATTGCCGTGCCGGCGCTGCCGCCGTTGGAATTATTGAACTTGTAGAGAGCCCCGACATGAACCGTCTCGGCAAAGCTGACGCGGTACTTCACCGTCGAATCCATACGCTTGTCTTCGGTTGAGCCGGCGCCCGCGTAAGCCCCGGATGCGCCGAGCAACGAAAACGCCGGGGCGGCCAGGTTCGGGTCGAGCGCATTGATGCCGTCTGCCACGAGCATCTGCTGACGGCCAAAAGTCAGGGCACCGAATGTCTTTGAAGTGACGCCCACATAGCCAATCTGAAACACCTGGCCGGCGCTGGCACCATCGTTATTGGTCGTTTGCTGGCCCGGGCTGAGGCCATTGTTCAAAACCAGCGATTTCAGAGAATTACTGAGTTCGGCCGCTTGTGGGTTGAACCACGTTTCCAGCGCGAACACGCCCGACCAATCTCCGGCAATCGGCTCGAGGCCTCGCAAGCCAACCTTTGACTGACTAAAGTTGCTGCCGGTCATGCCATACACCGATTCGTGGCTGTCCTTCTGAACGATATTCGTGCTGGCCGGCGTATAGAAATCGCTGAACTGTGCGCCGTGCGATTCGTATTGAAGACCAACATCGATGGTTCCGTATAGCGTGATGCCGTGCCAAGTCAGATTGTCGTTGGCGTCCGGCGCAGGCGCCGTAGAAGTTTGCGCGTGTGCGAGACCGACGGCACCCAACGCGGCTACCAGAAGGACCGACCGGAGGCTGCCGAGATCACGCCTCGCGCGCCGCCCCAATTCCAATCCGATGGAAGTTGTTTCTTGATTGCTCACTGTCAAATCTTCTGTAAGTACTGGCGGCTGGATCTGATCAGCACATTTTTGTGACGTGTGCGGCACGTTAAGCGCGAGTTCCTAACTCTTGCTGCAGCTGATGTTGCGGACGCAATAGGTGGCGCGCGACCGGACGCCACGGGATTCGCATGCAGAGACCTCCTCTTTCGTGTGTGAGATCGACTTAGTTACGCGTCGATTTGTGAAGTAGTGTGATTACACGGAGTGACAATGTCAGTCTCGCGGCGGTAACAATTCGGTCACCTGCGTGACGGCGCAAACATTCACGAGCGGCACGATCGCCAACAGCATTTCCCAGAAAAAGACGCGCATTATTGTTAGTAGGGTAAAACGCTGGCGCTTCGTTGGGCTTTAGTCCGGGCAGTGACATGCGGGTATCGGGCTGGCTTTCATTTGGCGACAAAGAGGCCGTTGACTTGGGCCTGCAGTTAACGTTTGGGTGGGCTCGCCGACTGGATTGTGCGCGCCGCGCTTGTCGGCGATGCCGCCTGCTAGGCTCTCGCGGCCGATGCCGCGCGGGTAACAGCGCGATTCGGGAATGCGTGCGGCGTCAGCGCTTCTTCGGCAGGTACAGGTCGGTCAGCGTCCCGTCCATGGCTTCCGCGGCGAACGCCACCGTTTCCGACAGGGTCGGATGGGCATGCACGGTCAGGCCGATGTCCGCGGCATCCCCGCCGAGCTCGATCGCGAGCCCCACTTCGGCGATCAGCTCTCCGGCATTGGTACCCACGATGCCGCCGCCGAGCAGTCGGTGCGTCCCCGGATCGAAAATCAGTTTGGTGAAGCCCTCATCGCGCCCGATCGAGAGCGAGCGACCGCTCGCAGCCCATGGAAACACGGCCTTCTCGACGCTGATATTCTGTGCCTTGGCGGACGCTTCCGTCAGCCCCACCCAGGCTATCTCGGGATCGGTGTAGGCGACCGAGGGAATGACACGCGCATCGAAGGCGCTCTTGTGGCCCGCTGCCACTTCGGCCGCCACCTTCGCCTCGTGGCTGGCCTTGTGCGCGAGCATTGGCTGGCCTCTGACATCGCCGATGGCGAAGATATGCGACACGTTGGTGCGCATCTGCCCGTCGCTCGGGATGAATCCGCGCTGATCGACCTGCACGCCGGCAGCCTCGGCACCGATGCGCTTGCCGTTAGGCGTGCGCCCCACCGCCACCAGCACGTAGTCGTAGGTGTTGCTGCTCTTGATTCCGTCCTTGGTTGCGAAGCTCACCTGCAGGCCCTCTTTCGCGGCCGTCACGGCCGTGACCTGGGTATTGAGCAAAATCTCGCCGTAGCGTGCCTTGATCCGCTTTTCCAGCGGACGCACCAGGTCCGGATCGCAGCCTGGCATCAACTGCGATGTTAGTTCGACCACGCTGACTTTCGCCCCCAATGCGTCGTACACACAGGCCATCTCCAGCCCGATGATGCCGCCGCCGATCACCAGGAAGCGTCCGGGATTTGGCGGCAGTTCGAGCGCGCCGCTGGAGTCGATTACACGCGGATCGTCCGGCACGAATGGCAGCCGCATCGGTTCGGATCCGGCCGCGATGATGCAGAACTCGAAGCGAATTCGTTCGCTCTTGCCGCCCTGAGTGACCTCGAGCACATGCGGGCTGATGAATTTGCCGACGCCGCGCACGACCTCGACCTTGCGCTGCTTGGCCAGCATCGTCAGCCCGCCGGTCAGCTTCTTGACGACGCTCGCCTTCCAGGCGCGCAGCTTGTCGTTATCCACTCGCGGCGCCTCGAACACAACGCCATGCGTGCTCATCTCGCGCGCTTCCTCGATGACCCGGGCGGCGTGCAGCAGCGTTTTGGAGGGAATACAGCCGACATTGAGGCACACGCCGCCGAGCACCTCCCAGCGCTCGATCAGCGTGACTTTGAGCCCGAGATCCGCGGCGCGAAAGGCTGCGGTGTAACCTCCCGGGCCGGCGCCGAGCACCAGCAGTTGCGTGCTGCGCCCGGCCTGCGGCTCGGCCGCGGCGGGCGATGGCGCGGGGGCAGGTGACGGCGCAGTGGCCGGCGATGGCGCGCTGGCAGGTAACGGGGCAGCGGCAGGTGATGTCGCAATGGCGGGCGCCGGCGCCGGCGGTGGCG
>Ga0302325_10027077_pt1 | contig 11894 bp, 11 predicted proteins | sample Palsa_T0_2_FD_201948 | JGI IMG/M metagenome (GOLD analysis project Ga0302325, IMG submission 201948) | Peat permafrost microbial communities from Stordalen Mire near Abisko, Sweden - Palsa_T0_2 | ecosystem: Environmental > Terrestrial > Soil > Palsa > Peat permafrost | place: Sweden: Abisko... | reverse complement strand
AACTTTTTCTCAAGTTTTTTGGAGTCGCTTCCTAACACAACAATTGCCAAAAAAAAAAAAAAAAAAAAACTAGCCACATCACCGGACTTCAGTGCTTGGATCTCTCCCCTTACACTTGTGATCAGGACTTCGATAACAGAAAGGGGTTGCATCACGTGATAGGCAGCAGCCCCCTACTGGCTCCGATCTTCGAGCCACAGTGCGCTTGACAAGCAGGATAATGAAGCTGATCTTTGACAAGACTCACAAAGCTAGACCCTAAATATGAATTAAAACCTCTGCAATCACACAGTATGGAATCCCGTATGTTTGAGATACCCTGCTCCTTGAATTTATTGTAACTCGTAAAGAAAGGGGCTCGCTAAGTCTTGATATACTGACGTTCACTTAAAATATCCAAGCCCCGGATCTGGGAGACTCAACGTCAAACAGCACTTTTAACATCGAGAGTCTGCGCTGGAGATGCCATTTGGGTGATTGAGATAAAAAAAAGTTATCGTTTAATCCTCCTCTGGTTTGGGTAGGAGAAGTTCTCCGGCCTTTGTCATTCGTATGAATTTGATGCTTACTCTTGTACGATAGGAGGTGGCTCTTAATAGACCTCCACCTTTTCCTCCAGTTCCCCTTTCGCCTATCTCTCTCTCTCCCTCTCTTCTTTGTGTGCTTGAAACTTGGCACGTCTTCTGTTCCAGCCCCAAATATCGCACTGAAGGCAATCGTGATGTATCCCTTCACGCCCCGACAGACCATGGGACTGGTCAGCAGACTCGGCACAAAGAGTGTTCGCATGCGCCTCGAAAAGCTCCTCATCGACCCCGTTGTGGCCGGTCTTCTACTAGACTTCAAGTTAAACCTCACTCCCCCACATGACCCTTCACACTAACACATCCTCCTCAGCTACGCTGTCCTCTCAACGTTCACCGCCCGTGGTGTCTTTCGGGAACCTAGCCAGAATTTTCCCCTTCATGCCGATCCTCATTGACTATAGCATACAGCTCTCCTGACTCGCTAGGGAAACAGATCTTTGAGTGGGTATTGAAATTGGTTCATACAGCGTGTAAGCCAGGAAGTTTGAGAGGCTGTGAAGAAGAGGAGGGGCAAAGGAAGAAGTTGAAGACTGCGAGTCCAGGTAGAAAAGACAAGGTGCATGTTTACCGCATTCAAGGTGTCCGTTGCATAATTCTATAGGCCAGAAGCTGTCAGAGGAGTATGCCAAAGGAAAGGGACGCGATGAGAGCGAGAAGCAGGCGTGTGGGATGTGAGGTAGAAAACCTTGTGGTGTACGGCGTTCTGTATGTCAGCATGTAGAGAAACCACACCGGGAAAATTCGTGGAAATTGTCTTGATTCGCTTTATATTCATATCTACGTGGTATCACTTCTATATTTATATCTGTAAGCTGGAGACCCCAATAGTAGAGCGGAACCAACTTACAGCTCATCTTTCTTCTCAGAGCCAGGCACATCTACAGCCAGTGCCTTGTGCGGGAAATATCCTTCAAGGTCCATCCACTCCCCTACAAACGCCGTAACCATCTTCGCCCAGTCTTCCACAGTGGGAATATCTAAATGTGCTGCATCATCGTTCATCGTGTGCCAAACATGTGGGAACGGCGTGGGTATAATGTGTAAAACTTCCACTCCGCGTGCCATGAATGGTACGTGATCATCTTGAACTCCCCACGCATTATTAAATTGGTTTCCAGCCTTCTCAATTTCGGGAAGAAAGGGGTGATCGGGTTTGGATTTGAGAGCACCGAGGGAACGCAGCCGCATTTCCAGTCCAGCGAGACTTTGGTATGCCCAATGAGTAGTCTTGAAGTATGATGGAACCCTAGGTTTCTCTGTTCCGAGAAGGTCGAGGAGGAGGAAGAGATTTATGGAGTTAATTGGTGAATGATACGTGGACATCGCTGCATGCGGAGTGGCTTCCCATTCCTCGGCCAAAGATCTAGGAACATTAATTACAGAATAATCAAGTTTAGAGGGTTCATTACCTAGCACCGTATAGAGAGTCGGTATTCGTCCAACTCACGAACGCTTCTTCTCCGTCTAGAAATATGATCTGGACTCCCTTCTCCTCCTCAAGTCCATGGGAGCCTTCTGCCTGCATAGCAGCCCATTTCCGAGTCAACGCTTCATCGACACTGCGCGCTGCATGCATAATCATTGCACAAGGTGCTGCGCTGTCCGTTGCGCCAATAAAGCCAGGAGGAGTAAGCTTGCTGTCATAGTGCGCTACCAAGGCCAGCCTTCCCACATCGCCTGGTCTTGTCCATGGCGGATCGCGTGTGACTATTATGTTGGCAAACGGGACATCTCTGTTCCCAGTCGCAGGCGTCTTCGATGTCGAGTTCTGGAATTCGAGGGTCCAATTTGGCAGGTTCGTCGTGAACCACTGCGCGAAATGCTCCTGCACCGCTAACGAACCTGGAGTTCCTGGTACTCTGGGTATCAAAATCGGTGCTAATATGGACCCTGTCTGGATGTCGAAGTCTCCCTCCGCTGCGGGCAGGTTTTGGAGTGTCTCGTCTGATAAAGGAGTGTATGCAGTAACGCCAAGAAGAATGCAAACGAGGAGCAGTGCTCGCAGAAGCCTGTCCATTGTGTATGCTGTAAGGCAATCGCCTGATGATCTATCACCCAGACTCCCGCAGAATCATATTCAGGGCAGTTGAACGAGTGAGAGTGCTGTGCTTGGAGAACGTTGCTCAATCGCGAATTGCGGATCTGTCCCCCAGGAGGCTAAAACAATTCGGCAATCGCGTCTAGCGCGCTAATTCGGGTAGATTTTGCGTGGGAAGACTTCATCTTCTTTTCCAAACTTCAGGAACCCACAATGCTTTCGATTCACTATCATACCGTCCGGGTCGGCCAAGTCTGATTTGAGGTGGATTCATTTATGGAGTCGGGTTGATTCCGATAGGCCCAAAGTCCGAAAATACGGTCGATTGAGGCTACTCAAGGCACGTGCCGAGACCCTTTACCCTTGAAAACTGCGCGGGGTTTTGAGCTGCAACACAATGAACTCTCTTTTCTTTCAACGGATCGTTGGTAGAGGTCGAACACCAACACTACGGAGTTCTCAAACATTTCAAAGGCTGCAGCAAGCCAAATCCTTGGTCGGGACCATTCGCTGGAGCAGCAACACTTCCAACGCTTCCAAAAAGCCGCAAACTCCACCCAAGGCTCTGCCCAAAAAAGCTTGTAAGAGAGTAAAGCTTGTTTCAGAAAGTACAGGATCAATGAACTGACAATGGATAGCGTATCCTGAGCGTTTGCTCGTATATCATGCAGGAACCGGCCGGATTGTGTTCCTTGGATGCCTCAAAGTCACAACGATTTTCATCTTCTCATTCTTCTCCTTAGTTGTGGCACCATCTCACTTCTATGCTGAAGCAGAGCCTCCTTGGGTTGCTGTTGGAGGTTCGTCCCCTTCTTCTCACATGTGCACTCTATCACGTGACCACTGTTCCACAACCACTTCGTTCGCTGATCTTTCGAAGTCCTCCTTTCCGGCATCATCCCAATGGTATCTGTTGCGTATATGTTTGGGCCTTTTGTAGTATACATCCATCTCAGACTCCCTGCATACGCCCGACACTCACAAGAGATGCTGATGCGATACACCAAGAATCTCCCAAATGATGCAGCTCTTGACATTACAACCATGAATTTCATCGGCAAACCAAGAGTCACGCGCCTCAGAATCTCAGATATCTACCCTGTCAAAGAGCGTTTCGGCTATGTAAACTACGCTCGTGACACCGAAGCGATCAATTCAAAGCTGCCATGGTATTTACCAAAGGCCGTCAGACAATTCGGCGTGCACAGCAACACAAGCAAGATCATGGGCGGTGCAGTATGGGAGAACATCACGAAGCGGATCTCAAAGAAATAAAATGCCTTCGCAATCCGGCTCTGCAGAATTTGAAGCGTATCAGCTACGTGCGTCAATTCCCAACCCAACCACCTTGACTGTCCCGCAAGGTATCGTGGGCAGAGGTCCAAGAACCAAAGCGAAACAGACCGGTTTTTTCCTCTCTGCCACAATCAACAATTATTTTTCAAATAAGGACTTCTGAACCAGTCATTCGTTAGAGTGTCGCGGCCGGAAGTCCAACCCTCTTTACGGATGCTACATCCTCTATTTGCCAACCCCTTCACCGTCTGCCTCCGCTGCACGCTTGTATGTACCATAGGCCGCATCCTTCTTGAGGGCTATGGATTCTTCAACTACTATCCCAATTTTTGATTCTTGGAAAGAAGTAAAAGCAAGAAATTCAGGTGTCTCGAGATGAAGTACAATACTCTGGACGATGACTAAGCATGCGCTCTTGATTGGTGTTCCACCAATTCTCCCACATCGGGTGTGCCCGCTGGTGGCTGGTGATGTCATACTGCAGTACCCGTCCATCTCAAATTAGCCCACGTTTCTAGTAGGCGCGCATCACGATACTTCTAGTAAACAACATCGTGTCGCGAATCTTCTCCTGTCACCATTTTCGACACGGAACAACATGCGATAAAACGCAACTCTGGACACCAAGATGTCCGGCATCGCAAGCATCATTAATGGAACGATCAATGGAGCTGCAGGGTCAGCACAGGGCAGGGAGGGGACGACAATCACAACCTTCGTTATCTCCTTGGCAGCTGGTTTTGTCCTCTTTGCCGTTCAGTTCGGTACGTTCCTCGTCATTAGGAATTACCTATGGGCCAAACGGATCTATCAACCAAGATCTTTCCTGGTACCTGTCAAGCAAAGGATCAAACCGCCCCACAGCAATCCGTTCAAATGGCTGTACAGCGTCTTCATGATCAAGGAAGACCCCGAAGTCCTTGAGAAAGCCGGCATGGATGCATACTTCTTCCTTAGATATCTAAGTATGTGCCTAAAAATCTTCACGCCAATGGCCATCATCATCATACCGATCTTGATACCGCTGAACGTCAATCAGGGAAAAGGAACCAGCACTATCAGCGGTTTGACGTACAATATCACAGGACTGGATACTTTGGCCTGGTCGAATGTCTCACCAGAAAAGACCGGCAGGTATTGGGCGCATTTGTTCTTGGCAGTCGGTGTTGTGGTGTGGGCTTGCTCGAATTTTCACCAAGAATTGAGCCACTACATCGTGAAGCGAGAAAAGTTCATAAGCAGCCTGGGTCATAGATTGAAAGCATCAAGCACCACTGTTCTCATCCAGGACATCCCAGAAGTCCTCTGCAACGAGGAAGCGCTGGAGGAACTATACGGCGACTTTCCAGGCGGCATCCGACGAATCTGGATCAATCGAGATTTCACCCGCCTTGTGAACAAGGACAAGCTCCGGAAGTACTACGAAAACCTTCTGGAGAATACCGAAACCGATCTACTTCGCAAAGTTGTCAAGCAAAGTCGCAAGGCAAAACCACTCCAGAGAAGAGAGCCGACACAAGAAGCTCCAGAACAAGTAGTTCCAAAAAATCAGTCTAAACTTGGTCCAGCTTCAAATGCTAGCCGTCCAGCAATGGGGCCCCCGACTCCAGCGACTTGTCGACATGATCTGGAATATGACCTCGAAACCAATGCTGCATGGACCAGATTCCTATCGCCAAAGCAACGGAAAACTATGAGGATACCAAAGGGAGGACACACAGCCGCAGCGAAGATTCCCTTCATCGGCCGTTTCTTCACTACCAAGGTTGACACAATCTACTACTGCCGTCGAGAACTTGCTCGACTAAACAAGGAAATCGACTTAGATGCCAAGACCCCAGAAGCGTATTCGAAAAACCTATCCGCATTTGTCCAGTTCAATTCTCAAAAAGCAGCACACCTTGCCTGTCAATCCATTGCCGATACCTCTCCCAGGCACATGAGGAAAAGAATGGTTGAAATCTCACCTGGAGACATCAACTGGCCTAGCCTAAATTTGTCCTGGCGTGCTCGCTACCTCCGTCTCGTCGGCTTCCTTGGACTTTTCACAATTCTGCTATTTGTATTTGGTCTGATCTCGTTCTTCACTGGTATACTGTCTCGAGTCTCCACGTTATCTGGGTCGACGTCTTGGCTCAAATGGATTGGGAGTCTTCCTCCATGGTTGCTCTCCTTCATACAAGGTACACTCCCACCTGTCATCCAGGTGATTCTTCTTAGCGGACCGCTTCCGATTGTTCTTCGTCTCCTAACGAACAGAACGAGAGGGGCAACGACTGGCCAGGAAGGGGAACGATCACTTCAGTTATGGTACTTCATTTTCCTGATTTTCGAATTGTTCATTATACCTACCATCTCCTCCGGTCTTACCAGCATTGTTCAAGAATTAATTCGCACCCCAACGTCGGTACCCAATATCCTTGCTACGAACTTACCGACAGCGGCAAATTACTACTTCTCATTCTTGATCCTGCAGGCGCTTTCCTTGAGTGCAACCTCGATTCTGCAGACCATTCGTTTATTCAAGTTCTACGTCATTGGCCATGTCAACACACCTGATTCAGTGTTCGAAAAACTGAGCTGGACAAACTTAACACGGATTGGGAGCAACATTCCATGGTATACTACCTTTGCAGTCATTGGTATGTAACACATCATCCATCAAAACTGCTTGCGACCTAACCCAGGTTAGGACTTGTATATTCTACCATCGCCCCACTTATACTACTATTCATGCTCATTACCTTTGGCCTCTTTTGGGTGGTGATCAAGAACAACTTACTTTATTGCGTACGAACAGGCACTGTTGATGGAGGTGGACTATTTTTCCCGAGTGCAATCAACCAGTTATTCACTGGCCTCTACTTCATGGAATTCTGTCTCATTGGTCTGTTTTTCTTGGTGCGTGACACTAAAGGTCACGTCGCATGTGATGCGCAGGGCATCATCATGGCAGTGGTTCTTGTCCTTACGATCTTGTATCAAATATGGCTGATGAATCACCTTGCTCCTTTGTTCAAATATGCCCCTGTTCGACTGGAGGTTGAGTCAAAAGCTTTACTAGCAGATTATCAAGCAAATCGCGAGACGGAAAGCGGCGGGAATCAGGAAGCTCCAGAATCTGCCAATTTTGATTCCCAAGTTGACGAGAAAGCCCGTTTGGATCTGTCTGGGCACACTCAGTCTCGACCCCAGAATATCGAGACAATTCATACACCCGAACTGAGCACGCAAATCAGGCCGCCCTTTTGGCAGAGAAACTCATCACAACGATCTCAGGATATACAAGCCCAGCAGCGTGAAGACGAAAAATCCGCCGAGCGGATACTCGCTCGCCTCAATCGACCACTCGACGAAACCCGACTCGCGCAGCTCGAAACCAAATTGGCCCAGAAGGAAGCACGTATCGGCGGTGCTCTCCTCCCGCGACGTAAAGACATAGAAGCACAGATGCTCGATGATCCGATTTCCAAAATCATCATGCAACACAATGATGAGCTGGAAAATCTAGATCCGGAGGAACGTGACATGTTGATTTCGGTGGCATTTATGCATCCAGTATTACGAGAGACGAAGCCCAGTGTCTGGATACCTATGGATAACTTAGGGGTCAGTGATGATGAGGTTAGGAGGACCAGAGAGCTGAGCGAAGATGTGGTGATTGATAACAGAGGGGCATACTTTGATCGGAGATTGAAAGTACAGGTTGACAAGCCACCCCCAGACATGTCTGAGTTTGCCCTTATTATGGCAGAACTGTAGTTATGAGGATGGTGTCTTTCGAATTTTGTGGTGGAATATCGACTTTGGGAAGATATTCCTGTACAAGTCGCGAAGGCAAACCAACCTTGAAGCAAAGGACCACTCTACATCCTACAAGCATACACTTTACAGAAGAAATCGAAATCGTTCATTATCTGATATATTTCGCTTTCTTATGTCATACCATTTCTGAATGGATGCCATCAGAGTTTCCTCAACCACTTGATCCTCGGCTAAGCAAAATCTCACTTGTGTTAACAAGGAACATTTCAGCCCAACCCTATGTAATCCTCCTTTCAATATTTCGCTATCGACTCGCTCCAGGACTTCACAAGGGAAAATGAACGGACTTGAAATTGTTGAACTCAGTGAGAATCCTGCTCACATTGTTCCATCAATGTTTAAGCCTAGCAAGTAAATGGTGTCGGACCCGGGATTGTATAAGTTGTCGGATTGGGATATATGTTTATCAATATTCCTGGGTCCGTGGCCTAGAAAGAGTCAAATCGAGCCTGATCGATTGTCAATGGAAGAATTTCGACTTACTGAATATGCACCTGGAAGTGACACCGTGGCAGGATTACCCTTTCCCGTCCCTCCGGAAACATTTATTTGTGCGCATTCCATCTAGAGAACCGTTATTATTATTCTGATGGGTCAACTTTGCATGATGCCTACGTAGAACTGAGCGCCCCCCTTCGACCCCGCTATATGTATGTTAGAGAAAGGATCATCGTGTTACGAACATGACTTACCTGCATGGAGAGCAATCAGTTCTGGGCGTAACAGGTATTGGCCATTTGCGAGACACGAAGGAATGGTAAAGGTTTGCACTCCAGCATTGGCAATCTGGCAGATGTCAGAACTCTAATCCACAGCAACTCCAAGACCATCACACCAAGTCCTCAGTTGCCCACTTGTTGGCTGTGTCGGATCTTGTTAGCAAGATCTCACGAGTTTTGGGAATTAGCACCCACTGGCGGTATTCAGTCCAGCGTGTTGGATCTTAAACCAGCCTGAACCAGGACCGGCTGCAGTCGTCGCGTTTGTTACTTTCTTCATGTAGGCCAGTGTTGGGCCCTGCGCTGTGTTTAGTAATTTGAATTGTAGATGAATGCCAGCAATTTACCTTGTGGCTCGGGTCTATCACATAAATCGAGTCGGTCGCGGGAGTGCCTTTAGATAATTAGCGGCTGTCAAGAATGCCATAGTCCACAAGCTCTCACTTGTTAGGGTATGCCTCCAAGTAGCCTGAATCGTATCTCCAGCTTTGACATTGATGACGTCTGAAGAAGGAGTCGTGGGCTGTGAAGAACCTCCATTACAGGCTAGGTAGTCAGATGTCACATCTTGAATCGGCTAGGAAAATCGTCAGCGATGTGATCTAAAAAAATTCAACTCGCTTCATACACCATCATAACTTGGATCTCGAATGGCGTGGGAAATAGCTAAGATGGTGTTAAACTCTGTCTCGGCCTGGGAAAAGGATTCTTACGATAAGTTGTTCCCTCAACTCCAAGTTGCACAAAAATTGAGTGACCCGAAACGACAGAGACGACAAAGGCGAGTGAGAAAGTGGCCTGAAGATGCATTGTGATTGGATAATTTACAAAACCATGTATTGGAAATTGTTGCAAGATTATTAAATGGAGGAGGAAGTGCGAGTGTTGTGGCTAATATACCATAATTGTGACCCTACTTGTAGTGAAGCCGACATCCCACACTAACGACAGGACATGCAACCGCTTCTCCAAGTTTTGGCACTCCCATCTAAGAACTGCGTCAGTCACAATGATTACGCTACCAATCAAACAATCAAAGTTCTCGGGGATGCATGTTCCGGATTTTTTAAACGTAGAAGTCTAGAAATGTGGGGAAGTGCTGCAAACATGCACGCAATCTATTTGGTGCCATGTGGTCTTGTTCAAATTAAATTCTCGGCAGACCAAGCCAGGTTTCCGAGAAGCGAATTCCTAAATTCTCAGAATCAATCTATTTATTGTTATGCTCCGTCTGAGGCGCTCGAGATTGGCCGAAGATATCTTACAACTCTCCTTCCTTCCCAGCTAGCTTCGGTGAAAAGGGATACAGTCTCAAATCCTTAGGGTTTCAGGTGTTTTGTTCCAATGAACATTGGGTGCTACCGATGATTGTGGAAAGGGGTTGGCTAAAGTGACGGGTAAAAACAATGCCTTGGCAACTGACTTGCACTCCCCTTAAAATATGACAGAACAATCCTTTAACTTCATGCTTTTCGAACCACTAGATACTTCTTCAATATTAGATCTCCTTCTGTAACCATCTCATCCGAAAGAGCCGATAGTCGTTTTTTACATATAAATGATGCCAGCCGGACATGATAGAGATATCTACACTGTGATCGCGAATGTGAGCCTCCAGAATTAGTCTTGATCGGTGATCAAACTTCCTCGGGCCAGGAAGCCATTGCCAAGAAAGTCGCCACAAACTTTACAGCCCTAATGATCATAGGCCGGATACTCGTTCCGAATTTTCTCGCTTCGAAAGCAACCTTGCAGCACCATCTTCATTTCATGAGCTTTTCCCTATCTTCCCGTACATCTCTTTCCAGTCTACGGTCTTACAAAAAACTGGGCTTCATTTCTTTGGCGTCTCGTTTTGAGCCCAGTTGGTGGGACTAACGGCAGGTCACTGACATCGTAGCAGTTCATGTGGGCACTCAGAGACAAGGGGGACAAGGAGCGATTGATCGAGTTGCTTGGTTAGGGATAAGTTACTGAGGCCTACCTCATTTGAGGAATTCCGGATGCTGGGATAGCTTTCCTGTTCCACATGTTCTGCCTTCTGGAGCCGTGTTCCACCGCGTTTCCGTACTTCAACTTTCATTTGCTGAACTTGAAGAGCCGATCAGGTTAGTTCAGCATATCAGCGCCCTCAAAGCGTGCAGCAAGGACATAGCTTCGGCGTGACCTAAAGTGGCCCAATTAATCTATTTATCCCCAAAGCTGGCCTGCACTGTATGAATGACAGGTGCATTAATTGGTGCAATGTATAATTACATAAGGATGAAGACAGTTTTCAAAGAAATGATTCGAGATCCCAAGGCTAATTCAAAATGGTTCGCATATCTATTGTCGGGCCATGACTTCTGATAATATCACACACTCGTTGGTTAGCAGCAGGCGATATGTTTAGTATCAGACCACGATGTTAATGGTTCAACCATTGCCTAAATGATCGACTTTATTGCCTCAGTCTCACTCTGGTTCCTAGAACAAGATACGAATGCCAAGTTCTTTAATTACATAAACCTGAGTATCACTCTTTGGTGTATTCCTGGGCTGTTCGACCTGAAATACGCGAGAGTAAACTACAACCTTCTCGCCTCTAGTGCTATAAATGAGGCGGCTTGTTCTTATATTTACGTCGAGTTTTGCTACGTTTGACGTTGGAGTGGCGCATGATTTTCCGAATTGGGATGAGAAAAATAAGGGTGTTGGGAATTAGTACTTACACCATTGTATCTATACTCTTGCGAATAGTCAGGTAATTGAAGGGATAAGGCTTGTGTAGACCATATAGTTGACAAGAAAGGGGCATTTTTAAGCGAGGTCATAGAGTGTTAATAACTAATATGAAGCGACGCGCAGAGACAAGGATGTACCAAAAATGGTGCGGATGTATTGATAGGATTTATCTCTCAAGCTGTCATCGATCATAACTCCATGCATTCATAACTCCAACTCCATCAATGCCAAGCTAGCATATCCGATGTCCCAAAAACTCCTCTCGTTTCCCCTATCAATTCACAATAGTAATAACAGAATCATTTACGGCCCCTAGCAAGAAGCTTATCCGCTAGTTCAGCAACAGCAGCACCCCAAGAAAACTTCGTACCCGTGCCTTTCTCCTCCACAGCATCGCCACATCTATTCAGCAGAAACTCACCCATCTTAGGCTCGTTGAAGCGTTCTCCGTACACAACTGCAACACTAGGGGAGACTTCGACATCGATGCCGTTCTCACCACTGCGGCTAGTCAAGTGGAAAGAAATCTCAACCTTTGTCGTCAGGGGACTAATTAAGAGCGCAGACTTGATCGTGATTGTCTCGTCAGACGTCTTGGTGATTTCAGTAGGGCAGCTGACGTTCAAAAGCCGAATGTTGTCTACCACTGTGGTGGCCTTGTTCCATGATACACTGACGGCAGCGAGGAGATCTTTGATCAGAGTC
>Ga0302325_10027076_pt1 | contig 11894 bp, 6 predicted proteins | sample Palsa_T0_2_FD_201948 | JGI IMG/M metagenome (GOLD analysis project Ga0302325, IMG submission 201948) | Peat permafrost microbial communities from Stordalen Mire near Abisko, Sweden - Palsa_T0_2 | ecosystem: Environmental > Terrestrial > Soil > Palsa > Peat permafrost | place: Sweden: Abisko... | reverse complement strand
AGAACTCGAGTATTTGTACGAACCGATCCTTTGTAAATAACCTCTTCTTTCCTTAGCTTTGAATAGTCGTAATTGGGACCATTCAACCAACGCTCGTTCCTGGGCTATGAATCTGGCGCTCGTGACATAAAGGGGGTTAATTCTTAGCTTAATTTATATTTTATTAAATAATAGGGCGTTGCTTGATTAAAGGAGAGCCTTAATTGACTATTTGGACGCGTGAGAGCTCTATAGCCCCTCAATTGAGAAGACATAGTAAGTAGTTATAGCAGTGAGAAGTGTGTGTGCAAATAGCCTTATATATATAATTTGGCTTAGTAGTAAAAGAAATTTTTTAATATTATTTTGCTAGTGCTATCTAATTCTATGCTAATTTATTAAGGAATAGGATAAGCGAGACAATATTCTATTTGCGGGGAAACTTTCAATTTAAACTGCAGTTTAGACCCACTAAATTACTAAATTGCAATTTAAACTAGCGAGGAATATATTCTTAGTAGTCTGCTTATAGTTCTAATAAAAGCCAACTAGTTTGTTTAAACTGCAGTTTAAACTATAAACTGCTAAACTATCGACTACACTGCCGCAGACTAAAACGGACCCAGCGAAAGTGAAAATTAATACTGAGTCTCCGGGAACTCATCTTGGATTTAGTCTCCAGATATCCAATCACATTCATCATCATCGATGCACTCGACGAGTGTCCGAGAGAGGGTCGAGCAATCATCATTGAATTCATCAAAACAGTCATCCGAAATTCCTCGAGACTTGTCAAGTTTTGCACCTCTAACCACGAAGATGACGATGTCGTCTTCCATTTGGGAGAATTCCCCAGTCTCAGGATATCTTCTGGGAAGAACCAAGTTAGCATTGAAGGATTTGCCAAGGCAGAAACGAAGTGACTCGTGGACTCGGGGTCGTTGTTGCGGCACAGTCAGAAGCAGCAGCACCTGATGGATGAGATAATGTCAAGGGTCGCAAGAGATGCGCGGGGAATGTATGGATGGCCTTTCTCAACTTTTAGATGGTCGACCACTGACAACCAGGTTTCGGAGGACCTGACAGATGTTCTAATGAATAATTGTCGCAACTGTAGGGGCTCACCGCAGCTTAAGGCCTAAGCTCACATAATCGGGGGCGCTTTGCGCCTTATATTATAGGAGCTTACCTCCCTTCTCTTCTAGTTTCTAATTAAACAATTCATCGATCACTGATTTATTCAATTACCCTGTTTTACGTGCGACAATAATCTCATCTGCTTTTGGATCAAGGTTGGTAGTTTGACATGCATAGTTAGATCTATTTTATATTCACGGGGACTCTTGCGCTTGGCGTCCAGAATGTATTCGAGGGTCTGGAGGTCATCCAAGAGCCCATGACTGGACTAGCCGTCAGTCAAAGATGTGGCACGGATGTCCCGACTTTTTTCTTTGGCCAATAGTAGTCCTTCATGGTTTGCTTCTCAGACTCCTCCCGATATGATTATGAGCCTAGCACACCATGAAGAAGCTCAGGATATCTTGGGATTGGTATTAGCTATCCTTCGTTAAACACAATTAGTGCTAGCGACTCCATATCCACAAATGCATGGGAGAATTTGTCACACAACACTGCATACGTAGAGACAGCATCCCAGGTAGCCTTATCTGACCATTTGTCAAACATTATCAAGCGATGTCAAATGACTTAATCTAAACCAAAGTTATTTAAGACTAGAGAACATCGAGCTGCTGCAGGCAAGCTACGCTATTAAAGTTAAGGACCATATAATCGGGAAATAGTAAAACGGCACCCGGTGTTCTGGTAAAACGGCACCCCCCTATAAAATAGGGCTAAGGCACCTTAATTAAAAGCCTATTCAATCGCTTAATGCTTGCTTAGTTAATTAATAAAAAATCAATGCCCAAATAGGAGTTTTTAAGGCTTTTGATAGTTTTAATAAAATTCACGTGATATAAATAATATGGTGGAGTCACGTGGCGCAAGCATATGACTTATGCAAGGACGCATAAATGCTGCAATTCCGGCCACTTAGTAAGTTGCTTAAAAAAGTGTCCAGCTGTGTGACGGGCTTATATGAGAAAGGTTAGGATATACTTTACAAGGTGGAAATGGTTTACACTTGATCTTGTAAAAATGATCCTTATTTCAAGGATCTAAAGCTAAGGAAGAAGAGGGAGAGGGAGGTAAGTAAGCTATATATATACATAGTTGGTATTATATAATATAGTCATATAATAATAGCTATGCTGCGGTTGTATAATAGCGTTATAGCTAGAGGTATCATAAGCTGCCTCTTAATTATCTATATTATTATGAGAATTTGCTTAGTTATATATATTTGACCAAATTATTAAAAAATACTATAAAGGGAAATACAACCCAAAATAGGAAGGGAGTTCAATTAGCATAGATTAACTAAAGAGCTAAATTGGAAGTGTACAGCTGGCCAGAGGGTCTTACCTAGGTAGGTATTTATCCTTCGCTTGGCCCTCGCTAGGGCCACGTGCAGAGCCACGTGATTAACTACACTTTGCCTTACTCTAATACCACTTTTTAGCTAGAATTTTTAATAATTAATTGAGAGGGAATTAATGAATGGATGGCCTTTTAATTGGGGTGCTCTAGCCCTATTTTATGGGGGGGTGCCGTTTTACCAATCAGGGGGGGTGCCGTTTTACCAGAACACCGGGTGCCGTTTTACTATTTGCCTTCATGCCGCCGCCAGTGTGGCAATGTCTCAGATGCGGGGATAAAGTAAGGTTGCGCAGCGACAAACATGGGCATGCGACAGGGCTCGGCGAAATCAATACTGTACTCCGTACTCTATTTAGGGATGTCAAAAACTTAATTAATTAAATCATTATTAATCGGCTAAGCCTTGATTAATAATTAATAGGCTTACTATTATTTATATCATAGTTTTATACGAATTATGCACCTTTTTAATAAAATACACATTATATAACAGTAAAATAAGGTCAGATTATTCGTAAGAGAATTACCATGCTTTCTATTGGAATTCGTAGCAGGCGGCATCGCGGCGCAGTGGTGGAGAACAAGTGGTAATAATTAGGAGGGATGGTTTCTGTTACCTCGAGAAATTTTCGACTAGTCTGCGAATTCTAGCGATTCTATTGGCTAAAATCTAGCGCTAGCTGTTTTGGGAAATCATATGATTTTATTTAATTATTAATGGGTTTATTGCGATATTTTTAATTATTTCTTAATAGGGTAGTCATTAAATTTAAGGGTGCATCCCTAACTCTATTGTACTATCTCCCCCCCCTGAATAAACCTATATCACGATGCTAAGATCTCGTTAAATAACCCCGAGTTAGGAAATATCACGTGCTTTCGAGAATTGCTATTCGCCGAAGACACTTGAGTTGGCCAGTGCTTGGGAGGTGTTACCCTTGGACCCACTAGGTTTATTCAAGGATAGGAGGGTAGTATTTCCACAGCGCGTGGCGGAGGCTGTCCGTGGGCAACTTGTCAGGGATGTTGATGATTTTCACCGCTCACTTTATGAGCAATGATGACCACGATCAATTACAGAAATCCCTAGCAAGATATCGGGCTCGTAAAGGCAGAGATAAGGGGCACTACTAAAGGAAATCCCTACAAAATGCACCCCGGGAGATTTTACCACCATGTTAAGCTGAATAATAATATGCTACCGTGAGGACTGCCCAAAATGTAACAAAGGTGTCACGAGCGCCAGCTTCAGGGCCTGGAAAGGAAGGCAAAAGTAGAAGGGTCTCAATTACGACTATACAAAGCTAAGGAAGGAAGGAATGAAGGAATGCGAGAAGCTTCCTAAATATCCTAGGTTCGCCAACCTAGCCTGATCGGGAATAGCGCTACACGTGCCAGCGCTGAACCGTAACAAAAGGGTGTGTAAGCGAGGAGGTTAATGGTGCGTCGGGTCGCACTAAAACCCCGGAAGGCTAGGCCTTTAGTGCGTATCAACGATACGGTCAAAAATCATCGATATAGTCATTTTTTTCAGGAAATAACTTCATTAATGTCGGTCCGCCCGGAACGCGTAGCACCGTCACGTATTCGTGGAATGCTAATTGCGTAAGTAGGTGGATGATTGATTAAGGAAGTGTATTAACACTATGTTAATATACTCCCTCGGCTGCCTAATCTAGTGCTATCACATGACATAAGGTCACGTGACCTACAACCGCTAGTAAATATTATACCAACAATAAAGCAAGAAGATCCTTTTAAATTAGACAGATTTTTAGTTACTTAAAAGTAAAATATAATAAAATAAAGCATTATATATACTCACGTGACTTATTAATCAATTATATTCTAATCTAACCATAGATTAATAGCCATTAATTTAGTTTAATCTAATTATTTAACGCATTGATTATAATATTAAGTCAGATAAGGTAATTAGCAATTTGCTTAAGACAAACCCGGTGTTGGGGTAAAGACAGTAGTATAGCATTTTATAGTAATAATAGAGGAAGAGAGGTGCGAACCTCGACTAAATACAGAGTTTACAGGTCATGTGATAATATCATGTGACACCCGGCCTTTATTTAATATTAAAGCGAGTAGAGCTTTAGTTAATAGAAATAAAAGATAAGTAAACAAGTTAAAAGGAGTACTTTGAATTATTCTTTTATATATACACTAGTATAATAGCTTTAATTCTTGCCTCTTTTCTTTTCTTTGCCTTTTCGAAAAAGGGCTATATATATTTGTCCGGGGGAATAATACAATTATTCAAAGGAATAAAGAGATATTTATTTGCTTAAAGAGCTTTTAATGTCACGAGGGCGTGACGCTAGCATAGCGGGGGGGATATGTTACATGGCGCATTATATAACCTCGCTTAAACTTAGGACATAGCTTACTTTCTAGCTAGAATTAATAAATCATCCTTTACCACAACCAATGCATTTGCAACATCTAATATATATTATATTTTAGCGCGCTATAATGTAATCTTCCACCTTGATTGCCCTCTTCTTTCTAATATATTAGCGTTATATAATTGGTACATAATATAAAACCTATTAAAACCTTATAAAATCACCTTATAAGTCAGGTTATAGTAAGTCCTAGAACCTGCTGGAATTAAGGGGCGTATCACGTGATTCACAGTGAGCCATATTACCCTAGCTTATATAAGCCATATTTTAGCCTATATAAAAAAGGTTTAGTGGCTTTTTAAATAGTCTCCTTAAGCATTTAAATATATTCTCATTTCAACTATTTTATAAGCTCTATTTTAGTTTTCTCGATTAGAAGATCACCCTTAATCTACTGTACCTATAGTTAGCCTTCTATATACTTTATGGAATATGATATAGAAAAAAATAAAAAAACAGGACAGGCTTATAGACAGGGCTCCAAATATACTAAATACTTTTGCCACCGTCGAGAAATGCCTCTTTCTCACGATGAAATAAGTCAGGGAGCCACAACGAAATCACGAGCAAGAGCGAAGTTTTGAATATCATGAGCCAGTATTGCCGAGACGGGTAGAACTCGCTTTCGATCTGGGGGATTTCCGGAGCCTTTCGGCTTGGAGGAGGTAACGATCCGACGTGGCCAGAAGAGGGAAGCTGAGCAGGGGCGGGGTTTATGGTCATCATGGATGCTCTGTATGGATTCCTTGATGCTTGAGGAGGACCAAGGTCATCAGAATTATCTCGTCTGCTTGATGAAGAAGGGCCCGCTTCCTCCTGAGAGGGGCTGTTCGGCGTATAAAGAGAGTTTTCATGGCCAGGGAGCGGGAGTTCTGAGGTCGGGTAGGTTGAATCGCGCCTGCTTAGAAATGGGGTAAATGGTAGGTAACTGACAAAGAGGGATCCGATCTGCTGCATCTCTTGGGCTGGTGCGCTGGGATAGGCTGGATCAATTGCATTTTCCTCGGGCTGAACGGAGAATACGGGTTGAACATGATCAGAAGATGGCCTGGTCGCTTTTGATGCAGAAGATGCTGATTGGTTAGACGTCCGCCATTTTTCAATTGATTGGGTCCTCGAGTCGACAAATTGCACCCCGTTGGCGGCTGCTCCTAGCGCAGTAGGAGGATCAAGAGCCAAGCTGCTCGAATTGACTGTTGGAAGATGTTCGAGGGAATCATCAGATCCACCGGGACGCTCTCTGTCTGGCAAGAGGGCAGGTAGGGTAGGCGGACTCCTTGAAGGAGGTTCTGGCGCTTGTCCCACCTCTTCGATGTATTTGTCCACCATCATATCTCCCAGCCGACGGATAGTAGCCCCATCAGGTACATCGACGCTGCACTTAGTTTTCTTCGAAAACTCCCCTGAAATATCATTGAGCACAGGCTCAATTGGCAACATGTAAGCCAATTCAAATTCGTCAACCTTGGCAAAGACGTATCCACAGAGCCTGTGTGTCCTTTGGCTGACGATCCATGAGCCAGAGTCGCCATCCACTATAGAGGTTAGTTACAGGAACGAATCATGCTTTTGAAAATTAAGCAACCTACCCAAGCAGTGTTCCAACATCACGGTGCGGACTTTGAACGTAGCACCACCAAATTGGAAGCCGACGGAAGTACTACTCAAGATTCCACACTGTGTTTCTGAGGAGCTGCAAATCCAGACATCCTCTTCAGACAGAAACTCGTTGTTTCTTGTGAAGCCAACAACTTGACCGCCTACACTAGTAGCCTTATCAATCAAAAAATGGTTCGGAAACGCAAGCTCGTCGGGTATTGAAATCAAAGCCCAGTCCATTGGCGTTTCTAGTCGATTTTGGAAAGGCTTTTCAGAAGCATGTTCCAACCATTTGTAGCGTTGAACTTTGCCACACGGTTTGAAATCTGAAGACGTCGAGTACCCGTATGAGAAACTTTTGAACAACGAATGAGCCGTTGTAAGAGCATAGAGCTCGTCCCCTACCGCAATGAGACCGCCAATCGTAGAGAGGGCAAAACCAGGAGTCGACTGTATGTTTTCATGACTGTAAATTCGCGCAACCGATCCCATCAACGTCTCAAGTGGATAGTTGGAAGCTTTGAACTCAACGCTGAGGTCTATTCCGTCAAAATCCCTACTTTGCTCCCCAGAAGGTGATGCAGTGCTGATTCGTCTTCCGATAACCTGGAACCTTACATCTTTTGGGACGGTCTGTTTGACGAGGGCTCCAAGTTTATTTTCAATGGAGTTTTTGTGGGACTCGTCGCAGATGACCAAGATAGTAGGCTTCATACTAGCTGCGTCCTCGCTGGGACCAGCCATGCGTAGATCAAAGGTAAATATGTCGTTTTGATCGATGATTAGATCGTAGATCTCCTGCTTAAGGGTTGGCTCCCATTTTTCCTCCCATTGTTTGACGTATTCCGATCCTGGGGAGATTCTGGTGGCCAGATAAACGTTTTCGCTGAAGCGTCTGAAAGCCTGAACTTTTCCCCAAAGTGACCGTCTTCCGGTTTGAGAATTTGGACCAATAAACTTAAATTCTGGCAGCAAGCTCTGCGCGTTTTGTTGAATTGGCTGAGATTGCTGGATGGGCTGGGGCGATGGAATACTCCTTATTTCAGATTCCAAGACTCTCTGAACTCCCGCATGATTCGAAGTCACTGGCCCCACTGTGACAGCTGATCTGGCTGAAGGTACGTTTTTCTCTCTATAACTAAGTATTTGAGATGGCTTATCGGTCTGTTCAGGCTGTCCTAAATTGTTGGCGGTGTTGGTTGCCTGCGCGGCACAGGCTGTAGGGACTGCTTCCTCAATTGCGGTGGCATCAGAATTTTGAGCGTCTGGCTGCAACCCGTGGTTTGACGCCGATAAGTCGGGAATTGCGGCAGCATCAGAGCTTTGAATCTCGGACGGCAATTCGATATTCGGCTCTGCTGACTTGGGTATTGGGGTGCGGCCGCTGGAAGGTTTTCCTTTGATGGCTTCTGCGGTGGCTTGCTGAACATTTGTGGTCATCGGACGAGTAGAGAGCTCATCGATTAACTCGGCTGCGGTCTGAGGAGATAGATCGTTCTCGCGACTGGAGTAACGAACTCGCCATTTTGGGCGCAGAAGCTTGATAAGCTTATTGACTGAACGCGGGTCTGGCACCCCTTGCGCAATCTTGACGCTGCCTTCGAGGGATCGCGGCTCGACAATCTTCACGTCCACTGCTCGAAGCGAATCGAGGGATTCTACTGTTCTTGTCGCTGTCGCCATGACCGCAGGTGTAGGCCACAGCGCATGATTATTGGAGACGAACGCAGTGTATTTTCTCGATGTGAGGATGTGAAAGATTTTTTCAAAGCGCGTTCATTTGCTGCGCAGCTGAACCTATTGTTAGAAATAATGGTATGGTGGCACGTGAGCCGCTAGGGCCCGCTAGGTGATCCTGTATATATATGGTGTTTGCACCCTACTTAACTTAATCATCTGTACGCAATATACACTGTACACACATTACTGCATTCCTCTGTAATTGCATCCATTTATACGATTATTCCGCTGCCGATTAAGCTCATAACTTGACACCTATAAACCGGGCGTCAAGCAGCCAGTCAGTTGGCACAGCCTCGTGCCCGGATGTCACCAATAGAAGAGTTTACAGCCATATGCGAAACCTCATTTAAAAATGTGATCTTAAGCGAGGGATCGAAAACTGCGCGAACACCAAAACTACGATTAAAGACCCTAACGGCTACGCCACGAATTCTTATTCAAATTATAAGTTCTTATAAATAGTTAAACTTATACACCGTGCGATTAATTTAAAATAAGTAGCTCTTAATATAAGCTTATAATTGTAAAGTTATTCGCAAAATAGCAGGAATGCAAGTTTTGTGCCTTGCGGCTCCCGGCCTCTCACCTCGCCACCTTGATTTTTTAGCGCGTTTTCTACTATTTTGTAAATAACTTTATAACCACGAGTTTAAATTAAATGCCGCTTGTCTTAAATTAATAATATTATATAGAACTTCATTTTATTAAAAGAGTTTATAATTTAAATAAGTACTCGTGGCGTAGCCGGTAAATATATTCAAAATCGTATACAAAATTGCAACTGCAGGGCACAAGAATCGCGTTTTGCCATTTTGCATACGACTCTATGACCGCATGTCCAAACCACATTCCGCTTGCTTTAAATTAATCTTCCCACATGGAATTTCACTTTGCTAAGAGAGTTTATTATTTAAATAAGTGTTAGGAGCGTGGCCGGTAGGTGCTAAAATCGCAGTTCTCGCCTGACGCGTTTTTTGTTCCTCGCTAAAATCACGATTTTTAAATGAGGTTTCGCATTTGGCTTGTACCTACTGTAGACCGTCCAAACCAACCAACGGTCCAACACCAAAATCCAACCAAACCACGAAGCTCTTTAAATCAAATGAAAGGAGCACTTCTAAGCTAATATAGACCGTACAATTCTTTTACATATCCAAAATTGGCGCTGAAAACCTTGTCTGAGGGGCAATAACATTAAAATTCATGATTTTGCCTAGTTAAAATTATTAATTAAAGCTTAAAAAAATAATTAAGTAGAATACAAATAAGCTCCATCAATGCATTTAATTTTTAAAGCAAAGCAATTCGTAGTTAGGTTATAAGTCGAACATACAATGAAATTCTTTGGCCCGTTGCTAGGTTAGACCGTTGCTGGGTGAACTCTTCTAATAGTCGGCCGCCCGTGCGCTCGACTAAGGGCTCCACCCTTAGTCGGCGAAAGCAAAGTGTCCGGCGAAAGCAAAATGTCCGGATCGCTATACAATTTACTACTAAAAGACGGACAACCTGCAACGAATTGTTATTAATTATATTATATAATTGAGGATATACTTTTTTATTTTATACTAATAAAGTTTACGTTTTCTGCGATTGAATTTAAGCTTACTATCGATTATAGGTATTCATTTTCATTCTTATTAGCACTATTATTACCCCCCTCTTCTTTAAAATCGCTTACTAGTATAATAACTGATATATTACCCTTTTAGCGTATATAAAACTCTCTTTCTTCTTGTAAGATTGTAGGGTCAATTAGAAAGGAGGTAAACGATATAGAATTTATAGCGTATACTTTGTCCCGATTATGCTAGGCTTTTATAATAGCTTTGCGTAATAATTGTAAATTAGTTTATCGACCCTCGATCTTAGCAATAATTAGTTCTTTTTAACGATCGCGGATCGGGATCCACGTTAAAGGAGGTATTGTCGATTTAAGGGCTTAGTGTTATTAAATAAATTATATCCTTTCTTTCTTAGCAGCTCGATTAGCAATCCTTTCTTGCTTAAGGTCCTTTGCTTGCTTGTTTTTTGCACAAGTAAGGGCTATATTTGCCTTTTATAAGACTTTATTAGCCTCTTTTTGACGCTTTTTAGCAATTTTGTCGAGGGCATTAATAGCTAAAATAAATCCTCCTTTTAATATCCTTTTTTATAATTTCTCCTTTTTTATATAACCCTCGATTTGCGCCGCATAAGCTTATATAACCTTTATCTTTATAAGACTACTTTATATTAATTATATATTTATATCCTTAAAATTGATATAAGCCTTTTTACAAGCAAGTAAACTTTATCCTTTTACTATAGCTAAGAGCTTTAGCTTAATCTTGTCGTTTCGGTTTCGACATTTAGCGTACAAGGAGGCAAGTTAAAGTTAAAGTCAAGGGAGCTAGTATTCTTGTATTAGCATCAAATTAACAATTAATATAGCTATTATATTATCCTTTGCTTTTAACTCTAATTTTGATTTAAACTTAAGGATATATAAACTTGTATCTTTCTTGCTCTTCTTTCTATATTCTTTAAGCTTTCGTTTTATAGCCTTAAAACTAACTAGCCAAATATTAGCGTTTTAGAAAGCATACTTAATTATAAGGATTATAAATGTCTTCTCTCGAATACTCGGCAAGTCCTTAAAAAACGAATAAATTAAGTACTCGGCCTCGAATAAGCAAATAGCGTTTATAAGAGATACTTGTTAAAAGTGCTTCTATTAACGAAAGCAACTTATATTACATAGTTAAAGAAGGTGAGTTTAGTAAAAGGGGAACTTAATTACTTAAATCTTATTTATTTTAGCTATAAGGATAAATTTGTTTGCTTTATAGCAAGTTGCACTATCGATTAAAAGGATATATTATTCCTTATTTAGCTTGCAATTGTTATACTCGATAAAATAGTTTAACTAAATTAAGCAAATGCCCTTATTAGTATAGCTACTTAAGGATACTATTATAAGCTTATGCCTTATTATCTTCTTATAAAACTATTTTTCTATAATTATAACGCTAAGTACAATTACTAGTAATAATATACTTTTCTTATTTATAAAGATACACTTAATTATAGTAATAAAAAGGCAATTTTTAAGTATTTTAATATATATTTCCTTAATCCCGATCGGGACTATTACTTCTTCTTTAGTAAGGCAAGCAATCTTAGCTCCCTTCTTATTTATATTATATATCCGGTTTTTGTAATAAACGCTTGTAAATTCGAGTGCTAGTTAGTATTTATTCTTAAATTAATCGCGAAGGCTTTGCTCGGTATATATATCGACGCAATAAAATGCAATTAGTTTCGTTTTAATTGTATACAATTTAAGCGTATCTTATAGCTAAAGCTAAAACTATCTTTATAAAGGAATCGACTTGTTTTCTTGCTTGCAAAAGTATATAATAGCATTATATATTATCTGCTTTATAGCCCCTTTGCTGCTATTTGTAGCTTAGTCTTTGTAATATTTAATTAAAGCTTAATATTAATCGGGACGTAGGATTTTGTTATAGCTTCCTTGCCTTTGCTTCTTTGCATTATTCCTTCTCTTATCACGTATTTATGCTTTTTGAAGGCTTATAAGGTTCTTAAGGTTAAAAAGACGTGCTATAAGAGTAAGTTCCTTTGTTAAGTGCTTATATAGGAATTACAAGGCTT
>Ga0302325_10027075_pt1 | contig 11895 bp, 11 predicted proteins | sample Palsa_T0_2_FD_201948 | JGI IMG/M metagenome (GOLD analysis project Ga0302325, IMG submission 201948) | Peat permafrost microbial communities from Stordalen Mire near Abisko, Sweden - Palsa_T0_2 | ecosystem: Environmental > Terrestrial > Soil > Palsa > Peat permafrost | place: Sweden: Abisko... | reverse complement strand
CCATATAACTATGAGGAATCTTATAATTCCTTGCGCCCTCTTGCTGGCCTGCGCCTGCTCTTCGCCCGCGCAGTCACTGGTACGCCTCAACATTGTGGCGCTGGATAAAAAAGGTCAGCCCGTCGCCGATCTGAAAGCCGAAGATCTGCAGGTGCTCGACGATGGCAAGCCTCAACCGATCGTGCTATTCCACGCGAATGACAGCCGGCATCCGGCATCGGCCACGCTCGGTCCGCATGAGTACGCCAACCGGACTCCCGGAACTCCCACCGGCGCGGCCATTATCCTCTTCGATCTCTTGAATGGCTCCTTCACCGATCGTGAATATATGGTGCAGACTTTGGTGAAGGCTCTGGGGAAAGTGGAAACCCCCGGCAATGTTTACCTGTATCTGTTGACCAACAAGGGCGAGTTGTTTCCCATTCACGCCCTGCCCGAGCGCGGACCCGGCGGCGCTGCGCCGGACGCGAACTGGACCAGCCAAGCCAAGCCTTTGCTCGACGCCGCCATCCAGAAGGTTTACGGCTTCCGGCCGGTGGACGATCAAGACATCGGCATTCGCGCACTCACTACGTTCAAGGCCCTGCGGGGGATGGGCGCCGAGCTGTCCTCTCTGCCGGGCCGCAAGAATATCGTTTGGATCACCAACGGATTCCCTGTGGAAGTCCATTATGGCGGCCGGTGCCACGACATTGTGGCCTGGAACGTTACCGCCCCGTGCAGTGGCGAGTTTGTCGATTTGAGGCCCTTGGTGCGCTTTGTCGGCGGCGAGTTAGACGCCGTTGGCGTCTCCCTCTATCCGGTGGATGAGTGGAACGTGGACGGAGGAGACCGGATGTTGGTCAAACAGACGCTCGATGAGTTCGCCGGCATGACCGCGGGCCGGAGCTATGTCAGCGGCGGCGCGAAAGACGCCATTCCGGACGCCGTGCAGGCCATGGGTTGGAATTACACTGCCGCTTACCAGCCTGCGCCTAACAACTGGGACGGCAAATACCACAAGATCCGCGTGACTTCCAGCCGCAAGGGCATCCAGCTTCAGTTCGAACAGGGGTATATGGCCACTCCACCGGTGGATGTCACTGCCGCATTGTTACAAGCCGGCGCTAACAGTGAGTCCGACATGGCCGCGATCGGCATGCGCGCCACAGTGACTCGCGGCGCGGCGCCGAACACCGTGCATATTCAGTTGCGGATCGACCCGTCTAACCTGACGATTGTGCAGCGGAACGGCGGGTATACCGGCCAACTGGCGCTGCTCTATGCCGGCGTTACGGCAGGCGGGCTGAAGCAGCTCGCCAAACCAACCGGCCTCACGCTCGATTGGACCGCTCAGCAATACGACGACGCGTCCAAAGACGGAATCCGGTTGACTGAGGATTTGCCTGTTCCCGCGGGCACGAGCCAGGTGCGCATCGTGGTGGTGGACGCCGGATTCAATCAGGTAGGGTCCCTGACCGTGCCGGTATCCTGACGCCGGCCGGCCGCCTATCGAGCGCCAAACCTGGGAGTTGCATCGTGACTATCGTAAATCCGATTCCTCGGATCTGACATGTGGCCGGTGGGGATTCGGAGAGCGTCCGTCCCTTCGCGCCGCCGGGCGCGTGCTTGCAGTTCGGCCACGAAATGCTCCAATCCTCGGACTGTCATCTGCATGTGGCTGACGAGGCGGGTTAACTGCTCCTCCGGCGTGAATGTGGTTTTGGTCATCGAGCCGAGCCATTGCAATCGGACTTCCGCGGTATGCAATTTGAAAAAGCCCTTTTCTTTGCAATGGTTAAGCATCGTCGCACGGTTGCTAAGACCACTTTCTGAGTTCTATTCCGAGCCGTGGTCTTCGCGGAAGTGCGACACTCACCCGAGCGGCAACCCGCAGCGCCGGCCATGCACGGCGCGCTTGCAATCTTGCGACGATGCAGCAGCGCCGGACAAATGGAGCGCCGGGCATGGCCCGCGCCACGGGGCGAATAATTATTCGATTTTCAAGGATCCAAGGCGCGGCAAACAGCTGATTCGAAAAGAGCTGCGGGCGCTTACTGTCCGCTTATGGGATTGGGTTCGTTTTGCGCGACAGGGGTGGCCGGCTCGGCTGGTGGCCGCGAATGACCGATCCGACGAAAAGAGAGGCCCCACTTCAGTATACCGGACGGGGAAAAATGGATTAGCTGTTTTCGGATTGCTTTCATGGAGATAGGGGCTGTGATCGCCTTTCTCGGGGGGCTGGGGCGGGCATTTTTGGCCACGATTGAACACGAATAAGTTGTTTTTTTTTCTGCGGTCTGGCGCGGATTTTGCGATTCCTGGACAAAAGATCTGGCGCTGCGATAGGCGCCAACACTGGCGCTCAGGTCCGGACTCAATCTCTTATTGCACGGCGATGGTCACGCTCTGGCCCGCGGTGCTGAGCTGGCCAAAGGTAAGGACTGCGGGCTGCGAGCCGGAGGCGAGACCGCTCGGGACGACGGCGTTAACCTGTATCATGCCCCACAGCTCGTATGGGGCCGGGCCGGCGTATAGGATGGTTGCCGGTTGGCCGCCGATCGTAAGCGATCCGCCGAAGTCCTGAGGCAGCAAGCCGACGGTCGCGTCCGGCATGGTGGCGCTCAGAAGCCCGGAGCTGGTTGCGTACAGCTCCACGATGGAACCGGGCGGCGCCGGATTTGCCGGGCTGTTAGGCGTGCAACTCGCCGCGCAGTTCTGTATTCCCGGTTGTCCACCATAGGTTAGCGATGTTGTGAAAACAGCCAGCGAATTGTCCGTCTCCGCTACGGAGAAGGTGTTCGATGTCTGCGGGTTGGAGGGCCCTAGTAAGCGCGCAAGCACTACTTGCACCGTCTTCTGGCCGGCGATTTCAAACGGCGCCTGGGCGAGCACCTGCCCCGCGCTCACAGAGACCAGCGCCCCCGGCGTTCCGTTGAATGTGACCGTGGTGAAACCCAAGGTCGTCGGGTACAGGCCGGTCTGATCGTAAGTGGCCGACACATTCGGCCCCAGGCTGGTTCCAAGGATCGAGACTAATCCTCGCGGCGAGATCCCCGGAGCAAGCGAAGCTGCATTGACTATCGACTGGATTACTGGCGGTGCTGCGGTGCTCAACGTCAGCGTCACGTAGGTAAATGCGGTGTAGGGCGGCGACTGGCCGGTCGTGGTGAACTGCAGCTCCACCGTACCGGCCACGCCGCTGGGGTATGCGTCGCCGAGGGCGTTAGGGTTTACGCCGACGATGACCGTGGCGGGCGTGGTCCCGCTTGAGGGCGACACGACCAGCAAATTTGTCGACGGGAGAAACCCGGCGAACTTGAAGTTGACGTTCGCGTTGGTGTTCCCGGGACAGGAGCCAAACAGCACTATGCTCGGGAAGCTGGTCATTCCAACGCCAATGATGCTGGCGACAACATTGCCGCTATTGAGGAAGGCGGGCCTAATCGTACACTGAGACAGCCCGGGCATGACCGCCGCGAATAGGGCCAGAGTCCCCATAAAGATCCGTATCATTCGTTGCCTCCTAGCCATGTCTGGCCGCCTACCGGTGCCCGGTCACTGTGAGGGAGATCGTAGGCGGAGATTGCCCGGCTGCGACGCTAATCGCGATAGTGGCTCCGCTTGCCAGCGCCGCTCCACTTGCGTTAGGCGGTTGCATGGTCCTTTTTGTCAATTCAGTCTGGACGATTAGGAAGTCCTGGCGGGTCACCATCTCTATTGTAAGTTCGGCATGGGCTATTCCGGCATCACGCTCTTAGAAGACTGGAGTGGTCGCGCCCTGAAAAACGTACTTGTATTTCCAGAGCGCCCTGCCGCCAAGAGTGAGGCCGGGCGCCACGATGGCGGGGACGGTCGCCGGGTCGGGTACGACTTCGATTACGATATCGACAGCTCCCGCGACCCCGAATCCATACGGCGGCGGCAACGCCTGGATCGTCATCCGACCATCCGAGGCCCGGGCCACCCATTCGGAGTGGAACCAATCATAAGGCCCCGCATGGCTCAGCAACTTCAGAGTGACCCACGAGTTTGCGTCGCCGCCGGTCCACTGAATCAGAAGTGGGTTTTCATCCAGCACCCGTGCGGCGAGTGCGGTGACCACCTGAATTGGCGATCCAATCTGAACTGTGGTTTGAAACGCCGCTACGTCCGCGCCGCCGGAGGCGGAGAGCGCGAAGGCGCCGGGCTGTATCGCGCCCGCCGGCAACGTGGCTTGGTAAGCAGTTATGCCGCTTGCCTGTGTTGGCTCGATCTCCGCGTAATTGGCGTCGACAGGGGGGACCAGGTTAATCTCGGTTCCAGCGGTAAGAGGAACCTTGGAAGTTGCGGCAGGCTTAAGGCCAGGCCCTTGCGCCGTCACAGCGCCGGCGTCGAGGCTGCGATATCCGGGAATCGAGCACTGGGAGCCGTAATAGGTAAGTGAAACCGGCGTCGTGGCGCCTTCCGCGAATACGGGCGCGACCGGCGCCTGGCGGCCGGGCGAGGCCTCGAGGGAGAGCGTCACCGTGTCGGTTTCAGTGACCATACCGAGCGCCGAGGTGGTGACCGTCTTCTGCCAGAGCGCCTGGCCGTAGCCTTGCGAAGGAGGATCGGTGCAAGGGCCGGCTGCCGCCGCGATACTGATGGTCACGGGTACGCTGAGGTTTTCGTTTTCAATCTGCAAGGGGACGGCGCAGCCCTGGCGGACCGTGGCCGGCACGGTGAGGTTGAATTGATCGACGCCCACCAAGCCGGGAGCGCGGCCAGCCCAATAGGCCCCGCTGCTCGTTACATTCGAAAAGTCAAACACCGGTGTCCAACCCCCGTCGGAGCTCGCAAGTGGCGAGGTGGGAGCGGGTTCGCCATCCGGCGGAGAGTTATATACATACCCGTTGCCGGTTCCGAAAATCGAAATGTAGGCGCCTGGCGCTGCGCTGTTGGTGGAGGAGTTAAGCGATACGGCGCCGTCGGGGGCGACGTTCAGAACCGCTCCGCGCCCGCAGCCGCTGGAATCTTGAGTGAAGATTCCCGGCGCGCCAAAAGCGCCGTTTGTCGGGAGCGGGTACGGGGAACTCTGGCCGTCGGCATTGGAAACGACAATGACGGTGGACGCTTCGGCTCCAACGGTGACGCCGGTCATCGAAGGCACCTGGAAATCGATCTGGGTAGGCGACACAAAAAACAGCGGCGCGGCGATGCCATTCACGCTGACCGTGGCCCCCCCCAACTTGATGGGAAGCGGCGGTTGGGCCGAGAGCGTGGACGCGGCGAGATTAGAGCCGAAAATGGTGGCGATCGAACCGCTCATTAAGGTCGGACCGCCGCCTGTTTGCGGGTAATAGTCGGTGAGTTGACCGATACCGGTCGTGTAACTGGCACCGCTTACCACGCCGCCGGGGCTAATCACCGGCTGCTGGGCCCACCCAGCCACCATGCACACCGCGAGGGAAAGCGTTAATTGCTTCATTTTTGAGCCGGCCCTGAGATGGCAAAATTGAACGAGAGGTCCTGGCCGGCAACTGCCTGGAACGGTATCTGCGACCCCGAAACGTCCACGGAGGCGCCCGTTTCATCGGTAGTCGGGTACAAGGCCGTCTGATCGTAGGTGGCCGACACATTCGGCCCCAGGCTGGTTCCCAAGATCGAAACTAATCCTCCCGGCGAGATTGCCGGCGCGAGCGAAGCTGCGTTCACTACCGACTGGATTACGGGCGCGGCCGAGGCGGTCAGGGTCAGCGTCACGTATGCCAATGCTGTGTAAGGCAGGGACTGGCCGCTCGTGGTGAACTGCAGTTCCACCGAAGCTGGGCCCCCCGGGTATCCGTCGCCGAGGGCGTTAGGGTTTACGCCGACGATGACCGTGGCGGGCGTGGTTCCACTTGAGGGCGACACGACCAACGTATTTGTCGACGGGAGGAAGCCGGCAAGTTTGAAGTTGACGTTCGCGTTAGTGTTCCCTGGGCAAGACCCGAACAGCGCTACGGGCGCAAAGCCCGTCATGCCAACGCCAATGATGCTGGCGACAACGTTGCCGCTATTGAGGGGGGAGGGCCCGATCGTACACTGAGACAGCCCGGGCCGCGCCGCGGCGAATAGGGCCAAAACCGCCATAGAGTAAGGAGCATTAAGGCCCATACTTGTTAGTCCTTAGTAGAAGCCCGTAGGGATCGTTCGCGGGTGAACGCGGCTGGCAGGTAGCAGTTGTCCGCTGTCGCAGCTGACTGCGTTTCGAAATCGCAGTGGCCAATCGCCGCCTCGATTTCTGTATTTCCTATTTGAACTCTACTCTAACCTAGATCGAATATCAAGTTTCCATTCAAGGGGTAAGTGACGCCAAGTACACCGCTTCGGAAATACCGGTTATGCATCCCGCGAAGGTCGCTTCCTTACGGGTCGCGGCTTTGAATGGAGCCGCGCGCTCTGGTGAGTGGTATTTCGATATGTTGGCGCATTTTCTGAAGTGCCCTAAGTTCCCATTTAGAACCTATGGGGCTCACCATTGCGAGAGGGGCGTTGAGTCAGTCTTAAACTATCTTAGTTTGAACCCTGGGACTACAAAAGCGGGATTTCTACCCGCGGCGTCCGTGCTCGACGTGCTATCCATGGAACCGCCGCCGGCCGGCAATCCTCTGCTAACGGTGAGAAATTGCCTTGTCGCCCCGTATGCCGATCACGCGAAGGCACAGGACAATGGTGCGCCGGGGGTGTGCGACGTGAAAGTGAGGCAGCAAGGCATCCTGCACCACATAGCGGCAGGCTGCAAACGAACCGCCATTGGTGCGGGGGGATTACCGGTCGCTGGGGGCTGGCCGATTGCCAATCGGCCGCAGGTTGCCAACCTGCCCCACAATGAAATTATGGGATGAATAGTAGTACAACGGCGACCGCCCCCAAGCGTAAACCCTACGCTCGGACTACAGCCAGCTTCCAAATGAATCGAGCCGGCATCCACTTTTATGTCGCGCACTCGTGCGCCGGGCATGGCCTAGCGCCACTGGAATCTCAAGGTGATATCATGGCCGGTGACTGCGTCCCTATGACTGTTCTGGTGGTCGACGACGATGCAGCCGTGGCGGAGTGCTGCCGCCAGGAGCTGTCCAGCGCCGGCCACGCGGTGCTGATTGTCAAATCCGGAAAAGACGCGTTGGCGGCGATTGAGGAGCACGAGATCGACGTCGTGCTCAGCGACATCCAAATGCCCGGCATGGACGGAGTGGGCTTGCTCCGCTCCATTTCGCCCGGCAAGGGCGGCCCGGACGTGGTGCTCATGACCGGATTCGCCTCCATCGCTTCGGCTGTGGAAGCGATCCGGTTGGGCGCATACGACTATCTGGTGAAACCGTTCCAGCCCGGTCAACTGGAGGTGACTATCGAGCGCCTGGCGGAGCTTCGCGCCGTGCGCGCCGAGAACCTGGCGCTGAGGTTCCAGCTTGATTCGGAGCGGGGCGATAGCGGGATGATCGGCGGCTCGCCCGCCATGCTGGCCTTATTCCAGTCGCTTCCCCGGATCGCGGGCAAGCGCCAACCGGTTCTGATCACCGGCGAAACCGGAACCGGCAAGGAACTGGTGGCGCGGGCCATCCACGATCAAGGTCCAGACAAGCACCGGCCCTTCCTGGCGGTCGATTGCGGCGCCCTGTCGGCCGACATTGCGGAAAGCGAGATCTTCGGCCACGTGCGCGGGGCCTTTACCGGCGCCGCCGCCGACCGCCCGGGCTTGCTGGCCAGCGCTGCCGGCGGCACGCTCTTCCTCGACGAAGTGGGCGAACTTCCGCTGGCTCTGCAGGCGAAGTTTTTCCGGGTTCTGCAGAACCGGGAGTTCCGGCCCCTTGGCGGTGACGCGGTGCGCAAGTTTGATGCGCGCGTCATCGCGGCCACCAACCGCGATCTGGAAGCGGCCGTGCGCGACGGGTCGTTCCGCCCCGAGCTGTACTTCAGGTTGAGCGTACATCTGGTACATGCGCCGCCGCTGCGGGCGCGCAAGAGCGACATTCCCGCGTTGATCCGGCACTTCATCCACAAGCACGGCGAAGATGGCGTATTGGCGATTACGCCCGAGGCGATGCGGGAACTGTCAGCCTACGCCTGGCCGGGCAATGTGCGGGAACTGGAAAACTGCATTCTCAGCATGCTGGCCCACTGCGAAGGGCGCGTCCTCGATACGGGCGACATTCCCAAGACCCTCCGCCTGGCGCTACGGGAGGAAGGGCAGGGCAGCCGCACCCCGCTCGAGGACGCCGAACGCGCCGCCATTGTCTCCGCGCTGGAGGAGGCAGCCGGCAACATTACGGAAACGGCGCGGCGTTTGGGCATCGCCAAAGCGACCCTATACCGCAAGATGAGCGCCTATGCCTTGACGCCGCTCAACCGCTAACTCACCGGCCAACTACCCCTTCGAAAACGCCATCCCCGCAAAACTGACTACGCTCTGCTCGTCGATATTCCACTGCTCGTAGCACAACAACTCCCCGCGCACATCCGGCGCGGTTTTCAAGAACGTATAGAACGGCGAAGAGCCGCACCACTTCAGGTCGTCTTGATTTTCCTGTACCAGATTCCAGAACCCATCCGCGTCGCCGGCGTTGATTCGCTGAATGCGCTGCTCGTCGCGCGCGCCTACGGCGGCCATCTCGCGTTGGTTGGCGATGGCCGAGAAGCGGTCCTGGTAGCGGGCCCCCATGTGCGCCATGTCCACTCCTAGAATCCAGAGAAGGTTGTCGCCTTCGCGCTCGCGCAATTCGCCCAGCGCTTCCACAAACGCCTTCACCTTGCCGTCGTCCTCGGGCTTTCCGCCCTGGTAAATGCTGCGCGCGAAGGGGCCGCACAGAATCGGCAGAATGCGCACGTTGGCGCCGAGCGCGTGCTGCAGGAAAATCAGATTCAGCTCCACCGTGTGCTCGAAGGAGTGGCAGAAATCTTCCATTTCCACCGCCGCCGGCGCGCGCTTCGCCAGCCAATCCACCAGCCGGGTATCGTTCGCCGCATCGCCCATGGGCGTACGAAACGGCTTGCGCGTCAGACCGAATTTTTCCGGCTCGCCGTAATGCGAGGTCGCCAGAATCACGAATGTGCGCTCTTTGTGCTCCGGCCGCAGCGCGCTATATGCCGCTTGATACGATTGCCAGCCGCCCACGGGACTCACATGCGGCGCCGCAATCCCCACCAACCCCTCTACGTTTTGCGTTGCGCCCGCTTGCCACTCCCTCATGGTCTTGCGCAGTTCCTCCGGCTCCGCCGGATATGCCGAGCCCGTATGCGCCGGCTCACGCACCGGTTGCGCCGCGAAATCCCGGCGGCGCTCCGCCTGTATCGCTTCGAAAGTTTCGTTCTCGAGAAAGCCCGCCTGGTCGAGCGCCTCGGTCATGCTGCGCAGCACTTCGCTCACATCCGGATTGCCGGTGATCCGCACCAGCGCGGCCCGCAGATCCAGCTCGCTGTGATTCCCGTCGAAGCACTCCAGGCACTCGATTAGGGCCGGCGGAATAATCAGCATGGCATCGGAGAAGCGGTAAGGATCGCGGATCAAGAGGCCCGGATGATCGGGCGCGGGCGACGGCATGAAGTCGAGACTCATCCGCAAACGGGGCAGTGGGCTGGGCAAGACCCTATCGTATCGCAGCCTGCGCCAACGCCCGGTACTTGCGCAACAGCTCGTAGACCACCACGCCCCCCGCCGTCGCCACGTTGAGCGAATGTTTCGCGCCCAGCATCGGGATGCGCACATGCGTATCGCACATCGCGGAAACTTCGGGCCGAATGCCATCCACCTCATGCCCGAAGATGACGCAGACCGGGAAGCGTGGCGCCCAATCGAACAGGTCGACGGCATGCATGGTAGTTTCAATCGCCGCGATCTCGACGCCGCGCGCGCGGATGATTTGCATCAGCGGCGCCGTTTCCCAGGCGTGTTCCCAAGCTACCGTCTCGTCCGCACCTAGCGCTGTCTTGGCAATGGCGTGCTTAGGCGGACGCCCGGTGATGCCGCACAAGTAAAGCTTCTCGATGGATGCGGCGTCGGCCGTGCGGAAGAACGCGCCCACATTGTAAAGGCTGCGCACGTTGTCGAGCAGAATCGAAACCGGCAGCCGTCCCATCTGTTCATAGGAAGCGCCGGCGTTAGTCGCCTGAAAAGGAATGCGGTCCATCGGATTTTTTTTGGCAGACGCCACTGTAGAGTATAAGGGTGATTGCGGCTCTGGTGGCGGCGCTATTCTTCGCATGGCTGGCGGTTGAGGTGTCGCGCGGCAACACCATTGGCTTCGACATGGCGGTTCGCGGCGCCGTTCACGCCTGGGCCTCGCCGACTCTGACTTACGCCATGTTCGGCGCAAGTACGATGGGCGAGGTACTGTTTCTGGTTCCGGTGGGCTTGCTGCTGGCGACGCTGCTAGCGTGGCGCGGGCGCGCGCGCGCCGCCATGGTGTTGGCCCTGACATCTATTGGCGCCGAAGCCTGGGACCAGATCCTGAAAGCGATCTTTCACCGCACGCGGCCCGAGGCGTTTTTCGGCACGGCGCCGGAGAACTACAGTTTCCCCAGCGGTCATGCCATGGCATCCACTTGTTTTTACGGCGCACTGGCCGTGATTCTGGCATCCGGAAGCGCTCACAAAACCGCGTACTGGGTTCCTGGAATAGGCACGCCGCTATTGATCGGCGTCTCGCGCGTGTACCTGGGGGTGCATTACCCCACCGACGTGCTGGCCGGGTACGCCGCCGGACTCGTTTGGCTCACAGTAGTCTTGCGGTTCTTCCCGCCGCGCCGCGCAACGCCCGCCTCACTTCCCCAAAAAGGAGTAGAATAAGCTCAGAAACTGAGGATACTGAACATGGCCCGAATCCAGCCCGTCCTGACGCCGGCCGAGCTTGTGCTGGTTGACCGGATGGCCGCCATAACCGGCTCAAAACGAACCGAGGTGATCAAGAACGCGCTGGGCGTCTATCACTGGTTTGTGCGGCAAGCGCTGATTGGAAGCCGGGTTGTGGCGCGCAAGCCGAGCGGCGAAGAGGTCGCCATCGAGACCCCTGAGCTCGCAGTCCTCGAAGGCGAGGGTAACCGACTCGGCCCTGAAGAGTTGGGCTTGCTGGCGAAGCGGCTCGCGGCAGCGTCAAACCCGGCTGAGGCGGCGCGGATCAAAGAGCGCCTCACGCGCGGCTTTTATGGAATCTAAGGTGGGGCATGCTTTAGCTTGCGCTGCTTGAGGGATCGCCGTGCCGAGAGTCCGCCGCCAAAATCTTCCGCCTGCCCTGTTTCAGCATCTGCTCGACCGCGTGCAGAGCCGGAAGATTCCCGCTTCTCAGTTGGAATTGCTGGCGAAGTGGCTCGACCGCGAGCCCGAAGTACCCGAGGGCCCGTGGTACAAGCGGTTTTCCGGTATGACCGTCTGCGGCGAGGGTGAGTTGATCCAAACCTTTCTGCTCCCCACGCAGGCGCCTAAGGGCAAGCGTATTCCGTGAGACCGGGCTCAGGGCGCGCGGAGATGGCAAGCTAAACCACACTCCATCAATGTAAAATAAGACTTACTCCTGGAGGAATCGAATGGCAGTGAAGCCCCGCCGCAAGGCGGTTGTGGTGGATGTCGGCGGCGTCAAGGTGGGCGGCGATTACCCCATCGTCGTGCAGTCCATGACCAATACCGATACGGCCGATGTAGCGTCCACTGTCAATCAGGCGATGGCGCTGGCTCGCGCCGGCTCGGAATTGGTGCGCGTCACCGTCAACACCAATCAGGCCGCCGCCGCCGTGCCCAAAATTGTCGATACGCTCGACAAGTTCGGCGTGCGCGTGCCCATTGTCGGCGACTTCCACTACAACGGGCACCTGCTTCTTAAGAAGTATCCCGAATGCGCCCGCGCGCTGGCCAAGTATCGCATCAACCCCGGCAACGTCAACATCGGCCGCAAGACCGACGACAATTTCCGCACCATGATCGAA
>Ga0302325_10027074_pt1 | contig 11895 bp, 11 predicted proteins | sample Palsa_T0_2_FD_201948 | JGI IMG/M metagenome (GOLD analysis project Ga0302325, IMG submission 201948) | Peat permafrost microbial communities from Stordalen Mire near Abisko, Sweden - Palsa_T0_2 | ecosystem: Environmental > Terrestrial > Soil > Palsa > Peat permafrost | place: Sweden: Abisko... | reverse complement strand
GACCCGGCTGGCGGCCGCCACCTCGCGGGCGAACCGGGCCCGGTAGCCCGGCTCCTCGGCCAGCTCCACCCGAATCGTCTTCACCGCGACCAGGCGCCCGGTCGTCGAGCGGGCGAGGAACACCTGCCCCATCGCCCCCGCGCCGAGCTTCCCGATGATCGCGTACGGGCCAATCCGTTCCGGGTCCCAACGGCGCAGCGGTTGCACGATTGACTGTGCCAACGTCAGCTGCCCTCTCTTCAGGCGATCTTTTCAGGCAATATCAGACACACAATCTTGCACAATCAACAGCATGGCGGACAGTGAACCGCGACGGTGGGCACGCCTGGGGAAAGATTGCTCAGCCGGGGGGCAGAGCACCGCTTCTTCGGGTGTCATCGGGTGTCATCGGCCCGCGAGAACCGCCGGTGTAATGTCGCCCGGAGGGCGGCCGGCCGCGGCCGCGAAAAGTGGGGAGATCACGATGTCAAAATTCATGATCCTTTACCGCGCGCCCGGGTCCGCGCGCGATCAGATGGCCAATGCCACCCCCGAGCAGCTCCAGGCCGGCCTGGAGGCCTGGCGCGCCTGGGCGAGCAGGGTGGACTACGCGATCTCCGACCTGGGCACGCCGCTCGCGCACACCGCCCACGTCGGCGCGGGCGCGGCCAGCGCCGACGGCATCTGCGGCTACTCGATCCTGGAGGCCGGCTCGGCCGACGAGATCGAGACCATCCTCAACGGCAACCCCCAGCTGGCCATGCCCGGCGGCTCGGCCGAGATCCTCGAGATCATCCCCATCGGCGAAATCTAACCGCCGCCCCCGCCCCGCGGCCCCGCCGCCCGCCCCGCGGCCGCGCCCGCCGCCCCGGGCGCGGATTAGCCGAAGGTGAAGGAGTAGGCCTGCAGGCCCGGTGACACCCTGATGGTCACGGTGCCGTTTCCCGGGGTCGGCTGGCTGACGACGGTGTAGATGTCGGGCGCGCCGGTGACGCGGATGACCTTCGTCTTGCCGCCGGAGGTGGCGGTGAGGGTGCCGGCGCCCCCGATGTCGAGGTAGACGTAGGACGCGTTGTACGACAGCTCGATCTCGGCGTTCTTGCCCGCGGTGATCGACTGCTGGCCGATGGTCCAGGGGCCGGAGAGGGCGAAGGTGTGGGCCGGCAGGGCCGAGGGGAACGCGAACGTGTCGGTCGTGTAGTAGTTGCCGTCGTAGTACTGGGCGCGCTCGGCGCCGAGGTAGGTCTCCGGTGACTGGCTGGGGTTATCGGGAGTCGTGTTGGCGACGTTGGTCGCCTTCGGGAGCGCGATCCCGGGATGCGCGGACAGCAGCAGCTGCCGGATGATCTGCTCCTCCTGCGTGTAGTCGCCTTCCCCGATGGAGAGGAACCGGATCTTGCCGGTGGCGTCGATCAGGTACGCGGCCGGCCAGGACTGGTTGTCGTAGGCGTTCCAGGTGTCGTAGGAGTTGTCGAGCGCGACCGGGAACGTCAGGCCCAGCCTGCGCGCGCCCGCCAGGACGTTGGAGGGTACGTGCTCGAAGGCGTACTCGGGCGTCTGCACGCCGACGACCTCGAGCCCGTCGGCGGCGTAGTCCTTGTACCAGGCCTCGACGTGCGGCAGCTCGCGCTGGCAGTTGATGCAGGAGTAGGCCCAGAAGTCGACGATGACGACCTTGCCCTTGAGCGACGCCAGCGTCACCGGCTTGCCGTCGGCGGTGTTGAACCACTGCTGTATGCCCTTGAAGGCGGGGGCGTCGCCGCAGTTCTCGATCCCGGAGCCGCCGTACAGGGCGGCCGTCTGGCAGTCCTGGAGCGACACGCTGGTGCCGGCCGCGGGGGCGGCGGCGCCCTTCTCCAGCGAGTTGCCCACCGCCTGGGTGTAGTTCGGGATGTGGTCCTGGATGATGTCGGACAGGTTGAACGTCAGCGCGACCGCCAGCACGATCATCACCACGCCGCTGGCCGCGCGGAAGGCGCCCTGGTGCTGGCGGAAGGCGCCGAGGCGCTGGCTCAGGCCGCGGCCGGCCAGGGCGAAGACGAGCAGCGGTATCGCGGTGCCGACGGCGAAGCCGAGGGTGAGGCCGATCGTCCGCAGGCCGATGTGATCGGTCGCGCCCGCCACCGTGATGGCGGCGAGGACCGGCCCGGCGCACGGCACGAAGACCGCGCCGAGGGCGATGCCGAGGACGAAGCCGTTGCCGCCGGTGTTGCTGAGGCGCTGCGGGAAGCGGTAGAACGGCCGCTCGAGCAGGTGCCCGAGCGGCGGCACAAGCAGCCCAAGACCGACCAGCACCAGCAGGACCAGGCCGGCCCAGCGAATCGCGTCGTCCGGCAGGTGCAGACTGGCCAGGATCCAGCTGCCGAACAGGGTGAAGACGGCGAAGCTGAGCGTCAGCCCGGCCACGATCAGGTAGGGCCGCCGCCGGTCTCGCACCGCGCCAGGCTCGGCCTCGGAACCAGCGCCGCCGAGGAACACGACGGGCAGGACCGGCAGGACGCACGGGGAGAGCCCGGTGATGATCCCGCCGACCAGCCCGATCAGCACTAGCGTCACGCCGCGACCTCCCGCTGACTGCCAGGCCCGTGAATCTTCAACTTACTACGTAGTGTAGTGCCGCGCCGGCCCGCCAGGGCATGACCGTACGGCGCGGCCGGTCTCACCGCGACTACTACGTTTAGACGCCAGAAATGGACTGGCGTTACACGACGGCCGCTGCTACCAGGCCTCCGGCGCGCCCAGCCCACCTGTCGCCTACGCCATCGACCCCAAACGCGACCTGTCGCCTACGCCATTGACACCAATAGGCCATGTCGCTGGCGTAGCTGACAGGTCGCCGATCATGTCGCTGGCGTAGCTGACCGGGCCGTTGGCCGGGCCCACGGGCGTTCCGCGGCACCAGGCTCCGCATCTCCGTCTTCTCCCCGCTGTATCCGGCGCCCTACCCGCACCACTCCGAGCAGGGGACCTTCGTGCTGCTCGAGCCCGTGACCTCGTCGGCCTCGACGTGAAACCAGGGTCCGTTCGATTAAAAAGCTTTTGATTTTCCGAACGGACCCTGGATGACTCCCGTCCGTCCATGACCACTGGAACCGGCGCGGTCAGGGCCGGGTGGGCTCCAGACGGCCGACGGGTATTACCTCGGGGAGCGCCGCCGCGCAGGCCCGGGCGAGCGGCAAGAGCACGTCGGCGACCTCGGCCAGGCCGACGGCGCCGATCCGGTTCCAGGGCCGCGCCGCCGCCTGATCGGTGGCGGCCTCGACCGCGTCGTGCACGACTCGGCCGGCCGCGGTCATCGCCCCGTCCTCGCCGACCCAGCCGCGCTCGACCAGCCGGGAGCCCGCCGCGCCCCACTGCTCGTCGGTCCAGCCACGGACGGGCTGCATGAGATCGCGGGAGATGTCCGTGTCCTTCGCGGACCGCAGCACGACCGCCTCGCAGCCGTCGATGCCGGCGGCGGCCAGCGCGGCGAAGTGGCTATCGCCGCGGTGCTCGCGCAGCAGCGTCGCGGCCTGCCACAACCGGGTCAGGGGATCGGCGGAGATCGGCAGTTCGGAATTGGCCGCCGAGAGCACGCGTCCGGCGAAGTCGAGGTCCTCGGCCGCGCGCCACATCAAGTCCGCCGCCTTCGCCGCCTCGGCCTCCCGGCCGTCAAGCAGCCGCCGCAGCGAGGCGGTCGCGCCTGCCTCGCGCACCGCGATGGCCTCCTCCGGCGTGATCAGGTCCCACACGCCGGGGATCGCCCGACCCACGAAGGCGGGCGCGAAGTTGTAGAACGACGCGGTCACCACGCCCGCCCGCGCTCGGCCGAGCGGCGCGGCCCGCCCGGCGAAGTAACCGCGCCAGTAGCCGCGCAGGCCGGCCTCGGTGAACGCGCTCAGCGCCTCCGGCACGAAGTACGTCACATCGTGGACCGGCTCGAACATCGTCCACATCGCTCGCGCCGCGCTCATCGTGTCCGCCACGACCGCCCCCTCCGGTAGACAGCCAAGCCTAGGGGAACCCCCAGCATCGAACCACTTCATCACTGGCCCGCCGATGTGACGCCGGGGGCCGTCTATGGGAGGTGGGCTCCTGCCGGTGATCAAGCGATCCGAGTCGTGGGCGCGTCGGCGAACCCTCTACGAGCAGCTGCTCACCAGCCAGGACACCTTCGTTCTGGTGGCACGCCGGGGATCGGCCGCCGTGGGCTATGCCTTCGCTCATGTCCACATGGGGCCAGACGACACCTGGGACACCGGAGACCGGATCGGCGAAGTGGAATCGCTGGCGGTCCTGCCCGCCGAACGCGGGCGCGGGCTCGGGACATTGCTGCTTGACTGCGCGGAAGCCATCCTGGAGCGCTCGGGGGCGCGGGACGGCCTGACGGGGCTCAGAGCCTACGAGGTGGTTAAAAGGGCCGCGCGAGCTCGGGAAACATGGGGTAGTGGCGGACGTTCAGAGTGGCGAGTTCCAGTCCCTCTGTCAGCGCGATGGCGGCGATCAGGTAGTCCCCGAGGCCGATTCCGGAATGAGAGCGCCGGTATTCGTTCATGAGGGTCGCGGCTCGCCAAGCCGCCTGCTCGGTAACCTCGAACCGTTGCATGCTGCCGAGCAGGCGCATCACCTCGCGCAATTCCGGCGAGCGCATGCCTCCCGCGACCTCGGTCAGGCTCACGACGCTGACGGCCAGCGGTCCTGAGGACCGCCTGGCGTTCACGAGCCAGTCCCTGGCGGCCGTCTTGCCTCGCAGGTGCTCGATGAGGACGTCGCTGTCGACCAAGATCACGCTTCGGCCAGCCGGTCCAGGTAATCCGCGCGCTGGTCCCGCGAACGGGAGAATGCCGCCTGCTCGGCGAGGATCCCGAAAGAGCCTTCGATAGCGGCGAGGTCCGCTGACAGATCAGCGCCGGGATGGCCGCCGATCGCCCGGTCGATCAGCTCGCGGATCAGTTCCGCCCGGGAAACGCCCTCTGCCTGCGCAACCCGGTCCAGCGCAGCCGCCTGACCATCCGCGAGGTAGATGTTCGTCCTTTTCATACACCACATCATGCACCACATCGATCGGTTGGCCCGGGTAGCGAATGACTCTGGTGTGTCCGTGGCTACTGGAGGCCGGAGCGGACCGAGGTGATGCGGTGGGTGTTGAAGCCGAGCCAGTGCATCCGGCCCACGTAGCGGGCGTGCTCGAACTTAATGCAGCGGTCCACGATGACGGTCAGACCGCCCTCCTCCGCGATCCGCGCGCCCTCGAGGTTGACCACGCCGAGCTGGCACCAGAGGGTGCCGGCGCCGATCGCGACCGCGTCGGCGGCGATCTCCGGCACCGCGCTCGGCGCGCGGAAGACGTCCACCACGTCGACCGGCTCGGGGATGTCACGCAGGCTGGGGTAGCACGTCTCGCCGAGGATCTCGGTCTCGCGCGGGTTGACCGGGATCACCCGGTAGCCGTGCCGCTTGAGGTAGTAGCCGACGAAGTTGCTGGCCCGCAGCTGGTTGCTCGACAGGCCCACGATCGCGATCGTCTTCGCGGTGTGCAGCACCCGCTGGATCGTCATCACGTCCTGGTAGCGGCTGAGGTCGAGCTCCACGTTCACATCGGTCATGACGCTGCCTTCTTCCCCGCTGTCGCGGCCACGCGCTTGAAGCCCTGCTCCAGATCCCAGATGAGGTCGTCGACGGACTCGGTGCCGACCGACAGCCGCACGGTCCCCGCCCCGACGCCGGCCGCCCGCAGCTCGTCGTCGCCGAGCTGGCGGTGGGTGGTGCTGGCGGGGTGGATGATCAGGCTCTTGGCGTCGCCGACGTTGGCCAGGTGGGACCAGAGCGTCACGCCGCGGATGAGGTCCTGCCCGCCCTCCCGGCCGCCCGCGCAGTCGAACGAGAACACCGCGCCCGCGCCGAGCGGCAGGTACTTCTCCACCAGCGGCCGGTATTTGCTCGACGGCAGGCTGGCGTAGCTCACGTTCGAGGCCAGCTCGTGGGACTGGAGGAACTCGGCCACCGCGAGCGCGTTGGTCACGTGACGGTCCATCCGCAGCGACAGCGTCTCCAGCCCCTGCAGGAACAGGAAGGCGTTGAACGGCGACAGCGCCCCGCCCAGATCGCGCAGCGTCTCCGCCCGCAGCTTCATCAGGTAGCCGAAGTTGCCGAACGTCTCGTGGAACTCCAGGCCGTGATAGGCCGGCGACGGCTCCGCGACCACCGGGAAGCGCCCGTTGGACCAGTTGAAAAGCCCCGACTCGACGACGATGCCGCCGATGGAGGTGCCGTGGCCGCCGATGAACTTGGTCGCCGAGTGGATCACGATGTCGGCGCCCCACTCGATCGGGCGGCACAGGTACGGCGTCGCGAAGGTGTTGTCCACCAGCAGCGGCAGCTCGTGCTCGTGCGCGATCGCCGCCACCGTCTCGATGTCGAGCACGTTCCCGGCCGGGTTGCCGATCGTCTCGGCGAAGAACGCCTTCGTGTTCGGCCGCACCGCCTGCCGCCAGGCGGCTGGGTCGTCGGGGTCGACCCAGGTCAGCTCCACGTTCATCTTGCGCAGCAGGTGCTTGAACTGGTTGACGGTCCCGCCGTAGAGGGCCGAGGACGAGACGACGTGGTCGCCCGGCTGGAGCAGGGTGAAGAGCGCCGCCGCCTGCGCCGCGATCCCGCTGGCGAACGCCACCCCGCCGGCCGCGCCCTCCAGGTTCGCGACCCGCTCCTCGAACACCGCGACGGTCGGGTTCATGATCCGCGAGTACGTGTTCCCGTACTCCTGAAGGTTGAAGTAGGCCGCCGCCGACTCCGGGTCCTCGAACACATAGCTGGTGGTCTGGAAGATCGGCACCGCGCGGGCGCCGGTGTTGGGATCGGGCCGCTGCCCGGCGTGCAGTTGCCTGGTCTCGAATCCGAACGCGCGATCTTCCTCGCCGCGGTACTGGTTGCTGTCGTCGGTCACGAAAGAATCCTCTTCCTTGAGGTCACTCGCCGGCTAGGCCGGCCGCCGCGGGCTCGCCGAGGAACTCGCGGATGATGGGCGTCTGCCGTGCCTCCTCGAGCAGGAAGCAGTCGTGGCCGTAGGGTGCCTCGATCACGTGGAACTCGACCGGCTTGCCGTTCGCGTCGAGCGCGTCGGCGATCTCCTGCGACGCCGTCGGCGGATAGAGCCAGTCCGAGCTGAACGCTATCAGCAGCGTCCGGGCCGAGATGCCCGCCAGCGCCGCCGCCAGCGACCCCCCGCCGTACTGCCGCCCGAGGTCGAAGTACGTCAGCGCGCGCGACAGGTAGAGGTAGGTGTTGGCGTCGAACCGCTTGACGAACGAGTCGGCCTGGTGCCGCAGGTAGCTCTCGATCTGGAACTCCGGTTCCGTGATCGTGTAGCGGATGTCGTCGGAGAACTGGAGCCGCCGGCCGAACTTGTCGCTCAGCGCCAGCGCCGACAGGTAGGTAATGTGGCCGACCATTCGCGCCACGCCCATGCCCGCGTCGGGCGTGCGGCCGGTGCCGTAGTAGCGGCCGCCCTGCCACGCCGGGTCGCGCATGATCGCGTCGCGCGCGATCGAATTCCACGCCACCCCCTGCGGCTGCAGCGCGTGCGTGCTGGCGATCGCCACCACCGCGTCAACCGCGTCAGGGAACTGGATCGCCCACTCGAACCCCTGCATCCCGCCGAGCGAGCCGCCCGCCACCGCCGCCAGCCGCTCGATGCCAAGCTCGTCGAGGAACGCGCGCTCGGTCCGGACCATGTCCGCCACCGTGATCACGGGAAAGTCGGGCCCGTACTCGGTGCCGGTGGCCGGATCGACCGAGGACGGCCCGGTCGTGCCCCGGCAGCCGCCGAGCAGGTTGGTGGAGACGACGAAGAACCGGTCGGTGTCGAACGCCTTGCCCGGGCCGATCATCCCGTCCCACCAGCCGAGCCCCTTGCCGGCGGTGCCATCGCGGTCGGTGGCGGCGAAACCGTCGCGGGTGCTCTCCGGGGGCGGGGTTTTCGCGAAGCCGGCCGCATGGGCGTCGCCGCTGAGGGCATGGCACACCAGGATGACGTTGTCCCGGCGGGGGGACAGGGCGCCGTAGGTCTCGTACGCCACCCGCACCGGGTGCAGATCGCGGCCGCAGTCGAGCCGGACCGGCTTCGGCAGGTCGAGGTACCGCGTCTCCGCAGTCCCGACCGAGCCGGCCGCGAACGTCTGGGCGGGTTCTGACATGGGAGCTATCGTAACTGGTAGGGGCAGGTGTATTGTCAATCAATCCCATAGGGAATTCATCGGGGTAAATAGGGGAAGGGGCATCAAGCGACATGACCACGGTTACCAATGGCGTCAACGTGCAGGCGCTGCTCGACGCGCGCGAAGTTCTGAAGGGCGCGCCCGAGGCCGCCCAGTTCACCTGGCGGGCATCGTCGAAGTGGCAGACCGGCGTCCACAGCGAGATCAAGGTCGAGAACTTCTTCGGACTCGGCGAGGAGCACAGCCACCTGCAAGAGTCGGTCTTCCAGGCCGACCACCCTGAGGTCTTCGCCGCCACCGACAACGGCATCACGCCGATCGAATACCTTCTCGTCGGCCTGGCGAGCTGCCTTTCGGCGGGCGTGGCCTCGGTCGCGCAGAACCGGGGCATTCAGCTCCGCTCGGTCGAGTCGATCGTCGAGGGCAACCACGACATCCGGGGGATCCTGGGCGCCGACAGCGACGTCCGCAACGGCTTCAACGACATCAAGGTGACGTTCACGATCGACGCCGACGCCTCCCGTGAGGACATCGAGGCGCTGGTCGCGCAGTCGCAGAAGCGGTCGGCCGTATTCGACGCGCTCACCAACCCGACTGACGTGACCGTCGAGGTCGCTTGACCGGCAGCACCGCCGCTGAGCGCTTCTCCGTTGTAGTCGTCGGCGCGGGGCACGCGGGCCTCGCGGCGAGCCATTTCCTGGCCAAGCGATCGATCGACCACGTCGTGCTCGAACGCGGCGAGGTCGCGAACTCGTGGCGGCGGGAGCGCTGGGACTCGCTGCGGCTGCTGACGCCCAACTGGCAGAGCCGCCTGCCCGGCCTGCGCTACGAGGGGGCCGATCCCGACGGCTACATGACGATGCGCGAGGTGATCGAGTTCATCGAGCGCTTCGCCAAGGTCTCCGCCGCCCCGGTGAGGACCGGCGTGAACGTCACGTCGGTCCGGCCCGGTGACGACGGGTACCGGGTGACGACCGACCAGGGCGAGATCGCCGCCCGGGCCGTGGTCATCGCCGCCGGCGCGTGCAACCGGCCGACGGTGCCGCCGGTGAGCGCGGCGGTGCCGGCGTCGGTGGCGCAGCTGACGCCGTTCGACTACCGCGGCCCGGCTGGCCTTCCCGACGGCGGGGTGCTGGTCGTGGGCGCGTCGGCGACCGGCGTGCAGCTGGCGGCCGAGCTCGCTCGCTCCGGGCGGCCGGTGACGCTCTCGGTGGGGGAGCACACCCGGCTGCCGCGCACCTACCGGGGACGCGACGTGCTGTGGTGGATGGACGCGGCGGGGGTGTGGGACCAGCGCTACGACGAGCTCGACGACCTCGCCCGGGCCCGGCGGCTGCCGTCGCCCCAGCTCGTCGGGACGCCCGAGCGGGCCACGCTTGATCTCAACGCGCTCGACTCGATGGGCGTCGGGCTGGTGGGCCGGCTGGCCGCGGTCCGCGACGGCCGGGCGCTGTTCTCCGGCGGCCTCCGCAACGTGTTCTCGCTGGCCGACCTGAAGATGAACCGCCTCCTTGGCACGTTCGACGAGTGGGCCACGACGAGCGGACGCGACGCCGTCGGGCGGGGCCAGGAGATCGGCGCCCCCGAGCGATTCGACCCGACCCGGGTGCCCGCGTCGACCCGGCTCCAGCTCGACCTGGGCGGCGGGGAGATCCGGACGATCGTGTGGGCGACCGGCTTCCGGCCCGACTACCGGTGGCTGGACGTGCCCGTGGTCGACGCGAAGGGCCAGCTCCGCCACGAGGGCGGAGTGGTCGACAGCCCGGGACTGTACGCGCTCGGCCTCCCGGTGCTGCGCCGGCGCAAGTCCACGTTCATCTACGGCATCGAGGACGACGCCCGCGAGGTCATCGATCACCTGGCGCGGTACCTAACCGCTGTCCGCATGTGATCTACCCGGTTCGCGGGGAATAGGACAGGGGATGACTCGATTATCTCTATTATCCCGATCTCATTAGACGGATTTGGAGCGAACGAGTGGCCTCTGCCTCCACCCCCTTCCACCTGGCCGTGGCGCTCGACGGCGCCGGATGGCATCCCGCCGCCTGGCGTGAGCCGAACGCCCGGCCGGCCGAGCTGCTCACCGGCCGCTACTGGACCGACGTCATCGCCGCGGCCGAGCGGGGCCTGCTCGACTTCGTCACCATCGAGGACGGCTTCAGCGTCCAGTCGTCGCGCACCGACCGAGTGACCGGGCGCCTCGACGCGGTGCTGATCGCCGCGCGGGTAGCGCCGCTGACCCGGCACATCGGGCTGATCCCGACCGTGGTCGTCACCCACACCGAGCCGTTTCACACCTCCAAGGCCATCGCGACGCTCGATTACGCGAGCAAGGGCCGGGCCGGCGTCCGGGTCCGGGTATCGGCCGCCCCGCCGGAGGCCGCTCTGTTCGGCCGGCGGGACTTCCCCCAGGTCAACCTGGCCGACCGAGACGATCCGGCCGTGCGGGAGCTGATAGCCGCGCTGTTCGACGAGGCGGCCGACTACGTCGAGGTCATCCGGCGGCTCTGGGATAGCTGGGACGACGACGCCGAGATCCGCGACGCCGCCACCGGCCGGTTCGTCGACCGCGAGCGGCTGCATTACATCGACTTCGCCGGCGACTACTTCAGCGTCAAGGGCCCCTCGATCACCCCGCGGCCGCCGCAGGGACAGCCGATCGTCTCCGCTCTCGGGCACGCGACGGTGCCCTATCAGCTCATCGCCAGGTCGGCCGACGTCGGCTTCGTGACGCCAGCCGACGCCGATCACGCCCGGCGGATCGTCGCCCAGATCGACGATGCAAGGCAGGGCCGGGATCCCGTCCGCGTTCTCGGCGACCTGGTCGTCTTCCTCGGCCCGAGCGAGGCCGCCGCGGCCGAGCGCAAGGCGCGCCTCGACGAGCTCGCGGGCGCCGCGTACACCAGCGACGCGACTGTCTTCACGGGCACGCCCGCGCAGCTGGCCAACCTGCTGATCGAGTGGCGGCAGGCCGGCCTGTCCGGCTTCCGGCTCCGCCCGGCCGCCATCCCCGACGACCTCGAGGCGATCACCAGGGAACTAGTGCCGGAACTACAGCGGCGCGGCGCGTTCCGTACCGCCTACGAGGCGGACACGCTGCGCGGCCTGCTCGGCCTGGGCCGCCCGGCGAGCCGGTACGCACAGGTTGGGAGCAACTGACGATGACCAAGCAAGTTCACCTCGCGGCCCACTTCCCCGGCGTCAACAACACCACCGTGTGGAGCGACCCGAAGTCCGGCAGCCACATCGAGTTCAGCTCCTTCGCGCATCTGGCCCAGACCGCCGAACGAGCCAAGTTCGACTTCCTGTTCCTGGCCGAAGGCCTGCGGCTGCGCGAGCAGAACGGCCAGATCTACGACCTCGACGTGGTCGGCCGCCCCGACACGTTCACCGTGCTGGCCGCGCTGGCGGCGGTCACCGACCGGCTCGGCCTGGCCGGCACGATCAACTCCACCTTCAACGAGCCCTACGAGGTGGCACGCCAGTTCGCCAGCCTCGACCACCTGTCGGGCGGCCGGGCCGCCTGGAACGTGGTCACCTCGTGGGACGCGTTCACCGGCGAGAACTTCCGGCGCGGCGGCTACCTGCCCCAGGAGGCCAGGTACGAGCGGGCGCGGACGTTCATGGAGACCACCTGGGAGCTGTTCGACTCCTGGGGCGGCGGCGAGATCATCGCCGACAAGGAGTCCGGCCTGTTCCTGGCCGGCGCCGACGCCGGCCGATT